>Ga0326727_10008873_pt1 | contig 25191 bp, 22 predicted proteins | sample MB2enrmetagenome_FD_207643 | JGI IMG/M metagenome (GOLD analysis project Ga0326727, IMG submission 207643) | Lab enriched peat soil microbial communities from McLean, Ithaca, NY, United States - MB29MY | ecosystem: Environmental > Terrestrial > Soil > Wetlands > Peat | place: USA: New York... | reverse complement strand
GGGGCGGAATTTGGGGATTGTTGTTCGGGTCCGCGTTCTTTTTCGTGCCGGGTGTCGGGCCGTTGGTCATGGCCGGCCCAATCGTCGGCTGGATCGTCGGCGCGCTGGAAGGCGCGGTGGTGGTGGGCGGCCTGAGCGCGATTGGCGCCGGACTCTACAGCCTGGGCATCCCCAACGACAGCATCCTGCGATACGAGACGGCGTTGACGACCGGCAAGTTCGTTCTGATCGCACATGGTTCCGCGGAGGAAACAGCCCACGCGCGGAAGATCATCAGCGAGACCAACCCGGAGGCGTCGGAAGAGCATCAGCCTTCATGCGCCAGCACGGAGCCGTGCCTGGTGGGAGCCTGAATTCACGCACAGGCACCAAGAGAATGAAAACAAACATTAAAACACGGAGAACAAAGGGGAAAACGAATGAAAAACAAATCTGAAACTAAGAACAAGACCCTCAATGCCCGGGGATGGAGCATCGGCTTGGCACTGGCCGTGATGATCCCGCATCCTGACGCCACCGCGGCCCAGCAGCCAGTGAACCTTGGAGCCGCCGGGAATTATGTGATTCTATCAAAATCAGGAATCAGCACCGGTCCGGCTTCCGCTATAACCGGCAATCTTGGAGTGAGTCCAATAGGCGCGACCGCCATCACTGGATTCGCCCTAATACTTGATAGCTCGGGTCAATTTTCGACATCGTCTCAAGTGACCGGAAAAGTTTACGCGTCCGACTATGCGGATCCAACTCCTGCGAACCTGACTGCGGCCGTAAGCGACATGCAAACCGCCTACACAGACGCCGCCGGACGAACCTTGCCTGATTATACCGAGCTGGGGAGCGGCAATATCGGCGGGAAGACACTCGCCCCCGGCCTCTACAAGTGGAGCACCGATGTTACCATACCAACGGATGTCACTCTGGCAGGCGGCGCGAATGATGTCTGGATTTTCCAGATAGCTGGGAATGTTAGCATAGCTGGCGCCACGAGTGTCCTCCTGAGCGGCGGCGCACAGGCCCGCAACGTCTTTTGGCAGGTCGCGGGCGGCGTGGGTGTGGCTCTTGGAACAACCTCAAAGTTTGAGGGAACCATACTGGCTGAAGCGGCCATCACCATGCAGACTGACGCATCCATCAACGGCAGATTGCTGGCACAGACTGCGGTTACTCTGGAGTCCAATACCGTTACGGTTGTCCCGGTCATGGCACTCCCAAGCTTCGCCTCCATCCAACGTGCCGCAAATGGCGCCGTGACCCTGGTCATCAGCAACACACCGAACCTCGCCCTCACACTGCAAACTTCCACCAATCTGATAAACTGGACCACTCTCGCCACGCCGACTCCGACCGTCAGCCCTTATACTTACATTGACAGCACGTCCCCGGCCGCGACCAGCCGCTTTTACTGGGCGTTCTATCCATGATCCCCGCTGTAGGTGAATCCCGGAATCCCGTCCGGCGCATCATTGGCGGGCTGGGAGAGAAGGTCTGGGCGCATTGGGATGAGATTCGGCATTCGGCGGCGGTGATTGGAACGGTGTTCCGCGTGGGCCTGCGGCCCCGCTACTGGGTGCGCGCGGCGCGAACGGATCTTGCGCGCCAGGTGCTGGCCATTGGCGTCGAACCGCTCTGGTTTGTCGGCGCGGTGGCGGTGCTGGTCGGCATCTCGGTCGTGGTGCAACTCACCACCTGGGCGGATGAGGCGGGGCAGTCGCGGCTGGTCGGGCCGCTGTTGGTAACCGTGGTGGCCCGCGAGCTTGGCCCGGTGCTGATCAACCTCGTGGTGATCCTCCGCAGCGGCAGCGCGATGACGACCCAATTGGGAGTTCTCAAGCTGAACGGCGACGTTTGCGCCCTGGAAACGCGGGGCGGGGATCCGTTCCTGCAACTGGTCATGCCGCGAGTGCTGGGCATGGTGGTCTCCACGTTTTGCCTGACGATTGTCTTTATCCTGGCCGCCTTCGCCAGCGGCTATTTGTTTGCCGCCTGGATGGGGAAAGGCAGTCGTGATTTGCTGCTCTTTGCCGACAACGTGTCGGCCGCCGTCCGGCCCAAAGACGTGTTCAATGTCCTCGCCAAAACCACCCTGCCCGCCCTGTTCGCCGGCGCTTCCTGTTGCATCGGCGGATTGGGTGTCGCCGGGTCCGTCGCGGAAATCCCGCAAGCCACGCAACGGGCACTCACCCGCTCCGTGGCCGGGCTGTTTGTCATCTCCGCCGCGGTCTCCCTGCTGACTTATCTGTGACCATGAGCAGAACCACCCGCCACCTGAACTTGCGCTCCGCGACCGACGCGGCCACCGGGACACGCTGATGCCGGATCGCTTTCAATTCCGGCGAGTCAATGAAATCACCGGCGCTTTCGTGCTCGTCGTCATGGCCGTGCTCATCGCCGCCGTGGTGTGGACGGGGCGCACCCAGCGCTGGTTCAGAAGCAATGTCACGCTGCGGATTGTCCTGCCCGAGGCTGGCGCGGCGGGAATCCGCCAGGGATCGGAAGTTTACTTTCTCGGCACACTCGTGGGTTCGGTTTCCGATGTCATCGCCGACCCGACGGGCCGGATGGAAGCCCAGGCCGCCATCCGCCACGACTTCTTCCGGTTCGTGCGCGCGGATTCATCGGCGGTTGTCAAAAAGAAATTCGGGGTGGCCGGCGATTCCTTTTTTGAAATTACCCGCGGCGAAGGCCCTCCGTTGCCGGAGAAGAACGCTTCCATCGTCTGCAACGATCAGTACGAAAGTGCGCTGGAATCCGCGATTGAGGAAATTCGCCGCGAATCCCTGGGCGTCTTGAAAAAAGCCGGCGCCGGTCTGGACACATGGACCAAACTGGGGGCGGACCTGGACGAAACCCGCCAGCACCTGGATCAGGTCGCCGTTCGCCTGGAATCCATGACCGCGGGCATTGAGGCGGGCCAGGGCACCGTTGGCAAGTTGATGACCGATACGGCTCTGGCCGACGAGGCGCAAAATCTCCTGGCGCGGGCCAACGATGCCATGAGCGAGTTGCGGGGCGTGGTGACCAATCTGAACATCGCGGTGAAGAACGTCCAGAATGGCACGGTGCGGCTGCCGGAAATCACCGGCACGGTGGCCGACGAAATGAAAGACCTGCCCGGTCTGGTCCAACAAACCCAAGTATCCATGCGCGAACTGGAGCGGCTGATCGAAGCCATGCAGCACCATTGGCTCTTGCGCAAATACGTCAACCAGACAAACCCTCCTCCACTGCGGCCGATTCCCGAAAACCCGGCCCTGGAAGCAAAACCATCGCAAGGCCTTCATTCGCCGCAGAATTCCAGGAAGTGAAATTCAAGCCCGATCCGTCTGCAGCCGACCATTGCCGGATGGCGCGGTAGGGTAACACCCCATAGCGAAGGAACACTGGCTCACTTAGACTGCCACAGCGTTAACAACAAATGCAGAAACAATTGAAAGTAAGAACAATATGAAAATGAAAGTCACCGGCATCCTCGTGCTTTTCGCAGCCGCGAGCGCCCTGTTAATCACCAGCGCCCCATTGCTTGCAGCCGACACGGACAGCCGCATTGAATCCTCCGCCTCCAAGTCTTACGTGTTCAAAACCTATCTCAAGGACGATTCCATCAAGACTGTGTCCAAGGACGGAATTGTCACTTTGACCGGCACGGTTGCCGAACAGTCCCACAAGTCCATGGCCCAGGACACGGTGGAAAGCCTGCCCGGGGTCAAGAGCGTGGACAATCAACTGCGGGTGAGCGGCGAACAGCCCGCCGAACATTCCGACACCTGGATCAGCATGAAGGTCAAAACCGCCCTTCTCTTCCATCGCAACGTCAGCGGCACTGGAACCAAGGTCTATGTCAAGGACGGTGTCGTCACCTTGCAGGGTGAGGCCGGCAGCCTGGCCCAAAAGGAGCTGACCACCGAATACGCCAAGGACATTGACAATGTCAAAGAGGTCAAGAACGAAATGACGGTTGCCAAAACTCCCCCGGCTCCGGACTCAACCCTCGGCGACAAAATTGATGACGCCTCCATCACGGCCCAGGTCAAATCCGCTTTGATGGCTCATCGCTCAACCAGCGCCATCCACACCAAGGTTTCAACGGCAGACGGCGTGGTCACTCTGAGCGGCATTGCCAAAAACGCCGCTGAGAAACGCCTCGTCACCAAGCTCGTCACCGACATCAACGGAGTGACCAGCGTGATCAACAACATGACCATCGAGATCGTGGCTGCAGCCGGCAATTAAGCCGGCGCAACCTCTGAGCCGGCGCCACGGCGCGCCGGCCCGCAGTGAACAAAGCAAAACAAAAGAAAGAAAAAGTATATGTTATACACAATTGCAATCGTATTGATCGTTTTATGGCTGCTCGGCATGGTGACCAGTTACACCATCGGCGGGTTCATTCACATCCTGCTGGCGATCGCCATCATCATGATCCTTGTCAATCTCATTTCCGGCCGCAGACCGGTGATCTGATTGGTGGGAATGAAGCTCGGATTCACCTTCCGAAAAACTGAAGACTCATTGAAAACTTGTTATGAATAAAATCGTCTCCCTGGCCCTGCTCGTTGGCGGGATCGTCCTCATCATTGTTGGCGTCAACGCCACCAACTCCTTCAGCTCCGACGTTTCCCGGTTTTTCACCGGTTCACCGACCAACAAGGCCGTCTGGATGCTCCTCGGCGGCTGCGTCGCCGCCATCGTCGGTCTGGCGGGCACGTTGCGCAATTGGAATCAAACTTAATTGCGCCCGCGCCCGTTCGTCGTGGCCGCCCGAACCGTTGGCGGGCAGGCGCCACGGTCCAAAACCACGCCCGCCAACAAGGATTGAACCCATCTGGTCAAGGATGAGAAAGCCAAACCTCAGCGGATTGAGGTCAAGGTCTCCTGCAGCGCACCGTGGAGGCAGTGGCAATTTAGGCCGTTGCTTCCAGCCCGTGGCAGAGTCATAATCGAAAGCAAGCGGATGGGCCGGGTGCGCTTCACCTTGTTCCATCCAGGAATGAATGAATGCCAAGCGTCTCTATTTGATCAATCCGACCAATCCGCTGGTCAGCAGCGTCAGCGTCAGCGCCAAACAAAGCCGCTGGAATCGCTACCGGGTTTGGAAACCGTTGAGCCTGATGGTGCTGGCGGGCCTGACCCCGCCGGACTGGGAAGTCGTCATCGTGGATGAAAATCTCGGCGTGCCCGACTACCCGGCCATGCCCCGGCCGGATTTGGTCGGGATAACCGCTTTCACCTCGCAGGCGCCCCGCGCCTATGAAGTGGCGGCTTGCTTCCGGCGTCTGGGCGTGCCGGTCGTCATGGGCGGCATTCACGCCACCATGTGCGTGGAGGAAGTTCTGGCCCAGGCGGACTCGGTGGTGACGAGGGAAGCCGAGGGGGTCTGGCCGCAAGTTCTGGCGGACGTCCAGCAAGGCGGGCTGAAACGCCGCTACGACGGAGGGTTCGCCAAGATCAGCCAGTTCACGCCCGCCCGTCATGATTTGCTGCCCGACCGTTATGCCTTTGGCGCCATTCAGACGACCCGCGGCTGTCCCTTGAACTGCACTTTCTGCAGTGTGACGACGTTCAACGGGTCCCAATACCGGCAGCGACCCATCTCCGATGTCGTGCGCGAATTCCAATCCATCCGCGAAAAACGGATTTTAGTCGTGGACGACAACCTCATCGGCACGCGCCCGGAACACATCGCCCGCGCCAAGGACCTCTTCCGCGCCCTGGCCCAGGCGAACCTGCGCAAGCAATGGATTGCCCAGGCCACCATCAACTTCGCGGACGACGAAGAACTTCTGACCCTGGCCTCGCAGGCCGGATGCCGCGGCGTTTTCATCGGCTTTGAGTCCCCGACGGCGGAAGGGCTTCGCGAGCTGGGCAAAAAATTCAATTTGCTCAAGGGCCGGGACTTTCGCGCCTCCGTGCGGCGCATCCACCGGCACAGCATCCTGGTGGTGGGTTCCTTTATCATCGGTTTGGACGTGGATCAGCCGGGCATCGGCCAACGCATCGCCGAGACGGCCAGCCAGTACGGCGTGGACCATCTCAACGCCCTCTTCCTGACCCCTCTGCCGGGCACGCACCTGTGGGACCAGATGAAATCCGAAGACCGCATCGCCCTGACCGCGTTCCCCGAGGAATGGAAATACTACACCCTGACCTTTCCGGTCGCCCGCTACAAGCACCTGTCGCTGGACGGCATCATCCAGGAGATGATCGCCTGCAATCGCAACTTCTATGCCCTGCCGCGATTGCTGTGGCGGGTCTGGGGCAGCGTGTGGCAACGCTGCATGCCCCTGGTCAGCCTGGTGGGCAATCTCTCCTACCGCAACAACAGCCGCGCCGACAGCGGGATCTACGCCGACTTCCAGCGTCAGCGGCGCGATTTACCCGGGACAAACCAAATTCAAACCAAGGCCTGAGACAATATCAAGCTCCCTGTCTTGCCGCTTCGTGGAAAAAATGATGACGGACGTAGGCCACAATCTGCGGTTCGGTCATTTTATCGGCGGTTTCCGACGTGACGAGCCGGGCCAAGGCCTTGCCATGCTCGAAGCGCTTTTTCAGTTGGCCCTTGGCCTCGCCGGGACCGAAGATCAAGACTGCTCCGGCGTCACGAAGATGCGCCACGATCTCGTCGTAGTAGCGCGCCAGATGCCCGGTTTGCTCTCTTTGTTGCGAATCGTCGGCCGGAACGCCCTGGTATTCAAACCGGCCAGTGGCAGGCTCGCCGGTGCGACGAAGTTGCTTTTCCACTCCTGACTGTATTCGCGTCGTTTCTTCCCCTGTCTTGGAGAGGACGACGATAACAGCCTCTCGATGGTCAATCCATACTCCCGCTTCCGCTTTCGAACTTCCACCTTTGCTTGTCTCATTTGGGTTATTCATTGAAGCCAAGGTAATTGCCGGACCATCCGCCGTATATGGGGTGAAACCCCACCTCTGATCTTGTGCTCGGAAGAACCCAAGTGTTGGGGCGTCGCGGCGCTCCGCCCTCCCGCTCGGATGCTTTCACCCGTCATAAACGTCGAGCATCCCCCCGCCTCACTGCGGCGCGGGGAGCTGTTGCAGATTCGCGCCTTCACGCTGCAAGACGATGGCTTCGACCCGCGGCACATACATTTGTGTTTCTGCGGGAAGATGAACTGCGATGTCGTCGTAACTTCGCAACTTGTAGCGGTCCAACTGCTTTTGCACGGCGCCTTCCCCCGCGTTGTAAGCGGCCAGGGCCAGACGCCAATCCTGGAACCGCCCGTAAAGGTGTTTCAGCAATTGGGCCGAGGCCGTCGCGCTGGGTTCGGTCTGAAAACGCTGATCGCGAGGAAACAAGGAAAGTCCATACTGTTTCGCCGTGTCCGGCATCAATTGAAAGAGTCCCGCCGCTCCCGCCGGACTGCGCGCGCGCCAGTCAAAAGACGACTCCACCTCCGCCACCCAGACCAGCTCCGGTGGAATCTTTTGAGCGGCAAAAATCGGCTTCAATTGCGGCACAAATTCCTTCGCGCCGGCGGACCAGGGACGGCCGGAAATTCTTCTGACCCAAATCTCGCGTACTTTTTGCGGCGGCGGATTGGCCCTGGGCGGTGGCGGTTGATTGGTTTCCACTTTTGGCGGCGGAATGGTGATGCGGATTTCGTCAGCGACGTCGAAATAATCCATCTGGGCCGCGAGCCAGGCGGCGTAAGGCTGGGTTTCCTCGCGGCTTTCCAGCAACGTCAGCACGCCGCGCGCGGCTTGCCTCAATCCCGCCACATCCACCACGTACTCGCCTTGGAAACGTTGCTGGACATCGCGGAAGAACTGCTGCACCGCGGGGTCCTCCGCATCGGGCAGCGAATTGAGAACATTGCTGTCGAGATTCTCCTCGGCCCACTTCTGGGCGCCTTGAATCAACTCCGGCAAGGCGATGGTCTGCTCCCCGGCTCGCGCGAACAACGCCGCCGCCAGCAGAATTGCAAACGTGCAACGGACGATCTTCATGGTGAAAACTAACTCACAAAACCAGCCCGTAGCAACCTTGCTTGCGGCCTTGCTGCCGGCAGGTTCGGTCCCATGAAAATGTCCGGTTTCTCACAGGTTTTCGACTACCTCCGTTCCTCGTGTCCTTCTTCCTTCCTCTCCGGCGCTCTCCCGCGCGCGTGCGGTCCGGCATTGCGAATGGCGGATCTGCGCCAATCTGGATGGCCCCTTTCCCACCCGTGAAAGCGGCCGAGACGGACGGGGTCGCAGACCAGCCAAACCTCGCCAGGGCCAAGATACATATATTGGTCGCCCACCACGCCGACGTATTCGACCCCATCCCAAACGTAAGAGTCCGGCATGCCGACCGTCACCACCACCTGGGGCGGCGGGGGCACATAGACCCTTGCGGGCTGGAATGATACCGTGCAGCCGGCGGCCAGCGCGGCCACCAACCCTGACAAACATACGATTCTCCAATTTTTCATTTTCATGATGGACCCACATTAAGCGTCAAGCCGCGACTTTCCTATGGGGTATAACCCCACCAGGATTAGTCAGTTGTTTGTCGAGTATGCCTATCTGCAAAGCCCCGGCAGAATCCGGTTGGCGGAGGCGCTGGGGAATTGAATGTTGAGCAACTGGCAGAGGGTGGGCGCAATTTCCGTGGCTGTCACCGGCTCATCGCAAATCAGGTTTGGAATGCGCCAGCCCCAGAACAAGAGCGGAACGTGCGTGTCATATTGATAAGGCGTGCCGTGAGTGGTGGCAGTCAACGCATCCCCCTCTTCGGTCCAGCCGGATTGGAGCAAAATGGTCAGATCGCCCGAGCGGGATGGATAAATTCCGCTGGCCACGTCGGCCAGAAGAGCGTTTGAGGCGGCTTCCTTGTTGACATCGCGGCTGGAAACGACATCCGCCACGCCTTCCTCCAGCAGAAGCCAGTCTCGAATGTCCCGCTCCACTTCGGCCCTGTCCAGCTTCAGAGAAGCAATCGTATTGGCGTCCAAATAAATTTGTTGGTTGATATAGCCCTGGATCAACGAACGCCCGTATTTCTCTTGCAGGCGGGCAGCCAGGTTTGTCTTCATCTGGTTCTGATGGAAAATGCCGCCCGGCAGCCGGCTGGCCCTGCTGTATTCCGGCACATCGGCCACGCCGTGATCGGCTGTCAAAAACACGATCACATTCGTCTTCCCCACCCATGCGTCCAAAAAGTCCAGGAACCCCGCCAGGGTCTGGTCCATTCGCACGTAAACGTCTTCCACCTCCATCGAGCGCGGGCCAAACTTGTGCCCCGCGTAGTCGGTGGAGGCAAAATTGATGGTGAGAAAGTCGGTCGGGCCGCGCCGGCCGAGGTTCTCGCCGCGGACCGCCGCTTCCGCGAAATCTTCTGTCAAACAGTCCCCGAAGGGCGTAAAACGGATGAGGCCGTAGCGGTTGGCCCGCTCCGCCGCGAAGAGCGGGGGCAGATGATGGGGAAACCCCGCATGGGTCTCGTTCGGCGTCAATTTCTTCTCGAACGGGTTGCCGTTGGGCAGACCTTCCGTGTAGTCGGCCAGGTTTGTCCAGGTCTGCTGCAGATACATCTCCGCCCGGTTGGAGGAGTTGAAACCCGCCGCCCATGCGGGCAAATGTTTCAGGTAATAGGTGCTGGTGATCCAGCGGCCGGTCCCGTCGTCAAACCAATAGGCTGCGTCGGCCAGGTGTCCCGCCGGCAAGATGGCCGCCCGGTCCTTCAACGAAAGGCCGATCACCTTGGGAAGCATGTTGCCGGCCAGTTTCAATTCATCGGTGATCGTCGTCACTAATAATCTCCTGGGCGACATTTTGCCATCCCGGGCGTTGTCAGCGCCCACCGGCGCGCAATCGTCGTCGGCCACGCAATAGACGCTTTTTCCCAGCGTCCGATCGTACCAGTCGTTGCCGACAATGCCGTGGCTGGACGGCGTGGCGCCGGTGAAAATGCAGGCGTGTCCCGGCCCGGTGAAAGTGGGGACGTAATTAAACTCGGCGTTTCGATAGAAGGCGCCTTGATGGATCAGCCGTTTGAAACCGTCCTCGCCGTATCTAGCCCAGAACCGGTAAATGAAATCGTAGCGCATCTGATCCACGACGATGCCCACGACCAGTTTCGGGGCGGGACCCGGGCCGGGGACGGCATTGGCGTCTTGGGCGAGCACGGACAATCTGACGAAAAGCGCCAGAACAACTGGAACAAGAGTTTTCATCGTATTGCTTAATCTGCGTTCTTCCAGCCGCCGGAGCAACTTTGGATCCGGTGACAATTCAGAAACAAAATACAGGACAAACCACCGGCAAGGCCATTGCGGCCCTGTCTTGCCTGAGTCCTGTTCATCCTGTTTGCATTTTTTCACCATTTTTTTATTTTTTTTTTACCTTCATTTGCCTTCAACAGCCTTCATTAGCCTTCATTAGCCTTCATTGGAGAGGGGTCCGAGAGGGGGTTTGGAGGGGTTTTTGGCCGTCCCGCCCGCGTGGCCTGGGCCGGCTGGAGCCGGGTAACGGTTTAGCGCAGCGCAGACTTCCAAATCTGCCGTGTCGCGGGTTTCCAAACCCACCGGCCACAAGGCCGGGGAGCCGGCTTGGAAGCCGGCGATACAGCAGGTTTGGAAACCTTCGCTACGCAAACTCGGTTCTCCATTTTTCATATCTTGATTTGCCTTGAACAGCCCCGATTGGGGGTGAATTGAGAATTTTGAATTTTGAATGGTGAAAAAGAACAGGGCAAAGCGGGATGGCGGACCGCCGCGCCGCCCCGATATTTGGGACTCGCAGGCGCTCGTCCCTCCCGGCCACCGGCTCCAGCACTGTGCGTTCCTATGCACACCGGAAGATATTATAGGCTTTAAGGCAGGAATGTCAACTGGGAAAAATGAAAAAAGGAGAGGTGCCACGTCTGGCTCATGAATGGCTGATTAGCTTGGTAAGAGGAGATTGTCTCGCATTCCGGTCGGCGAGTCGCCGACCGGGACAGGCGAGTCGCCTGTGCTACCAGCCTATTCACCTTCGTGAACCAGCCGTGGTTGGCCGCTTGGCGCACGACAGAATTCTTCATTTGCGTTGGTAGGGACGGCGCGCCGTGCCGTCCGGGCGTCGCGGCGCGACGCCCCTACCTCCGAAGAATTTTGTCCTGCACCCTTGGCCGCTCTCCTTGCGTATTTGCCGTTGACATCACTGGTCCGGCGTGGCTGATTTGACAACGCCATGCGCACAGCAAATTGCAAACGTCTTGCTTTGATCGTGATTTGGCAAGCCCTGATGGTGGCTGCATTGTTCTACTCCGATCTCAATGCGACGTCACGACGATGGATTCCGAGCATTTTCGGACTGGCCGCCCTGCCTCTGCCGTTCGTTTTTTACATCGCGGCTCTTTACGATGCCCCGCTGTTCGCAAGATGGCACCGTATCCTCAAGGCTAGCGTTCTCACACTGTCATCGGTTATCGTGACCGTTGGGGGTTACTCGATTATGTTTTATACCGGTCTATTGATTGAGGAAAAACTGAGTGGCAACCAGCAGCCGTCCACCGTGCGCGACATCGAGCCAGGCGCGGCACTAAAGGCACAACTGGTTTACAACAACAGACTGTTGGCAGCCCTCGATAAAGTCGGACAGCAGAAATCCGGGGATCAAGCGGCCATTGCACAAGTTGGCGGTGAATTTCTGCGGAGGGAACAATCTTTGCTGAGCAACTACTACGTCACCGCGAAACCGCTGGTCCAGAAACGACTTCTCGACACGGCGGATATCGAGAGCACCAACGGATTGGAAAAACGCAGAACGCTACTGCTGCAATTTATCGATGCGAATAGAGCGATGACCGACTACGTGGACAAGGCGGAAAACGAGTTTCGGACGATGCTATTGAAGAAAGGATTGCCTGAGGGGACGGTAGAGGAGGAAACAAGAAGGCTGCACGTGAACATGGGCAAGTTGAACCAAACTTCGGCCATATTCAGTATTAATGATCGCATTGCCCAAACCGAGTTGCGGGCACTGGGACTGCTTGAGTCCAATTGGAGCAGTTGGTCCTACGACAGTTCCCTGGGCAAAACGGTTTTTACGAATGAAAAAGTAAGAACTGAGTTCAATCGAATGGTATTTGAGATCCATACGGCTGACAAGGAGAGAACAGGACTTCAGCAACAACTGCAGCAGAATGTCCAGCGCAATCCAATGCAATGACGGCAGGTGCAGAACTGAGTGAAACGGAGTCCAGTGCGCAGGCTTCGCAGATAATCGAGCTAGGCACGGCGCAAGCCCTGCCCTGGTGGTGATGGCATTGGCCCCAATGATGCGAGGGCAGTCGGGGCGCAATCCTGTGGACAATGACGACACGCCCCAGGCACTTGTCAGGGCGGCTTGTCCCGCCGTAGGCTCGGCGAAGGAGGAAGCGTTCGCGTGTTGGCATACCAGGCTCTTGCCGGAACGGGCGAATGGGAGCGCGCAACGCGGCCAGCAGCAACTAAAGCATACGGGAGATGGCCAACGGCGGATGGGAAAGGCCGGAGAGAAGTCAGAAAGATGGAGTCAAAAAGATTTTTATGATTCCATTTTTCTGGCAGGGGAAACTCTTGAAAATCGAAGGGTACGGGTGCCTCCGGCCCGCAGGCCCTTTTCGCGCGCTCTGCGCTCCTGGCGGCCTCTGCGCGAGGGTCTTTGCCCGAATTTATTTCTTCTCTTTGAGTTCTTTGGACTGTAATGAGGCCGAATCGTTCATCTTCGCGGGGATTTCTCGAGAATAGCCCAGCCATTTATGGCTGGGCTCTCCGGCCAAACAAGCCATACAAGTCCCGTCAGGGACGACAGGGCTTTCGTCCCTGACGGGACTTGATTGGGCTTCCTCTACCATAACCCACCGCTGAAGCGGTGGGCTACTTTCTTTCGCGCATCGCCAAGTCTCATTCGCTTCGGTTGCGGCGTCAGCGGCGCTGGGACTTCTTCGCCTTTTCGCGGCCAATCGTTTGACTCAATGCAGGGTCTTGTCCTGCATAAAAAAGCGGCGCCTGCGCGGCGCCGCTGAATTGATTGGACTGGTTTTTTAGCCGGTCGGAGCCTCGCTCGTCAGAGACATGACTTCCGTGGCGGGTTCTTCCGCGGGAATGGGTTCCACCAAAGGCTTCAAATCCACCCGGCGGTGCAGGGTGTAGCCGGTTCCGGCGGGAATGATGTGGCCCATGATGACGTTCTCCTTGAAGCCGCGGAGGTAATCCACCTTGCCCATGGTCGCCGCCTCGGTCAATACCCGCGTCGTGTCCTGGAAGGAGGCGGCGCTGAGGAAGCTCTCCGTTTCCAAGGAGGCCTTGGTGATGCCGAGCAGGACGGGCTGGGCCTCGGCCGGTTTGCCGCCCATTTTTTCCACCCGCGCGTTCTCCTTTTCGAACTCAATCTTGTCAATCTGTTCGCCCCAAAGGAACTGGCTGTCGCCCGGCTCGGTGACGCGCACCTTGCGCAGCATCTGGCGGACGATGATCTCGATGTGCTTGTCGTTGATGGTAACGCCTTGCAGGCGGTAAACTTCCTGCACCTCGTTGACCAGGTGCTCCTGCAATTCCTGCGGGCCGCAGATGTCCAGGATTTCGTGGGGATCCATCGGGCCTTCGGTCAGTTGCTGGCCTTTCTTGACGTAATCGCCCTTGAAAACGATGACGTGCCGGCCAATGGGAATGAGATGCTCCTCTTCCAGGCCGGTGGCCGGGTCCTTGATGAGGATGGTGCGCTTGCCGCGGACACTGGGGCCAAAATCAACCACGCCGTCAATCTTGGAAATTTCCGAGGCGTCCTTGGGACGGCGGGCCTCGAACAATTCGGCCACGCGCGGCAGACCGCCGGTGATGTCCTTGGTCTTGGACGATTTGCGCGGGGTCTTGGCCATCAAGGTGCCGGCCACGATCTTGTCGTCCTCGTCCACCACGATGTGGGCGTGGGCGGGAATGGGGTAGTTGGCCAGGGGTTCGCCCTTGTCGCTGTAGATAACAATTTGCGGATGCAAATCCTCCTTGTGCTCGATGACGACCATGGCCTCCTGGCCGGTCGTTTCGTCCGTTTCCTGCTTCATGGTCACCCCTTCGATGATGTCCACGAACTTGACCCGTCCGGCCTTTTCGGAAAGGATGGGCACGTTGTAAGGGTCCCACTGGACGAAGGGCGCGCCTTTCTTGACGCGGTCGCCGTTTTTGACGGAAATGACCGAGCCGACCACCAGGGTGTGGGTTTCCAGCTCGCGGCCGTCCTCGGCCACGATGACGATGGAGCCGTTCTTGTTGAGGACGATGTTGTTGCCGTCCTCCAGTTCGACGAGGCGCAAGTCGTTATATTTGACGATGCCGTCGCTCTTGGCCTTGATCTGGGGCTGCTTGAAAACCTGGGAGGCGGTGCCGCCGATGTGGAAGGTGCGCATGGTCAACTGGGTGCCCGGCTCGCCGATGGATTGGGCGGCGATGATGCCGACGGCCTCGCCGCGTTTGATCATGCCGCCGGTGGCCAGGTTGCGGCCGTAACAGCAGGCGCAGATGCCGTACTTGCTTTCGCAGGTGAGGACGGAGCGGATGCGGAGTTTTTCCACGCCGCTGGCTTCGATCTGGCGGCCCTTGGCCTCGTCTATCAATTCGTTGGCGTGGATGAGGACCTTCTTCAAATCGGCGGGGTCCATAACGTCGTCGCAGGCGAGCCGGCCAATGATGCGCTCGCTCAACTTGACCACTTCGTCCTCCCCCTCGTAAATGGCCTGCACCCAGATGCCGTTGCTCGTGCCGCAATCATCCATGCGGATGATGACGTCCTGGGCCACGTCCACCAGTTTGCGCGTCATGTAGCCGGAGTCGGCCGTTTTGAGAGCGGTGTCGGCCAGGCCCTTGCGGGCGCCGTGGGTGGAAATGAAATACTCCACGACGGTCAGGCCTTCGCGGAAGTTGGACAAAATGGGCTTTTCGATGATGTCGCCGCTGGGCTTGGCCATCAGACCGCGCACGCCGGCCAGTTGGCGGACCTGCTGGCGGTTGCCGCGCGCGCCGGAGTCCACCATGAGGGACACCGGGTTGTATTCCAGCTTGTCGTGGTTGTTTTTCAAGGTGTCGAGCATGACGTTGGCGATCTTGTCGGTGCAATGGGTCCAGATATCAATGACCTTGTTGTAACGCTCGCCCGGGGTGATGACGCCCTTGCGGTACTGCTTTTCCACCTCGTTAATCTGCTTCTGCGCGTTGTGGATTTCCTGGTCCTTTTCCTTGGGGATGATCATGTCGTCAATCCCGATGGAGCAGCCCGAGCGGGTGGCGGAACGGAAGCCCAGCTCTTTCAGCAAGTCGAGCATCACGACCGTTTTCTCGTGGCCGCAAACCTTGTAGCAGGTCCAGATCAGTTCGCCCAGGGTGGATTTGCCGGCGACCCGGTTGATGTAACCCAGCTCCGCCGGCCAGATTTCGCTGAAAATCACGCGCCCGACCGTCGTCTCCACCGCCACCTTGTCCGGGTCGCCATATTGCGTCTTGCGCCCCCGGTCGGGATTGGCCAGGCGGATGCGGGTGTGCAGCTTGACACCGCCGTCGTTGTAGGCGAAAATCACCTCGGACTTGGAGCCGAAGAGCATGGGCGGGGCCGGTTCCTTTTTGGCGCGCGGCTCGGCTGTCAAATAAAAACAACCCAGGGTGATGTCCTGCGTCGGCGTCATGATGGGCCGCCCGCTGGAAGGGCTGAAGATGTTGTTGGGGGCCATCATGAGCAGCCGGGCCTCCATCTGCGCCTCGACCGAGAGGGGCACATGGACCGCCATCTGGTCGCCGTCGAAATCGGCGTTGTAGGCGGTGCAAACCAGGGGATGAATGCGGATGGCCTCGCCTTCGATCAAGATCGGCTCGAAGGCCTGGATGGAAAGGCGGTGCAGGGTCGGCGCGCGGTTGAGCAGCACGGGATGGCCCTTGGTCACTTCCTCCAAAATGTCCCACACTTCCGGCGACTGCCGTTCGATCATCTTTTTGGCCGAACGGACGGTATGGACGTATCCCAGCTCCTTCAAGCGGCGGATGATAAAAGGCTCGAACAGGACCAGGGCCATTTTCTTGGGCAGGCCGCACTGGTGCAATTTGAGTTCCGGCCCGATGACGATGACGGAGCGCCCGGAGTAATCCACCCGCTTGCCGAGGAGATTTTGGCGGAACCGCCCGCTCTTGCCCTTGAGCATGTCGCTCAAGGATTTCAAGGCGCGGTTGCCGGCCCCGGTGACGGCGCGGCCGTGGCGGCCGTTGTCAAAGAGCGCGTCCACGGCCTCCTGCAACATGCGTTTTTCATTGCGGATGATGACCTCCGGCGTCTTGAGCTGGAGAAGATTCTTGAGGCGGTTGTTGCGGTTGATGACGCGCCGGTAGAGATCGTTCAGGTCGGAGGTGGCGAAGCGGCCGCCTTCGAGCGGCACGAGCGGGCGCAAATCGGGCGGGATGACCGGCAGGACGGTGAGGACCATCCATTCGGGCCGCGCCTTGGAGGACTGAAAGGCGGAAAGCAACTTGATGCGCTTGGCGACCTTCTTGCGGATTTGTTTGCTCTTGGTTTCCGTCATGGCCACGGAGAGATGATCCACCTGCTTCTGCAAGTCCACGTTGGCCAGAGCTTCCCGGACTGCTTCCGCGCCCATTTTGGCCACGAAACCGTCCGGGCCGTAAGTCTCGCGCGCCTCCCGGTATTCGTGCTCGCTCAACAACTGATGGAGTTTCAGCGGGGTCGAGCCGGGACTGATCACCATGTAATCCTCGTAATAAATCACCCGTTCCAGGTTGCGGGCGGTCATGTCCAGCACCAAACCCAGGCGGGAGGGCATGCACTTGAAGAACCAGATGTGGGAAACCGGCACGGCCAGTTCGATGTGGCCCATGCGCTCCCGGCGCACGCGGGCCAGGGTGACTTCCACGCCGCAACGGTCGCACACCACGCCGCGGTGTTTGATCCGCTTGTATTTGCCGCAGGAACATTCCCAGTCCTTGACCGGCCCGAAAATGCGCTCGCAAAAGAGGCCGCCTTTTTCGGGCTTGAAGGTGCGGTAATTGATCGTCTCGGGGTTCTTGACCTCGCCCTTGGACCAGGCCCGAATCGCCTCGGGCGAGGCGACCGAGATCGCCACGTACTCCACCTGGTTGACTTTGTCCAGGCCGAGCAACTCACGGGCTGTTTCTTTGGTGTTCATGATTATTTTAAACTGCTCAGGGTCTGCGCTTGCGCCGCCGCCGCTTGTTCCACCGGGCTGGAATAGCCCACCTTGACGTCCATGGCCAGGGACTGCATTTCCTTGACCAGCACGTTGAAGGATTCGGGCACGCCCGCCTCCAGGCAATTGTCGCCCTTGACAATGCTCTCGTAGATGCGCGTGCGCCCGCCGACGTCGTCCGACTTGACGGTCAGCAATTCCTGCAGGCTGTAGGCCGCGCCGTAGGCTTCCATGGCCCACACTTCCATTTCGCCGAAACGCTGCCCGCCGTATTGCGCCTTGCCGCCCAGCGGCTGCTGCGTGACCAGGGAGTAAGGTCCGACCGCGCGGGCATGGATTTTGTCCGCCACCAAATGGCCCAGTTTCATCATGTAGATGTAACCCACCACGATTTCCTGGTCAAAATACTCGCCGGTGCGCCCGTCAACGAGCAGGGTCTTGCCGTGCTCGGGCAGCTTGGCTTCCTTGAGATAATTGCGGATTTCCTTTTCCTTGATGCCGTCGAAAACCGGCGTGGCAAAACGAAGGCCCAGGAACCGGGCGGCCCACCCCAGGTGGGTTTCCAATACCTGGCCCACGTTCATGCGCGAAGGCACGCCCAGCGGATTGAGCACGATGTCCATCGGCGTCCCGTCCGGCAGGAAGGGCATGTCCTCCTCCGGCACGATTTTCGCCACCACGCCCTTGTTGCCGTGGCGTCCGGCCATCTTGTCGCCGACCGACAATTTGCGCTTGGAGGCGACGTACACCTTGACGGATTTGATCACCCCGCTGTCCACTTCCTCGCCCGTTTCGCTCCGCTCCATTTCCTCGTCGTGCTGCATTTGCAGATCGTCGAATTTCTTTTTGAAACTGCCGATGATTTCGTTGATTTTGTTGCGGATGGGCGACGGGTCTATCTCGATGCGGTCATAGACCTGGGCCAGCTTGCGCAGGAGCGTCTTGGTGATCTTCCGGTTGGCCGGAATGATGATTTCCCCCGTCTCCGAATTGACCACGTCGAGCGGGATTTTTTCGCCCAGCAGGATGTTGCTCAAGGCCTCGGTCAATTGTTCGCGCAGTTCGTCGGTCTTGACGCGGTGCTCATCCAGCACTTCCTTGGAATGGCGCTTGGTTTCCGGCTCGGCCTTGGCCTCGATTTCCCGCTCCTTCTTGGAGGAGACCTTGACATCCATGACAATGCCGTAAGTTCCCGACGGAACTTTGAGCGAAGTGTCTTTGACGTCGGCGGCCTTCTCGCCGAAAATGGCCCGAAGCAGACGCTCTTCCGGCGCGAGTTCCGTCTCGCTCTTGGGCGTGATCTTGCCCACCAGGATGTCCCCCGGTTTGACCTCCGCCCCGATGCGGATCACTCCGTCAGGCCCAAGGTTCTTCAGGGCCTCATCGCCCAGGTTGGGAATGTCCCGCGTGATTTCCTCCGGGCCGAGCTTGGTGTCGCGCGCGCCCACTTCAAATTCGTCAATGTGAATGGAGGTGAACACGTCGTCCTTGACGATGCGTTCGCTGATCAGAATCGCGTCCTCGAAATTGTAGCCGTTCCACGGCATGAACGCGCATAACACATTGCGTCCCAGGGCCAGTTCGCCCCCCTGGGTGCAAGGACCGTCGGCGATGACCTGTCCTTTCTTGATGGCGTCGCCCTTGGCCACGACAATTTTCTGGTTGATGCATGTCGCGGCATTGGAGCGCATGAATTTGCGGATGGGATAAACCCAGATTCCGTTGGCCGGGTCGTTGCGCAGCTTTTTTTTGCTGTCGGGCATCTTGCCGTCCGGCGTCACCACCACCTGGCTGCCTGTGACCGAGGCCACTTTGCCGGCTTCCTCCGCCACCAGAACGGCGCGCGAATCCCGGGCCACCCGCTCTTCCAGCCCCGTGGCGACATAAGGCGCCTCGGTGATGAGCAAGGGCACCGCCTGCCGTTGCATGTTCGATCCCATCAAGGCCCGGTTGGCGTCGTCATGTTCCAGGAATGGAATCAGGCTCGCCGCCACCGACACCAGTTGTTTGGGCGAAACGTCCATGTAATCCACCCGCGCCGGTTCGACGTCAATGAAGTCGCTCTTGCTCCGGCAGGTCACGCGTTCGCCCAGGAAATTCCCCTTCTCGTCAATCGTCGCGTTGGCCTGGGCCACGATGTAATTTTCCTCCCGGTCGGCGGTCAAATAATCCAAGTGATTGGTCACCCGGCCTTTTTCCACCTTCCGGTAGGGCGTTTCCAAAAAGCCAAAATCATTCACCTGGGCGAAGGTGGCCAGGGAGGCGATCAAGCCAATGTTCGGCCCTTCCGGCGTCTCCACCGGGCAAATGCGCCCATAGTGCGACGGATGCACGTCCCGCACCTCGAATCCGGCACGGTCGCGCGACAAACCGCCCGGCCCGAGAGCCGAGAGACGGCGCTTGTGCGTCAATTCGGCCAGCGGGTTGATCTGGTCCATGAACTGCGAAAGCTGGCTGCGCCCAAAGAAATCACGAATGACGGCCGAGAGCGCCTTGGGGTTGATCAACTTCTGGGGCGACATGCTTTCCAGGCTCTGATCGAAGAGGGTCATGCGCTCCTTGACCAGGCGTTCGGTGCGGGCCAGGCCGACGCGGCACTGGTTGGCCAGCAATTCACCCACGGTGCGGATGCGCCGGCTGCCCAGGTGGTCAATATCATCCAGCGAACCTTCGCCCTTTTTGAGCCGCAGCAAATACTTGGTGGCCGCCACCAGGTCTTCCTTGGTCAGGATGCGCGAGTCGCCGCCTTTGATGCCCAGCTTCTGGTTGATCTTGTAACGGCCCACGCGGCCCAGGTCATAACGCTTGGCGTCGAAGAAAAGCCGCTTGATGAGCGCGCGCGCGTTGGCGGCCGTCGGCGGGTCGCCGGGGCGCAGCCGCCGGTAAATGTCCTTGAGGGCCTCTTCTTCGTTCTTGGTCGGGTCCTTTTTCAGGCACTTGATGACGATGCCGTCGTCCACCGTCGTGTCCACGACCCGGATTTTGTTGATGCCCAGTTCGGCGATCTGTTTGACCACGACCTTGGAAAGCGGCTCGAAGGCCCGCGCCACCACGACCCCCTTGTCCTTGTCCTCCGCGTCCTCCACCAGCACCTTGTTCTGGATGTCCTCCAGTTTCTCCGCGTCCTTCACGCTCAACTCTTCAATCTCATAAAAGAGTTTCAAGATATCGGCGTCCGTTCCATAACCGAGCGCGCGGAAAAAGGTCGTGGTCAGGAATTTACGGCGGCGCTTCTTCCGGTCCAAATACACATAAAGCATGTCGCTGGTGTCGAACTGGGCCTCGTACCAGGAACCGCGGTCGGGGATGATGCGAAAGGAATGGAGCAGCTTGCCATTGGGATGGACGCTGGCTTCAAAGGCCAGACCCGGCGAGCGGTGCAACTGGCTGACAATCACGCGTTCGGCGCCGTTGATGACAAAGGTTCCCTGCGGCGTCATCAAGGGCAGTTCGCCCATGAACACTTTTTCCTCTTTCGCCGCCTTTTCCTCCTTCAACAAAAAAGTCACGTGCAGCGGCGCGCCGTAAGTGATGCCCTCGCGCAGGCATTCCAGCCAGTCGTGCTTTGGCTCCCCGACCTCGTAGCTGTGAAAATCCAGCACGCACTTGCCGTCGTAACTCTCGATGGGAAAGACCTCGGTGAAGACCGCCTGCAATCCCATGTTCTTGCGCTTGGACGGCGGGGCCTCGGTCTGAAGGAATTCCCGGTAGGAATTGGTCTGCAGCTCGATCAAATTCGGCGGGGCAATGACCTCCTTGATCTTTCCAAAATGAACGCGTTCTGTTAATCGTGATGGCATTTTCAACCTTTGGTCAACGGCTGGCTCCGGCCAGCTCCTGGTTTAATCGAAACGACGAAACGGCCGCCCCCGGGAAATCCGGGATTTCGCAGCCGGTTCACTCCTGCTATGACAATGGCAAAACTTCTGATAGAAATCTCGCGTTTGACGGTCTTCCATCCGGGGCGCGGGCCTTTGCCCGGCGCCCCGCGACAGATTGTGTTTTCTCTTACTTGACTTCCACTTTGGCTCCGGCGTCTTCCAGCTTCTTCTTCGCCGCGTCGGAATCGGCCTTGTTGGCTCCTTCCAGCACCGGCTTGGGCGCTCCTTCGACCAGGGCCTTGGCGTCGGCCAGCCCCAGGCCGGCCTTGACTTCGCGCACCGCTTTGATGGCCGCGATCTTCTTGTCCGCCGGCACTGAAACCAGGATGACATCAAAGGAGGTCTTGGCTTCCGCCGCCGGGGCGGCGGCTCCTCCGGCGGGCGCGGCGGCAACCGCGGCCACTGGGGCGGCGGCGCTGACGCCCCATTTTGTTTCAAGTTCTTTGACGAGGTTGGCGATGTCCATCACCGTCCAAGTGCTGAGTTCTTCCACCATTTTTGCGATATCTGCCATGATTTTGCCTTTCAGTCTCGTCGCCATCCACAGCCGCGGATGAATTCTTCCGGCAGGCACGCCAGACCGACGATTTACTTTGTTATTGTTGTTGCTCCGTTTCCATTTCTGCGTCGGAAACGAAATTGTTATAGGTTGAGCGCCGGTGCGGTCCGCCGCGCCAGGCGCCGGCAGCTCAGGCCGCCGCGGGCTTCTCCTGCTTTTCCAGCTTTTCCTGCCGGCCTTTGAGCACCCGCGCCAACTGCGAGCCGGGTGTGTTGAGCAAAACCGCCAGCTTGGTGGCCGGTCCTGCCAGGACCCCGGCCAGCCTGGCTCGCATGACTTCAATGGAGGGCAGGTCTGCCAGGGCCAAAATGTCCGCGCTCTCCAGGCGCTGGTTCTTCAGATAGCCAAACTTGATTTTCGGCTTGTCGAACTCCGCCGCAAAGGTCTTGACCACTTTGGCGGCGGCGGAAATCTCCTTCGGGCCGGTCACGACGGCCAGTTGCCCGGCCAGGGTCGCTCCCAAGTCCACCACTCCGGCCTCCTTGACGGCCAGCCGGAAGAGGGAGTTTTTCACCACGTGCATTTCGGCGCCCGCCTTGCCCAGGCGTTTGCGCAGTTCGGTGATAGGCCCGACTTTCAGGCCGCGGTAATCCACCACGATAAAAAACGGCGAAGCGTTCAACCGCTTCACATACTCGTCGCTGATATATTGCTTTTCGGCGCGCATGATATTGTTCCTTGGTTCTTCTTCTCCCGGCTCAGGCCGCTTGTTGAAATTCCTTCATGTCCACCCGCACCGGCGGACTCATCGTCGCCGACATGGTGCAACTGCTGATAAACTGGCCCTTGGCCGTGTGCGGCCGGGCTTTGGCCACCGCTTCTATCACGGCCCGCGCGTTCTCCATCAGTTGCTGCGGGGAAAACGAAATCTTGCCTATCGGCACGTGCAAATTCCCGCCCTTGTCCACCTTGAATTCCACCCGGCCGGCTTTGACTTCCTTGACCGCCTTGGCCGTGTCCTCCGTCACCGTCCCGGTCTTCGGGTTGGGCATCAGGCCCCGCGGCCCCAGCACCTTGCCCAGCTTGCGCACTTCGGACATCGCTTCGGGCGAGGCAATCGCCACGTCGAAATCCGACCACCCTTCCGTGCAGCGTTTGATCAAATCCTCGAAGCCGACGTACTCCGCCCCCGCCGTTTTAGCGGCGTCGGCGGCCGCGCCGGGCCGCGCGAAAACCAGCACGCGCACCACTTTGCCGCTGCCGTGAGGCAGAGGAACGGTGCCGCGGACCATCTGGTCGGACTGCTTGGGGTCCACCCCCAGCTTGAAGGCCAGTTCGACCGTCTCGTTGAATTTTGCCTTGGGGAACTTGCCCAGAACTTCGACGGCTGATTTGAGCACGTAGGTCTTGTTGCTTTCCACCAATTCGAGCGCTTTCTTGTATCTTTTGCTTGCCATAATATATGAGCGGTTCAGGCGAATTTCCTCAATCGAAACTCTCCCGCGTTAAGTTAATCCAAAACATCTATCCCCATGCTGCGCGCCGTTCCCGCGATGACGCGGAACGCCGCCTCCTCGGTGACCGCGTTCAAGTCCTTGGCCTTGATTTTCACGATCTCCAAAATCTGCTTGCGCGTCACCTTGCCCACCTTCTCCTTGTTCGGCACCTTGGAGCCGGAGGCGATGCCGGCCGCCTTCTTCAACAACACGGCCGCCGGGGGCGACTTGGTGATGAATTTGAACGACTTGTCGGCAAAAACGGTGATGACCACCGGGATGATCATGCCGGACTGGTCCTTGGTGGCGGCGTTGAATTCCTTGCAGAACGCCATGATGTTGACACCTTGCTGGCCCAGCGCCGGCCCCACCGGCGGCGCGGGGTTGGCCTGGCCGGCCGGAATCTGCAACTTGATCTGTCCAATTATCTTCTTTGCCATAAAAAAATCTCGTACTCAGTTAACCCTGTTTCCCAACGGAGTGTTGGAGTATTGGAGTGGTGGAGTGAAGGATACGATCCAATACTCCATCACTCCAGCACTCCACTACTCCCCACCGTCACGCCTTCTCCACCTGCCAATACTCCAGTTCGACCGGCGTATTGCGCCCAAAAATGCTTACCGTCACCTTCAACTTGCCGCGTTCCGGCTCAATTTCCTCGATCACCCCGCTGAAGTTCAGGAACGGCCCGTCGTTAATCTTCACCGTCTCGCCCTTCTCGTAACTGACCTTCGGTTTCTCCGTTTCCTCTGATTCTGAAATCTGTTCCTTGATCACCGCGATTTCATCCGGCGTCACCGGCAATGGCCGGTCTCCGCCCACGATCCCGATCTTGCCCGGAGTGTCCTGGATAAAATACCACGGTTTGTCCAGGATGCGGTTCTGGTCGTCCAGCAGCGTCATCTCGACATAGACATAGCCGGGATGCAGCTTGCGGCTGGTCACCGTCTTCTTGCCCCCCCGCACGTCCACCACTTTCTCCACCGGCACCAGCACTTCCTTGATGTATTCGGACATCTCCTCGGCCTTGATGCGCTTCTCGATGTTCTCTTTGACCTTGTTCTCCTGGCCGGACAAAGTATGAATGACAAACCATTGGCTCTTGGGCATGGCGCGTTCCTTAGATGATGAACTTGATGATGTTGGAGCAGACGTAATCCACCAGGACCGTAAAGCCGCCGATCATCCCCACCGCCACCATCACCAGGACCGTTGAGCCCAGCAACTCGTCCCACGTCGGCCAGGTGCATTTCCGCATCTCTTCCATCATCTCGGACCAATAGCCGGAAATCTTCAGGAAATAGCCGGCGCGCAACAGCAGAACGAACACCACCATGGCCGCCACCAGTAAAACCGATTCAATTATTAACGAATTCATAACTTTCTTCTTTTGGCGGAGGGGGAGGGATTCGAACCCCCGGTGCGGTTTCCCGCACAACGGTTTTCAAGACCGTCGCAATAGACCACTCTGCCACCCCTCCAGTCCATCCAGCCCGGCATCCCATTGCTTGCTCCGCTCACATTTCTCGCTGTCTCCGTTCTTTTTGGCAGGGCGGGAGGGACTCGAACCCCCAACCGACGGTTTTGGAGACCGCTACTCTACCAATTGAGCTACCGCCCTCTGCCGTAGAGTGGTCCCACTCTGCTCACCCGTTTCCGGAATCGGCCACCCGCCGCCGCCTCAAAATCCAGAGGCCTCAAGCGACGATGTCCGACACCCGGCCCGCTCCAATGGTGCGCCCGCCTTCCCGGATGGCGAACCGCTGCCCTTTTTCCATCGCCACGGGCGCGATCAATTCAATGTCCACCGACACGTTGTCTCCCGGCATCACCATTTCCACCCCGGCCGCCAGCGTCACCGTTCCCGTCACGTCGGTGGTTCGAAAATAAAACTGCGGACGATATTTCGTGAAAAACGGCGTGTGCCGCCCACCCTCATCCTTCGACAGCACATAAACCTCCGCCTTGAACTTGGTGTGTGGCGTGATGGAGCCGGGCTTGGCCAGGACCATGCCGCGCTCCACTTCGTCCTTCTTGGTGCCGCGCAGCAGCACGCCCACGTTGTCGCCCGCGTTGGCCGAGTCCAGCAGCTTGCGGAACATTTCTATGTCCGTCGCCACCGTCTTGCGGGTATCCCGCAACCCGACAATC
>Ga0326727_10008872_pt1 | contig 25191 bp, 20 predicted proteins | sample MB2enrmetagenome_FD_207643 | JGI IMG/M metagenome (GOLD analysis project Ga0326727, IMG submission 207643) | Lab enriched peat soil microbial communities from McLean, Ithaca, NY, United States - MB29MY | ecosystem: Environmental > Terrestrial > Soil > Wetlands > Peat | place: USA: New York... | reverse complement strand
CAAAGTAACCTTCCAACGGGCTCCTACTCCTCCGCTGTCCGCTCTTTTCCGTCCTTCTAATCCATTTCGAACGAAAGATGAAGATGAAATCATCACAAAACCACGTTCTTCAACAAGCTGCTAGGACACCTGGGAGTTCTACGGCCATGAAGAAGCTACGTTTTCTGGTTTCCCTCATCACAAAAGACAACGATTATCAGATAGAGCAAGCAAACGTTGCGACAGAGACTGCCCGTCGCCTGGGACACGACATCGAAATCATCTTCGCAGGCAATGACCCAATCAATCAAAGCCAGCAATTACTTACGATTATTCAGTCCCCGGGAAACCATCCTGATGCTGTTCTGATCGAACCAGTCGGGGGAACGGGTTTGCCTCACGTGGCAAAAGCAGCAGTTTCGGCCGGAATGGGATGGGTCGTTCTCAATCGCGATGTCGATTACATCCCGGAACTTCGTCGAGTTGCCCATGCCCCAGTTTTCGGTGTGAGCACGGACCACCTCGAAATCGGCCGCATCCAGGGGCGGCACGTAGCGGCTCTTACGCCCATTGGTGGCACAGTTGTTTATATCCATGGCCCTTCAACCAGTTCGGCTGTCCGCCAAAGGACGATTGGGATGCAGGAGGCCAAGCCGGAAGCCACAAAGATCATCGTCTTGAGAGGCCAGTGGACCGAAGAGAGTTCTCGACGGGCCGTTTCCGCCTGGATGCTCTTGTCCACCTCCCAGAAGACACCGATCGATATGATTGCGGCCCAAAACGACGACATGGCCATGGGTGCCAGGAAGGCCATCCAGGATCACACTAATGTGGCTGTCCGGGAGAAGTGGCTCAGCTTGCCATTCACAGGCGTGGACGGACTTCCAAACACTGGTCAAGATTACGTGCGCCGTGGGCTGCTTGCCGCCACGGTCATCACTCCTGCCATTACTGCTCTCGCTCTCGAAGCGTTGGTTGGAGGATTTCAGAAAGGGTCGCAACCCGCGGAACTCATCATGTCTGTTCCAGTTTCTTTCCCCTCAATTGCGGACCTTGGTTCAAGGCACACGGAAAAGCCGCGCCCCCACGCGACCTGAAAGCTTTTCAGGCTGGTCATCAACAGAGACGAGATTTCATGCCGTTCCCATTCGCGCGTCAAGCGCTCAACAGTTGATTCAACTTCGCCATAACCTCGAACGCATCGGCGACATACAAGACGTCTGCCTTCCCACGCGACCACCCGCAATTCGCGTCCAGGTTGATCGCTCGCCGCTCTTGAATGAATCGCCAGCCCACGACGTGCGGCTCTTCCCCGTGACAACAAGTTGCCAATCCTTTCGGATGGCGCGGCGTCGCGCCCGTCTGGCCCACCTGGTTCAAATGCGACAAGAAAGGCAATACGTCTTGCCCCTCTCCACTGAGGTCCACCAGCGATTTGCTGCTGCCGAGCGACGCGCGCGTCGCCGCCAGAAAACCGAGAATCAATTTCCCCGCTTCTTCCACATGAGCTTGTCCGTCTTTTTGCTTCTTTGTCCAACCCGCTCCTGCGACAAGCAGCAATTCGGCATCGGGCCGGATCGTTTGCTGTTCGGTTTTCGGCGCAGCGAATCCGCTGACTCGAGTTCGCAGCGAAGGCAAATTCACGGCAATTTGCTCGACGGTCGCTTCGCCGTCGCGTTCCTTGTAAGGAGTTCCAGAGTCGAGCAGCAGAAACCAAGGCCTTTCTCCGCGCGTGAGCACTGCTTCGATGCGCTGCCGATAGAACCACCGCGTCGCACGCGCCGCGTTGACCACCATCACATGCGTGTCCGTGCGGCCATTCAGTCGCTGAGCGACGCCCGGCAGCGCTCGCATCCAACGGGACGTGCCAGCAGCAAGCACGATCGACGCGCCGGCCGCGCGGCAAATCGCTTCGGCCGCCGCGGCGTCCGTGGCGTAGCGCGCTTGCGCGAATTCCGGCCCTTCGACCACGTACACCTTTTCGAAGCCGCCGAGCGGCTGGACTTTCTCGCCAACGAGTCCCACAACAACATTTCCTTCGAGCGTGCGCGCCGTTTCAATGGCCTCGAGTGACGCTTTGCTTAGCGTTCCATCTGCCTCTGTGTGTGCGAGAACCAGGATCTTTTCCATTTCACCCTCGAATCCATGCAACAAGTTCCCGCGCAATTTTCTCGGCGGGCACATCCCTGACGATCCGCGTATTGCGTTGTTGTTTCGGCAGCGCCGCGCTCTCATATGCAAGTTTGCTTTGAGCAAGCTGCGCGGGCTTGGCGCGTTGCAGCGCGGGCATGATCGTGCGCATGTTCGCCATGCCGACTTGAGGATTGTTCGGCGGCTCGCGCAGGTTGCCCGTGGCCCAGCCGAAGACGGCCGGCGGCCCGTCACATACGGAGACCTGATGGCGTCCGCCTTCAACGCGCTCGAGAATTTCAAGCGCGCCGTTTTCCATCACCTTGATTTGGTCAACGCCCTGGAACTGGTCCACGATACCGAGCCGCTCGCCAATCATTTGCAGCGTTGTTCCGGAAGAGCGCGACGCGGATTCCCATCCGCCGAACAAAAGTAGTTTGCTGCGATCAAGACCCGGCACGGAGGCAATCGCGTCGGCGAGCGCCGCGGCCACAGCCGTGCTGTCCGTGAAGCCGCTCGATGTGCCGTCAATGGCCAGAAGTTCGAAGCTTGCTTTTTGCGCGACGCTCATGATCACTTGCTGCAGTTTGGCTTTGGGCGCGAGGCTGACCAGCCACACCTTGCTTCCGGCGAATTTTCCGGCGAGTTGCGCGGCTTCATAGAGCGCGCAACCGGCCCAAGGATCGAGCACGTGCGGCAACATCGTCTCGTTTTTCAATACCGGCCCCGATGGCCCTGTGACTGGTTCAAGAGTTTGCAGCGGGTCGGGCACGATCCCGGCGCAAACGAAGATTTGATAGCTCACGTTGTTCTCCAAAATTCTTGCATCTTGTAATTTAGATTACAGTAATTGACGATCCGACGAGGATCGTCACCCTGAGCGAGTCTCCGCGTCAGCGGTGACGAGTCGAAGGGTCTCTCTTCGGTCTCTCCTCTGTCCGCTTGTCCCAGCATAATTCCCAAACCTCCGTTTACCGCATATCAGAAAACCAGTGGCTAGTGACGAGTGGCTAGTGACTAGCGAATCGGGAATTGTGATTTGCCGTCGATGCGTCATCCCCAACCCCCTGCAAAAATTTGCGATTAGAAATCATGCCGTTCTTTGTTTTCTATAACTTAGACGCGTTTTTAATTCCACCCATTGGCGATTAGAATCCTGTGATCCATTATTCATTCGTTCCACGTTTCTTTCTTGTAGGGGCACGGCATGCCGCCTAGGCAAATCCCACCGACGCACAGAATCCCCATTCAACGGACTCCAATCCCCAATTATATCAAAGGCCGCAAATCGGCCTGTCTGCGGAGTCATCGCAACGCGCTGTCGCGCCCAGGGTTACGCAGCGAAAAACGCAGCAGCGACATGCGAAAAACGCGCCATTCAGCGCGGGACTTTCGCCCGCACCGCATTGATTAAACAAACATTACGACAAATCAAGATGTGGCGTTTGCGGCGAGAATCTCAAAGTCAAGTACCCGTTAGGTGTAAGAAGTTGCATTGTGGGCGGGTTCCCGAATGCGCTTTCACTCATCCATCATCTCCTCCAGTATCCCTCAGTTTGGACGTAGAATTCGGATGCGCGCCGGGCACGCATTTTAATGTCTCCGCCGGACGTGCTCAGAATAGGCCAGGAGCCGCGACCATGATGAGAGACCTGCCTTTATCCAACGTTTACCAATTGCTGGAACCGGGTCCGGTGGTGATGTTGACAACCGCTCGCAAGGGCCGCGCCAACGTCATGACCCTGTCCTGGCACATGATGGTCGAATTTGAGCCGCCACTGGTCGCCTGCGTCGTCAGCAGCGCCAATCACAGCTTTGCCGCGCTGCGGGCAACTCGGGAATGCGTAATCGCCGTGCCGTCGCTGGAACTGGCGCCCAAAGTGGTGAAAGTCGGCAACTGCTCGGGCCGCGACCTCGACAAATTTGCGCTATTGGGACTGACACCCATGCCGGCCAACAAGGTAGCGCCGCCTCTGGTGGCCGAATGTTTTGCCAATCTCGAATGCAAGGTGACCGATACCCGCATGGTCAGAAGGTACAATCTCTTTATCCTTGAAGTCCTGAAAGCCTGGACGGACCCGGCTCGAAAAAATCCCAAGACGATCCATCATCACGGATACGGCACGTTCGTCGTCGATGGCAAGACGATCAAGCTGAAATCAAAGATGCGGTGAGTGGATGCCGAAAACGCGTTCAAATCCGCGCTCTCCATCGTGCGTCAGGCGAACGGCGCGAGTCTTACGCAAACGCGCCAGCCATTTCATCTCCACGAAACGCGAAAGCAAAGCAGCTCCTAAAGAACCTCCGATGTGGTGTTGACGTTCCGTCCAATCCAGACATTTGCGAGCAAAGAAGCGCCTGCGTCCTCGCACCGATTCAACATCGATGTCGATGGTGCGCAGGAAGCGTTCGCCGATGGGCGTGAGTATGAAAGCGTCGCCTCGATTCCGTAGCACACCTCTCCTTAACAACTCGCTGCGCAGAGCAATGGCAAGGACGCCCGCAAGATGGTCGTAACACGTCCTGGCAAAGCGCATCTCGGGCATGGCGGGATCTCCCCACTTTTCTGCGAGCGCGCCTAACGCTTCGACGGCCATGGCAACATCGGTACTCTTAAGGCGGAAAATCCGCTGACGGCCTCTGCGCTCCGAAACGAGAAGGCCGCCGGAAAGAAGCTTTGAAAGATGCGAGCTCGCGGTCTGCGGGGACACTGCGGCAGCCATAGCAAGTTCCGATGCGGAATGGCCGTTGCCATCCAACAAAGCGGTGAGCATCCGGATACGCCCTGCTTCGCCGATCAGGCTGGCTATACGCGTGATTGAGTTGGCATCCATACTTCGATGCACATTTAAACATACTCACACGCGTGAGTGCTAGTCTTTTTGTAGTTGCCTGGTGATTCCGTCACCATACCATTCAGGCTTTACCAATCAGAGAGGAGACGGTCATGAAAGATCTAGCGATCGCGCTTGAGAACCGGCCGGGCGCGTTGGCGGAGATGGGCGAAGCACTGGGCCGAGCCGGAGTGAGTATCGAAGGCGGTGGCGCGTTTGTTGTCAACGGCCGCGGCGTGGGACACTTTCTATTCAATGATGGGGCCGCTGCGCGGAGAGCGCTCGAAGCGGCAGGTATCCGCGTGCTGGAAGTGCGCGACGTGCTCGCTCAGCGATTGGACCAGGCCGAACCCGGCCAGTTGGGCAAGATCTCGCGCCGAATGGCCAAGGCAGGTGTAAACATTGAGGTTCTCTACAGCGACCACGATCATCAGTTGATTCTCGTCGTGGAGGACATGGTGAAGGGGCGAGAAGTTTCTGAAGCGTGGACGCGCGAGCAAGCGCTACGCGAACATGAGAGAGAGCAGGCCGCCAACCCATAGGCAAGAGATGCAACAAACAGAGACATCAAAGCGAGGAGCTGGGAATGAAACAGCACACTTACAAAGTCCAGGTGAAGTGGACTGGTAACGCTGGTAAGGGCACGAAGACGTACAAGGATTACCGGCGCGATCACATTATCGCGTCCGAGGGCAAACCGCAGATTCAGGGTTCAAGCGATCCCAGCTTTCGTGGCGATGCGGCCCGTTACAATCCAGAAGAGCTTCTGGTTGCCAGCCTTTCCACTTGTCACATGCTCTGATATCTGCACCTGTGCTCCGCGAATCAGATAAGTGTCCTCGACTATCAGGACGCCGCCTCCGGCGTAATGGAGGAATTCAAAGACGGCTCGGGAGCCTTCGTCCGAGTCCTGCTGAGACCGAAGGTGACGATTTCCATCGGGGATGACCGGGACAAAGCTCTCGCTCTTCACAGTGAGGCCCATCGTTATTGTTTCATCGCCAATTCTGTCAGGTTCCCCGTGGAAATCAGCCCAGAAATCATGAACGCGCCCGGCCCACAGTGAATGTGTCGGCGGTGCAAGTTCGCCCTTCGCAAACAATCCGGCGCTTTGGAGCAAAATGCGTCGCCCGTTAGCGCTGCGGGGACTATGAATTCTTAAAAGCGCGAGCAAACGGGGCGAGCCCCCTTACTTTGCAGGCAGCTTTATTGTGTCGAAGGCGGGAGGGGCCTACAATTATGCGGTCCCGAAATCCAAATCGGAAAACCCTGTGACCACTCAACCTTCTCATACCTGGCTGCTGCTCTTTCCCGCAACTTATGCCCTTCACATCATTGAAGAGTATCGGGCAGGGGAGGGCTTTCGCCGCTGGATCAGAAGGATTGCCCGAATCGTCTTGTCGCCAGCTCAGTTTCTTTCGGTCAACGCTGCTCTGTGGGTGGTCATGACATTTGCGGTTCTCAGCGTCCATTCGCTTTCTGCCGATGGGTGGATTGTGGTCGCGTTGGCGGTGCTCGTGGCAGTAAACGCATTGGGACACCTGATGGGAACTTTGGTCACACGCAGCTATTCCCCGGGCCTGGCGACTGGTCTTGGCCTGTGGACACCGCTTGGGATTTACACGCTCATCCGTACGGTTCCCGCCCTCCCTGCGACACAACTTTGGATTGGAGTTGCCGCCGGGTTGGTGATTCAAGCAATGGTTTCACTGATTGCGCTAATCCTCGGGAAACGCGTACAGCCGGACTCGCTTTGAGACTTGGCGCGCGACGTTCGTCGCTGAAATCCGCAGCGCCCAACACGGCGCGACATTGATCCGTCCTTCCACTGCAGATGCTGTTTTGGGCTTACAAAAACTCTCACGAGCGGTACAATCTTTCGAAATCAGAACAAAGTGAGGAGTTCCCCGTGAAAATCTTTCGGCGTGCGCAGTTCTTGCTTGGCTTGCTCGCACTGCTCCTTGGAACGTCCCTCCTGCTTATTGGCGCGGGCCGCGGCCTGCCGCCGCCTGTCCCACATGGGAAATACGTCGTCTACGTCGGCACGTACACAGCTAAGACAGCCAGCAAAGGCATTTACTCCTACGGCTTTGATGCGACAACGGGCAAGCTGACGCCCATGGGGCTCGTGGCGGAAACGACGAACCCATCATTTCTCGCTCTGCACCCCAACGGACGCTTCCTCTATGCAGTGAACGAAGTGGGCGATTACCAAGGCCAGAAGAGCGGCGCAGTGAGCGCATTCGCCATCGATCCCGCGAGCGGCAAGTTGACTTTGCTGAACCAGATGGCAACGCGTGGCGCCGATCCCTGCTACGTCTCGTTGGACAAAACGGGCCATCACGTGCTGGTTGCGAATTACAACGGTGGGAGCGTGATTGTCTTCCCGGTGCTCGCCGACGGTCGTTTGGGCGAAGCTACCGCATTTGTCCAGCACCAGGGACACAGCGTGAATCCGCAACGCCAGCAAGGCCCGCACGCGCACATGATTGAACTTGCTCCCCAAGGAAACTTTGCCCTCACCGCGGATCTGGGGCTCGACGAGCTTCTGATCTATCGTTTCGATGCCGCCAAAGGATCGCTTGCTGCGAATGAGCCTCCCTATGCGAAGGGGACTCCCGGCGCCGGCCCGCGTCACTTTGCCTTTGATCCGAGCGGCCAATTTGTTTACTTGCTGAGCGAAATGGCGTCTTCTGTCACCACGTTTTCCTATCAAGCAGCGAAGGGGGTTTTAGACAATATTCAAACTGTCTCGGCGCTGCCAAAGGATTTTGGGGGTCAGAACTCCGCAGCCGAGATAGCTGTTCACCCTTCTGGCCGGTTTCTCTATACTTCGAACCGCGGTCACAATAGCATCGCAATTCTTGCGATCGATCCGCAAAAGGGGACGCTCACCCCCGTGGCCCAAGTCCCCACAGGAGGCAAGATTCCGCGCAATTTTGCTATCGACCCGAGCGGGTCATACCTTCTAGCCGCCAATCAGAATTCCGATAACATTGTTGTCTTCAAAATTGATTCCGCCAGTGGCATGCTGACACCGACGGGCGATGTCTTGGCAATTCCATCGCCAGTGTGTATCGTGTTCCGCGCCGAAGGAGAAACTCGATGACTGCGAATGTTCGCCGGTGGGCTGGTTTGACCGTGATGATCTGCGCCATGTCTTTCTGGCACATGGAAGCGGGGCGGACGCAACAGAAATACCCTTTTCAAGACCCATCCTTATCTATCGAGGCCCGGGTCGACAACATCATCTCTCTCATGACCCTGTCGGAAAAAGTGGAAGCTCTGGGGACTGATCCCAGCATCCCGCGCCTGGGAATCGTTGGCTCACGACATGTGGAAGGTCTCCATGGACTAGCGCTTGGTGGCCCGGGCAAGTGGGGCCGCTATCGCGACGCCCAGGGAGTTTTTCAAGACAAGCCGGTCCCCACTACTCAGTTCCCCCAGGAAGTGGGATTGGGAGAGACGTGGGATCCTGAATTATTGAAACAGGCGGCTGCAATCGAGGGGTACGAAGCGCGCTTCTACTTTCAAAGCGATCAATATCATCGGGGCGGCCTGGTCATCCGTGCTCCCAATGCGGACTTGGACCGAGACCCGCGCTGGGGAAGAAGCGAGGAATCTTACGGCGAGGACCCGTTTCTCGATGGCAAGTTGGTCACGGCATTTGTGAAAGGTTTACAAGGCGACGACCCGAAGTATTGGCAGACCGCTTCTCTCCTGAAGCATTTCTTCGCTAATAGTAATGAAGACGGCCGCGGCGGCTCTTCCTCCGATTTCGACGAGCGCCTGATGCGCGAATACTATTCCGCCCCATTCCGAATGGGCATTGTTGACGGTGGCGCGCGCGCTTACATGACCGCGTACAACGCATGGAACGGCATCCCGATGGCTGCGAATCCGATTCTGAAGAGCATGACCTTCAAGGATTGGGGCTTCGACGGGATTATTTGCACCGACGCGGGCGCGCTGACCAACATGGTCACGCAGCACAAATACTACAAGTCGATCGATCAGGCAGCGGCAGGAGCTATCCACGCAGGCATCAATCAGTTTCTGGATCGCTACCGCGAGCCCGTGAACGACGCGCTGCAGCACAACCTGGTGACGGAAGCGGACATCAACGAGGACTTGCGAGGCGTTTACAGAGTGATGATCCGTCTCGGTCTTCTGGATCCGCCATCGATGGTTCCGTACACCAGCATCAAGGGAAACGTGGAGCCATGGACAGTCGAAAAAACCAAAGCCACGGCCCGCCAGGTCACACAGAAATCCATCGTGCTGCTCAAGAACGAGAATAACCTCCTGCCGCTAAACAAGGACGCTTTGAAATCCATCGCCGTCATCGGCCCGCACGCGGACGAAGTGCTTCTCGATTGGTACAGTGGAACGCCGCCCTACACGATCACGCCGCTCGCGGGAATCAAGAATCACGCGGGTGCGAATGTGAATGTGCAATACGCCGCTAACAACGATGGCGATGCCGCCGTGAAAATCGCAAAATCATCCGACGTCGCCATTGTCATCATCGGCAACCATCCGACTTGCGACGCGCCATGGAATCACTGCCCCACCCCCAGCGACGGCAAGGAAGCCATCGACAGGAAATCGATCACGCTCGAACAGGAAGATTTAGCCAAGCAGGTTTATGCGGCGAACCCGCGCACGATCGTCGTTCTCATCTCGAGCTTTCCTTTCGCCATCAATTGGTCGAAAGCGAACATCCCGGCCATCGTGCACATGGCGCACAACAGCGAGGAAGAAGGCAACGCACTCGCCGATGTTTTGTTCGGCGACTACAACCCGGGAGGCCGCCTGGTGGATACTTGGCCGCAATCCCTCGACCAGTTGCCGCCCATGATGGATTACAACATCCGCCACGGCAGGACTTACATGTACTTCAAGGGGGAGCCGCTCTATCCATTCGGCTTTGGGCTCAGTTACACGACGTTCGCCTATTCGAAACTGCGCACCAGCTCGAATCGACTTGCGGGAGACGGCTCCATCACCGTGAGCGTCGATGTGAAGAACACTGGCTCCTGCGTCGGTGACGAAGTCGTCGAGATGTACGTGAAACACATCGGGTCCAAAGTTGAACGGCCGATTGAGGAACTAAAGGGATTCCAGCGCGTCACCATTCAACCCAACAAAACGAAAACGGTTCAAATTCCTCTTAAGGCGGCGGAGATTGCTTATTGGGATGAGGCGTCCCACAAGTTTGTTGTCGAACCCGATCAGCTCAAAATCATGGTGGGAAGCTCTTCGGCGGACATCAAGCTCGAAAAGACTATCGATGTCGCTCCCTGAGCGGGCCGGCGCATCACGGGAATTTTCAAATTGTTTTGGCACTAATGCAGCCCGGCATGGGAGAGCATTTCGAGGAATTGTCCTCGGGTTCGCATGTCGATCGATTGGGCCACCAATTTGCCAGTGCGGTCGTAAACAAAGCTCTTTGGAATGCCCCCCACTTGGAATAGCGTGGCCACCTTTCCCTCTGGATCGAGCAGCACAGGATATGTGATGTTTTTATCGGCGATGAAAACCTTCACCTTGCTCGCGTCTTCGTCCGAGATGGCTAGCACAACAAATCCTTGATCTTTGAATTGGCCATAAAGCGCGTTCAGGTCAGGCATTTCTTTGCGGCAGGGCGGGCACCACGTGGCCCAGAAATTCACGAGCACGACTTTGCCCTGCAATTCTCGCAAGGTCCACGACTTTCCCTGCAAATCGGATAGCGTGAAATCCGCCTGCTGGCGGCTCTGGTCATCCGCCTCCATCTTTGCCGCGGATCCTGCGAATTGCGGATCGTCCAGAGACGCCTGCACGTGCTCGTAGCGCACGAGTTCCGCGAGTTCCATGTACGGCGCGGCAGGTCCATCCTGCTCTCGAGGCACGGGGTGTTCCCGCAGCGCTCCGGCCAGCGTGGTAGCCACCTCTTGCAAGGTGTCGTGGCCAAAGTCGCCTTCCGTGGAAAGGCTCGCGAGGTCAAGCGCGAGGTGCACCTTATTCTCTCCCGCGGGCAGCTGGCGAATTTGAAGGGCAAGGTCTTTTGTCACTCGCGCCCGGGTATCGTCGGGCAATTGGCGAAGAGTGCGGATTTGCTCGTAAATTGGTTTTTCCTGGCTGGTCCAAACGATTTTCTGCCCCTGTGCCCACAGAGGCTGAGAGTGGAAAAAACAAGTCGCCGCCGCGGAGAGAAAAATCGCACCAGCAAGGACTGCGTTTGCGGAAATCCTCATGCAGGGGAATCGCGTGATTTCATTCATCGCGCTATTACACCTCCATTCTTTACGCTGGCATGCCACAAAATAAGAAGCAAGTTATCAGTTCTCCGCGGAGTGCAAGCCGCCCGCGCCGGCACGGAAGTCGATGTTCTCCTGCTCGCAATTCCAGAGGCATGCGCCGCAAAAGACGCACTTCTCGCGGTCAAAGCGGGGAACGTTGGAGTCCTTCGGCGAGGTGATCGCTTCGCCCGAGCACATCTCGACGCAAATCTTCGAGTGGCAGCCCTCGCACAAAGTGGGATAGAGAAACACGACGTGATCGGCGTAACCCGCGGGGGCCTGCACCTTGCCACCCACGAGCAAAGCATCCTGATGCGTCATCAAAAGCTGGCCATCGTAGGGAATTGCGGGCCAGCCGCAGGCTTCCATGAGCGCGTCGTGCAGGGCCACCCCACTGCGCGCTGCGTCCTGGCGCAACGATTCCACCTCCTGCTTCTTCAGGCGTCGGCCAAAATACTCTTCGGCAGTTTGCGTCGGACGCGGGTCGCCGGGAATGGATAGCAGACCGCGAGTGGCGCCCGCGAGCGCCATGCCAACCAATCCTGAAACCACGCCGCGATGAAATCCATCGCGCGCTTTTTCTGCGATGCGCGCCTCCCTTTCCACCCAACTCGCACGGCGGCGTGCAACGTACGTGGCTTCAAGGTTTTCTTTTGTGAACGGCTTCCCTTCCTTGAGGAGTTCGACAACCGCTTCGGCGAGTTGTGTTCCTGTGGTCCACGCTTCATCGACGCCCGAGCCGGTAAGAACGTTCGTCGAGCCAGAACCTTCGCCAATACGCGCGAAACCGTTGCCGGCGAGATAGGGTTCCCCGCGACGCCCCGCTTCGAGCAACGACTTGGCGCCCCACGAGCGCAATCGCCCGCCCTTCACGTACCGCCAGAAGTACGGATGCATGATGAAGTGCTGCAAGTAGCGATAGCTGGTCCGCACCGGATTTTCAAACCACGACGGCACGAAAAGCCCAGCGGAAACAATTCGTTCGGGGTGAACGTAGAAGAAACCGAAAATCTCTGGCTCGGGATAGCCGATCGTGTGAATGACGGTGCCGGGCGCGAGATCGACGCCATCGGGCAAGTCAATAACCATCTTCGCGCCGACGGCCCATTCGCGTTTTTCGTGGCCTCGAGGCATGCCGAGCGTTTCTTCCAGCTTGCGTCCGACGGCGCCAACAGGACCGTCGCCGATAACGGTGAGCGCCGCGTGAACGTCCATGCCAGGAAGAAAGTTGGCGACGGGTTTGCCATCGCGCTCAACGCCCTGATCGAGGAGCCGCACGCCGAGCACACGCTCTTCTTCAACGAGCGGCGACGCTACCGGCATTCCCGGCCAAATCTGAACCGTGCCGGAAGCCATCAGTTGCTGTCCCACCCATTGATTGAACTGCCCGAGCGAGAGGACGAGGCCATCCTTCTTGTGCAGAAAGCCGGGAGCCCACGGGATTTCGAACGCATCGTTTTCGACTCGGGCGAGGCGGCTGAACCCGCGCAGAACGCGGTCGGCAACGCGCATAATCAAGGGGCGGCGGCTCGCGCCATGCGAATCGAGAAGGTAAACGAGCTTCTCGCCGGCAACGGGCGAAGCCATGGGAATCTCGGCGGGATTCAAATCAGGGAAGGAAGCGCGGATGCCACGCGCCCGCGTTACAACTCCGGAAACTCCGAAACCAATGTCGTCGGCGCGCTCGTAGCAGATCACTTGCAGCGGCATGCCCGGCGCAACTTTGCTTTCGATCGCGGGCGTGCCATCTTCTTTCAGTAGCGCACGGGAAAGCGTCGTAAGAAAACCCGCAGTGGCAGGGCCGAAGCCCACGCACACCAAGTCCACGTCCAACGTCTGACGATCCACGGAATTTGCCTGCGGGGCGCCGCTCACTTTCGCCTCAAGCGGGATAATCCAGCGCAGCCGGAATCATCACTTTGGTCAGCGACTCAGCGGCGCGGTCGCGGGCAAGTTGCGAGCCTGTCAGGCAGCCATCGAGGCGTGTGCGCAGGCGCGTGAATTCCTCGTAGCCATCGAAACGAACGCAGGGACCTGCTTTCGGAGGATGCGAGCCGTCGTCTGCAATAACATCGGTTGTGACGCTCGCGATGCCTGGCATGATTCCTTCGAGTTCGACGAGTTCGTCGATGCGGTAGCAGCCCTGGTAGCCTTCCGTGTCCCACGCGGGGTGCCGGTTGTAGCCGAAAACGAGCGAGGCGCAGATGCGACCTACCTCGCCCGCGGCGCGCGCGGTCTGGATGTGGCAAAGGTCGGTATAGAACGGCACCAGCCCGCCGAGCGCCTCGGCAACGACGGGATTCTCCGGGCCTTCTGCTTCGAGTTCCAGCACATCGAGAATCTGGCAACGGGATGCGAGCAGCCAGCAGAGCGCGTCGGCGAGCGGGAACGTCACGCCCTGGCGTGTGCTTTGATAGAGCTTTTGCCCGTCGGCGTCCTTGGCCACCTGAAGGCGCTCGATTGTCCAGAGCCACAGCTGCATGGCGGTGGCAAGCGCGCAAGCGCCGGTGCCGGGTCTGCGGCCGGCAACCTCGCGCATTTCACTGATCCATTGGCGGAACTGCGCGAGAAATACTTCGTTCGTCATGGTCACGCTGAGCTGGCGGCGCTGAACGGCTTCGGGGCCTTCGTAAGTGGCTTCGAGTTGCGCGTCCATCCATTTGTGGCCGAGGAAACCGGGACAGTCTTCCGTGATGCCGTAGCCGCCCATCAAACTGACGGCTTCGCGCAGCATGTTTGTGCCGTGGCCCGTGTTCCATAGCTTGGTGGCGGGACAATAGACGTTAGCAATTGCGTCGAGCAAAAGGAACTGCACGAGCTTGTCGGCGGCGAGATGATTCAAGCGCGCTTCATCGCGATGGCCGGCGGGACGCGCTTTCAGTTCAAGGTATTCGACCGCATCCTTCTGCAGCTTCATCATGTGCTTGACCGCTGCCCGGCCTGCTAGTTTCTGCTCCGCAAGAATGCGGTCGCGCTCCATTTCGAGCGGGTCGAGCTCGTCGAACAAGCGCGCGGCAGCAAAACCAAGGGATGCGCTGGCCTCGCCCGTGGCCCAAATATCGAGCAAGCGGTGAAGCGTATCTTCCTTTTGCTGCAGGCCATATTCATAACGCGGCGAACCTTCATTGATTCCGGCGGCGCCGCGGAAGCGGTCACGCTGATAGCGAATCACCGGCTCGATGGCCGAGAGAAGTTTCGCGGACGTCATCAGGCCCACGGTTACGCGAGTGCGACGGAAAACAGCTTCGATGATTTCGGAATGGCTGTAACGCGGGACAAGGACGCCGTTTTTCACTGTGTAGCCGCCGATGATCCGGCTGGCGGGAACGCGCATGCTGAAGATTGGGTCGGACGTGGATGAAAGCTGCTGGACTAGCTTGCGCGTGGGCGTTCCGCGGTCGAACGTGCCGGGATCGGTTTCCTCAAGTATGACCATGCAGGAACCGGAAATGCGCGGATCGCCCGAATCGACTGCCGCTGTCACGAAATTTGCGAAGCCCATGTTGGTGATGAAGCGGCCGCGCTTGTTCACATCGAGAAGAGGCTCTTTGCCTTCCTTCCATTCGGCAACCGTCACCTTGCCCGACAGCAGCCCGGTTTCAACGCCGACGTAAGGAATCGGCTCGGTGAGACAGAACGATCCTCGGAGAGGCTTTTCTCCCGGCTTGGGAACGCTGCGGGACATATATTTATTGCGCTGCTCCTCCGTTCCCCTCGCGTGAATCGGAGCGAGCGCAAGGCAACCGGCCAAACTTCCCGTCGCCGCGCCCGCATCCACCCAGGCAAGTTCGAATGCCACCAGGGCCATTGCCAGGTTCTTCGGTCCCTCAATGTAGCCACCCTGCGACGGGTCCATGAAAATTGTCGTGATGCCGGCATCATCGAACTCGGCCAGGAGCGTGTCCTTCTCGGCGGTCCAATCGTGGGAGTGGCGCGCGCCTCCCGCTACCAGCCGTGCAACCGGGCCGCGAGCGACGCGGCGTGACGATTGCACCACCATCTGCAGATCGTAGCGATCGGCAAAGCGCCACATAATCTGCCGGACTTCATCGCCCGGCAGCGTTCGCAGACCTTCGGCAGGGCGGTTTGAAGCGGCAGTCGAAGTCATAACAGGTCCCCCCTTGCGGTGCTGCCCCCTGAATGAATCAGCGTACAGTATCACCCGCCAGACCCGCAAGCAATTGCATGAATCTGAATTGAAGCGTGGGCGACAGAGAAGCATTAGAATCAGGTGGCATGTTGATTCCCCGACGAAAGAAACCTGAGCGGTTAGCCTGGTTCACTCTTCTGGCCACAACAATTGCGATCTCCCTGTCTTCGAACGCTGCGCCGCCTAGCCCGAGTTTGCAGAAGGCCGTCGATCGCGCGATGGCGGGACGCGCTGGCGCGCTCGTGGTTGTCGATGTTGTCTCCGGCTCTATACTGGCGTCGCACAATCTGAAGGCGGCGGGACGCCTGGCGGAGAGGCCTGGCTCAACCGTGAAACCCTTTGTCCTTCTGGCGCTTATCAAAGCCGGAAAACTGCACGAGAACGAGAAACTGCATTGCCAGCGGCCGCTTTTCGTGGGCGCAGTCCGGATGGACTGTACGCATTCGCCGGCCATCACGGAGCTGGATGCCGAAGAGGCTCTCGCCTTTTCATGCAATTCGTATTTTGCGCAGGTATCGCCCCGATTGAGCGCCGCGGAACTCGTGCAGGAATTCCGGCAAGCGGGCTTGAACGCGCCAACCGGCCTGGTGAACGAAGAAGCCGCCGGGAGAATCGACCAGCCAGTGAACCAAACTGAATTGCAACTGGAAGCGCTGGGCGACCGCGGCATCAAAGTCACGCCGCTCGAATTGCTCGAAGCTTATAGGAAACTAGCGCTGCTAAAGCGCGGCGGGGACGCTGGTCTCTACGAGCCGGTCTTCAAAGGACTCGAGGATTCCGTGACGTTTGGAATCGCTCATGCTGCAAACGTGGAAGGGATGAGTGTCGCCGGAAAGACAGGCACGGCCTCGTCACAGGCAACGGCCCGCACGCACGGTTTTTTTGCCGGATATGCCCCCGCGGAAAAGCCGGAAATCGTGATGGTCGTCTTCCTGGCTCAGGGACGAGGCCTGGACGCGGCCGCAATTGCGCAGCCCGTGTTCGCGGAGTTTGCTCGCGAAAAACAGAAAGAGTGAAGATTCGCTACATATTAATTGCGACCCTTGCGCTCGCGCCAACCACTCTAGAGGCGCAGGATGTCCAAGTGCGCATCTACACCGCTCGGCCTCCGACGGAAGTCAACATCTCCGCAACCGAGGGGAAGTTGCATTGGAAATCCTGCCTATCATGCCCGGAGAAATCGGGACAAAGCCTCACGGTCGAATCCGAAAACTCTGAAGTGAAAGTTGGCGGGCAGGAAAGCAGCAAGGAATTATTTGTCAGCGGCACGTACCGCCTGCGCCCGTCGAGCGGGCCCGAGTTTTCAGGCGCCTTCCCATTGCGGATTGAAAGCCGGGACAACGGCCTCCTCGTGGTAGCTTCCCTGCCGCTTGAAACCTACGTGGAGAAAGTGCTCGCCGCGGAGAGCGGTGATTTCCAGCAGATTGAATCCATGAAAGCCATGGCCATTGTCGCTCGCACGTACGCGATTCGTTTTCGCGGCCAGCACAAGGACAAGGGCTTTGATTTCTGCAACACCACGCACTGCCAGGCTCTGCGCTGGGACGGCGCAAGCCCTCGCGTGCTTTCCGCCATCGAAGCGACGCGCGGTGTGATTCTGCGATTCGGCGGCACTCCCGCGCAGACTTTCTATCATCAGAACTGCGGCGGAGAAATCGCGGCAGCGAGCGACGTCTGGCCCGCGATCAGCGAGCCTTACTTGCCCGGACATACCGATCCCTACTGCCTCGCAGCGAATCCACTCAAGTGGGAGAACGTCATTTCCGTGGCCGACATCGACCGAGCGCTGAAGCTGGCGGGGTTAGCGCCTCCGCAAGGATGGAACGCCATCGAAGTCGTGTCGCGCACAGCAAGCGGCCGCGCTCAGCGCCTTAAATTGGCGGGAGGGACCTCGCCGGGCGTCGTGATGTCGGCTTCCTCGTTTCGATTTGCGGTGGACCGGGCGCTGGGATGGAATCAGATTCGCAGTGATTTGTATCAGGTCGGTAATTCCAGCGGCCGCGTCGTTTTTTCAGGACGCGGGTCCGGGCACGGCGTGGGACTTTGCCAGGCAGGCGCCGAAGAAATGGCGCGCGAAGGAAAGACCTACAGCCAAATCCTGAGCTTCTACTTTCCCGGGACTGAGCTCGGGCCCGCGCAAATGGAGACTTGGCAGAAATGGACGACCGAGCGGTTTGAGCTGGTCAGCACCGAGCCGGAATCGGATTCCAAAATTCTTCCGGCTGCCGAGCGCATCCTCAAAGAGAACGAAAGCAACATCGGATGGCAGCTTCCGTTCCGAGTGCGCCTGCAGATTTTCCCTACGCTGGAACTTTATCGCAATACCACTGGCCAGCCGGGCTGGGTTGCCGCCTCGACTCGCCGGCACACGATTCGGCTAGAACCTTTGGTTGAGTTACAGCGCCGAGAGGCAGTCGATTCCACTCTCCGCCACGAGTTCTATCACCTGCTTGTGGAGACACACTCGAAGGCTCAAACGCCTCTTTGGTTTCGCGAAGGGCTTGTGCTCTACCTGTCGGGTCCTGAATCCGGCGGCGTGACGGCTCCGCGGATGACAGACGAGCAGATGGAGATTGCGCTGCAACAACCGCAGGATCGCGACGCGGCGGGGAGAGTCTATAGCGCTGCTCGCCAGCGCGTCGCCACTCTCGTGCAGGAGAACGGCAGGCAGGCTGTGCTCGAATGGCTAGTCGGCGGGATTCCCCGCAACATCACCATGAGCGCCGCCGAGCCTCCCGCCAAAGTGCCCCACAACTGAGCATGTCATCATCCACGCGAGAAGCGCCAATACGTAGGAGATAAACATGCGGAAGATCAGGCTGGCGGTTTCAGTGTGGATGGTTGAATGCCTGAGATCTGGGGTCATCGCCATGATCTTCTGCGTGGCAAGAACGCCGAGAAGTGCCGCCAGCGCCATTACAATCCAATACGGGAGGCTCCATACGGTCTTTCTCCAGATGGAGAAGCCCTCTTTGCCGAACCCGCGGAATCCCAAATGGGCTGCCTGCAAAACATCAGGCAGGATTAATCCCGGAACGACAATCCAGCGCAAGATGAATGAGATCCACTCGAACGCGCCCTCGAGGAATGCGAGGCTGATGTTCCGGCGAAGGAAAACGGGAAGGGTCGAACGAAAGTACGCGGCTACCACCTCGTTGTATTCACCAGCCGCATCCACAAGCTTCCACAAATAAAGCAGGACGATCGCGCAAACTAGAATAGCTGCAGCATGCCGGAGAGCGCGCAGAGAAGATATTGTGATCGAGACGCTCTCGCCCCGGCTTTTGTCATACAGAAGGTTCAGTGTCCCGCCGTGCAGCGCGATAACACTCGCGACGACCAGGACAGCGACAAGCCCGTTCAAGAAAACGTACCAGTTGTTCGACACCGGTAGCAGCAACCAACCTGCGAACACCAAAAACAATATGGGATTCGCGACGAACTGAACGAGCCAAAGCTGCCAATTACGGAAAGTGCCGAACATCGCTTCGCGAACTATCGGGAGATGCGTCATCACTTTACCTCCAAAACCGCTGCGTCGCTGGTTGCCTGATTCGCAGGCTGGTACATGGGCTCGACGGACGCAGGGCTGACGTTGAACTTGCCGGGATTCACGATCTTGAGCAGGTATTGGAATTCTCGCTGCCGATCGAAGTAGGTCTCGAAGATGGCGGCGCGATCGTCGTGGAACTCACGCCGAGTGAACCAGGATTGCCACCAGCTTGGCCGGTCCTTGAGTTGGTACAAGTCGTCTCTCTGAATGAACTCAGCCCCTGCGGGAATCGGATCTTCCATCAAAAGATAACGCCATTCCGTCCCGCCCACAGTGACACGCACTGCGAGGACATCGCCCACGTGCAGTTCGCCCTGCAAAGGTTCGAGGCGATAAACAATCCTGTCGCTCTTTTGCTCGGGAATCAGGCGGAAGTAGTCCCGCGTGATGTTGAGCGACAATCTGTTGTTTTGGACGAGGCGTTTGTCATTCGAATAGTAGGAGCCGCTGGCGGACCAATAGAGGCGTCCCTTCCCCGTTTTGCGGATGCGGATCTCGTTGGCACCGGACTGAAGCTGCGAGGAATCGAGGCGAATCGCGGGCTGCACTGGATTTATGCCATCGGCGGAAGCGAATTGATGCGACATCACCTGTTTGCCGTTGACAAAAGCCTCGACCCGAAAATCGGCGTTGAGTTCATGGCTTGCCTTCAGATATTCCGTGAGACCAAAGACGACCATCGCCGTTTGCTTCGTGCTGTCCCAGAAATATCCGCCGTTGCGGTGGCCCACAAGCCACAGCGCGGCTTTCGGGAGCAGCGGACTATCCGGCTTGACGAGACTCAACAGGCGCACGGAATACGCTGTCGTCTCAGCCGCGTCGTCAATTTCAAATTCCATGAAGTAGTCGTATTCCGAGGGCCAATAAGCTTCACGGTCATTCACAATCGCCATCGATTCCACTTTGGCGGCAATCTCTTGAGCCTTGGCGGAATCGCCCGTTGTCTGAAGCGCAAGCCCGAGCATCGCCAGTCCCTGTGTGGTCATGGGGGACCGTTGATCGTATGCTTCCTTCAACTCTGCTTGCGTCGCGGCGCCGTTGAGTGCGAGCGCATACACCACGTATGCGCGCAGGTCCGGCCGCATGTTCGGATACTGGACGAGCATCGCGTGCAGCCAGTTTTGCGCCCGTGTGAGGGATTGCGGATCGAAGTCGTAGCCAGCCGCGTGCGCCTGTCCGAAGCCGCTCACGACGTACGCTGTCATGAAGACCAGACTCTGATCATCCTTCCACCAGCCCCAACCACCGTCGTCATGCTGAAAATCCTTGAGGCGCGCCATGCCGGCTTCGATCTTCTTCTGGAGTTCAGCCGTGTCCACATTGGACTGAAGCCGCAAGTCTTTCATCACCTTGGCCACAACAATGTTCGGAAGAAAACTCGACATTGTTTGTTCCGTGCAGCCGTAGGGATAGCTCGTCAGGTAATCCAAGGCCGAGAATATGCTTCCGGCATAGGAAGAACTGAGCGTGAGGTCGAGCGTCGGCGCACTCTGATCGGGATTCCCCGGCAGCGTCACGACAGTCTTCACTTCCGCGTCGTCGGCGACGATTGAGCCGGACTTTGCGTCCGTTTGCTTCACCCCGACGGGGATGATCGGAAGCGTGAGTTCCATCGCATCCGATTCCTCGTTAGTCAGGGCTTTTGCCGTGAGCACGGCTTCTTTTGTTGATTTCGCCCGGACTCGCCAGTCCAGCTTCGTTTCACCTTTGCTTGCGACTTGAACGTTGCCCGTCGCCCCGCCGATCACGTCCAAGCCTTTCACGTCAAGAGAAAGTTGGACCGTTTTCTCCGTTGAAAGGTAGTTGTGCACAATCGCGGAGACGGTCACTTCATCTCCCTGACGGAAGAATCGCGGGACAGCCATGCGAACCATCAGGTTCTTCCGGACAATTACGTTGTTTGTGGCGCTGCCGACTCGTGTGTCCACTGTGACGCCACGAACCGTCGCGCGCCAGCTCGTCAACGAATCCGGGAAGTTGAGTTGCGCTTCCGCTCGTCCATTTGAATCCGTGTGAATGTCCGCAACCCAAAGAGCCGTGTCTGGAAAGACCTTACGAATCTTCGGCTGTACCAGAGTTTCCGGTTTAAGCTGCGCGAGCGCGCGGGGGCTCGTTGCGTTCTTGTACGCAAGGAACATCTCTCTCTGTCCCGCTGCCCCGCTAAAATAGAATTCAAGCGACGATGTCGTGGATACACGGTTGTAGGCGGTGCCAAAGAAGGAGTCCAGGATGTCCCCGCTGGAGTCGGGATGAATTGCATAGATGGCTTCATCCACGACTCCAATGCTCAGTTCACTTGCGACAGGCTTGCCGTCCGCGTCGTGTACCGTCAGCGCGTAGATCGCCTTCTGTCCGGGTTGGAACTGCTTCTGAGAAGGCTGGATTTCGATTTGCAGTCTCTGCTGGACCGCGGGAACTTTCAGATTCCGGCTGGATTGATAAAGCCTGTTGTCGTGCAGGAATACAGCCGTCACATATGTGTTTGGCTGTTGCTCGCTTTGAATTGGTATGTCCACGGTCACCGAGGGTGAGGTCGCGTGGACGATCTTTCTGCTCTGGATTGTTCTCGCTTCCGTGGTCACCAAAAGGTAGGCGTCGGGCATGCCGGTCAGGACGAGCACGTGCGCCGTGTCTCCGACCTTGTACGACTTCTTGTCGGGGATCATCCTGATTTGCCGGTTTTCCTCGCCCCACCAATTCTCGTTGGCGCTCGTAACCCATATCCATGTGGTTCCCGTGACGTCGCGGTTTTCCGGCGTGTGCGCCGTTACTCTGAGAGTGTAGCTTCCCGCTTCGTTGACCGGAAGGGTCACACCGACTGTGCCGTCGGCGCCAGTCTGAGCGTCCAACGACTCGATCGTAGTGTTCTCCGAGTTGGACCAAAAGTATTTGTACTTCACAAGCTCCACGTGAATGGGAGTGTGGATCGGATTCCCGTCGTAGTCCTTCGTAACGGCAGTGGCGCTAATGATGTCGCCCTTTTGATAGACGTAGCTCTCCGCGGTTATTCCCGCCTCGAAACTTCCGTACGTGGCGATTACTGAGTTGTGCCCGGAGATTTCGCGGTTTCCTTCATCTGTTACTCGAGCTTCGATCCTGTACCGAATATCGAGATGATGTTCATTCACGCCCGTCGGGATTTGAATCTTCAATTTGCCATCCGCGTCCAGCCGGCCGGATTGCTCGGAGATTTCCTGCCCGCCATAGTCCGTGTAGCTTTCATCTTCACCTCCCGCATTCCCTTCCGAGTAGTTTTGACCTTCGGAATCTTCGTCTTCATCACGCTCGATAAAAGGAGAGTAGTAGTAGGAAGTGTGGACGACGTATTTCACTTGAGCGTTCGCGACAGGCTCCCCGAAGTAATACTTCGCCTCGATGGTCGCCTCAATGCCTTCTCCCTGCAGGACCCGCGGCTTTGTGGGAGTAACTTTGACTTCGTACTCCGGCTTCTTGTATTCCTCGACATAGAATCCGCCCGATACCGCCTGAGGAGTGCCACCCGAGTTCCTGATCGAGATGGAGTAATATCCAAGAGCCGCGGCGTTCGAGAGCTCCAGCTCGCCATGAATTGACCCGAATTGTGAGACCGGAAACTCCGATTGCAGAACTGGTTTCCCCGTGGGATCTTCGACCAAAACCTGCACCCTTTCTCCAGCCGGCACTCTGTAGACCTCTCCGCTCCTTCTCCGCAGAATCACTTTGAAATGCACGGTGTGCGTCGGGCGATACACGGGACGGTCGGTGTAGACATACCCGGTCCAATCCCGGGAAGGATCACTGCTCAAGTTGTAGGAATAGGGCGTGACGACTGCAACATCTTCGCCACGAACTGCAAGGATACGAATGTCTTCGTACTTCCCTTCCGGCAAGGGTGATTCAACCAGCCCGTCGGAGTTGCTCTTCTGCCGCGCGTTTTCTTTCTTGTCTGTCCAAACTCGAACATCAGCATCTGAAACAGGGACGCCGCTGCGGCGGTCGGCTGCAAATGCCAGAACTTGTCCCGGAGCCGTCTTGGTGATTAGCCCTAGATCGCTGACGATCGCAATCGTGTAGGCTCGGAGCGAGCCGTCGGTTGCTTCAATAAGATAGACTCCCTTTGGCAGCGGACTCACAGGCACAATCTCGGTGTCGGAGATGTACTGAGTCTCCGACATATCTTCGTGCCATCGCGCGACCAGTTGCGAATTGTTCAGAACGGGCGCCTGCGCGAATACCGCCGCGCTGCCTAGCTTGCTCTTGCGCGCAGTCCCTTCTGACTCGCGGATCGCCACGCGGGAACGCGCCGAAAACTGATACCGGAAGAAGTCGCGTATTTCGAACCAAATTTCGCGCTTCCAGTCGTGGAATTTCTCGAGGAAGCTGGGCTCCTCGATTTGCTCGGTCTCGGAGACATGGCCGAAATTGTGAGCGCTATCCAGCTTTTCAAAGAAAGCCGCCGGGTCTTTGATCTTGTAGAGACGGTATTCGAGCGCTTTCACGCCGGTTCCGTAAATGCGGATGCCGACTTTTTCTCCCGGCAGGAACGTTTTGCTGGTCGAGAGTTCAAAGTAGGCTCCGGGGCTTCTCCCTACGGCGGGGAGAATAACGGCAAGGAGCAGCAGAAATAAGGGGATCGGTTTCCAGCGCACTAGTTTGCTCCCTTCAAAATATTCCATCGATAGACACCCAAGAAATTGCTGTTGCCCGGCACGGGGCGCCACTGCGGCGATGGATGGCGCAACAATTCAACCATTCGTATGCGGCGCATCTCTCCCGGCCCCTTTTCGATAGGGCCGGTGTGATAAACCAGAACATCATCTGCATTTCCGGGACCATCCACATTCCACTGGCTTCGCCCGACGAATACCATCGAATGAAAGGGCGAGTCCTGCATCAACTGGCGGTAGAAAAGAAGGTCGCCGGGGCGAGCCGCACCGATATCCCGTGAGAGAAAAAAGGTGTTCAAACCCTCGAGAGTTTTGGCGTCTGCAAATTCGGCGAAGGTTCCATCCTTCACATCGGAGGGTTGAAACTTGCCCGGCTTCACGCGAAATAGCGCTGCGCCGAGTGGCGTGTGGGGATACTGGTACTTCTCAATCGACGGGACGGCCGTGGATGGGACAATCTGCGTCTCCCGAATCCAGGCCGCATTGTGATCGCGCAACGCGTTTCGATAGGAATAACGGAGCAGAGCTGCGCAATCAATGATCTCGCGCGGCAAGTCCTTTGGCGGACGCAGGGCTTGAAACTCGGCGATTAGCGAGAACCAGCGACGGAACGCTTCCTGGTCGGAAGGCGAATCGAGGCGCAGGAAATCCGGGGTCCCGTCTCCAAAGTTGTCGCTCCTTGCTGGCGGAGTTGCGGCATCGGCCTTCTCGACCGCCGATGACACGGGCCCCGTGGAGTTGCCTCCACCGGCACTGTGTCTCCTTGACTCCGCCACACCCGCGGCAAGAGCCACGATTCCGATGGCCGCAATCCAAAATGCCGCTCGCGAACGAAGCTTCATGACAATCAGTCAGCCGCAAGACCAACCGTTCAAATAACCGCGAATAGTGCGCCCGTGGAAATTTGGCCGTCCAGCAACTTCATCCGGCAAATCTGACGGCGTGCAAGGGGAGTGCCAACCAAATGTCGCTCCACAGCGCGGAGAATAACACCAGAATCGCTTTGAACCGTGTGTAACCGAATACATCCGTGTCCAGCCTGACACGAGATGTTGTGCGCTTCTGCCTGCGCTCCGCCCATTCGGTGGAGTGAACGAAAGATCTGAATGGCATCCTGGGAAGGCGTGCTATTCACCGCGAGTGGCGCAGACCGAGGAGTTCCAAAGCCTCCAGGAGCACGAACTCGGCTCCATAGATAAGGTAGCGCTTCCAGAGCCGGTGCGGCTCTTGGAGCAACCGGAACGACCACTCCAACCCATGCTCGCGCATCCATGCGGGAGCCTGTTTCTTGAACTTTGCGTTGTATCGTCTGCTTTGCGAACAAGTCTTCAAGAGAGATGGCTGGCGATGCCAGATGTGCGGATCCCTCAAAAACCTCGAGGTCCATCAGAAAATATTTCGCAGCAGATTAGGTAGTGACACGACGCAAAACCTAATCACTTTATGTGGTCAGTGCCATCAGACTAAACACGATTATCGGGATCGCCGCTAGCCGCAATTTCTCATACTAAATTGAAAAAGGCTGTTGCTTCATGGCATAACTCTTTTGTCCAGAAAGAAATCTTGCCAAGAAGGAGCAACAGCCTTATGACCACAGAGTGTAACCAGTTTGTCT
>Ga0326727_10008871_pt1 | contig 25196 bp, 16 predicted proteins | sample MB2enrmetagenome_FD_207643 | JGI IMG/M metagenome (GOLD analysis project Ga0326727, IMG submission 207643) | Lab enriched peat soil microbial communities from McLean, Ithaca, NY, United States - MB29MY | ecosystem: Environmental > Terrestrial > Soil > Wetlands > Peat | place: USA: New York... | reverse complement strand
GGGCGAGGACGAGGGTGTACAGCACAGGGCGGCAGAGCCGCAATGCCAAATTCCAGATTCCAGATTCGAGACCCAAAAAAGCTTGCCAAAAAAGCAACAAATTACGATCTTGTATCACGGAGAAATGCTCGACTTTTTTCTCCGTGATCTCCGTGCCCTCTGTGGTGCATCTTTTCATCGGGGTCCACGAAGGAGTTGACGGTGAGTGCTACAGGCGTAGAAACCATTTATAATCCCCGGTGGACCTTCGTGGGGGTGGTTATGCGCCGGCAACTCGGCTCGAGGCGGATTTGGGCGGGCACGATCACGGCAAAGTCAGTATTTCGGGCGTTCGTACTGGCCGTGGGAATTGCGCTTACGGCCACGGGTGCCTGGCCGCAGGAGACGTTCAAGGCGGTCACCGACAAGGTGAGTTACAACGTCGGCTCGATAGTTCGTCTCAAGGCCATTCTCCCTTCTTCTGAACATTCCGGCTCAGCTCCTTTTGACATCTCCGCCAACCTTCGCTACGCAGGAGAAAAGGAGTTCTTGGAAAAAGGAGGTGTGCAGATTGCCAGAAACGTCAGCCCCGGCGCGAAAGAAACGGCGACGGACTACTACACACTGTGGAAAATTCCAGAGGATGCAAGAACCGGGCGTTACGAAGTGGAAGTTTCATTGAGCGATTCCCAATCTCATCAAGCCCTCCCAACCGCCCGTGGGATGGCCTCTTTTTCAGTTTATCGAAAGATGGTGAAGATCGAAAGAATCCAGCTTGACAAGACTTTTTACACTCCGGGCGACGCGGTAGCCTGCCAAGTCGATCTCAAAAACCTTTCCGGGCACACAATCAGCAATCTCCGGGTCGAGTTTTCCGACCGCTACTGGCCGTGGACTGCGCAAACCTCGGAGCGTGCCGGGGTAGACGTGGTAACAATTGGCGAAGGGCTCTCCCTACAGGCCGGGGAAGAACATCGTCTCCAATCCGCCCAGGCTGCGGTTGCCAGGCAGGTACAGCCGCCTTCAGAGGGCAATGCTGCCGCGGCGAAGAAGGTAGAACACCCTTCGGTTCAGCAGTACGCGGTGGTAGTGTGGGACCAGGAGCGCCGGAACATCTACGACATTGCGTTTAGTTCCGAGGTCTTCATTCAACCGGCCGGAATCACCGAGCCGAAACCATATTCCCTGCAATACGTCTATCCAAACCTCGACGACATCAATGTCACCAGCTATCGGCACTTCTATCCTCCCTCCCTCGATTCAGCGGCCATTCAAATCGACCACGAGCACACAATGTATCCCTTGGGGAGCCAGCCGACTTTGCGGTTCTCGGTGCGCAATCCCACGAACGAAGCTTGGCGAGGAGTCAGCATTCGCGCCCGCTTGCTCGATCCCCAAGGCAAAGAAGTCGCCGCTAAGGTGGTTGCCACAGGAGTTAACGTTGCACCTGGAAGCTCGCCGCTCGAGGAGGAGACTCAATTCGCGCTCCCGGCGGGTCAAAACGGGATTTTCCGTGTGCAGGTGGAGGTGAACGACACAGCGGGCGAGACGCTGGCGACGGGCGTTCTCGAGCTGGCTGCCAATCCTTTGCCGCATTCCATCTTGATTTTTGCCGCCCATCAGGACGATGAAGGGGCGCACGCCGGGATCATCCGTGCCGCGGTGGAGAATCACATCCCCATTCACTTCGTCTATTTCACTTGTGGGGATGCCGGCTCCTGCGACCGATACTACGAACATTCCTGCGCGCCGGATGAGGCCCTGAACTTTGGCGCTCTGCGCATGGAAGAGGCGCGCCGGTCAGTGGGACACCTCGGCGTGCCTCGCGAGAACATTTACTTCCTCGGCCTGCCCGATGGTGGCTCCGGCCAGATCTGGTATGACCACGTGGAGGCCTCGAACCCTTACCTTTCGGTGCTGCTCGCCAGCGAACACGCGCCTTACGAAGATGTCGCGGAGCCCAATTTGCCCTATGCGCGTCAAGCGGTGGTTGAGGCCGCCAAGCGCTTCATCCGCGAGTTCCATCCCGAGGTCATTTACACGGGGCACCCTGACGAGCGCCACGTGGATCACCGCACCAACAACTGGTTTGTGGTAAAGGCGCTCCAGGAATTGCTCCGGGAAGGCGAGGTTCGGCCTGACCTAACGCTGCTGACTGACCAGGTTTACGGGCCGGGGCCACAAGCCCATGCACCTTACCACTATCAGAAAAACGTCCTGAGCGTCTCCGGCGACGCGATGGCTCTCGCCCAGGAAGCGCAATGGTACTATCAATCCCAGGGGGGCAACCGCGCGCTCGGGCGCCTTCGCACTTTCGACAAGTTGCGCCGCGAGGAGGTCCACTGGCAAATCCTGGACTGGAAGGACCATGAGGGGTGGAATGAAAGGCGCTGAGAACCTGAATGACTGAACCCGAGAAGCCTCCCGAATTGGGGACTGTGCCAAGCGAGAATCGTTCCTCTGACGAACGGCTGCCCACTGAGCCCTTCCCCTGCCCGGCCTGTGGGCAATTGTTAGGGCCCTCGTGCCGAGTCTGCGTCGCCTGCCATCACGCGATCGATCCGGCCGAGATTCGCAAACCCGGAGCGCTCCCGACTGTTGAAATTCCGCCGCCGCCGCCGCAACTCGAAGCTGTGCGCTTCTCCTGGCGAACTTTTCTGATCGTGTTTGCCATTTCCGTGGCCGGGGAGTCGCTGCTTCAGCGGTTTATGAGCCCGATGAAAGACCAGCTCGTGCTGGGAGGAGTGCAAATCCTCTGCTCCCTCTGGGTTCTTTACGATGCCTCGGCAAAGCGCCTACCGAAGCCCCAAAGGTGGGCATTGGGCACACTGCTGCTCTGGATTGTCATTTTTCCCTGGTACCTGGAGAGGAGAAGGTATCTTACGCGGCCTTGCCCGTTCATCGAAGGGCCGGTCAAGCGCACAACCCTAGCGGCGCTCTTCATCCTCTTAGCGGTTTTGTTTTACGTGATTTTCAAATACGCCCCACCGCGGTGAAACATTAGTCCAAAATCAAATGCTCAGCGCGCCCCGAGAAGCCTTGCAGATGTAGATCTCAGCCTTGAGGCCGAGGGCGTGGTGGTATCCCCGGCGGACAGCCTCGGCGAAATCCTCAGCGGCTTCCTGGCGGACCAGGTTCACCGTGCAGCCACCGAAGCCCGCGCCGGTCATGCGGGCGCCAAGGACACCGGGTTGTTTCCACGCCACCTCGACCAACACGTCGAGTTCCTTGGAGCTGACCTCGTAATCGTCCCGCAGGCTTACGTGCGAATCGTTCATGAGCTCGCCAAAGCGCTCCAGGTTGCCTGCCTCCAGAACCGTGACCGCTTCCAAAACGCGATAGTTCTCGGTAACCACGTGGCGGGCTCGGCGCAACAGAATCTCGCTAAGCGCCGAACGCACCCCCTCGAGGTCCTCGGGCGTCAGGTCGCGAAGAGATCTTACTGCCAGACCAGTAGAAGCAATCTGAGCCACTGCCTCCCGGCACTGCTTCAGACGAACCTCGTATTCCGACTGGGCCAGGGCGCGCTTCACGCCGGAGTTGCAGACCACGATCTTCACGTTGCCGCGCAGAGGCACGTGCCGGTAGGAAAGTCCGCGGCAATCAAGGAAGAGCGCGTCGTTCTCGCGCCCTAGCGCGCAGATGAACTGGTCCATGATTCCGCAGGGTACGCCCACAAACTGGTTCTCCGCTTTACGAGATAGTGTGATGAGATAAATCGGATCCAGGTTGAGGCCGAGGAGGTTATTCCAGAATGCCGCCGTGCCCACTTCCACGGCCGCCGAGGAACTCAGGCCAGCTTCGCGCGGCACGTTGCCGCCGAAAACGATGTCGGCGCCCGTAAGCTGATGCCCATCCTCCTCGAGGTACTTCGACACGCCGCGAATATAATTGCTCCAGGAATTCTTGTCATCCTTTTGGATATCATCCAGGCTGAATTCGACAGAACCATTGAAATCAACAGAATGTAGTCGGACACGCCGATCGTTCCGCTGGCGGCCCGCGAAGTCAATGCTCCGGTCAATGGCCGCCGGCAGAACAAAGCCGTCGTTGTAATCGGTGTGCTCCCCGATAAGGTTCACGCGCCCTGGCGCGCGGACCACAACTGCAGGAGTAGTACCGTAAACTGCGCGGAAGCGTTGCTCGATCATTGAGTCTCCCGTTCAAAAGTAGGCAGTCGGCAGAAGGCAGTAGGCAGTAGGCGAAAAGCAGAAGGCAGAAAGCAGAAAGCAGAAGGCAGAAGGCGGTAGCTAGGGACCGGTGTTGTTGGGCATGGGCAGAGCATCGTTTTCCCGAAAGAAAGCAGAAGCCAGAATTATGCCCCAAGTTGAGAAGATGGCGCAAACCTTTCGGGAATTTCTTTCGGGAATTTCAATCATACTGTCCAACATCATTCCGGCTTCCCCATACCCTGGCCTCGGCATCTGAGTCCGCCAGCTTGCTCACAAACATGCTTGGATACTGCCGCTTCAGGAATCCCTCCGTAATAGGCAGAAGGCAGTAGGCAGTCCCCCATGCCGCCGGCGGCACCCAGAAACCGTGAAAGGACCTTGTCATTCCGAGCGGAGCGAGGAATCTTGCTCCGGTTCTTTCTTCCGGGATGCCGCTGAACGCAGAGCGAGATTCCTCGCTCCGCTCGGAATGACGGGACATTTTCAGAGCAGTAGGCTTCTCCAGGGGTTTTCGCATTTAGTCGCGCCGACGGTTGCTGCCTAGTGCTTTCTGCCTTCTGCCTACAGCCTACCTGCCTACTTCCCGACGTCTTCCCGCCGCACCGGTGGCACGCTGCGCAGTTCCGCGGCTTTCTCCTCTGCCAGCGAATCGTTGAGAAAGGTACCCGCGCCGGTTTCGACTCCGGCGAGGTACTTCAATTTCTCCTTGCTGCGATGAGGGGGGTAGAACTCGATGTGGAAATGGAAATAGGGAAAGTTTCCTTTCGTGGGCGCTTGGTGGAGGAGCATCATGTAAGGAAAGGACATTTGAAAGAGGTTATCGTATTTCAGCGTGACCCACTTCAGAATCTCGGCGAGCGCGCGCTCTTCGGAGGGGCGGAAGGCATCCAGGGCGCCCACGTGGCGGCGCGGGAAGATGTGGATTTCATAAGGCCAGCGCGCGTAGAAGGGGACAAAAGCCGTAAAAGCCTCATTCTCGGCAACGATTCGCCGCCCGTCACGACGCTCCTTCTTGAGGATGTCGCAAAACAAGCATCTTCGTTTGGCGTGCTGGTGCGCGCGCGCTGACTCCAGTTCCCGCCGGAGACGCGGAGGGATGAAGGGGAAAGCATAAATCTGTCCGTGGGGGTGAGGCATGGTGACGCCAATCACCGCGCCTTTATTCTCGAAGATCAGAACGTAGCGAATGCCCGGAGTCGCCTTGAGCTCGGTGAAGCGCTTTCGCCAGATCTGTACGAGCTTGACGATGTGGTCCAGCGAAAGCTGCGGCAGGGAAAGATTATGGTCGGGATGGTAAAGCACCACATCGCATTTGCCGTGCGAGCGCGCTACACGATAGAAGTCGTCGCCCTGGATGGCAGGCTCCGGCGGTGGAATGGAGAAGGCGGCAAAATCGTTGGGGTAAATATAGCAGTCGTAATGGTCCGGAACTCTCCCCGAGCCCGGGCAGAAGGGGCACCAATCTGCCGGCATCTGGGGCCGGTCCTGGCGATGGGAAGCTGTTGAAACCCATTCACGAAGCGTGGGATTCCAACGGAGTTCAGTCATGAGGCCTCGCGGCGCGAGGCCCTGAAGGCGAGAAAGCCCATGACCAGTCCGAAAACCAGCATCGCCAGGCCCCACCATATATCGATGTTCACACCAACAGAATTCACGAAAATGGCGGGATCAGCCACAAGGCCGTAGATGATGAGGAGGGCGCCATAAATGGTGAAGATGATTCCAATCGGCAAGCGAATGTCTAAACCCATCGTTTTCACCAGAAAATGATATTCAACACAGCGCAGAGCGCGAGAATGCCGACGGCAAGGATGCCGGGCCTCTCATACCAGGGCAGATCCTGGTTTCTCGGTTTTGGAGTCAGAGAGTACACAAGCCCTACCAGTTCTTCTTCCTTCCGGGGTTCGGTAAACAGGGTCACGACAACGGTCACCACCACGCAGACTGAGAAAGCCCAGATGGCCTGATAGAAATTCGCCGCCATATCACTGGGGTACAGAATCACATGATAGTGGAAGAGGGAGTAGTGTGTGGCGGCGGCGAGAATCCCGGAAAGCAGTCCCCAGAAGCCGGAATGGGCGCTGGTGCGCTTCCAGAACATTCCCAGCAGGAAGGTGCCGAACAGCGGGGCGTTAAAGAACGCGAAGAGGAGCTGAAGGTAGTCCATCAGGTTGTTGAATCTCAGAACGATGAACGCCGTTGCGATCCCCACCGCCACGGCGAAAATCGTCGCGAAACGGCCCATTTTCAGATAATGACCGTCTGGCTGGCCTGGGTTTACGTGGGTCTGGTAGATGTCAAAAGTCCAAACCGTGTTGAAGGCGGTAACATTTCCAGCCATGCCGGACATGAAACTGGCAAGCAACGCCGTGAGGCCGATACCCAAGAGCCCCGAGGGATAGAACTTGCCCAGCATGGCGGGCAGTGCATTGTCGTAGCGGCCGTTAAGGTACTTCGTGAGGGAGGGGTCAAGCGCAATGGCGACCAAGCCGGGAAGAACCACCATCAGCGGAAAGAACATCTTCGGCACTGCTGCTATGAGGGGCGTGCGCTGCGCGGCGGGCATGTCCTTTGCCGCCAAGCCGCGCTGGACCACCAGGAAGTCCGTACACCAATAACCGAAAGAAAGCACAAAGCCCAGTCCGAAGATCGTGCCGAACCAGTTAATCCCCATGGGATTCTGGGAGGCATGCCAGATGTTCGCCCAAGTATGCGCATAGCCGGGATTCGGCAATTTTGCCTGGAGCCCGGCAAAGCCCCCCACCGCCTTCAATCCCAGGATCGCCAAAGGAAGGAACCCAAATACGATGAGGAAGAATTGGAGCACTTCGTTGTAAATCGACGAAGTCAATCCACCCAGATAGATATAGATCGCCACCACCGCCGCCGAGGCAACGACGCAGCCGCTGAACGGCCAGTTCAGCAGGCGCTGGAAAAGAATCGCCATGGCATAAAGGTCGATGCCTGAAACCAGCAGAGTCATGAGCGCGAAGGATAAGGCATTGAGCGTCCGCGTCTTCTCATCGTAACGTTTACGCAGGTACTCGGGGACGCTGCGCGCCTTGCTGCCGTAATAAAAAGGCATCATGAATACGCCGACGAAGCACATGGCAGGCATGGCCGCAAGCCAATAGAAATGGTTGACGAACATGCCGTACTTGGCGGCATTGGCGGCGTGGCCCATGACCTCGAGAGCGCCGAGATTCGCGGACATGAAGGCTAGGCCGGTAATCCAGCCCGGGATGGAGCGCCCTGAGAGGAAGAAATCATCGCTGGTCTTCATCCGGCCTCGCAGCGCGAATCCGATTCCCAGGACGAAGCAGAAGTAGATGGCAATAATCGCGTAATCGACAATATGGAGATGCATGTTATCCCACCAAAGCGGGGATTAATATCACAGTCAACGGCAAAAGTAAATGAAAGATCGAACGCTTCGCCCACCTGTTATTCCGCGTCCGCGCCGGTCTACAACCCTCTCCCCACGGGCTGAGCGTGTCCCACATCCTTCGCTGGACACCGGGGCGCAATCGAAATCGTAGCCCTCTCCCTGGGGAGAGGGTGTCCCGCTGCCGGCGCTTTCTCCAGCCGGAGCGGGACGGGTGAGGGGTCTCTTGCACGAATCAACAGAGCAAGTCAAAAGTCAAAACGCAAAAGGCAAATTGCAAAAGTAGCGATGGCGCGTAGCTTTGACCTTTGACATTTGCGATTTGCCATTTGACTTGTTCTTCCGCTTTGCGGACCTTTACCTTCAGCCTCCGGACGCGCAACGAGGACGATGTGGCGTTTTGGGCTTCGGTTTGGTTGCGCCGCAAGGGGCAGGGGGAGATTGTAGCGGATGCGAAGCTTTAGCCGGACAAGGTGGTTTGCGAACGGAACGAACCCCTCACCCGTCCGGCGACGGCTGGAGAAAGCGCCGTCGCCGGACACCCTCTCCCCACGGGAGAGGGCCATGATTTCGAGTTCGCCCCCGGTGTCGAGCACAAGATGTGGGACATGCCCAGCCCCTCGGGAGGGGGTTGTCCAATCCGTGCGCCGGGCACCCGGGCATTACTGCACCTGTAGTGTCAGGTTTACAGAGTGGTTAAGGCTAACGCTACAGGACGTACACGCGCCCGTTACCGTGAGGGTGTATGTGCCTTGGGGAGTGCCAGAGCTGGTTGGAGGCGGAGCCAAGCCACCGCCGCCTCCGCCGCACGCCACCATTGCCAGCGCCACCAGGAAGAGAGCAGCGCAAATGGCCAACCCTGTCAACCGTCGTCCCGTGCTCGGACGCGCGCGGTTGCGGATTGCCAAAGCCGAACTTCCAGATGCGAGGAGAGCGATTGTCCAGAGAAGCCAAAGCCCGGGTTGCGGGGAGCCGATCGGAGGAGGGTTCTGCTGCGGCAGGCCAAGTGACGACGCCGTAGTAGCAACCGTTACTGTGATATTCGTCGAAGTACTCAAGGTGATCGAAGCGGGCGAAGCGGTGCAGCTTGCCTTCAGGGGCGCGCCCGTGCAAGTGAAAGCCACGCTTTGATTGAACCCACCCACTGGCAGGATGCCCACCGAGTAAGTCGCCGTCCCTCCCGATGAGACGCTAGCCGAGTTGGACGAAACTGATGACCCAGCGAACATGAAGTCTTCGCCGGCGCCGGTAATAGTGACGGTTTGCGGACTTCCGGGGGCGCTATCGGTGACGCTCACAGCCCCGGTTCGGGATCCACCGGCGATCGGGCTGAAGGCCACATTGAGGGTGCAACTTGCGTTGACCGCCAGGCTCGAGCCGCAGTCATTGGTTTGGACTGAGTCGCCGCTGGCCGCGATGCTGGCGATGCTGAGGGTAGCGTCACCCGTATTGCTGAGAGTGACGATCTGTGCGCAGCTTGTCGAACCCACGGTTTGGGCGGGAAAGGTCAAGGCAGGGGGCGTGAACTTTACGCCCTTCGAACCGCCGCCGGTTCCGGTGAGGCTGACGGTCTGGGTGGAAGGGCTGGCGTTGTCGGTGATCTTCACGGCGCCCGTTCTGGTGCCAGTGGCGGTGGGCTTGAAGGTTACGCCGATGGTGCAGGTGGCGCTCGCGGCGACGCTGGAGCCGCAAGTGTTGGTTTGGGAGAAGTCGCCACTTGTCGCGATGCTGCTGATACTGAGCGTTCCTTTGCCCGTGTTCTTGAGCGTGACGCGTTGAGCGGCGCTGCTGGTGCCCACGGCTTGTGAGGGGAAGGTCAAGGAAACTGGGGAGAGGCTAACCGCCGGACCTGCGCCAGTCCCGGAGAGGCTTACCGTCTGGGTGGGAGGGCTGGCGTTATCAGTGATCGTCACCGTCCCCGTTCTGGTCCCCGTGGCGGTGGGCTTGAAGGTGATCTTTATGGTGCAATTGGCGTTAGCCGCAACGCTGGAGCCGCAAGTGTTGGTTTGGGAGAAGTCGCCGCTCGTCGCGATGCTGCTGATCGTGAGGGTTCCCTTGCCCGTGTTCTTGAGCGTGACGCTTTGAGCGCTGCTGCTTACGCCCACCCCTTCTGACGGGAATGTCAAGGAAGTCGGGTTGAGGCTGACGGCCGGTGGAAGAGCGCCGGTTCCGGTGAGGCCCACGGTCTGGGTAGACGGGCTGGCATTGTCGGTGATCGTCACGGTCCCCGATCTGGTTCCAGTGGTGGTGGGCTTGAAGGTTACGCTGATGGTGCAGGAGGAGTTGGCGCCCACACTGGAGCCGCAGGTGTTGGTTTGGGAGAAATCGCCACTGATAGTAATGCTGCTGATCGTGAGGGTCGCGTTGCCTGTATTCGTGAGCGTGACGTTTTGCGGGCTACTACTGCTGCCCTCCGCTTGTGACGCGAATGTCAATGAAGTAGGGGATACGCTTGCCCCAGGCACCGCGCCGGTTCCCGAGAGGCTGGCGGTCTGAATGCCAGGGTTGACATTGTCGGTGATTGTCACGGTCCCCGATCTGGTCCCCGTGGTGGTGGGCTTGAAGGTTACGCTGATGGTGCAGGCGGAGTTGGCGGCCACGCTGGAACTACAGGTGTTGGTTTGGGAGAAGTCGCCACTGACGGCGATGCTGGAAATGGTGAGGCCCGCGTTGCCTGTGTTGTTGAGAGTGAGGGTTTGAGGGCTGCTGCTGGTGCCCACGGCTTGTGAAGAGAAGGTCAAAGAGGTTGGGGAGAGGCTGACGGCGGGGGCTGCGCCGGTTCCCGAGAGGTTGACGGTCTGGGTGGCGGGGCTGGCGTTATCGGCGATAGTGATCGAGCCGGTGCGCGAGCCGGCCGCGGTGGGGGCGAAAGTGACGCTGATGGTGCAGGCGGAGTTGGCCGCCACACTGGAGCCGCAGGTGTTGGTTTGGGAGAAGTCGCCACTGACGGCGATGCTCGAGATGGTTAGGGCTGCGTTGCCATCGTTAGCGAGCGTGATCGTCTCGGCGGAACTAGTGGCGCCGACAGCCTGGTTACCGAAATCGTAGGATGACGGCGAGAGGGACACAAGAGGCAGCACCGGGGCTTTGTACATGGTCACAAAGGCATCGTAGGGCCCACCCACGTAGGTGGATTGAAAGCTGCCGGCGGTGGTGGGAAAATCCGTCGAGAAGGTCGCGCCCGCAACGTAGACGTTCCCTGATGGGTCCAGAGCGATTCCACGTCCAAAATCGTCTTGGCCTCCGCCAAGGTAGGTGGAAAAGCTGAGAAAGCTTCCGGTTGGGTCGAGGACGCTTACAAAGGCGTCGTAGTAGCCCGCGTTCTGAGCTTGCTCAGGATTTGCGGTCGGGAAATTGCCTCCGTAGTTGTACCCTGTCAGGTAAGCAGACCCGTTTGAATCTACAGCGATGCCATAGGCGACCTGCGTTCCGCTACCTCCCAGATAAGTTGAATAATCTAGTGTGGAGCCTGCGCCATTCAGCTTGCTGACGAAAACGTCGTAAGAACCGCCGTAGGTCTGCTCGAAAGCTCCCGGGGTTGTGGGAAAGTTCTTGGAGGTTGTGTAGCCGGTGACATAGGCGTTGGAGGAAGCGTCGAGGGCAATGGCATAGCCGTAATCGCTGCCGGTTCCTCCCAGGTAAGTGGAGAAAATCAGAGCAGATCCCGCCGGGTTAAGCTTGCAGACGAAAGCGTCGTAACATGGGAAGGTATTGGGGGCCGTGCCGCATAGGCCGCCGGCGAAATTCGGCTGCAAGGCGCTTGCGGTGGGGAAATCGGTTGAGTTTGTGGCGCCGGCGACGTAGGCATCGCCGAGCGTGTCTACTGCCGCTGCGTAAGCATAGTCGTCCCCGCTACCGCCAAGGTAGGTTGAATAGCCGACCTGGGCGCCTCCCCGGTTGAATCGAACCACAAACGCATTGTGAGTTCCACCCCCGAAGTTGGCTTGAAACGCGCCGGAGCTGACTGGGAAATCAGTCGAGTCGGTGTAGCCGGAGAGATAGGCGTTGCCGCCGGAGTCCACGGCAATGCCGGTCCCGACATCGTCAAGGCTTCCGCCCCAATAGGTCGAGTAGATGAGGGATGCCCCATCGGCGCTTAGCTCGGTCACAAAAGCGTCCCACCCTCCGGCGTTCTGGGGCTGGAGGGCGTTCTGCACGGGAAAATCGGTGGAATACGTGTACCCGGCCACATACGCATCCCCGCTCGCATCCACCGCAATCGCCGCCCCATAGTCTTCATTACTGCCTCCGAGGTAAGTGGAATAAACCAGGGCAGTCCCTGTGGAGTTCAGCTTGGACACGAAGGCGTCGAAGCAAGGGACAGTGTCCACACCATCTTCTGAGCAGGCGCCGCCGCCGGGGGAACCCTGCGCCGGGTTCACAAGAGGGAAGTCGGTGGAAGCCGTGTAACCTGTCACGTAGGCATTGCCGGAGGCATCCACGGCAATGCCATTGGCATAATCCATATCACTCCCGCCGAGAAAGGTGGAATAGCTGAGGATAGGATCGATGACCAGGGGAAGCGCTCTGTCGTAGGGTGCAATTTCGAAAGTTACTACGCCGTCCGGCTTGAGGACATAGCGCCCGTCGATCGATTTTGGATTTTGGATTTCGGATCGTGAATCAAAGGACGTCAGTTGTCCGTGGTCCGTTGTCAGTTGCCTGCTTTGAAAATGACTCCCCTCCTCAGCGGGAGGAGGGGGCAGGGGGGTGGTGGGTGGCAGCGTCGCGTCCCGGCCAACCACCCCTGACCCCTCCTTAACAAGGAGGGGAATTATTTTCATGGTTTCAGGGTGCCGCTGGCGGCATGAGCGACTGCTCTCAACTGTCGGCTGTCGACTGTCGACTGTTGACTGTTGTTGATACACGACGGGCTTGTGGAAGCGCAATTCGCCGCCGGGCAGGGCGACGACCAAATCCCCATTTGACGCGACGCGCAGGGACGAAGGGATTTTGGACTTCCGATTTCGGATTTCGGATCCTGAATCAAAAGACGTCAGTTGTCCGTGGTCCTTTGTCAGTTGCCCACTCTGAAAATGACTCCCCTCCTCAGCGGGAGGAGGGGGCAGGGGGTGGTGGGTGGCAGCCTCAGCGTTCCGGTCAACCACCCCTGACCCCTCCTTAACGAGGAGGGGAATCATTTTCATCGTTTCAGGGTGCCGCTGGCGGCATGAGCGACTGCTCTCAGTTTGGGATTGTAACAAGGCGCCCACTGCCTTCTGCTTTCTGCCTTCTGCTTTCTGCTTTCTGCCTACTGCCTTCTGCTTACTGCCTACTGCCTTCCGCCCACTGCCTTCTGCCTTCTGCTTTCTGCCTTCTGCCTTCCGCCTACTGCCTGCCTGGCCCGCCGCTCCAATCGACAATGCGATCGCACTGGGGTCGGCCCCGGGAGCTATGACAAAGTCACACTCCAACTGCCCACCCTGGTTGCCGTAATAAACCAGATCTACCCCGGGATAAACGTTTTGGTAGCGCACCCTGGCATAAGTTGGGAGGTTGGTGCGCCATTGCTTAGGATCTTTGCCAACGAAGTAGTTGCTCTTGCCCAGTAATTCATCCAGGCCCACAACGCTGGCCCCAGTGTTCGCTCCACGCAACTTCAGGCGGAGCACGGAAGGGGGTGCGAATTGAATTCTGGCTCCTGACTTCTGACTTCTGACTTCTGATTTCTGCATTCTCAGCACGGCTTCATCTTTTGTCAGGAAGAGTGTGTACTCCCGACCCCGCGAGACGAACTTCACGCGCGGGTCAGCTTGACCCATGTTGGGCTCGAAACTCAGCGGGAGTCCGGCACGCGCAGGGCGGAGGCGGGCGGTGGGCGTGGCGGCAACAAGGGTGCGGTTGGAGCTATTCTTAAGGCCGGCAACAGAAAAAAGGAAAAAGGTGACCGCGAGTGCTAAGGCGCGACGGAGACTGACCAGCGCAAAGGGGGACATTCAATCCTCTTCCCATGCCACAGGAATCCGTAGTCACACTGAACCTCACGGCCACCTGTTTTCCGCTTTCCAATGCCACCGGAGCTAGCGGTCAATCCGGCCCGGTGGCTCTGTCTCGCCGTTTTTATCGGCCATAGAGAGTATTTCTTAACTGGGGATCGAAAGTGGCACAGGCACTCTTGCCTGTGCCTAAAGCTGAAGGCTGGGTGACTTTCAATTTAGGAGGCAAAGCGGAGAGACCCGGATGTCTTAGGAACTCCCGATCAGGATTCCAGCGACGAACACCAGCACTCCACCTACCACGACCTGGAACGCGGCGGCGAGGAATGGGGTATCCATGTAGCGGTGACGCACGAAGCTGATGGCCGCAAGCTCAACGGCTACGACCGCAACTGCGGCGCTGATGGCGATCCTGAAGTTAGAAATCAGAAATGGCAGGGTGTGTCCGATGCCCCCACAAGTGGTCATCAGCCCGCATACGAGTCCTCTCACCCAAGGGTGGCCGCGCCCGGTGAGCGAGCCATCGTCAGAGAGAGCCTCGGCGAAACCCATGGAAATCCCTGCCCCAACGGAGGCGGCAAGGCCAACCAGAAAAGCGTCCCAACTCTTGTGCGTGGCGAAGGCAGCGGCGAACAGCGGGGCCAAGGTGGAAACCGATCCATCCATCAGTCCCGCCAGGCCCGGCTGGACGATTTGCAGCAAAAAGAGGCGGCGCTGCGCCGCTTCCTCTTGCTGGCGCGTTTCCGGCGTGAGGTGCTTCATCTCGAGTGACTCAGCCAAGGCAGAGTGTTTGCGCTCGACCTCCGCCAGGTCGCCCAGTAGTTTTCGAATGGAGGCATCCGTCACTATTCCCATGGCACGCTCATAGAACCGCCGGGTCTCCAGTTCCATGACCTCTGCTTGTTTCCTTACCACATCAATGCGCAGCGGCCGAATGAGCCATACGGGGCGCCTGTCCACAAACCCCTTCACATCCTGGCGGCGGATGAGTGGAATATGCTCGCCGAAGCGCTGCCGATAAATCTCAATCAGGCTGCGGCGATGCCCGTCTTCCTCCTTCTGCATCTCTTCGAACATCGCCGCCGTGGCAGGGTAAGTCTCGCGCAGCCCATCCACGAAGTCGCCATAAATGCGCCCATCTTCCTCCTCGAGCGCAATGGCGAGAGCGAGGATTTCGCGTTCGGAGAGGTCTTTGAAGTTTCGCGCCATTAATCTGCCTCCGGGAATGTACGGACTGGAACGCTGAAGTCTGCGCGCGGGCGGAGCCTGTATCGTATGGAACTGAGCGAAGGGCGCCTCGCTGCTTCGGAAACCAGCCCACAGCCATAAAAGTTAACACAATTCAATGCGCTTTGTAGCGCGGGCCTCCCGCCTAGCGTTGTAGGGGCGGCCCTTGTGGCCGCCCGGGCAACCACAAGGGTTGCCCCTACGGCGCTGGCAGGATATGAAATTGCGCGATTCAGTCGCGCCAGACCACACGTCATTCCCGCGAAGGCGGGAATCCAGTGGTTAGGGCGCTCAGTTCCGAAGGTTTGCGGACTGGATTCCCGCCTTCGCGGGAATGACGTGTGGTCTGGGATGCCCGTATTATTCAAGTGAGAACAGTACCGGCTTCCCGTGCTCCGTTGCCCGTACCTCGAACATGGGGAATTGGCGTATACTTTTCTCACTTCTTGGTGTAGCGGCAGCTTTATGCCGCCAGTTGCGAGGTCGACGTGGAGAGGCAGATTCTGCGAGGTCAAATGGCGAGGTAAACTCGCCGCTACAACTTCACCGTTGGGAGGGATTCATGGATGAGAGAACTGGTTCTGGCTCGGTAAGTCGAAGGAGTTTTCTTGCTACCACGGGCAGCATGCTGGCGGCGACGCCCATCGTCGGCAGCGTCACGTCAAAGGGCGGGGAAGCGCCGGAGGCCTTTCCGGCCGCCGAGGACTCAATGCGCAAGATACCCATCGGCGTATTCGATCCCGTGTACGACCAACTCTCGCTCGACGAAATGCTCGAGAAGATCAGCGCCCTGGGTATTGAAGCCGTCGAGATCGGCACCGGTGGGTTTCCGGGCACGAAGCATTGTCCTGTCGCTGACCTGCTGGCGGATCCGGCCAAAGCCATAGCCTGGAAAAGAAAATTCGAGGACCGCAATATCCGTGTGGCTACACTGAGTTGCCATGGAAATCCCATCCATCCCAACCCCGAGATGGCCAAACGCGACGACGATTCGTTTCGTCGCACTGTCCTGCTGGCGGAACGGCTTGAAGTTCCCGTGATCGTCACCTTTTCGGGTTGCCCTGGGGATTCACCTGGAGCAAAACATCCCAACTGGGTCACGTACCGCTGGCCGCCCGACTACGAAGAGGTGGTGACGTGGCAATGGAAGGAGGTCGTGATCCCTTACTGGGAAGGGGCGGTAAAGTTTGCGCGCCAGCACGGCGTGAAGCGCATCGGGCTCGAGATGCATCCGGGGTTTGTGGTTTACAATCCCTACACGCTGCTCGAGCTGCGCCGCGCGGTGGGGGACGAAATCGGGGCGAACTGCGACCTCAGCCACCTTTTCTGGCAGGGCTGCGACCCGGTCGAGGTCATCCACTTCCTCGGCAAACAAAACGCCATCTACCACGCCCACATGAAGGACACCGTGATCTTCAAGGATACGGCTGCAAAAACCGGGGTCCTCAACTTCTCCGCTGACCCGGCCAAGTTCGCGCAAGGTTCGGTGATCTTCCGCGCCGTCGGATATGGCCACGGCGCCCAGCTCTGGAAGGATGTCGTTAAGGCTTACATGGATATCGGCTTCCAGGGCATCATGAGCATCGAAAACGAAGATCCGATACTGCCCGGCGAGGTAGGGGTCGAGCGCGCCGCGTTTGTCCTCAAAAACATTCGCGCGGAATTGCTGGAAGGAAAGTGACGGGGAGTAATCTGAAATTTGAAATCTGGGATCTGAAATCCAGCCAGGAGCGCGAATCCACACCTCGCGTGACTCCCGGCTGAAGGCACAACGCTGCCTGACCCTGGTTTCGATTCCCTTCGAGCAACAAGATGCCCGAGAAGGATTTTAGGGCACTGGGTTGCCGCCCGCTGCCTCAGTTACACCTTTCAGCGCAAGCCCAGCTATAAAGACTTCGTAGGTAAGCTGAACGTTATTCACGGAGGTCGCAGCTCCTGCCACCCCGGAGATTAGGTGGCCGCGAACTACCAGGATTCCTGCTACGGCGCCCAATACCATGCCTGCCAAAGACCCCAAATACATGCCATCCTGGTGCCTTTGGAAGAACATAATCTTGCCGCCGCTCTGTGCGATCTCATGTACAAGCCCGCCCAACGCCCCTACCGAAGCTGCTAGCCATATCACCCACTGGTAGTGCGCGCTCGCCCAGGCTAGGAAGGCGAGGCCAACCCCCAAACCAAGGGTGGCGATGACCGACGCCTTCTCCATTCGACTGAGTCCTGTTTGGTCGTTCATCTAAGTCCTCCCTCTGGAAGAACTGCCGGATATATCGAGCAATAATCTCCCCCCTGGAAAACTCCGGTCGTTGACACCATCTACGGCCAGGCCACGCCGCCGTTCTCGTCGTAAAAGACTTCTTTAACGTTCGGCCCGTCCAAGGAAAGCATGGCGAAGCCATTCAGTACGCGCTGCGGGATGTCCGGGTCCTTCGCGGAGCGCTTCTCGTACCAGACGACGTTGGCGTTGTTGTCAAGCTCGGTGGCGTGACCCCAAGGTAAGGCGCCGTGACCGCAGCAGCGGCAAAGAACCGTGGCGGGAGATCCCGCCTGCGGCGGCTTGGGTTGATAGGCCACCCCGGCGTGGGCGTGACCCCAGTACCAATACGCGGGTCCCGGACCTTCAGGGAAGCCGCTCATTACTTGCGCCCACAAAGCCGTGGTGGTCGAACCATCCTGCGCCAAGCCGTTGTGATGCGTGAGGACGATCACCTTCTTGCCCTTTGCCACCTGTTGTTGCAGGAACTGCACCTGGGTCCCTTCGTTCGGGCCAAGTAATCCGTCCATATAAAGGCCGCTCTCAGGCGAGAAGTAGGCTGAGTCGAGACCGACGATCACCCAATTCGTGTTCTCGAGAGCGAAATAGCTGCACCCTTTCTGCATGGCGAACGGCGAGTTCGGGTCAGTGATGGCCTCAAAGTAGGGCTTGGCGCCGGAATACATCTCGTGATTCGAGTTCAAGGCCAGCGAGCCGAGCGAACCCTTGGGCCAGATGTTGACCAGCAGATGCTGCTCCTGGTCGCTGGTCCCCGCGTAATAGACATCGCCCAGGTGAATGGTGATGTCCGGCTCGAGCAACGCCAAATGGCTGCCTACATCGGTGCTCGGCGCCAGATTGGGCGCAGGCCTCCAGTCGCCAGTGCCCCAGTCCCCCACCAGCCCAATTTGCACATCGTCCGGCATGGGAATTGTCTGAGGAATGGCCATGAAGGGATGCTTGCCCCCAAGAACTATAGTTTCCAGATAAACTGCGAGGGCTTCACTCCATCCCGGATCGAATTGCTGGTACTTGCCGGTACCCCAAATCACCCCGTCCGGGCCGACATCGACCACGACACCTGCCTCGAGGCTCGCCGCCACTCCGTCCGAGTCGTTGCTCAAGGCGCTGTGCGCCAGCACAAGGTGGTGGGGCGCGGCGGGGCCGGTAGGAGCCTTCCCGGTCTGCGTAACCGTCACTGCTTGTTCGTTCGCGCTCAGAACCAAGGGCGCGAGCTGCGCTCGTTGGTCTGAGCTTAGTTTGCTCCAGGCTGCCTTAATGCGGCTGGAAATTACCGGGTCGATGCTGATCTTCATATGGTTTTCTCCGTTATTCCGTGGCCGAATGCCTCGCCACATGTCTTGTGGCGTCATTCAGAAACAGGCCACATTCGATGACCGTTGAGCCATTCCTCTCACTTCGCCTGGAATCGGCCAAGCGTGCGAGTTGCCAAATCAACCGTGACCGAATCATCCGGCGTCTTAGCGTCCTGACGTCCGGCGCTTCTGCGGTGACCTACGCCCCGCGCAGGAGCGTCCACAGTCGTATCACCAAATTAAGAGTGCCCTTTGTGTAGGAGAATTCTTAGGCTAACGAACCCGTCACAATCCGCGTCGGGCAATAAGCCCAACGCGGGTAACAGAATAGTATTTAGCAAAAGGTAGATAATCTTGTCAACAACTTCTTTTGTCAGCAGAAAAAGCGGCCAGACAACCATTCACGCAACATTCCGCTCCCTACTCCGGGCAGTAGTGCACTCGCGCGGGCGCGGCATTCCCGCCGCGCGGCGCCGTGCTTCTGCCGTGACTAAAATGGCGCGTTACGCAAATCGGCGAAACGCGCCGGCCACGCACTGTCACGCTGATGAGCACACGCACTCAGAATGACAGTCCCGAAATATCGCGCCGACTTATGACCGTCGTATGCTGCGGGACCGTACCATGATCATAACCGGACCTGGCTACTGGCTTTCCACACTCTCGAAGTTACGCATCACCGCCCCCCGAGACCGCGCCGAAACTGCAACCTGCAATTTCAAATCTCGGATTTATCCATTCTTCAACCCGGCCGCGCCCGGGACAGCGCCCAAATCCAATTTGCGCTTTCGATTTTCTGCGCGTGGCTTCGATGGCGGCGCGCTCGGGAGGACATCAACCAGTGGGCCAAAAGCCAAGAGGAATCTTCTCTGCGCAAGCTAGAAACCTAACACCTGACACCTGCTCCCTGTTCCCTATTCCCTGACACCCGACACCCGAAACCTGTTCTTCGCTGCCCACTCTAACCTGTCCCTTCGGGACATCGCGGGACGCAAACGGCGGGGGTCTGCGCAAGCCCGCCACAAAGTTCCTCGAAGCGGACTTTCTCGCCAACCACTGACAGAGGCTGGTAAACGCCACCCGATTAGGCCGCGCGAGACGGAACTTGCGGTCTCACCGGTTGCACTCTGAACGGCCAGAGTTTCCCTCGCCTGACCTCATTCGAATCGGGCTTGACCGTTGTGCATCAAGCGCGTATAGTGAGCGCAGTCGTAAGTCCGCAACAGCATTCCGCCACTCCGCCGGAGGGATCGATGCAGAGTCGCACGCACGCGATTTGGATTCTGCGTGCCGGAGTATGCCATGCTGTCATCATTATGCAATCGTTCGCATCGAAGGTTTAGCCGCTTCCGTGCGTGGATGAAACTTTGACAGGCCACACGGGTTAAGGTTTATTTCTGAAACGAGACGTTTTGCGCATGCAACACCCATCAAGTAAAACTTGTGCCTAATTGGAGGGACGTCATGTTTTGCTCAAGTTGCGGTGCCGAGCTAACGGGAGCCTTCTGTACGCGATGCGGTGCACCGGCGAGTCAGCCGCCGAGTCCTTCGGCGCCGCCTCCCCCGCCCGCGCACTACGCGCAACAACCACAGTATGTGCAGCCGCCACACTCGGCGGCCAAAAGCGGCGGGGGATGGAAGATCCTGATCGCCGTGCTGGCAACCCTGGGTCTGCTGGGCGTACTCGCGATCGCCGGAGTCTGGTACGCCGTCCACAAAGTCAAGCAGGAAGTCACACGGGTCGCCGCGTCCCAGGGAGTCGATCTGAGCGCCATCAGCCAATCGCATCGCGGACCCGTCCGGACCTTCGATGCTTGCGCGTTACTCACCAAAGAGGATTTGTCGCAGCTTCTCTCGCTACCTGTGGAACGCGCCGAAGGCTCGGGCAAGTCCAGCAATTCCGAGTGCCGCTATTATTCTTCCCAGGCCCAGCAGCGCGGTCAGGCGGAAGCCTTGGCAGCCAAGAAAAAAATAGAGGAAAGTAAGAGTGGCAACGCCGCCGATCAGGCCCAGAATGTCAGGGATATCGGCAACCTGATCCGCGGCGTCACGGGCGCTGCCGGGGCCATGAACAACGCTCCGACGCTGACCATCAGCATCGACTCGGCAAACCCTAAGGCCATGGTGGCTGGGTTCAAAACCGGAATGGGCTTGACCGGTTTGGCAATGAAGAGTCAGGTTGGCAGTGGGGGCGCCCCCAACCTGGTGACCGAAGACGTGCAAGGCGTGGGCGACGAAGGCGTGTTCGCACCCTTGTTTGGCATGTCCGTCTTTCGTAAAGGCGACGTGGCGGTGTCAATCGACGGTCGCATGTTGCCCGGCGGGCGCGAAGCGCAGATCGCCATCGCCAAGCGAATCTTTTCCAAGCTGTAATAACAATAACCAATTCTGACGTGCGGGTGGGCCAACCTGCGTTGACGGCTAGCGTCGAGCCGTTGACCATGAGAACAGCCCCTCCAGTAATCAATGGGCGGACAGGCACTTGCTCGTTGCGGAAGCCCAGGCGTTGAGCCGGAGGTCAGCGCAGACGTCGGCGTGTTTTGCCTTTCGTCTGCAGCCCGTCAATCCCTTCCGGTAGAAGAAACGCCGAAAAAAGCAATCTGCGCCTTCCTCCCCGCTGCCTGCTCCACCAAGAAGTAGGTCGGAGGCAAAAACCAGAGCGAGATTCCTCGCTGCTGCGCGCATTTCCATGGATTCCCGCCTGCGCGGGAATGACGGAACCGTTGCGGCGGGAATGACGCGCCTTTCGATTACCAACTCACTCAAGTAAGTAGTGGGTCCAAGCAAACACCAGAGCGAGATTCCTGGCCATGCAAATCCATGTGCCGGAGAAAGCTTGGGGTGCGGCTCCGCCGCTCTGCTTTGCGGAAAGGCTCCGCCTTTCCGGGGCTGGGCTACTCATCTGATTTCCTGGTTTACGGCGAGGCTGCGCCTCGCCGCGTGAGGCGCAGCCTCACGGCTAACGATATGGGAGATTTGGGCGCGACGGAAAGGCAAAGGAGGCGTGAAAAAATCACGCTGTAGGGGCGGCCCTTGTGGCCGCCCTGGGGCAACCACAAGGGTTGCCCCTACAACGCCCTGCCAAGACGTGATTTTTTCACAGCTTCAAAGCCTTTCCGCAAAGCAGGCGGCAGAGCCGCAAGTCATCCCTCAACCTTTTCCCCCTGCCATCACGATGGGCGGGGCAGCCAAGCGGGCGGCGGAGCCGCAAGTCATCGGCCGGCAGGGCGGGCCGCCATAGGGACAAGCTGTCTAGTTCCATTAAATGGCCTAGTATTGTTCATTTCATGCTTGACAACTGTCGGCCATATGCGCTAGCCTGCGCCTGTGTACGCTCTTGCCTTCCGAGGAAACGCCTTTCCTCGATCATCCCATAACATCAAGGAGCATCTATGTGTTTGCGCAAATCACCGGAACTTACGCCGGAACTCGTCGCAGCCGCCCGCCGCAACGCCCGGCACGCCACCGGACCGCGCAGCGAGGCAGGAAAGGAGAAAGTGAAGATGAACGCCGTCAAGCACGGATTTTACTCTGCCGCCGAAAACCACCAGCTCACCATGCTGGCCCTGGGCGAAGATCCGCAGGAGTACGAAGCGCTCATCGAGCAAATGATGACCACCTACGGTCCCGGAGACGACCTGTGGAAGAAGCAGATCGAAGATTTGGCGAAGCTTTACTGGCGGCGCTCGAGGCTGGAGCGCATGCAGGCGGGGGTGATGCGCCGCGCCTTGCTCGGGGTCGAGGAGTGGCAGCACCGCCGGGAGCGCGAAATGGCCAACGCCACGTTCGAGCCCTCCCATTATGAAATGCTCGAGACCGGGATGGCGGAACCGAGCGACGAGGGCGTGCGGCTGAGAACGATTCTCTCCACGCTGGGAGCCATTCGAGCTATCGTAGCGCAGACCTCCGGAGGTCCGCAATCAGCCATCGATAATCAGCAAACCGCAATCAACAATCGGCAATCGACAATCAGCCGGCAATCCGCAATCGGCCATCGACAATCCGCAATCGACATTGGAATACTGGGGGAAAGCGCTACCGCACAGGCTCGAAACCCTTTACCGGGGCAGGATGGGTTGGCGGATGGCTCGCATTTGCCGGTTGCTCCGCCTCTTCTGGGACTTGAGCCACGCCGACCCGGAAGAGGAAGACGAGACTCCGCAGGCGTGCGAGTGCGACCTACAGGAACTTCTCCGCCTGCTGGATGAGGAAAGCGCTGCCGTTGCGCAGGAATTCGAATACGCCGAAAAGGTGAACGCCGAGAGAGCCGCCATCGAGCGGGACGCCTGCCTGGCTCCGGAGGGCGAGACGTGGCGCCGGATGCTGCGCCAGGAAAGCGCCCTCGACCGCTCGATTGACCGCAAGGTGAAGATGATCCTGGGCATGCGCAAAACTTACTTCGACGACTCGATGCAGGAGCTGATCGTACGCACCAATTTGGCAAAGGGCGACGCCCCGGAAATGGAAGATATCGAGCCAACACTAGGATGCGACATTCCGTCCGAGGACCCAACCCTCGAACCTCCAGAACCCCAAAATGCAAGGAACAAACCGGGAATGTCGATGAAAACAAAGGGTGAGTCAAGAAGTCGCGGAGTTGAGAAGTCGAGGAGTCAAGCGGTCGAGAGTCGACAACGAGAACTCGCGCAGGCCTCGACTAGTGCCAGTGACGGTTGTTAACTGCTCGACTGCTCGACTCCTTGACCTCTCGGCTTTTGCGAAGGAACAAACCGGGAATGTCTATGAAAACAAAGCACAGAGTCGAAAAGTCGACGAGTCGAGAAGTCAAGAAGTCGAGAGTCGAATGCCAGAGCAAAGTCGATCGACAGCCTGGGGCGTGTTTGTTAGCTCCCCGACCCTCGACTCCTCGATTACTCGACTCTGAAATTGACGGAACAAACCGGGAATGTCTATGAAAACAAAGGAACTGGTCAAAAAGTTGCGGTCTTCTGCCTTTCGACACTCGACTTTCGACTCGGAAGGCTGACGGCTGATAGCTGACAGCTGATAGCTTTTTTGCATAACCCGGCCAGGGCTGTGTAGAATGGAAGGCTTGTGAGTTTTCCGGCTAAATCCTAATGTCACGAGGCTACATCGCCATTCCGGTTTTTGTCCTGATCGCTTTCTCGATCCTCTTTTTCAGCCATTACTTCGTCTATTTTTCTCTCGCCTATTTCTTTGGCATAAGCGAGCCGGGCCCGCGGGACGCGTTGGCGGGGATTCTCTTCTTCCTGCCCGTGAGCTTTATCGCCTCGTCCATTCTTGCGCACTGGGTGGACAACTTCCTTTCCCGCACGGTCTACTTTTGCTCGGCGCTGTGGCTGGGTGTGGGGCTCACGTTGATTCTGACTTTTGCGATAACTTGGGCGGCCTGGGGAACGACGAAGGTTTTCACGCGGTCACCAAGCCCCGCCATCTTCGGTTGGGCCGCTGTGGCGCTCGCCTGCTTGTACTCCGCTTACGGCCTATGGAATGCCTATCATCCCCGCGCGCGGAAGCTTACTGTCCGGATCAAGAACCTGCCGTCCGCTTGGCGAGGGAGAAAAGTCGTGCAGCTTACCGACGTGCATCTGGGGCACATCCTGCGCACGGGATTTGCCTCCAAGCTGGTGGCGATGGCGAATGCCGAAAACCCGGACTTGGCAGTGATCACCGGCGACCTCTTTGACGGAGTCGACGGGAACCTCGCGGATCTCATCGCCCCGCTCAACGGCCTCCGGGCCCCCCTGGGGATTTACTTTGTGACCGGAAACCACGAAACGTACCTGGGCGTGGAGCGCGCTTATGCCGCGCTGCGCACGACTCAAGTGCGAATCCTGGCTGACCAAAGAGTGGAGATCGACGGCCTACAGGTGATCGGCATAAGCTACCCCGAGCGCGGCCACTCCCTGGATTTGGGGCAGGCGATCACGAAGCTTCCGGACTTCAATCCTGCCCTGCCTTCGATCCTGCTCTACCACAGTCCCACCCACATCGCGCAAGCGAAGGCGGCGGGAATCAACTTGCAGCTCTCCGGGCACGCCCACCACGGCCAGATCTTTCCCATTCAGTTCATTTCGAGGTTAGTCTACGGAAGGTATTACCATGGGATGCATGTCGAAGGGGATTACACCCTTTACGCTTCGAGCGGCGCCGGCACCTGGGGCCCGACCATGCGGACCGGCAACCATCCGGAAATCGCCGTGATTCGATTGGAATAAGCCTCCCCTCCTCGGCGGAGGAGGGGTCAGGGGGTGGTGGACACGGAATCAAGCACGCGGTCCAACCACCCCCTGGCCCCCTCCTTATGAAGGAGGGGAACACCCGCTCACAGCGGCCGAACGCGGGGCCAATCCAACTCGAACCCTTGGGACATCAGGCCGCGCTGAAAGTCTTCCAGGAGTCTCTGGTTGTTGCGAATGGCGCGGGGCGACTGGCCCAGTTTCAGGGCCTGAGCAGCCAGTGCGCCGGCGGCCTCTCCGATATTCCATTCCGTTGGGTGCAGCCGGTAGCAACCGTTCGTGATGTGCGTCGTTCCGATGTTCTTCGCTGCCGCTATCAGGTTCTCCACGCGTTGAGGCAATAGGGCTCCAAGAGGAATCTGGTACGGCAGGGAACTGATGTCGATGTAGTTGGCCCCTCCCGCCGACGGATGCAGGTCAATGCGATAGGCGCCCACCCCGACGGAGTCCTGGAATTTCTCTGCCGCGACCTCGGCGAGAGGTTTTCCAGTCTGCTTCATCCGCATTTCCGTTCCTACATGCTGCTCCCGCACGGTGAATTCTGCCCGAATCCTCCGCGATTCGCGGATGTAAGGAGAGGCAGCGAGCCCGTCTTCCGTCCCCACCACATCGTTACGAAGTCGCAGACCCTTCCATCCGTATCCGCTTTCGGGTAAGGAGGCCTCCGTTTGCATCCAGTATAAAAGGGAAAGGCTGAGCTGCTTCG
>Ga0326727_10008870_pt1 | contig 25198 bp, 20 predicted proteins | sample MB2enrmetagenome_FD_207643 | JGI IMG/M metagenome (GOLD analysis project Ga0326727, IMG submission 207643) | Lab enriched peat soil microbial communities from McLean, Ithaca, NY, United States - MB29MY | ecosystem: Environmental > Terrestrial > Soil > Wetlands > Peat | place: USA: New York... | reverse complement strand
CCGACTCCCTGGTGGGGGTGCGGATGCTTAAGGAAGTGGCCATAGAATCAGGGAAACAGGTTGACGCCTTGAGGGAGGAAAAAGACCTGGCGAACGAACGTTTTTATGGAGGGGTGACCACCTATCTGGAAGTTCTGGATTCGGACCGGCAGCTATTTGACTCCGAGCTGAAGTTAACCCAGGACCGGGCCAACGCGCTCCTGGCCGTCATCGCTGTCTACCGGGCCCTGGGCGGCGGCTGGCAGACTTAGGATACCCCTGTCCCGAAGACGAAGTCATGAAAAGGAGAACGCAATTATGACAACTCCCGCCCAACAACCGATGGCAGTTCACGGAGACGAGAGCATCAGCGCTTATGGACCGGCTCGCGCTACGGTCAAAGGGGCGCCGCTGAGCACAGATGAGCTGCGCAAGATCGATGCCTATTGGCAGGCCAGCCTCTACCTGTGCCTGGGGATGCTGTACCTCAAGGACAACCCCTTGCTCAGGGAGCCACTCAAACTGGAACAAATAAAGCCGCGGCTGCTGGGCCACTGGGGCTCGGACGCCGGCCAGTGCTTCACTTACATTCACTTCAACCGGCTGATCAACAAGTACGACCTGAACGCCATCTATATCTCCGGTCCCGGTCACGGGGCGCCGGCGGTCCTGTCCCAGGCATACCTCGAAGGGACCTACTCCGAGATATATCCGGACAAGAGTGAGGACCTGGCAGGGATGCAGCGTTTCTTCAAGCAATTCTCCTTCCCCGGGGGTATCGGCAGCCACGCCACCCCGGAAACGCCTGGCAGTATCCACGAGGGCGGCGAGTTAGGTTACAGCCTGTCGCACGCCTTTGGGACGGTCTTCGACCACCCGGACCTGATCACCCTGGTGATGGTGGGCGACGGCGAGTCTGAGACCGGCCCCCTGGCCACGAGCTGGCACAGTAACAAATTCCTCAACCCCATCACCGATGGGGCAGTGCTGCCGGTCCTGCATCTCAACGGCTATAAGATCAACAACCCCACCATCCTGGCCCGCATCAGCCATGAGGAGTTGGAGGCTTTGTTCGTCGGATATGGCTACACCCCTTATTTCGTGGAGGGTAGCGAACCCGAGAGCATGCATCAGGCGATGGCCGCCACCCTGGAACACTGCGTCTTGGAAATTCGCAAGTTCCAGGAGGAGGCGCGGCAGACCGGCAAGGCCTTCCGACCGCGCTGGCCGATGATTATTCTTCGGAGCCCCAAGGGCTGGACCGCCCCCCGGAAGGTGGACGAACACTACCTGGAAGGTTTCTGGCGGGCCCACCAAATCCCCATCACCGACGTCGCTACCAATCCGGCTCACCTGAACTTGCTGGAATCATGGCTGCGCCGCTACAAGCCGGAGGAACGGTTTGATGAACAGGGGCGGCTGATTCCCGAGTTGAAGGCCCTGGCCCCCAAGGGAAACCGGCGCATGAGCGCCAACCCCGTGGCCAACGGCGGCCTGCTGCGCCGGCCTTTGGATATTCCTGATTTCTGCAAGTTCGCCATCGAGGTCAAGAATCCTGGGAAGACCCTGGCCGGGAACGTCTCCACCCTGAGCAACTTCCTTTCGGAAGTTATGCGGGCGAACATGCAGAACTTCCGCGTCTTCGGGCCGGATGAGACTCAATCCAATAAGCTCGAAGCCCTCTATGAGGTCACCAAGAAAGTCTGGATGGGAGAATATTTCCCGGAAGACGCCGACGGAGGCGAACTGGCCTTTCAGGGCCGGGTCATGGAGATGCTCAGCGAGCACACCGTGGAAGGGTGGCTGGAGGGTTACATCCTGAGCGGCCGACACGGTTTCATCAACAGCTATGAGCCGTTCATCCACGTAATCGACTCGATGTTCAACCAGCACGCCAAGTGGCTGGAAAAGTGCAATGAACTCCCCTGGCGGGCCAAGGTGGCCTCACTTAATTTGCTAATCACCGCACTGGTCTGGCGGCAAGACCACAACGGTTTCACCCATCAGGACCCCGGTTTTCTCGACGTGGTCGCCAATAAGAGCCCCGGCGTGGTGCGCATCTACCTGCCGCCCGACGCCAATTGCCTGCTTTCCGTGGCCGACCACTGCTTGCGAAGCATAAACTACGTAAATGTCATCGTGGCGGACAAACAGATGCACTTGCAGTATCTGGACATGGAGGCGGCCATCGCCCACTGCACCAAGGGCGCCGGCATCTGGGCCTGGGCCAGTAACGACCAGGGGGCCGAGCCCGATGTGGTGATGGCGAGCTGCGGCGATGTGCCGACCATGGAAGCCCTGGCCGCCACCGCTCTGCTCCGCCAGCACCTGCCCGACATAAAGGTGCGGTTCGTGAATGTGGTGGACCTGTTCAAGCTGGTGCCGCATACAGAACACCCCCACGGCATGACCGATCGGGAGTTCGAGGCCCTCTTCACCTCAACCAAACCGGTGGTCTTCAACTTTCACTCTTATCCGTGGCTGATCCACCGGTTAACCTACCGCCGGCCCGGCCAGCATAACATTCATGTGCGCGGCTACAAGGAGATGGGAAACATTGATACGCCGTTGGAATTGGCTATCCGCAACCAAACCGATCGCTTCAGCCTGGCCATTGACGCCATCGACCGGATACCCCGTTTCTGTGAGACGGGGTCCAGCGTGCGAGAGGCCCTGCTCAATGAGCAGATTGCGTGCAGGAGGCACGCCTACGAGTTCGGCATAGATCCACAAGACATTACCGACTGGAAGTGGCCCTTCTAAGATGAGAACTCTGCATAACTCTGATTTATTGGTCCAGGAAATCAAAAGGTAGCCAGGCGCCCAAGCCTGCGAATATAGGTAGGAGGGGCAGCCGAGGCGGCGGTCCGACAATTTAACTTTAGCAGAACAGAGGTCTAAATTTGTAACATTGAACTATTATCAGGGTCAATCGTCCCATCCTTTCTGGAAATTTCTTTCTTTCTGCCTTACACTAGCGATAGCGGTATTCGGCAACAAAGCGTTTGCCGATCCGGCCGGCGGGCGGATAAGCGGCACATAAGCGGCACAAAATGGCACAAAATGGGGGTTAAAGCGGGACTTCGGCGGTGGATTATGGAAGTAAAGTGAGCAATATTAGCAAGTTATGCGCAACCTGTTGCGGAAATTTTTTTGTGGCGGCACAATTTCGCCCCCAAAAGGCCCTAAAAAAGTGAGCAAAATTGAACAAAAAAGGCCGGTTAATCAGGAAAACCGTGGAATATTAGTAACTTGGAGATTACAGTGATTTTATTTGCCCTAAGTTCAGGCAAGTACTGGTTTTTTCTGGATTTTTCGCCATAGGGCCGGTCCGGCGACCATTTTTGTCCAAGGAATTAACATTTAAATTATCTTTAGCGATTATGAAACGGTGGCGAAAGTCCTTGGCGGGGAGGGGGGGCGGCCCTTTACCAAAACTCGCCGGCCCTTCCCTTAAGAGACTGTCGCCGGGGTCTCAAGTTTCTACCTTAGAAAGAGGGTTTGGGAGGGCATAACCCTCAAAACCATGGTTTAGGGTCTTGACCGCCGGTCTCGGAAAGAAGGCTTAGGACTCGGGACGGCTATAGTTAAAGGAGAGCGCAGTGATGGGGGAACCGGAGCTAACCACCACGGTCCAAGCCATGATGCAGGCCGGCAAGGGCCTCTTGGCCATGGACGAAAGCAACCCAACCTGTAACCGGCGCTTTGCCAAACTGGGGATTCCGCAAACGGTGGAGGCCCGCCGGGCCTGGCGGGAATTGATCTTGACCACGCCCGGGTTGGGGGAATTCATCAGCGGGGCCATTTTATATGACGAGACCATACGCCAGTCCAAGAAGGACGGCACCTCCTTTGTCAAGCTTCTGACCGAGGCCGGGATTGTTCCAGGCATTAAAGTAGACTCTGGTGCCAAAGATCTGGCCGGTCATCCGGGGGAAAAAATCACTGAAGGCCTGGATGGCCTGCGGGAGCGCCTGGCGGAATACCGGCAGATGGGGGCCAGGTTTGCTAAATGGCGGGCGGTGATCACCATCGGCGAGGGCATTCCCAGCTATGGGTGTCTCGAAGCCAACGCCCACGCCCTGGCGCGTTATGCCGCCCTGTGCCAGGAAGCCGGTCTGGTGCCCATAGTCGAGCCGGAGGTGCTTATGGATGGCGATCACACCCTGGAGCAGTGCGCCCGGGTAACCGAGACTGCGTTGCATACGGTATTCGACCAACTCAACCGGCAATGGGTGCGCTTGGAAGGCATGATTTTGAAGCCTAACATGGTGCTTCCCGGTAGAGATTGTCCCAAGCAGGCTGGGGTGGAAGAAGTGGCGGACGCCACGGTCACTTGTTTGCTCCGGGAGGTACCGGGGGCGGTCCCCGGCGTTGCCTTCCTGTCTGGCGGCCAAGACCCTGAATCGGCCTCCGTTCGATTGAATGCCATGAATCTCAGGTGGCGGTCCAAGATGCCCTGGGTTCTAACGTTTTCCTACTCAAGGGCCATCCAGCAGCCGGCTCTGGATACCTGGAAAGGAGAGGAAATCAAGGTGGTCGCGGCCCAAAAGGCCCTGTATCACCGGGCTAAGTGCAACAGTATGGCGCGCCGGGGGGAATATCGCCAGGAGATGGAGAAATCTTGACCATGGGCCTTATTCTTTACTTTCTTCGCCATGGGGAAACCACCGCCAGTCAGGCAGGGGGCTATTGCGGCACCCTTGATCCGGACTTGACCCCGGCAGGGTATGAGATGGCCCGGGATTTTGCCGCGGCCTATAGAAACCTTGCCTGGGAGGCAGTCTTTTGCAGTCCCATGAAACGGGCCGTGGCCACAGCCCAACCTTTGTGCGAAGCCTTGGGACTTACCCCGCACCTGAGGGTGGGACTCAAGGAAATCGCTTACGGCCAGTGGGAAGGAAAGACTCCGGAGGAAGTGAACCGCGAGTTCCATGATGAGTATGTGAGCTGGTTGGCCGACCCGGGTTGGTTCGGGCCCACCGGGGGGGAACGGGGGGTGGACATAGCCCGCCGTAGCGCGTTGGTGCTGGATGAGATTGAACGGACGCTGCCCTCGGGCAATGTCCTGGTGGTATCGCACAAAGCCACGACGCGCATCATGCTGTGCTCCTTGTTGGGCATCGATGTTGGCCGATATCGCGACCGCCTCAGCCTGGCGGTGGCTGCATTAAGTGTCGTGGAAATGACCAAACAAGGACCATTACTAAAGGTGCTGGGGGACCGAACGCACTTGCGAGAATCACTGCGCGGACGGCCAGGCACGTAAGCCATTGTTTGCATGAATTTTAACTTGTTCTTTTCCCCCCTAAACCCAACACCAGCTTTGAGCCAGAAGGAAAACCCGCCCTTGATAAGACCTGGAAAGACCTAATTATGGCGCCGGACAGCAACATTTTAACCGTGAACAGCGGCTCTTCCAGCATTAAATTTTCCCTTTATGTGCTTGGGAAAACCGAGAGACTGGTCTTAGAAGGGGAATTGGCCAGAATCGGGCTCAGCCAGGGATTCTTTCAGGCCAAAGATCAAGAAGGGCATCCACTTACCGCCCAGGAATTGGATTTGCCGGATCATGGGGCTGCCTTAAAAACCCTCTTTGCTTGGCTGCAAGGCCATGAAATCGGCAAGGAGCTTCACGGCGTGGGTCACCGGTTGGTGCATGGCGGGCCGGCCCACATCAAGCCCCAACTGGTGTCCTCCGCCTTGATCGAAGACTTAAAACTCTTGATCCCCCTGGCCCCTGAACACCTCCCCGATGAGATTAAGGGGCTGGAGGCGGTTCGCATGCATTTTCCAGACTTGCCCCAGGTTGTCTGTTTCGATACGGCCTTCCATCGGCGGATGCCGGAAGTAGCTCAGAAGTATCCTTTACCCAAGTCCCTGAGCATGGAAGGTTTGCGGCGTTATGGTTTTCATGGGCTCTCTTACGAGTATATCTTGCAGGAACTGGTGCAGGAGGCGGGTGCATCAGCCGCATCAGGCAAGCTGATTATTGCCCATCTGGGCTATGGCGCCAGTATGGCGGCCATCAATGGCGGCAGGAGTATGGATACTACCATGGGACTTACGCCGGCTGGAGGCCTGGTAATGAGTACCCGGGTGGGAGACCTGGACCCCGGAGTAATTGTTTATTTGCTTCGGGAGAAAGGCATGACCCCGGCTGCGGTGAATAACCTGATCAATCATCAAGCGGGCCTGTTAGGGATATCGGGAATCAGTGGCGACATGCATGATCTTCTGGCCCAAGAGGGCACCCTGGCCGACGCAGGTCTGGCGGTGGAGGTCTTTTGCTATCAGGCCAGGAAATTCGTTGGAGCCCTGGCCGCTGCCCTGAGTGGACTTGACACCTTGATCTTTACTGCCGGCATTGGTGAGAACTCTGCCATCATCCGGGCGCGAATCTGCGCCCCCCTGCGATTTCTCGGCATTATCCTGGACAAGGGCTTGAATGAAGGCAATTTCCCGATCATTTCCCGGATAGACAGTCGGGTCACCGTTCGGGTCATGCAGACCAACGAAGAACTGATGATCGCCAGGCACACCAGGGATCTTGTGATTGAATCATAAGAGTCCGGCAGCCGTCTGGGGAGGGAAATCATGGTATATGGCCCCCCGGACCCCGGCGGCGGATTTCGGCCGGAAAGGATGGTCTGGCACTTATTGATTTTACTAATTGGATATCAAGACGGAGGGGTTAAATGACCGAACCCATCATTGATTACGAACTGCGCAGGCTTGCCGGCATGGACGAACTCCTCGAACTGGCCCTGGACTTGCGGTGGTCATGGGATCACGGCGCCGACGAGATCTGGCGTCCGCTGGCTCCGGAATTATGGGACCTCACCCGCAATCCGTGGGTCATTCTCCAATCCGTGGCGCTGGATAAGCTGAAAAAATTGGCTGCGGATGCCAATTTTCGGACCCGGGTGGAGACCCTGGTTCAGGAGATGCGCGCTTCCCGCGAGGCGGCCTCTTGGTTTCAAGAGGTACAGACTCGGGCGCCGCTGACCGCAGTGGCTTATTTCAGCATGGAGTTTATGTTGGGGGAGGCCTTACCCATCTATTCGGGTGGCCTGGGTAACGTCGCCGGCGACCAGCTCAAGGCCGCCAGCGATCTCGGGGTGCCGGTCATAGGCGTCGGGTTGTTGTATCAGCAGGGGTATTTCCGGCAGGCCATCGCCGCCGATGGGTTCCAGTTGCCCCTGTATCCTATTAATGATCCTGCACAACTACCAATTGCCCCAGTACGTGATGCCAACGGCGAGTGGGTCAGACTGCAATTCCATTATCCAGGCTACCCAGCATGGGTGCGCACCTGGCAGGCGCAAGTGGGCCGACTGAAATTATATCTCCTGGATCTGAACGACCCGGCAAACCCACCCATTTTGCGAGGCATAACGAATGAATTATATGGCGGTGGCCAGGAAATGCGCCTCAAACAGGAAGCCTTGCTGGGTATCGGCGGTTGGCGCATGTTACGCGCTCTGGGGATCAATCCGGAAGTTTGCCACCTGAATGAAGGTCACGCGGCTTTCGCCATACTGGCACGAGCCTTGGATTTCATGCGGGAAACAGGGCAAACCTTTGAGGTGGCGCTCCAGGCGACCCGGGCTGGGAATATTTTTACAACCCACACCCCGGTGGAAGCGGGCTTTGATCGGTTCTCCCCGAACTTGATATGGCAGTATCTGGGCCATTATGCGGAGAACTATTTAGGTCTGTCTTATCGCGATTTTATGGCATTGGGCAGACAAGATCCCGGCGATGACCGGGAACCCTTCAACATGGCCTATCTCGCCCTGCACGGCAGTGGTGCGGTCAACGGCGTGAGCCAGTTGCATGGGAAAGTCAGCCGGACCATCTTCCAACCCCTGTTTCCCCGCTGGCCTCAGGACGAGGTGCCCATTGGTCACGTTACCAACGGCATCCATGTATCAACGTGGGATTCTCAGGCTTCAGACGATCTGTGGACCAGGCACTGCGGCAAAGAGCGTTGGCTGGGCGAGGCGAACCAGGTGGAAGAATTGATGCGCCGGGTGCCTGACCAGGAATTATGGGCCATGCGCCAGGCCTCTCGCCGCGCCCTGGTTGAATATGCCCGCCAACGTTATGCCCTCCAGCTCGCCGAATCCGGGGCCTCTCAGAAGGAAGTCGACCAAGCCAGAAAGATTCTGGATCCTGAGGTCTTGACCCTGGGTTTTGCCCGGCGGTTTGCCACTTACAAGCGTCCCACCTTGCTGTTGCATGACCCGGAGCGCCTGATCCGGCTGTTAACGGACCCCCAGCGCCCGGCCCAGATTCTGATTGCTGGCAAGGCCCACCCCGCGGACGGCCCGGGGCAAGAAATGATCCGGCAATGGGTGCAATTTAGCTGGCGTCCCGAAGTACAAGGCCGCATGGTCTTTTTAAGCGATTACGACATGCTGTTGACCGAGCAGCTTGTGGGTGGCGTCGACGTCTGGATCAACACTCCCCGGCGTCCCTGGGAGGCTTGCGGCACCAGTGGCATGAAAGTGTTGCCCAACGGCGGTCTTAATCTTTCGGAACTGGACGGCTGGTGGGCCGAAGCTTATTCACCCCAGGTGGGTTGGGCCTTGGGCGATTGCCGGGAGCATGGTGATGATCCCGCCTGGGATGCGGCTGAGGCCGCGGCATTATACGGCATCCTGGAAAATGAAGTAGTCCCATTATTTTATGCCCGTAATGCTGATGGCCTTCCCCCCGATTGGCTGGCCAAAGTGAGGGCGAGCATGACGACCCTCACGTCCCGCTTTTCCGCCACTCGCGCTGTTCGTCAATATACCACAGAGTATTATCTACCGGCGTCGGAAGCCTATGAGGCCCGCCAGGCGAATAAAAGCGCTCTCGGGATTCGCCTAGCCAACTGGCGGCGGCAGCTTGAGGAGGAATGGCACTCCATTTCTTTCGGTGACCTGCAGGTAGAAACCCATGACGGCCAACATCATTTCCGGCTTGAGGTGGTTTTCGGCAGGCTTGACCCCCAGGCGGTGCAGGTGGAATTGTTCGCTGCCGAACCTGAAGACCGCGTCTGGCGGCAGCCGATGGCCCGGGGGGACAGGCTGCTGGACCGGGAGGGAGGTTACCTGTTTACCGCGCAAGTACCGGCGACGCGGCCCGCGGGCGATTTCACCCCGCGTCTCGTCCCTTACTTTCCCGGCGTCGCCGTGCCGCTGGAAATACCTTTAATTTTGTGGCACCACTGATTTTCCCTGGAGGAAGCCGATGAGCATTTCTAATTATGCCGGGAAAGCCGCCGAGCCCTGGATGTTGACCAACATCCCCCGCCTCGTCACCGCCTATTTTGTCAATCGCCCTGACCCCGAGGTTATGGCGCAGCGGGTGGCCTTTGGGACCTCCGGGCATCGCGGCTCGTCGGTGGACCACACCTTCAACGAGGCGCATATTCTGGCGATCACCCAGGCCATTTGTCTCTACCGAAAGCAGCAGAATATTGACGGGCCGCTGTTCATGGGCATCGATACGCATGCGCTGTCGGAACCGGCCTTTACCAGTGCCATGGAAGTTCTGGCGGCCAATGGCGTCGAGGTCATGGTGGATGCGGCCGGTGGTTACACGCCAACTCCAGTAATTTCGCAGGCAATTCTCACCTACAACCGGGGGCGGCGCCAGGGTCTGGCCGACGGTATCGTGATCACGCCTTCCCACAATCCGCCGAAATACGGTGGCTTCAAATATAATCCCCCCCATGGGGGGCCTGCGGATACCCACGTCACCGAATGGATTGAACAGCAGGCCAACTCTTTCCTGGACGGCGGATTGCAGGGGGTGGTGAGAGTCCCGTTCGAGCGAGCCAGCAAAGCCCCCACCACCCATAAGCATCATTACCTTGACGCCTATGTGAACGATCTTCCAGCGGTGGTGGATATGCAAGCCATTCAAGATAGCCAGGTTCACCTGGGGGTTGACCCATTGGGCGGCGCCAGCGTGGCCTATTATGACGCCATTGCTGAGCGCTACCATCTGAACATGGAAGTGGTGAATCATAGCGTCGACCCTACCTTCCGGTTCATGACCGTTGATTGGGACGGGCAAATCCGGATGGACCCGTCCTCGGTTTACGCCATGGCGCGGTTGATCGATTTAAAGGACCGTTTCGCCGTGGCCTTTGCCAGCGACACCGATGCTGATCGACACGGGATCGTCAGCCATAGCCAGGGATTGCTGCCCCCCAACCACTACCTGGCCGTGGCCATCGCCTACCTGTTTGCTAACCGCCCGGCGTGGCCGGCAACGGTAGCCGTGGGCAAGACCCTGGTAAGCAGCAGCATGATCGATCGGGTGGCAGCCCAGCTGAACCGTCGGCTGGTGGAAGTTCCGGTGGGTTTCAAATGGTTTGTGGAAGGACTCATTGACGGCTCGCTGGGCTTCGGCGGCGAGGAAAGCGCGGGAGCGACCTTTTTGCGACGTGACGGCACTGTCTGGACCACCGATAAAGACGGGCTGGTTCCAAACCTGTTGGCGGCGGAGATCACCGCCCGCACCGGCAAAGACCCTGGCGAGCATTACCGGGAACTGACCGCGAGGTTTGGCACCTCGTTCTATACCCGGATTGACGCGCCGGCGACCCCCGAGCAGAAAGAGAGGCTGGCGAAGTTGTCCCCCGAAGCCGTCAAGGAGTCGGATCTGGCCGGCGAACCCATCACGGCCAAATTGACTAACGCCCCGGGCAATAACGCCCCCATCGGCGGCCTCAAGGTCGTGGCGGCCAGCGGCTGGTTTGCTGCCCGACCTTCTGGCACAGAGAACCTTTACAAAATTTATGCGGAGAGTTTCAAGGACCAGGCCCACCTGGACACCATAGTGGAAGAGGCCGTGCGGATTGTGACCAACGCTTTGGCCGGTTCCTAGGAGACCATGTCCGGGGTTCGCCACATGCTCGCCACTTTGGTCGAAGGGGCTGGGGATTACTTCACGAAATGCGGAGGGTCCCAGGGCAACCGCCCCTCTAATACGATTCTCGCCGAGCGCCTTACTCCGGCAACGCTGGGCAAACTCGTCGCCCTCTATGAGCACAGCGTCTTCACCCAGGGAGCCATCTGGAATATCAACTCCTTCGACTAGTGGGGGGTCGAGCTGGGCAAGGCTCTGGCCCAACGCATTATCCCGGAATTGGAGAGCCCTGATGAGCCCCAACTCAACCATGATAGTTCAATGAACACGCTAATCCGGCGCTACCGGAAACCGAAGGAGGCCTTTTGATGACTCTCGGCTTGTCCAAGCGGGTGGGAATCGCCACCGATCACGGTGGGTTTGCTTTGAAGGAAGAGCTGATGGCCCAGCTTCGTGCCGTGGGCCATGAGGTGGTCGATTTCGGGGCTCATGGGCTGAACCCTGGTGACGATTATCCCGATTTCGTCATCCCCCTGGCCCAGGCTGTGGTTGCGGGGCAGGTGGAACGAGGGATCGCCATCTGCGGCAGCGGCGTCGGTGCCGCGGTCTGCGCCAACAAGATTCCGGGCATCCGCGCCGGCCTGGTTCACGACCACTTCTCAGCCCGCCAGGGGGTCGAGGACGATCATATGAACGTCATCTGCATGGGTGGCCGGACCATAGGACCGGCGGTGGCCTGGGACCTGGTGGAGACCTTCCTGGCTGCCGAGTTCAGTGGAGCCGAAAGGCACCTGCGCCGCCTGGGCAAAGTTGCTTCACTGGAAGCGCAGCTGGCGTGCGGTCGGCAGGGGGCCGGAACCACTTCGCCCGGAACATATAGTGGCGGCGGCGAAAGAACAGTTGGGGAGAAAGTAGCCAGGAAGTCATGAGTTCAACCATCAAGATTGGTCAGAGCTCTCCTCTGGGAGCAACGGTATTCGCTGATGGGGTGAATTTCTCGGTCTTTTCCAAAAATGCCACTGGTATGGAGTTGCTCCTGTTCAATGAAGTAACCGACTCAAACCCCAGGGCGATTTCCCTGGACCCGGTCAAGAACCGGACCTCCTATTACTGGCACGTTTCGGTGCCCGGTCTTAAGCCGGGGCAACTATATGGTTATAGGGCTCTGGGTCCTTTTGAACCTCAACGAGGCCTCCGTTTTGATCCGGACAAGGTCTTGCTTGATCCTTACGCCCGGGCTGTGGCCGTGCCTCCGAATTATAGCCGCCTGGCGGCCTCGCAGCCGGGGGATAATGCGGCCCAAGCGATGAAAAGCGTCGTGACGGCTTCGGCTAGCTATGATTGGGAAGGGGATTCCCCTCTGCAAAGACCCTGTCACCGGACTGTGATTTATGAACTGCATGTGGCTGGATTCACCCGCCACCCCAGTTCCGGGGTTTCCCCGGAGAAACGGGGCACTTTTGCCGGGTTGATGGAAAAGATTCCCTACCTTCAGGATCTGGGAATTACTGCCGTGGAATTGCTCCCCATCTTTCAATTTGATGAGCAGGATGCCCCAGCCGGACTGCACAACTACTGGGGTTATTCACCCGTCTCCTTCTTTGCCCCCCACCAGGGATACGGATTTTCGCCAAACCCCCTGGATGTGCTGGATGAGTTCCGGGATTTGGTCAAGGCGTTGCATCGCGCCGGTATCGAAGTGATCCTGGATGTGGTTTTCAATCATTCGGCGGAGGGCAACCATCTGGGTCCGACCCTTAGTTTTCGCGGCCTGGATAATGAAGCGTATTATATCCTGGATAAAGACCGGGCAACTTATGCCAATTACAGCGGCACAGGCAATACCTTGAATGCCAATAATTCCGTGGTCCGCCGCTTGATCATCGACAGTCTGCGCTACTGGGTTCAGGAAATGCACGTGGACGGCTTTCGGTTTGACCTGGCATCGGTCCTCTCCCGGGACGAATCAGGGATCCCCCTGGCGAATCCCCCCATCATCTGGGATATTGACTCCGATCCGATACTGGCCGGCATCAAGTTCATTGCCGAAGCCTGGGATGCTGCTGGGCTGTATCAGGTGGGAACATTTGTAGGCGATTTCTGGAAGGAATGGAACGGGAAATTTAGGGATGACGTCCGCCGTTTCTTCCGGAGTGACCGCGGAGCCATCATTCCTCTGGCCTGCCGGTTATTGGGCAGTGGCGATATTTTTGGACCGGTAAATCCGGAGTCTGAGCCGAGCATTAATTTTATTACCTGCCATGACGGGTTTACCCTGAATGACCTGGTTTCCTATCAGCAAAAGCATAATGAAGCCAACCGCGAGGATAACCGTGACGGCACCGACTACAATCTTAGCTGGAACTGCGGCATCGAAGGGTTTACCGCTGACCCCGAGATTGAACAGCTCCGCAATCGCCAGGTGAAGAATTTCCTGGCGCTCACCTTATTGTCCATAGGGACACCCATGCTTTTAATGGGTGACGAGGTCCGGCGCAGCCAGCGGGGCAACAACAATGCATATTGTCAAGACAATGAGATTAGCTGGTTGAATTGGGCCTGGCTTGCCAAGCACGCCGATGTCCATCGGTTCGTAAAGCAGTTAATCGCCATCCGTCTGCAGCCGACCCCATACCAGGGCTATCCGGAGAACCCAACCCTCAACCAGATCTTCGCCCGCTTGGAGTTCAAGTTCCATGGCGTCCGCCTGAACCAGCAAGGCTGGGGCGACGACGACCATAGCCTGGCAGTCAGCATCCGAGACCCTGAAGGCGGTTTTTTTTGCTACCTTATCTTCAACGCCTATTGGGAATCTTTGGAATTTGAGCTTCCGAACCTCGAGGAAGGTAAACAACAGAGCTGGTATCGGTGGCTGGATACGAATCTTGGGACCCCGGATGACATCTGCCCCTGGTCCGAGGCCCTGGAAGTTACCGGCTCGACTTATCTGATCCAGCCATATTCGGTGGTGGGGCTGATCGCCCATGGGTCACTTCGCCAAGCGTTGGTAAAAGTTTCTGCCTGATCTCGAATAATAGATGCATGTTTAACGGCCTCGGCCCAGTCAAAAGTAACCTTCTCTGGGGCATTTGGAAGCGGTTCCAGGAGCACGGAATTGACATGCCTTATCCCCAACGGGACGTGCATCTCAAATCCATCCCTGAAGTGAGGATTCGAACTGGCCCTGAGGAAAGATGAAGCCCCAAATTATCAGGTAAAAAACCAACATGGAGAAAGCACACATGACGGCCCGTGGTGAAATGACCATGGAACAACCTTCAGCAGACACGCTGAAGGTGATTCTTTCCGGGCACTGGAAGCTGGGCAGAGACCTGCCGGGGGCCGATAAGGTCCAGCAAATGCTCCAGAGCAGGCCAAGGGTTCGTAACCTTGTCTTTGACACCCGTGAGCTTGCCTTTTGGGACACCGGGCTGTTGACCTTCCTGGTTAACTTGCGCAAATTTTGTTCCCAGCAAAAAATCAGCCTGAACAACGACGGACTGCCCGAAGGGGCCCGGAAACTGCTGGAATTGGCCTCGGCAGTTCCCGAAAAAAAAGATGCCCGCAAGGCGGAGGTGCACGTATCTTTTTTCACCCACTTGGGCGATGAAACCGTCAATTTCTTCCAATCCGCCGGAGAACTGTTTGCCTTCATTGGCGATGCCTTCGTTGCCTTTTTGAAGCTGCTGCGCGGCAAGGCCCAGTATCGTCGCGCCGATCTGGGACTAATCATGCAAGCCGTTGGCGCCCAGGCGGTACCGATAGTCTCCCTCATCAGTTTTTTGGTGGGGTTGATCTTGGCGTTTATCGGCGCCATCCAGTTGCGGCTGTTCGGGGCCCAGATCTATGTGGCTGACTTGGTGGGCATTGCCATGGTGCGCCTGATGGCGGCGATTATGACTGGCATCGTCATGGCCGGCCGTACTGGAGGCGCCTTTGCCGCCCAGCTGGGAACCATGCAGGTGAACCAGGAGATTGATGCTCTGCAAACCCTGGGGATCTCGCCCATGGAGTTTCTGGTGCTGCCGCGTATGGTGGCCCTGGCTCTGATGATGCCCCTGTTGTGCCTCTATGCCAATTTCATGGGGATACTGGGGGGTATGGCGGTAGCAGTATGGATGCTCAATCTCGGCTTTATCCAGTATTATAACGAAACGGTGACGGCGATCGGTCTCTGGAATTTAGGCATCGGTCTTTTTTCTGGATTCGTGTTCGGGGTCATCGTGGCCCTGGCCGGCTGCATGCGAGGCATGCAATGTGGCCGCAGCGCCGCGGCCGTGGGTGATGCGGCCACCTCGGCGGTGGTCACCGCCATTGTCGGGATCATCGCCTCTACGGCGGTGATCACCGTTTTGTGCAACATACTGGACATATGAGCGGGGTAGTCTCGTAGTAGGCATGCCACCCTATGACCTATCAAGGTAACGTGAAAATGACCGGACGCGAAGCCCACATAACTGTGCAAGACCTTACCATGGCTTATGGGGACTTTGTGGTCATGCAGAACCTGACCTTCGTCATAAACCGGGCGGACATTTTCATCATCATGGGCGGCAGCGGCTGCGGCAAGAGCACCTTGATGAACATTTTAATCGGCTTGAAAGCCCCGGCCAAAGGAAAGGTCTTTTATGGAGAGGTGGATTTCTGGGGAGCCGATCCCCAGACCCGCGAGGGGATCATTCGCCGCGCCGGGGTCATGTACCAGAGCGGGGCGCTTTGGAGCTCCATGACCCTGGCCGAGAATGTCTCCTTGCCGCTGGAAACCTATACGGATTTGACCCCGGGCCAGATCCGTGAGGTGGTTGCATTGAAACTGGAGCTGGTGGGCTTGGCTGGATTCGAAGAGTTTTATCCCGCCGAGATCAGCGGCGGGATGCAAAAACGGGCCGGTATCGCCCGGGCCATAGCCCTGGATCCGGAGATCCTGTTTTTCGATGAGCCTTCCGCCGGGTTGGATCCGGTAAGCTCCCGCCGTTTAGATGACCTGATCCTCGAGCTGAATGACAGCCTCGGCACTACCATGGTAGTGGTAAGCCATGAATTGGCCAGCATATTTACCATAGGCAGCAATTCCGTTTTTTTGGACGCCTCCAAACGCACCATGACGGCTACGGGCAACCCGAAAAAGCTCTTGGCCGAAAGCCAGGATCCCACTTTGCTCCTGTTTTTGACCCGTGGCGAGAAATCTTAGCGATAGGATGGACTCCAATGGCTAAGCAAGTAAATAGAATGATGATCGGCGTTTTCGTGGTCATCGCATTATTCATTTTGGCCGTCAGCATGGCTGTATTGGGATCCGGCAAATTTTTCAAGAAGACCCAGAAATTTGTTTTGTACTTTGATGAATCAATCAAGGGGCTGGACGTTGGCTCATCCGTGCTGTTCCAGGGCGTTCCAGTCGGATCTGTGGTAAGCATTATTATCGTCGCAGACCCTGTTAAACAACAAACTTACATTCCGGTTATCATCGAAATCGGGTTGGATCGGTTCCAGGTTCTGGTAGCAGGCCAGCTCGCGGATCCAGAAAAAAATATGCCTCGGCTCATCGAAAGAGGCCTTCGGGGCATGCTCTCCATGCAGAGTTTAATTACCGGGAAGCTATTGATCGAAATTGATTTTTATCCCGGTACGCCGGTTAACCTGAAGAATATCAATAAGCGCTATACCGAGATCCCAACCATCCCGTCCACCACCTCAAAGCTGGCCCGAGCCCTTGGTAAGCTTGATCTCGAGGCAGTACAAAAGAAATTGGAATCGGCCCTGGACGGTTTTGCTAAGCTCGCCGACAATCCGGACCTGGCCGCCAGCATCCGGGGGCTCAAAGAGACGCTGCGGGACACCCGTAAACTTGTCAACCGGCTGGATCGCCAGGTGGATCCGCTGGCGAAAGACACGAAAAAAACCGTCAACGATATCGGCAAGCTGGCCCGTAATCTTGACGGTCGGGTGGGAGGGGTGGCTGACAGTTTGGATAAAACCCTGTCTTCGTTGAGAGGAGTTGTTTCCGAAGACTCACCGTTGGTGGTTGAACTGCAGAACACGCTGAAGGAGATTTCCGCCATGAGCCGGTCCATTCGGGAGTTGGCCGATTATTTGGAGGAGCATCCCGAGACCCTGATTCGCGGTAAGAAGAAACCGGGGGGGAACCAATAATGCGGGTAGTTCTTTTTTCTCGTAGTTTACTGGTTGTCTTCACAATCGTGGCTATCTTTTCTGGCGGTTGTCTAAGCAGGAGCCCGACACCGCGCTTTTACGCTTTGAGTTCGATGCAAGCAGGCCAGGACCTCTCAAAGAGACCCAGCCCAGCTAAAGACGCGGTCATCGGTATCGGCCCGGTCAAACTGGCCGATTACCTCGACCAATCTCAAATTGTCACCCGCACGAGTGACAATCAGGTGGTAAAAGCCGAATTCGATCGTTGGGTCGGCCCCTTCAAGGATAATTTCATAAATGTTCTGGCCGACAATATCGGTTCTCTCCTGTCGACCGAACGGATTTATCTCTATCCCTGGCGTAACTCCGTGCTCATCGACTACCAGGTTACCGTGGATGTGGTTCGCTGTGATGGCCGGTTGGGAGATGCCGCCTGGCTGGAAACCCGTTGGAGCATTTTCGGAGGCCCGAAAAAAAAGCTGCTCAAAACGAGTCGGTCCACCATCCGCGAGCCGGTGACGGGTGCGGATTATGGCGACCTGGTGGCAGCCCAAAGCCGGGCCCTGGCCAGGCTCAGCCAGGAGATTGCCGTTGCGATTCAACAAGCCGGGAAGAACTTACGAGAAACCAGCGTCCCCCAGCATGGTTCATAGCCGGATAACTATTTAATTCGGGGACGATTTTATCAAAACAAAATAGTGAACCCATAAAAAAAGCCATTGCCAAGATATTTTGGTTGGCACAGTGGCTAAGCATCCAGATCGATGTAGAAAATAATACCGATAATCAGACAATGAAAGCGAATTTCCGGCTAGACAATGAATGGAATTGTCCCTGGTCTCCGCTCCTTCACTTCGACAAGAGACAAGGCCTAGGCAAAGTTATGATATTCAAAATGGAATATCTTAACTTCCGCGCAGAGGTCTTGAGGATTTTCCTTGAGATGACGCCTCCAGGCCTGTTCCTTGGTCTCATGGGTTTTTACCAATACGACCACGACCGTAAGCCTGGGAACATAACTCACCATCCCATGAAATTGCGGTTCGCCGTTCAAACTATTCATGATCCATCCTTTCTAAAGGGGATGCTTTCCGCCTAGGCCTTATTGATGCGGCCATCTGTGAGCCATCCCCTGCGACGCCCCCTACCACAAGAACATTGGGCCAAGCCAAATTTGCCCCGTCATCATACCAGGCCATGTCTATCCGCCTTCACATCTGACCTTTTTCGGCCGGAGCAAAGCTTCCCGGGGAGGAAATGTGAAAGGCTGAAACTTCCCGGTCCTGCATTATCATGCCTTTAAATGCAAGAGAACAGCTATACCTAATACAAATCCAACCCAGGATAACCCTAGTATATACATCTTAATTTCTTCATATAAAGTCATACTATTTCACCGCCTTCTAAATTAAGTTCTTTAAATATATGGAGCCCAAGTATTTTTAACATTTTCTAAGTTAAAATTACGGATTCAGATTTCGAGTTAATCATGAAGGCCAGCGGCAACCCGGCGGCCTGACCTTTCACTCGGGGTATTCTTTCACCTCTTCCTCTACTACCGGCAATTTCCGATACTGGGCCATTAGGCTTTCCCTAATCAGAAATTCCAGCTTCTTAAACTTTTGACTCTTCTCTTCCTGGAGGTCCTGATCGCCGCTCTTCGACCGAGCCCTGTCGTCCATCTTGGCCTGCTGCTCTGCATTACTTAAGCTGTCCGGCCCCGGGTCAGCCCTCAGGCTTCCGGCATTTAAGCAAAAAACCAAGAAAAGGAATGCCGTGGCTGCGGTTTTAAGAAATGTCTGCTTTTTCATTTTAAACCCTGCCTTCCCTGTCACTTGGAGTCTTCGAATCAGTATATTTGCAATACGAATGCCATTCGTAAGTCATTGAAAATCTGGAAAATACAGGATGGCAAAAATTTTCTACTTCACGAATCTTCGAAAATTAGCGATAGTTCGTGAAAAATGATTTAATTTCTGAAACGCGAAGTTAATGCAGCTTCTAGGAGATTTTGAAGAGATATTTTTTGATTTTGGGGGATTTGATCTTCGATTCCAGAGTCGAGGGCGGAATTCCGAGTTTGGCGGCCGCTCCGTCAAGGGTTGGAAAAGCCGGGGACTGCACACTGCTAATCGCGCTCATTTACGTGTTGGGCGGGCTTATCATCATTACCAATCCCTTGGCGGCTTCCCCTTTTCTCACCTTTAGGCAATTTTTGGTTGCGGACCAGCCAGGAAGGTCCGGACCCTCTATCCCTTCACTTCTGGAAGTGGTCCAAGCCAAAAGTCCGCCTCCGGTCATCGTAAGTGAACAATTCAGCATACCGCCCCCAGTCGATGACGGCACCCAGGGTGGTGGCGGCATCCATCTGGTTCAGATGATCCTGGAGCTCAAACTCGAACCGCGCCCGCGGTGCTTCATGACTCTCTCGCTCCTCAAGCACCTGTCGAATGTGAGCAGCGAGAGGAACAAAACGAACGAGATGCTCTCGGAACAGTCGTTTGCGTTCCTCTGTCCCGCTTTCAACGAAGACGCGTCCGGCGGCGGTCAATTTGATACTACCTCCCTTAAGCTCGGCAAATTCAAGAATGTGCAGAGCTGCCGCAATCGGGAAAAGATCATTGACTTCAAGGGCAAGCGGGCTGGCAATCTCGGACAGCTCGGCATGCCCCCCGTAAGGCGATGCGGACAGAGTTTCGACGAAACCGGCGATCCGGCTGATTGAGATGGGTGACAGAATTTGCGCGAGCCCGCTATGGACTTGACTTTGGGTGGCTATCGCCTCGGTCATGCGCGAGGTAAGGATTGAATAGATCTCGTCCACGATGGCATGAAACGCCGCATCAAGCCGGTCGCGCGGCTGCGGCAAGGATACCGGGACCTCGGCCGCGATGTGTCCAGGATTTGAACCGAGGACAAGAATCCGGTCGCACATCAGAACCGCCTCTTCAATGTTGTGCGTCACCATGAGCACAGCCTTGGTGGGCAGTTGGCGTGTGGTCCAAAGGTCCAGGAAATCGGTCCGCAGCGTTTCGGCTGTCAGGACATCGAGTGCCGAAAACGGCTCATCCATCAGGAGTAAGGTGGGGCGGCTGACGATGGCTCTGGCAAAGCCGACCCGCTGGCGCATGCCGCCCGAAAGCTCACGAGGGTAAGCGGATTGAAAGCCATCGAGGCCGATGAGGTCGATGGCTGTCATTGCCCGCTGGCGCGCCTCGTCCACCGGCAGTCCGAGTGCGTCGAGGCCAAGCTCGACATTGCCGAGGACGGTTAGCCATGGATACAAGGCGAAGGTTTGAAACACCATGGCGATGCCTTCGGCGGGACCGGCAAGCGGAACCCCTCGATAGAGCACCTGGCCCGAGGTCGGCTCGATGAGGCCGCCAGCGATGCGCAACAGCGTCGATTTTCCGCACCCGGAGCGGCCGAGAATGCCGAGGATTTCACCTTCGGTGAGGGATATATTGATGTCTTTGAGCACAGGCAGCGGTTCGCCGGAAGACTTGACGTAGGCTTTGCAGACCTTGTGAAACTCAACGATAGCCGGCTCTTTTTGTTTCTCCATACTCTCCTTCAATCCAGCCGCGTACGAAGTTCGGCGAAACGGTAGAGTGGCCGCCACAACAGGCGGTTCATAACGATGACCATCACCGACATGACAGCGACGCCCAGCGCGATCCGCGGGTAATCTCCGGCTTCCGTCATCTGGGCAATATAGGCACCCAATCCCGACGCACTCAGCTTTGTCGATCCCCAGCTAACGGCCTCCGAAACGATGCTGGCGTTCCAGGCACCACCTGCGGCGGTGAGCGCTCCTGTGACGTAGTAGGGAAAGATTCCAGGCAGCATAACGTCCCGCCACCAGTGCCACGGCCCAACGCGAAAACTGGCGGCAGCCTCCCTAAAATCGCTGGGAAAGGCGGTGGCGCCGGCAATGACGTTGAAAAGGATATACCACTGCGTGCCCAGGATCATCAAGGGGCTTAGCCAGATCTTGGGCGAAAGGTGAAACCGCAGGATTAAGAAGACCGCCAAAGGGAACAAGAGGTTGGCAGGAAAGGCCGCAAGAAATTGAGCGATGGGTTGGATTATCTCCGTCAGCTTCGGCCTCAGTCCCACCGCAACGCCGATGGGGACCCAGACTATTGACGCAATTGCGACGAGGACCACCACACGCCCTAACGTTAGAATGCCATTGCTCGCAGCAGTCCTTACATCATCCCAGGAGAGCACCGATCTGGCATAGTGCAGGAGTGTCCAGCAGGCATAAGCGATGCCGGCCAGGAGGAGGCCGTACCAAATTACATCGACGGCGCGGCGGGGCGGCGTCCAGCGGGGAAAGCCTCCAGGAAAAACGAGCGGAAAGCGGGCGACTCGATAGAGGGTCTCCCCCACCGGCTCGCTGAGTCTCCTCATCAGCCTTGAGCGGCAAAAGAGATCCAGTGCCCAGCTTCTTGGCACCACCTTAGCTGCAGTCTGCTCGAAGCGGAATTTGTCCGCCCAAGCGACCATTGGCCGGAACAGCAGTTGATCATAAATGAAGATGGCAATCGTCATCGCGGCGATCGCCCAGCCAATCGCCGCTAAATCGCGTTGCTCAATGGCACGGGCAACATAGGAGCCGATACCGGGAAGCGCGATCTTGAAGTCGCCGACCGAGATGGCTTCGGACGCCACGACAAAGAACCAACCGCCCGACATTGACATCATCATGTTCCAGATAAGTCCGGGGATAGCGAAAGGCACCTCTAAGCGCCAGAAACGTTGCCAAGCCGAGTCGCGGAAGCTTCGGCTCGCTTCGTCGAGATCATTGGGGACGGTCCTGAGTGACTGATAGAAGCTGAACGCCATGTTCCAGGCTTGACTAGTGAAAATCGCAAAGATAGTTGCCAGTTCTGCACCCAGCACATTGCCTGGAAAGAGTGAGACGAAGAACATGACCGTAAAGGACAAATAGCCCAGAATCGGAACTGATTGCAGCACGTCCAGTATCGGAATCAGGACAACTTCGGCTCTGCGGCTCTTCGCCGCCAGCGTTGCATAGGTGAATGTGAAAACCAGGGAAGCCACGAGCGCGGCCAGCATTCGAATAATCGTGCGGAGGGCATAGACCGGCAACAACGCCGGCGAGAGGGAGATTTCGGGCGGATGGGCCGGAACGAAGGGTGCAACCATTTGGCGGCCGCCGATCCCAAGGAGAATCACAATCCCCAGTATCAGCAGCGTGGCCGCGAAATCCCGCCAGCTCGGGATTTGCTGATGCCACTTACCTCCTGTTAGCACCTCGGCGTGATGCTCCACAGCCCCTCTCCTTTTGCTAAACTCAGGGATATTGCCTTAAGTATCCCTTACAAAAAAGGCTTACGTCGCGGCTTTATTTTGAACGCTCCTTGAGCTATGGATTGATAATTCTGGTCTCCCCGGCGAGTAACGGACGCGACGGTATCGGAGAATAACATATTTTTTTCCGGAACTTCGTTAGATTTTTATTAATGGCCAACGGAACTTCTTTACCCGTTCAGCCCCGAGGGGTGGTGGGGTAAAGAAGGCTCACTTCCTGCACCGTGTTTTTTCGTCTGGAAAGCCATTCAAGAGGTAGTCCTGGGCCTCTTTGCCGGCCTTGTCGATCTAGTTGTGTGGTGCCAGCGTACGCCGTGCTGGCGCCGCGGTGGGATTTTTGGCGCGCACCGTAGGGGCAGATGGTGGACGGCAACGCTGGCTCATACGAGATACGCACCAGGACCCTATCGCAATGCCTCTCTCATCTCCGTTTACCCTTGACCGGTTTCATACCTATCAAGCGAATCTCTGAGATCCCCTCCTTGAGCGGCCAGGACTACCGCTTACCTCACCCTTGCCTCTTCAGCGAAACTTGTGCTACTATGCCTCCCACGAGACAATTCCGCTGATTCTGGCAGGCGGCATCTCACTGATTGCATGGATGTAATACAGATAAGGGCCAAAAGCGCCCTGGTCCGGTCGAAGATTCCCGGCGTGGACTATGTGATCAACCCATATCTAGGTTGCGCGCATGGGTGCCGATACTGCTATGCCGTCTTCATGCGGAAGTACTCTCATCATCCTCATTCGCCGTGGGGGAGCTTCGTAGAAGTAAAGGCAAACATTGCAGGGGTGCTGCACTCTGAACTGCGCCGGAAAAGACGGCGGGGGAGTGCCCTGCTCTCCAGCGTCTGCGACCCTTATCAGTCCCTGGAACACCGGTATCAGCTAACCAGGGCATGCCTTGAAGCCTTGCGGGAGTGGGGCTGGGGAATTGACATCCTCACCAAATCGCCACTGGTGACCCGGGACCTGGACATTCTTTCCACAACCCCTGGGGTGAGTGTGGGCTTTTCCATCCCCACCGACGACGACGGGGTCCGGAAGGTGCTGGAGCCTAACGCCCCTCCCATCTGCGCCCGGCTTAGTGCTTTGAAAAGGTTACACGAGGCCGGCATCTCCACCTGGGTATTCATCGCTCCTATCCTGCCAATGAACCCGGCCCGGCTCTATGAAGCTGTTGAGCCATATACTACCCGTCTCATGGTTGATTCCCTGAACTATCGGCGCCAGGTAAAAGACATCTTTTTAAAGAACCACTGGGATTACGAGCTCTCCGATCAATATGCGGCGGAGACCGGGGCCACCCTGATGGGCCGCTGGGAAAAGCGGGGAAAACTGCCGGAATTAAAAAGCACCAATAGAGAGCGGTGAGAAGTCCCACTAATTTTTTTCTGGGTTGCTATCTGCTGAGGCTGTCGAAAAAGGTATTCCCCGGGGTTACTTCCTTCCAATTTTTGTCCCCTTCGGTCCAGCGAAAATCATTTATAACCAATTATAATCTTTATAAAATAGTCATTTTGTGCTATCCTTGGCCCATAACTTTTTTTGGGCGGATAAAGCCCTGGCCAGATATAAAATTTACGATTATCGACAACGAGTGCTCTTACCGGTTTCTTTGGAAGAGCAGTTAATGCCTGGCACCTTGGAGTTTGCCATTCATACTCTGGTAGAAAAGAGATTGGATTTAGCCATTTTTGCTGGCAAATACCGTAATGATGAGCCCAGCAGGGCCGCGTATGACCCCAAGGTCGGGCTGAGCGCAGAGGGCGAGAGGTGGATCGCCGCCCGCAACCGCTTCCTCCTCCCCGTCCGGGCGCTTTCAAAGATCATCCGGGCCAAGTTTCTGGAGGCCCTGGAGAAGGCTTTTCGTGAGGACAGATTAAAGGGAACGCTGCCCTGTCTTGCCGATCCAGCGCACTTCCAGCGCTTCACCAGGAAGCTCAGACGAAAAAAGGGGGTAGTCTACGCCAAAGGGACTTTCGAGGCTTCCCAGAAGGCTTATCACTACCTCAGCCGCTACACCCACCGGGTAGCCATCGCCAATCACCACCTGGTGAGCCTGACGGAGGGCAAGGTCTCCTTCCGAGCCAGAGACAATAGCCCACCTGGACACCAGCGGCTGGTGACCACCGCCGCCCCGGGGTTCATCCGCCGGTTTCTCTTGCACGTTCTGCCCCGGCGCTTTGTCAAGATCCGACACTACGGCCTCATGGCCCCATGCAATGCCAAAACCAAACTGGAGAAGGCGCGAGTCCTCCTCAGCCTCCAACAACCGCCAGCCCGTAAGGAACCCAAAGGCCAAGAGCTTGACACCTCGAGCGAGACCAAAACCTAACAGGAGATGCGGCAGGCGCTCACCGGTTTGGATCTCACCACTTGTCCGAACTGCGGCCAGGGCAGGCTGATCCGCCGCCGGTTGATCGGCAGTGAAGCCAGCATGGCACCCACCATATGGGATTCCTCTTGAACTACTGTTGCCGGTTAAGCCTCACTCCTCCAACGCTTAGTGCTTGGCCAGGCACGATAGGGACACGTTCGTCCCAAGTCCATCCCCGCTCCTATCCATGCCTGCCCCTTGCCCTCGGGGCTCCTTTCATGGGCTCATAATATCCGTCACTCGACGCCTCATTCATGCCCCAGGGCCCCAAAACCTCCGCCACCAAGTCAAACATCATTTATTGAATCCCCATAGCCTAAATCCGTCCCGATTTCTCCCAAACCCGGGCTTATACTAATTTGCAGTCAATTGACAATTAATAATCCAATCGAACCCTGTAGTTGAGGCGACCAAATTCTGATTGCCTTCAAGAGCTACTAACGCCTCCACGAGTCGGTCTTCCACGCTATCCAG
>Ga0326727_10008868_pt1 | contig 25199 bp, 30 predicted proteins | sample MB2enrmetagenome_FD_207643 | JGI IMG/M metagenome (GOLD analysis project Ga0326727, IMG submission 207643) | Lab enriched peat soil microbial communities from McLean, Ithaca, NY, United States - MB29MY | ecosystem: Environmental > Terrestrial > Soil > Wetlands > Peat | place: USA: New York... | reverse complement strand
CTTTAAACTCCCCGCTGTGCCGTTTCCGTGTCCGTTTGCTCGTTTTCTCTGTCATACAGTGGTTGCTTTCTAAGCTTAACCACTGGTCGGATTTTTGGGGAGCACTTCAGAACGACAATCAAAGAATCCCAGTCTTCGCTCTCGGATTTAGAATCTTCTCTCCAGATGAGAATCACTGACCAACAAAACCTTAATATTCTATACAAACATGAGTGAATTTCACGCAAATCGGAATGAATTAAAGGGGGCATAAATGTCAAATTAAGACACTACCGAGAAGTCCGGCGAATCCGTGGTCAAATCCGCAATCATTCAGTTGCCAAAACTGAACTAACCGCAATGGCATCAGGAGGAGGCGATTTCCAATCAAGACCCTTTGACAGCAGGCAGCATTGGTGGGATTATCCCATTATGAAATTAGTAGCCGATGATCGAAGCCGGATTGCGAGCACTGTCCTGTTTAAACCCCGCGCGGTTTATGATGCGGAAAGAGGCGCCGATGGCCGCATTGTTCTGGTTGAGCTTGTGGCCGCTGAAGTGCCCACGGTCGAGCCGCGCCGCATTAACGGACGCTTGCGCGGTGCGGACGTTTCTTTGAATCCCAAAATAGTGGCGGCGGCGGTTCGATCGGACAGAGATTAGTCACCCTCAATCGCTCCGACTTTGCCGGGTTGGAAGATGGTTTTAAGGTGCCGTCTTCGGGCGATTTATCGTCCACCTGACGGTTTGTCCCCTCCCATAAAGAAAAGGAAACATCCGGTGTCGTCCTGAAAAACCCGCTTTTTGTGGTGCTTGTCAAGAATATATACTTGACAAGATGGCCACCGACACGCGTTTCGGCCAATGTTTACAGGGGTTTCGTGTTTTGAAAAAAGTGGTCACCATGACCTGTACAAATTCCGCCCTTTGTGATAAAATATCCAAATGAGCACGCTGTGTCGCGCCACATGGGAGCGTCGGAATGTCCGGGGAGCGCGACCGTCCCGGTCGCTGGGCGGCGCGTCTCGCGCCGCACTTCCAGACAAAGCTGTGTCTGGCGGGACGCCAAACACCGCGCGCGAGACGCACGCGCTCCCAACGCATCTTTTTGCCTTTCTGAAACCCGGGCTTAAACGAGGCCGAATAATTTCGGATAATCGGAAATATTTCGGAAATATTTCGGAAAAACAGCCCTTTTCCGAAAATATTTCGGATTTATTTTTTTGGAGAAGGGGCCAGGTCAAGGTCAGTAAAAGTGGGCTTGCCCGCCGTAGCCCCGAAAGCTGTTCCCCCGAATGCCTTCGGGGTTCGGGGCGAAGGCGGGTCAAACCAGTCAAAGTCGGTCAAAGTGGGTCAAACCGATGTTTTTAAATCATTAACTATGAACGACTTGCAGAGGCTGAAAAACTCGATTTTTCGGTCTGGCCGCTGCCATCGGGTCAAAAAATGAGGGCGGCTCGAAGTTTGAGGTTTAAGGTTTTGGGTCCGTCATTTATATGTTGGTTGTGTCAAATTCGGAAAACCCGTTGCTGACGCCGCTCCGTGAATTGCGCGGCGTCGGCCCGGAACGCGCGGCCCAATTGCTGCGCCTGGATTTGCGCACGGTGGAGGACGCGCTCCTGCACCGCCCGCGCCGCTACGAGGACCGCCGCCATTTTCAGCGTGTCGCCGACTTGCAATTACAGGAGCCGGCGCTGATCCGCGGCACGATTGTCGCGGCCGGATTGAAACGCTGGCGCGGCGGCGGACGTTCGGTTTTTGAATTCATCCTCGACGACGGCAGCGGACGGCTGCATTGCCGGTGGTGGAATCTGCCGTTCATGGAGAAGTATTTCAAGACGGGCGACGAAGTGGTCGTGTTTGGCAAACCGGTTTCCCTGCGGCCCCGCACCATCGATCATCCCGAAACGGAGGTGGTGGCCGAATTGGAGGCCTCGATTCACTTGAACCGGATTGCGCCGATTTATCCATTGACGGAAGGATTGCCCCAGCGCTGGCTGCGGTCTTTGCTCTGGCGACTGGTGGAGGAATTTGCCCCCGCCGTCGCCGAGCCGCATCCGGAACTGGCGCTGACGCCCTCGCGCTCCGACGCCCTGAAGCGGATTCATTTTCCGGAAGAGACGGGGGACATCGAAATGGGGCGCGCGCGGCTGGCGCTGGATGAGTTCGTTGCATTGCAGGAAGCCATTCACCGGCGCCGCAAGAACCTGGAAAAAAATGCCAGGGCCATTCCCTGCGCGGGCGACAATCATTGGATCAAGCCGCTGCTGGCCGCGCTGGGATTCCACTTGACAGAGGCCCAAACCAGGGTGCTGCGGGAAATCCGGCGGGACATGGCCGGACCGCTGCCGATGCGGCGATTGCTGCAAGGCGACGTTGGCTCGGGCAAAACGGTGGTCGCGGCTTGCACGGCGCTGATGGCCCTGGAAAGCGGGGCCAACGCGGCCTTGATGGCGCCGACCGAAGTCCTGGCCGCGCAACATGACCGGAATTTTCGGCGGTGGCTGGAGCCGCTGGGGGTCAGGGTGGAATTGCGCACCGCCAACACCCGCCGGCCCGGCGCGGCGGCCCAGCCCGGCCTCTTCGCCGCGCCGACGCTTTTCATCGGGACGCACGCGCTGTTGCAGGAGACGTTTTCGCCGGAGAAACTGGGTCTGGTCATCATTGATGAACAACACAAGTTCGGCGTCGTGCAACGCGAGGAATTATTGCGCAAAGGCACTTACCCTCATCTGCTGGTCATGACGGCGACACCAATCCCGCGCACTTTGGGACTGACGTTGTACGGTGATTTGGAAATATCGGTGATTGACCAAAGCCCGCCCGGCCGCGGCCGGATCAAAACGTTTGTGCGCGAGGCCGGGAGCCTGCCGAAGGTTTGGAAATTCATGCGCGAGCAACTGGCTCTGGGACGGCAGGGATACATCGTCTATTCCCGCCTGGAAGAGGCCGATTCGGCTGCCGGAATAAAAGCGGTCACGAAAGAATTCGAACATTTGCAAAAGGTGTTCGCGCCCTGGCAAATGGGCCTTTTGCACGGGCGCCTCAAAGACGCGCAAAAAGACCGGGTCATGGCGGCCTTTCGCGCCAATGAAATGCAATTGCTTTTGGCGACGTCCATCATTGAAGTGGGGGTGGACGTGGGCAACGCGACCCTGATGCTGATCGAAAATGCGGAACAATTCGGCCTGGCGCAATTGCACCAATTGCGGGGCAGGATCGGCCGGGGAGCGGCGGAGTCCCATTGTATTCTCATCGCCGGCGTCAAGACAGAGGAGGCGGCGCGGCGGTTAAAAATCCTTGAGGAAACCACGGATGGTTTTCGCATTGCCGAGGAGGATTTGAGGCTGCGCGGTCCCGGGGAACTGCTGGGGCGGCAGCAGAGCGGCGCGCCGCCCCTGCGCTTCGGCGATTTGGCGCAAGACCTGCCGCTGGTCGAGCGCGCCCGGGCGTTGGTCAGGGAGCATTTCAGGCCATGAAGGCTCCGATTCCCAATCCTGATCTTGATCTTAATCTTCATCATGGACCTGGAACACATTCTCCCGTTTAAACTCGATGCCAGCTACCTGTTTGTCTCCCTGCTGTGGAGCACCGTGGGAGCCGGTTTCTGGATTTACGGAAAGAAGCAGCGTTCGGGTCCTCCTCTTATTGGCGGCGTTGCTCTCATTGCCATTTCCTGGTTGATCACATCCGCCTTCTGGATGAGTCTGGCCGCCGTCGGCATCATTGCGGGCATTTATTTCTGGTCGCGCCGGGAATGACTCTCACATCATTGACAACTTAAGCGCATTGTGTCACAGTGAGACACATGAAAACGATCACCATTCGTGAACTCCACACCAGGACGGGTCAATGGGTGCGAAGGGCGGCCCGGCAGGGTCAGATCTTTGTGACCGATCATGGCCGGACCGTGGCCAGGATAGTGCCGGAGACCAAAGCGGCGGCGGTTCCCTATTTCGCGCGCCGGAAATTCATATCCCCTGCATTCCGGAAGCTCGTTGAGAGCGGCAGATTGGGCCGGGGCGGAACGGACTCCACGATGGCCATCTCCGAGGATCGGGAGGACAGGGTCTGATGCTTTATTTTGACGCGAGTTACATCGTCCGATTGTACATTGCGGATCCCGGTTGGGAAAAGGTCCGTGCGAAAGCCGGGACGGACGGAATTGCTTGTTGCCTGCACGAGCAGGCGGAAGTCATGGGCGCGTTCCACCGCAAACTGCGGGAAGGGTTCCTGACCCGGGGGGCATTTTCAGAGTTGATCAAACAGTTTGAAAAGGACTCTCAGGCAAAGGCCTTCGAGTGGCTGCCAGTATCACCAAGTGTCATCGCCCGCCTGGCCGGGCAGTACGCCGTCCTGCCGCCCTCGATCCACCTCCGTGCAGCCGATGGCATTCACCTGGCTTGTGCCGCTGAGGGCGGTTTCATGGAAGTTTATTCCAGCGACGCGCGCTTGCTCAATGCTGCCGCCTGTTTTGGCCTCAAGGGTATCAATATCGTCTGATTCCCGTCCACTTTACATAGACGGCTCACATAATCGCATCACCGTGGTGCAGCACGGTCGCGGGCGAGACTGTTATCTCGCATTCGGGAAACTTCTTGCGCAGGAATGCCACCCATGTCTTTTCCAGGAATTCCAAAACTTTTTTCTTTTCGTCCTCTTCGGTCAGTGTTTCGTCCTGCCTGGCTTTGCATCCCGCCAGCCGCAAAACGCCGTTGGGCAAAAAACCTTCCATTTCGGCGTGACCGGAGACGCGCGATTTGCCGGAGCCGGTTGCTCCTTTCCAGATGCGCAGACGCGGCTTGACCAGCAGATGGCGCGCGTGCGGTTTGAGCATCCCTTCGTTGCAGAGAATCTCGAACTCCTCGAATGACACCGCCAGGTCTTCCACCGGCGCGACGGAGTTCTCCTGCACTTCGTATATGGCCGCGTTCAACGGCGAAACCGTCGGCCGCATCATCGGGAAAAATATGACGTCATCAATATTTTCCTGGCCGGTGAAGATCATCGCCATTCGTTCGATGCCGGGGCCGATGCCGGTCGTCGGCGGCATGCCGTATTCGAGCGCCTCGATGAAATCAAAGTCCAGCGTGTGAAATTTCCCCGCGTCGCGTTCGTCCGGCCGCCAGGCTTTTCTCCACGTCTCCAACAAGCGCACCGGATCGTTCTGTTCCGACCAATTGTCGCCGCATTCCATGCCGGCGATGAAAATCTCGAACCGCTCGGCGAAGCGCGGGTCTTCGGCCATCGGCTTGGCCAGCGGCGAAATCTCAATGGGATGGCCGAAAACCAGGGTCGGCTGAATCAAATGCGATTCCACTTTGATCTCAAACGCCTTGACCAAAGCTTCGCCCACACTCGGTTGGGGTTCCAGGATGCCCAAGGCGGACAGGTGGGCGTTGGCGCCGGCGACGGTGGCGCAGGTTCGAAAATCAATTCCGGTTTTTTCCTTCACTGCATCCACCATGCTCACCCGCCGCCAGGGCCGCGCGAAATCGATGACATGCCCGCGGACGGTGAATTCCGTCCGCCCAAAGGCCTGCGTCGCGACGCATCGAAACAGATCCTCGATCAGGTTCATGTTGTATTCATAATTCTCGTAGGCCGTCATGGTTTCGACCATCGAGAATTCGGGATGATGGCTGCGGTCGATGCCTTCGTTGCGGAAGTAGCGGCCAATGGTATAAACCTTGTCGAAACCGGCCAGGACAAGGCGCTTCAAATAAAGCTCGTGCGAAATGGCCAGGTACATTTCACAACCGAGTGCATTGACGTGCGTCTTGAAGGGTTTGGCCGTGCCGCCGCCGTATTGCGGTTGGATGACCGGCGTCTGAAATTCCATGAAGCCGCGCTCATTGAGGAACGCCCGGATGGCGGCGATCATTTTGCTGATCGCGGCAAAGCGGGCAAAGGATTCCGGTTCCAGGATGGCATCCAGGTAGCGTTTGCGCAGCACCTGCTCGCGGTCTTTCAATCCCGACCATTGATCGGGCAAAGGGCGGATGGCCTTGGTCAGCAGGCGCAGAGTTTCCACCAAGACGGAAATCTCGCCGCGCTCGGTGCGGATCACCTTGCCGGTGGCTTCGACAATGTCGCCGATATCCAGGAGGTTCATTTCGGCGTAGCCCAAAGAAGCGGCGCCGGGGTTGGTTGGCTGAACCAGGTTGCGCCGCAGGAACAACTGGAGCTTGCCGGTCTGGTCCTGCAAATGGGCAAAGGCCAGCGCGCCCTGTTTGCGCCACGAGAGCAATCGCCCCGCCACCGTCACCACCCGGCCCTGCAGGGCCTCGAAGTCCGTCAGAATGGTTTTGGTGTAATGAGTCCGCCGGCAGCGGGAAGGGTAGGGGTTGAGGCCCAGGGCGCGGAGCGCATCGGCTTTGCCAGCCCGTCCGTTTCGGATTTCGATCAATGGATTTGTTGCCACAAATTATATATTGATGCCCGGCTATGCTACAAAGGTCATTCGGGAAATGGAAGGCTCATGGTTCTTTTTCCAGCGCCGCCAGCACTTGCGGGTCGCGCACATCCACCCAGCGCCCCTGGATTTCCAATCCCGCCAGACGATGGCCCGCCGCCAGCATCGCGCTGATCGCGTCGGTCAATTCGTATTCGCCGCGGGGCGACTTTTGCAGCCCGGCTGTAAAGTCGAACAATAACGGCTTGAAAATGTAGATGCCCGCGTTATACCACGCGGTGCTTCCCGGCGGCAACTCGCCATCGCGGCGGAGTTGGTCCAATTGCGCCGGGCCGGGCTTTTCAATCAGGCGGCGCAGGCAGAAGGCGTTGTCGAAAAGGAGGAGTCCGCCCTGGGTCACATCCTGGCTTGCCGTGCAGGTGACCAGTCCGGAAAAAGTTCCCTCCGCATAGCGGCGCAGCATGTCCTGGTAAGTTTGCGGCCGGACCAGAATATCGCCGTAAGTCAGGACAAAATCGCCGCCCCCGGCAAATTCCTTTGCCACTTCCGGCGCTTTGCCTGTTCCGTCCTGCACCCTCTGCCGGCCATAATGGATGCGCGCGCCCCATTTTTTTCCGTCGCCGAAATGGCCTTCAATCACTTCGGCGCGAAAGCCGGTGACGATGAAAAAATCCCGCACGCCGGCCTCGATCAATCCTTGCAAAATAAGTTCCAGGATCGGTTTGCCCCGCACGCGCAGCATCGGTTTTGGCTGATGGCTGGTCAACCCGCCCATGCGCGTTCCCTTGCCTGCCGCCAGAATGACAGCTTTCATAATCAATCTTCTTTCGGTTCGAGGCCGGCAATCGCCGCCATGACCTCATCGGCCACCTGTTGGTAAATCTCTTTCAAGCGCGGCTTGGAGCAACTTTGCGCCTCCAGCCGCAAGGCCTCGAAAAACAGCGGCCGGCCATACTTGACAGCCAGAGGGCGGGGTCGCGGCAGGAGCATTTGCGCGCCGAAGGCCTGGTAGGTTCCAAAAACCCTCGCCGGCACCACCGGCGCGGCGGATTTGATCACCGCCAAACCCACCCCGGAGCGCGCCGGGTTCAATTCCCCATGCCGCGAGCGCGTTCCTTCCGGGAACAAAATGATCGCCCCGCCGCCGGCCAATCGATCCAGTATCGCCTTGAGGCCCCGCCCGGTGCCGCCGTCGCGGTCCACCGGCACAACTTCCCACGAGCGCAAAATGGAGGCCAAAACCGGCACGCGAAAAATGGAATCACGCGCCAGATAATTGATCTGCCGTCTCACGCCCGCGCCCACCAGGGGCGGATCGATATAACTGGCGTGATTGGACACCAGGATGACCGGTCCTTGCAACGGCACTCGCTCGGGGTTAAACACCCGCCAGCGATGATAAATCGAGAAGTAAAACCGGAAGAAATGCCACCCGGCGGCGTAACAGGCCGTCATGGTTCCCATGGCATTCATCTTGCCGGGGATTGCGCGGCCCGCAGGAAGCCGCGCAGGTTGTAATTGAGCAAGTCGCCGATGTGTCCGATCGTCATGTCCGCCGGCGGAAAGCCGGCCGCCAGGGCCGGGTCCAGGGCGTAATGCCCCTGCCGCACAAAGACCGTGGTCACCCGGCTGCGCCAGATCTTTTTTATCGCGGCCAGAATCCGCAATTTGTCGTCCACCATCACATAATGCCCCGCCGGATGGCGTCGCGCCACGTCGGCCAGTTCGCGTTCCTTGTGGACGTAAATCATCACCCGGCCGCCGACCGCCTCGAACAGTCCGGAGCGATCCACCTTGCGCGGCTGGAAAACGACGTCGCCATCGGTGAGCAACGCCGCCGGTCCCCAGTGCTGGACATGTTCGATGACATCCAGGGAACTGGCATAGAGCCGGTTGGCAAATGGATAATCGATCAAAAACCGCGAAACGGTCAGCAGCCGCAAATCATGCGGATATTCGATGCGATACCGCTGCAAGGCGTCCAGGTAATCGGCGTAGCCCAATTGGCGGCGCAGCTCTTCAAACAATGCCCAGTAATGCCTGGCGCCGCAGGGGCCCACTTCCGCCGCCAGATGCCTCTGCAAATCCAGGACGACCCGGTCGTTGTCGAGCAGCGTGTTATCCACGTCAAACAAAAAAACAACGCGCGGCCGAGCCGCCTTCCTCTTTCTCATATTTCACCGGCGCCGTTCATGGCGCTGACAAAAAGCTCCAGCCCGGCCTTTCTGTCAACCTTGATGTAACGGGAGGCTTCCGCCGGGGCGGAGTCTCTCACTGGCCGCTGGAGGTGTTGCCGGTTCGTTATCCCGACAGGGAACGGGATGGAAGGACGCCATGTGGAACTGGGGGAACCACATGGAATGCGGCAAACCTTGCCAGCGGCCAAAAATTCCGCGCCATCAACTTGCTCACGTGGCGCTCCTTGCCGTGATTTGAAACAGGACGTTGCTCAACTCCTGCATGCGCGGCGGTTTGCCCAGCACGGCATCGACCGCCAGGGCTGGTTGCCCGTCCGTTTTCGTCATCGCGCCCCAGCCGGTCAACATGATGACCGGCGTCTGCGGCGATTCGGCTTTGATGGCGCGCGCCACATGGCGCCCGTCAAGGTCCGGCATGCTCAAATCCGTGATGACGACTTCATAAGGCTCGCCCGCGTGGAGGCTGGATCGGAAGAGATGAAGCCCTTGCCTTCCACCAGTGGCGACGGTGACATGGTGGTGGTCCGATTCCAAGACATCATGCATGACTTGCCTTAACTGCGGTTCGTCGTCGATGCACAGGATGCGCAACGGGCGGCACGGCTCGCCGTCATTGGGAAGGTCGGGATCCAGTGTCGGCTCCGGGCGGGGTTCGATGGTTTGGCCGGTGTCCGGGCCGGGGCGGCAGAATTCCCGCATGTGCGCGACGATCTGGGCCACGTTCTCGGCGGCTTGATTGATCCGCTGCAGCCGTTGTCGCGGGACAGCGGGCAAATTGGGCAGGGTGCTGAGCAGCAGTTCGGAGTAGGCGGTGATGGGAGAGAGGGCATTGTTGATGTCATGGGCCACATCGCCGGCCATCTGGCCAAAGGTTTTGAGATGTTCCTGCTCGGCGACGGCACGTTCCGCGCGGCGCCGTTCGGAGAAGACTCTTTCGGTTTCCTCAGTCGCGCGCATGCGGTTGTAAAGGTTCTGGCATTCTTCCTTGGTGGTGATGACTTTGGATTTCAAGGCTTCCTTCTCCAGCCGGACGGCCTCAATTTCCGCGCGCACTTGTTGCGCGTCGCGCTGGACCTCCTTAAACAGGAGAACGATCATGCTGACGGCGATGAAGAGTTGCAGCGCCGCGGCAACAAAGAAGCCGGCACTGTAAAGATTTCCATAGTCGCTGGGAAAGGGGTAGCTCCCGAGGTAAATGACCCACAACAGAAAGCCCAGCGACAACATGCCCAGGCCCACGCGCTCCTTTTGTTTGTACAATCGAAGAAAACAAACGCCGGCAAACGGACTGCTCAAGCCCAGCAGAATGAACACCGGCAAATGGATCTCCAGCGGGTCGTTCACCATCTGCGGGCTGGCCAGAATCCAGACCGCCAGGAACACCCCCAAAATGGCGGACAACCTCCGCGGGACCGGAATGCCCAGAAAACGCATGCTGCCCCACAAGAGAAAGGCGGCCGAAATTGACACGCAAAACTGGTTGACCGTGAAGAGCCAACTCCCCGGCTCCGCGTCTCCCCTGCCCAGACTCAAGGTCATCCACACAGCGTAAAAGAGCCACGCGCCCGTCCAGATGCTGAAATACTCCAGCCGAGTGTGACGCTTGAGGTGGTGGAAAAGCCCCACCAGCAGCCAGACGCTCAGCAATGATACCAGCAAAGCCGCCCACAGGCATTCCTGCGGAAAGGCCATGTTCTCAAATCTCATCGTCGTATGCTTTACATCGGCGGACGATGACGGAGACTTGAGCCGGCAACAGAAGCGTTTCTTGAAGCAATCCTTCGTGAAAACCGCCCAAACGCCGTCAGTTGCAACACGTTGGCCTGCAATGACATGCAAACTATTTCGTCCGGTCAAATCCCCTCTTTGTTTGCGGCGGCGTCCTACTGCTTGTAGATCGAGATGACCTTGTCCAGAAATTGCAGCGCCTGCTCTTTTTTCCTCTGGAATGAATTGCGGCCAATGATCGAGCCGAAGCCGCCGCCGTCGCGAATGGCGGTCACTTCCTGGTACACCGTCTCATCGCTGCTGGCGGGACCGCCCGAGAAAATCACAATGCGGCGGCCATTGAAGGCGCATTGGACGACGTGGCGCACCCGTTCGCTCAGCGTCGCAATCGGGACTTTTTCCTTCTCGTAAACCTTGCGGGCCGCCTCCTGTTCCAGATGGGCGGTTGGCAGTTTGACTTTGATGATGTGCGCGCCCAATTCGGCCGCAATGTGCGCGGCATAACCACAAACGTCGATCGCGGTCTCACCATCTTTGGTCAAGGACGAACCGCGCGGATAGGACCAGACAACGACCGCCAATCCGTTTTTCTTGGCCAGCGCGGCGGCTTCGCGCAGTTGCTCATACATCACGACGCGCTCGGAGGAGCCGGGGTAAATCGTAAAGCCAATCGCGGCGCAGCCCAGCCGCAAGGCATCCTGCACGCCGCTGGTCAAGGCCGGCAGCGGATCCTTCTCGTCCAGCAGAACATCGTGATTGTTGATCTTGAGGATCAAGGGCACTTCGCCCGCAAAATCGCGCGCGCCGGCCTCGATGAATCCCAGCGGGGCGGCGTAAGCGTTGCAGCCGGCGTCAATGGCCAGTTGAAAATGATAGCGGGGATCGTAGCCGGGCGGGTTGACGGCGAAACTCCGCGCCGGCCCATGCTCGAAGCCCTGGTCCACCGGCAGGATGACCAGCCGTCCGGTTCCGGCCAATTTGCCGTGGTTGAGCAACCGGGCCAGATGGGCCAGTGTGCCGGGATTATCACTGCCGTACCAACTGAGGATTTCTTTTACTCTGGGTGTATTCATATGTGTTTTCCGTTATGTCAATACTAATATTAAAACCTTGCCCTCGCGCGCGCCTTCACGGTATGTGATCCCCTTTAACAGCGCGAGCAAAAAACTCCTGTTCCGAACTTTACCCGCCTTTTTCCGCCAACTCCTTCGGCTGGCGCAACTCCCGGGATTCCGGGTGATCTTCCGCAGAGATGGGAGAGGTCGGACGGGTCGGACAGGTCGGAGGAGTCGGATTTGAGGGACTTGAACCATCTAGCGGACTTTCCTGCACATCAGCATTTCCCAATCCCTCATCACTTGGCTGCGCGAAATCGCTTTGACCCACTTTGACCGGGCCTGACTGATCTGGACTGATTCCTGACCCGCTCTTTTGCCCCATGTCATTGGCCTTCAATGGTTTATCCGCGTTGTCTAGCTTGGTTTTCCTGGCCCCTGGATCAGTCCCCCTTGTTCGGGTCGGTTTGACCGACTTTTTCAGGTCTTCCTCCGTAATCTCCAATTTGGCATCCGGCGCATCATTCTCCACGGCGACGATATACTTGGCCAGTTTCCGGCCCAACTCCCCGCCCCCAAAGAGCTTGGCCACCATCGGCTCCCGCTGTATGGCCCAGACTTGATCCAGCAGCCTCTTCTTGCAGCGTTCATTCAGCCGCTGGGATTTGTCTTCCAGTTCTTGAATGAATTCCCGATTGTCCCTGGCCGCCCGATGCATGCCCCGCTGCAATTGCACCACCCCGCGGCACAGCCCGTTCAAGACCCGCGCGGCGGCCTCAAACTTCGCATCCGGCCGCCCGTTCCAGGTGGCCATCAAGGCCGCATAATGGGCGGCCAGAACCGTGGCCACGTCATCGGCCACCACATTGTCCCTCTCCGCTCCGAGGTCCTTCGCGAAAGCCTCCATGTCCCGGACTTTGGCCCATATCTCCTGGCGGGCGAGCCATTCCTGGAAACCACCCTGGCGCCACTGGCTCAGGTTCTGCTTGCTGACGGGCACTCCGCCGAATTCGGCTTTAACGATTCTTTTCACCTCTTTCAAGGCATTGAGCCAGGCGAGCAATTGGGGGCCTGGCTCGGAGCGTTCCAGGCGTTGATTCAACGCTTCGCGGACATTGCGGGGCAGGCGGGCGATTTTGCCATTGCGGGCGTTCATAATTTGGATGGGGTTGGTGGTGGTTTCAGCACTTCAGTTTTTCGGCGCGGCCTCATTTGGCCGTTCATTACTAAACTATGATAGCACAGGGGTGTGATTTTGTACACATTTATTTTAAACTATTTTTGTAATCGGTATTCCAATGTCGCAACCGCTTGAAGGGAAAGGATTTGTAGAGGATTTTTAACCGCGAAATACGCGAAATACGCGAACAAATGGGGAAACATTTAACCACAAAGATCACAGAGATCACAAAGAAAAATGCCTTCTTTTGCCGTGTCTCCATGTGCTCGCTTTGCCCCGAATGCTTTCGGGGTTGATGCTCCATGTGGTAAAATCATTGGCGGATTTGTTGCTGGACACAGCGGGCCGGCCGGGCAAAGATAAAGCGGCGCCGGCGGGCCGGTTGCGCCTGGAAACGACGATGACGTTGAACTGGATTGCCGACCGATTGAACCCGGGCACTGCGGGTTCTTTGGCGAACCAGCGGCGCGATACGGAATGGAAGCGATGACAAATTTACCCCTCTAAAGAAGGAGCCAAATTTTGCGAAAGCAAATTCCGAGGACAATGCGCGCCATGGTTCTGGAAAAACCAGGACAACCATTGCGCCTCAAGGAAGTCCCTGTTCCCCGCCCAAATCCGGGCCAGATTCTCATCCAAATCAGCGCCTGCGGCGTGTGCCGCACCGATCTGCATATAGTGGATGGAGAGCTTCCGGAACCGAAGCTGCCGCTGATTCCCGGTCACGAAATTGTGGGAGAAGTGGCCGTGCTTGGAGAGAATGCCGGGGGCTTCCAGGCGGGCGACCGGGTTGGCGTGCCCTGGCTCGGTTCGGCTTGCGGCAAATGTTCTTTCTGCCGAATGGACAAAGAGAATCTTTGCGACCATCCACTGTTGACGGGCTATACCATCGACGGAGGTTACGCCGAATACACGACAGCCGATTCGCGTTATTGCTTTCGTCTGGCGGAAAGCGGCGGAGACGTAGAAACCGCGCCTTTGTTGTGTGCCGGTTTGATTGGATACCGCGCTTACCGGATGGCCGGAACGAACGTGAACAAACTGGGGCTTTACGGCTTTGGCGCCGCGGCGCACATTCTTGCCCAGGTCGCGAAACACGAGGGGAAAAGTGTTTATTCGTTTACGAAACCGGGAGACATCCAGGGGCAGGAATTTGCCCGAGCGTTGGGATCCGTGTGGGCGGGCGGTTCCGATGAAAAACCGCCGGTAAAACTCGATGCGGCCATCATTTTTGCGCCGGTTGGCGCGTTGGTTCCCGCCGCACTCAGCGCAATGGCCAAGGGCGGCAGGGTTGTTTGCGGCGGAATCCACATGAGCGACATTCCGTCCTTTCCTTACGATCTGCTTTGGGAGGAACGGGCGGTTCAGTCCGTGGCCAATCTAACCCGTCGTGACGGGGTGGAGTTTCTGGCTCTTGCTCCAAAAGTGCCCGTGCGGGTCAAGGCGCAAGTGTTTTCCCTGGATCAGGCCAACGCCGCCTTAAACCAACTGCGTGCAGGTGAAATTGAGGGAGCGGCCGTTCTCTCAATGGCTGGCGCCTGATTTTTAAAGAATCCGCCTCCTGCGCCCCTCCTTCATAAAAAGAAGCCGGACGCCGTTGCAGCGTCCGGCCCCAAGAACCGTACTAACCAATCTTTCGCCCCGGAATCAGGACTGAACGGGAAAAACCAAAAAAACCCATTCAGCCTCATGTCCGAGGCATTTACAGTTTGACCTGCTTGTTGGCGGAACGTTCAACTCTTCTTTTAATACGTTGTGCCATCGATTCGGGCCTTTGGAACCTCACCGAAACAGTGGCCGATCAAAACAAAAAGATGCAAAAAGATGTTGCAACATGGCATGAAAGATGTAAATATCATCAAATGAGAATTACAGTCGATATAGATGACGCGACGCTCAATGATCTGAGCAAGATTACGGGCGAGACCAAAAAGAGTCCCGCTGTGGCTTTGGCTGTCAGCGAATACATCAAGCGGGAAAAGGCCAGGGAATTTGGCAAGTTGTTGCGGGAAGGGAATTTTGATTATCCCGCCACCAACGACGAAATCGAAAAATCCCAAGGTTAGACCATGGTGCTGGTTGATTCATCGGTGTGGATCGAAGCGGCGCGGCGCGAAGGCGATCTGTCATGCAAGGTTGGATTGGAAGGGTTGCTGGAAGCCGCCGAGGCCATGTATTGCGGTCCTGTCAGGCTTGAGTTTCTGGGCGGGGCACGCGCCGAAGATCGCACGCGTCTATCGGCATACTTGGACTGCATCCTCTGCAAGGCAATGGACGATGGCGCGTGGGAATTTGCGAAGGAATGCGCCTGGCGCCTGCGCGACAAGGGCCAAACCCTTCCCTGGAACGACATCCTCATCGGCAGTCTTTCCCTGCGTTGGGCCTGCCGTGTCTATGCCAGGGACCAACATTTTGAAATCATGCGTGACGTCCTCGGAGTCCGCCTCTACAAACCCGGCTACGGCGGTTCTTACAATCCGGGTTATCTTGGGTGATTCTGCGCCGCCCCTGCCGGGGCGAATCTTTATGGGCGCCTTGGCCGGGAGCATGGCCCCCGGCTAATATCCAAAAGCCCTTCGGGCTGCTCAGATTTGTTCCACCTTCAATCTTTCGCCAGCCACTTTTTGCGCGACGCCAAAGTGAGCGTCGCGGCAGAGGACAACCAAGCCGGTGCGGATTGCAACCGTGGCGACAAAGAGGTCGTTGCGCGGCACGGACAATCCCCTGGCCCGAAGCCGGCGTTCGAGGCGCGCGGCCTCCCGCCAGTCGTCTGGCTCAAAAGGAAAATGATGGCTGAGAGCAAAGGCTTGTTCCAAATCGTTTTCTTCGCCAGACCTGACCCCGCTCAACAGTTCAAAACGAATAGGGCAGGTATAGGCGGCCTGATCCACCTGAAGCAGGCGGGCGACGATGTGTTTGATCCCGGCGTCGCCCTTGCGGCGCAAGAATTCCACCCATGCGGACGAATCAACGAGTTTCATAGACGTCGCGGGCTTCGAGATCTTCATTGGTCAGCGCGTAGTCGGTTTGTCCGGCCAGCGCCTTTTCAATGAAAGCCCGCCTTTCCCGCATGCGCAGGAAATCCGCCAAAGCGCGGCTGATCGCCGGCGATTTCTTTTTTTGCCCGGTGATTTTCTGAATTTGTTTCAAATCATTTGCATTGATCTCGAATGTAATTCTCATACAATATGATCATAATATGATGCAAAAGGCCGCCAGGCAAGCGGCATTTTTTCCCGCACCTGAAAAACCGGGAGATTACGATCAGGATTGGGGGCCGGATAATGCCGCCGAATTTTTTTTGAACGTTTTTTTTGAGGGGTGTCCAAAAAAATCGAAAGGCTCAAAGCCGGGGTTATGGCTTGCGTTTGAACGCTCTGACCGGTAATCAGTCGGAATCATACAATCGCAAAGCGGAGACAACAGGAATGATTAAAGTCGAAAACCTGAGCAAGTTGTTCGGCCCGAAGAGGGCCGTGGACCACATTTCCTTCACGGTGGAACGGGGCGAGGTGCTGGGATTCCTCGGGCCAAACGGCGCCGGGAAATCCACCACCATGCGCATGATCACCGGTTTCATCCCCCCTTCCGAGGGCAGGGTGACGGTCGGCGGCCATGACGTGGCGACGGACCCCCTTGCCGCCAAACGCCTCATCGGTTACCTGCCGGAAAACGCCCCCGCTTATGCGGATATGACCGTGGAGAGCTTTCTGGGTTTCATGGCGGAACTGCGCGGCCTGCGCGGGGATGACAAGAAGAAGGCCATTCAGCGCGTGGTGGAGATGTGCTTTCTGGAATCGGTCCTTTACCAGAGTGTTGACACGCTGTCCAAAGGCTACCGGCATCGCACTTGTTTTGCCCAAGCCATCCTCCACGATCCCGACGTGCTGGTCATGGACGAGCCGACGGACGGCCTGGATCCGAATCAGAAGCACGAGGTGCGCGGGTTGATCCGCCGCATGGGCGAGCGCAAGGCCATTATTTTCTCGACCCACATATTGGAGGAGGTCGAGGCCGCCTGCACGCGGGCGATCATCATTGACCGGGGCAGGATCGTGGCCAACGGCACGCCGGAGCAATTGAAGCAAAAATCCGATTATGCGGGCGCGGTCCTGCTCATCGTCCGCGGGACGCCCGGGGCGCAATTGGTGGAGAAACTTTCCGGCGTGGCCAACGCGCGCCGGACCGCGATCGTCAAGGAGGAAAACGGCCGGGTGTGGGCGCGGGTTTATCCCAAGAGCCAGGGCCACAACGGGGAACTGGCGCGCAATGTCCTGATGGCGGCCAGCGCCTGGCAGGTGGAAGAACTGCACACCGAGGAGGGCCGCCTGGACGAAGTCTTCCGCAGCATCACGCTGCCGGACACCGGAGAGGAGGCGGCGCAATGAATTCGCTGGCCAACATCAAGACCATCATCAAACGGGAGCTGGGCGGGTATTTTTCCTCGCCGGTCGCTTATGTTTTCATCGTCATTTTCCTGTTGTTGACGGGATTTTTCACGTTCATGGCGGGCGGGTTTTTCGAGCGGGGCCAGGCATCGCTGGACGGGTGCTTTTTTCTGTGGCATCCCTGGCTCTACCTTTTCCTGGTTCCGGCGGTGGGCATGAGGCTGTGGGCGGAGGAACGGCGCGTGGGCACCCTGGAACTGCTGTTGACCATGCCCATCACGGCCTGGCAGGCCATTGTCGGAAAGTTTCTTGCCTCGTGGCTTTTTCTGCTGCTGGCGCTGGCGCTGACTTTTCCCGTCGTCGTCACCGTCAACTATCTCGGCTCGCCCGACAACGGGGTGATCTTCGCCGGTTACGTCGGCAGTTTTCTGATGGCGGGGGCTTACCTGGCCATCAGTTGCATGACCTCGGCCATGACCCGCAACCAGGTGGTCAGCTTCATTGTGGCCCTGGTGATATGCCTGTTTCTGGTTCTGTGCGGATTTCCGCCGGTGACCAATTTGCTGACGCGGATGGACAAGCCGTGGCTGGTGGATACGGTGGCGTCGCTGAGTGTGATTACGCATTTCGAATGGTTCACCAAGGGGGTGCTCGATTCGCGGGACATCATTTTTTTCCTGTCGATCATCGGGTTCTCGTTGTTCACCACCGGCGTCATTATTCGCAGCCATCGCGCGGGATGACGATTTCAAGGAACACGCCATGAAGCAGAAAAATCTTGAAACAATCCTTTATTCCACGGCGGGCGTCGCCGTCATGTTTGTCGTCCTGCTGGCATTTTATGCCATTTCCAGCGCGTGCAAGGAGCGCCTGGACCTGACGAGCGAGAAAGCCTTCACCCTGTCGTCCGGCACCCGGAAGATATTGGACAAGCTGGACTCGCGCGTGACCATCCGTTTTTATTGCACGCAAAGCGACACGGCCATGCCGCCGGTTCTGCGCACTTATTCCCAGCACATCGAAGACTTGCTGGACGAATACAAGGAGGCCGGCCACGGCAAGATCATCCTCGAAAAACTGGATCCCAAGCCGGATTCGGACGCGGAGGATTCGGCCCGATTGGACGGAGTGGCCGGACAACCCACGTCCCCATTTGGCGGCGAAAAGGTGTACCTCGGGCTGGTGGTCAGCATGTTGGATGAAAAGGTGGCCGTTCCCTGGCTTCCGCCCGACCGCGAACGGCTGCTGGAGTATGACATTTCGCGGGCCATCGCCCGGGTGATCAATCCGACGCCGCCCACGCTGGGGGTGATGAGCGCGCTGCCGATATTTGGCGGGGCGCCCAATCCCATGATGCGGCAGATGGGCCAAAGCGCGCAGGAACCGTGGGCTTTCCTGAGCGAAATCAAAAAGGATTTCACCGTCAAAGAAATTCCCATGACCGCCAGCCGGATTGACGATGACATCAAAGTCCTGTTGGTGGTTCACCCGCGCGACATCACCGACACGACCCAATACGCGCTGGACCAATTTGTTTTGCGCGGGGGCAAATTGCTGGCGTTCCTGGATCCGCACGCCTACTTCGACCAAAAGCACGATCAAATGGCACAGGTCCTGGGCGAAAGCTCGGGACAGTCCTCGCTGGACAAACTTTTGAGGGCCTGGGGCCTGGACATGGATATCAACAAGGTGGCCGCCGACATGACTTTTGCCGGCCACAACGGTCAAAACGGCGCGGTCATGCCCACCGTCCTGGTGCTCAACAAAGAGGGAATCAACAACGAGGACATCGTGACCAGCCAGATCGATAATCTGGTGCTGCCGTTTGCCGGCGTTTTCACGGGCAAGCCGGCCGACGGGTTGAAAGAGACGGTGCTGCTGCACACCTCCCCGGAATCCGAACTGGTCGAAGGCATGACGGCCAGCATCGGCGCGGAACAGATCCTCAAGGACTTCAAACCCTCGAACATCGATTACGCCCTGGCCGTTCGCTTGACTGGAAAATTCAAGACCGCGTTTCCGAACGGCCCGCCTCCGCCGGCCAGGGACGACAAGGACAACGAGCCATCCAAAGAGCCGCAGCTGAAGGAATCCACCGACAGCCCGGTGGTGATCCTGGTCGGCGACTCGGACCTGTTGAATGACCAGGTTTGCGTGCGCGTGCAGGAAATTCTTGGCTATCGCATGGTCCAACCGGTGAACGGCAACTTGAACCTGGTGGAGAGTTTGGTCGAACAGATTTCCGGCGACAGCGATTTGATCAGCTTGCGCAGCCGGGCCAGCCTGGACCGTCCGTTCACGCGCTTGAGGGAAATGCAAGCCAGGGCGGGCCGGGAATGGGAGGAAAAACTCAAAGAGCTGGAGGAGAGCAAGGCGGAAACCGAGCGCAAGATCGGCGAGTTGCAGTCGCGCAAGTCCGGCAACGAACAGAGGTTCATCCTCTCGCCCGAACAGCAGAAGGAATTGGAGAACTATCAAAGAACGGTGGCCGACGCCAACAAAGAACTGAAATCGGTCCGCAAAAAATTGGCCAGGGACACCGACGCGCTGGAATTCTGGACCAAAGTGGCCAACATCGGCGTCATGCCGGCGCTGGTGACCGTGACCGGGGTGGTCCTGGCCATGGTGAAACGGAAACGAACTGCCGCAAAATGAATCGCAAACAAATGATCCTTCTTTTGGCGGCCCTGGTGGTTCTGGGCGGGGCCGGCTTGGTGCTGCGCCACCGCAATCAGGAATCCTGGGACACTTCCGGGGGCAAACTCGGCCAAAAGCTTCTGGCCAATTTCCAGGTCAACGACGTCGCTTCCCTGCGCATCAAGGGCGCGGACGAATTGGACCTGGTCAAAAAAGACGACCGATGGCGCGTGCGGGAACGGAACGATTATCCGGCCAATTTCTCCCAAATCAGCGATCTGCTCCTGAAAATGGGCGATTTAAAAATCGCGCAGGCCGAGCCAATCGGCCCTTCGCAACTGGGGCGGATGCACCTGGCGGCGCCGGGCAGCGGTCCGGACTCAGCCACGCTGATCGAATTCAAAGACGCGCAGGGCAAGGTGCTGCAATCCCTGCTGCTGGGCAAAAAACACGTTCACAAGGCCGGGCGCCCTTCCCCGATGCCGTTTGGCTATGATGAAATGCCCGACGGTCGCTTTGTCATGTTAAAGAGCGATCCGCATGAGGTCCTGACCGTGTCCGACGCCCTCAACAGCGTGGATCCCAAACCTGCCGAATGGCTGGACAAGGATTTCTTCAAAGTTGAAAAGCCCAAATCCATTTCCTTCGTCTCCACCAACGCCGCCGATTCATGGAGCCTGAGCCGCGATAGCGAAGCCGGCCCGTGGGTTTTGTCAAACCTAAAAGCGGGCGAGGTGCTCGACACCAACAAAGTTTCCTCCCTGTCCGGCACGCTGAGTTATCCGAGTTTTGTCGATGTCGCCGCCGAGTCCGCGCCGGCCAAAACGGGTTTGGACAAGCCGCTGGTGGTGACCATTGCGACGTTCGATCATTTCACCTACACCCTGAAAATCGGCGCCAAAACCCCGGAAAATGATTACAACCTGAACGTGGCTGTCGCGGCTGATTTCCCGACGGAACGGAAGGCCGGCAAGGACGAGAAGCCGGAAGGCAAAAAGGCACTGGACAAGGAATTCCAGGACAAGCTCAAGCCGCTTCAGGACAAACTCCGGCAGGAGAAGTCGCTGGACCACTGGACCTATCTGGTCAACAACTGGCTGATCGATCCGCTCATCCGCGCCCGCGCGCAATTGATGGTGGAGAAAAAAGTGGAGAAAAAGGATGACAAGAAAGAGGCCGCCGCCGCGCCCGAAGCCATGCCCGAAGAGCAACCCGATGCGGGCATCGCCCCTCCCACCGCCGATCCCAATGACCAGTAGCCAACCCACCCGGGATTCTGCAAAACTCCACTGAAACTCCGCCGAAAGTTGGATTCGTTAAGAAGGTGGCTCGCGCAAACGGCGCGGGAGGTCTCGCGCACCGTGCATAAGGCGGACCGCGTCCAGCACTTCATCGTTTGCTCGATAAAAAATCAAAATGTTCCTGAAAGGATGTTCCACCGGAAACGAGCGCAATCCAGCCAAATCGCGATGACGGAAATGGCGGAGCCGACCCAAGTCAGGCCGAATTGAAAGCTTCACCAGCGACCTGTCCAACGCCGTTTGGAATCGCCAAGCCACTTCCACGCCTGCCTTGTCAACATACCAGGCAAACAAGTTCTCAAAATCCGCAGTGAAATCCCGGGCCTTTTGAATGGCCCGGCTCATTTAACCCGTTTTTCCTTGATGATGCGTTCCCCGATGGAGCGCATCTCTTCCGACGAATACGGTGTAAACGGCCCGTCTATGGCTTTGAGCAATTCCGCCTCGAGTTCCGGATTGTCCGTTTCCAAGTCCAGCGGCTTGTGCGTGTCGAGCCAGACCTGCTTCTCGCCGTCGGTCAGAACGATCACCGCTCCTTGATGGGCCTCGGCAATCAGTTCGGCCAGTCGCCCCTGGGCTTCTCCAACAGTCAACGTTTTCACGATCTCAACATATCTTAATCTGTTCCGATGAACAAGCCCAAACCGTCGTGCGGCCCAACCCTGAGCTATACCGATCAGTGCTTTATTTTATCCAAGTTCTCGTCCAGAAATATTTGCTTCTCCAGCCCACGCCAAATGAACTGGTATTCGGCTTGAAGTATGGGTGGATATTCCTCCTGGTAGCGGGTGGTATTGGCTCCGCCGTTAATTGCTGTGTTAGCGATTCTCATCTTTAGCTTTGTCTTTTGATCGCCCAATCTGAGCACGCTTATTGTCACAGACTTCGTGGCGTTACCCAGACGCGGGACCCACCTCTGAAAACTCACTTTGTTAATCTCGTCGCACATCATCTGTCCCAGCTTTAATTCTTGGTCCTTCGGGAGCGGTTGCAGACCTTCGGCGAGAATGTAACCGGACTGGCGCTCCATGTTTTTCACAGCGAAGCCCATGTCTGACAAGCTGGTAACGAAAAAGCAACGTCAAAATCTTTGTCGTAGACACGTTCACCTAAAGCCTGATTTAAGCGGGCGTCTTCCTCACCCCATTGCGTAAATAAGTCTCCAACTCTTTTTGAGTCGGATCCAAGCGGGATACAACTTGCGAGGAGAAGCGACCATAGCACAGGAGGCAGAATCCTAAGAGATCTTTTCATACTGAATATATCCTTTTCGTTAATCAAATTATCCATTTCAGAACTGAGTTGCTCTTGCGCTGTAATCCTTCACCTTTTTGGTTAAGTCGAAGTTAACGATGACCGTCAAAGTTCGCGTCGAGCTTTCATGGGCGGTTGCTTCCTTGGCGCTAAACGTTCCCAACCCGAAAAACGATGTGAATCGCCGCGCTTCTGACCAGCCATTTTGTTGACTCGTGTTTGAAATGCGATCGTAAACCCATACTTCTTCTCCGCTGGCGTTGACGGTTGTAATGTTCGGTGGCCCAAAGAGTCGCACAATTTCCTCCTGTGTCGTCTCCCCTTTCTTCACTGTAGAGGTGACTGCCCCGTAAGAAAGCGTGTCATTCTGAGTGGCGACTTGGTTGCTTGCTGGCGGTTGCTGCCACCTTGAAGTGCAGCCGCTTAAAAGCGAAACAGAGACGAGTGCGCCAATTCCTAGCAGGCCATTTGCCGACCGAAGTACATCTATTTTCATAATCCAAATTATTTCCTTTTGACCAATTCAGATTTGCCGGCGGCATTCTGAACGGAGAAGACTCTAATTGCATCTTCCCAATGGACGCAATTCAATTCGTTTCCCTGAAATTGGCAAGGAAAATCCAGGAAAATCGGTGGTTTCCTAAGTACCCAGTGGCATAAATAATGTGACGTATTTATATTGCATTTGTGAGTGAATGCGGCAAATTGAGCGTATGTTTGATTGCATACGCCATGCCAAGACATAGCCCATTTCCCATCGTTCTGACTGGGCGCGAACAGAGCGCCCTGGAAGATATGGCCCGTAAATATACGTCACCTTATTTTATGGTCGTGCGAGCCAAGGCCATCCTCTTGGCCGCCCAGGGCCTGCGCAATGACCAAATTGCCGACCGGATTGCGCTGCCTCGACAGATTATCAGCAAGTGGCGCAAGCGATTCTTTGAGGAACGCTTGGACGGTTTGGAAAATCTTCCCCGTCCCGGGCGTCCGCCCGTTTTTCCCCCCTGAACTGGTCATGCAGGTCAAAGCCCTGGCCTGCGAACTGCCCCATCAACACGGCCTGCCTCTGTCCCGCTACAGCGGGCGGGATCTGGTGCGGGAAGTCGCCCGCCGGGGTCTGGTGGCCAGCATCAGCGGTCGCACCCTCTGGCGCTGGCTGGATCAAGACGCCATCCGGCCCTGGCAGCACCGCAGTTGGATTTTCCCGCGCGACCCGGACTTCCAAGTCAAGGCGGAGCGCGTGTTGGACCTCTATCAAGGACTCTGGGAGCAGCAAGCGTTGGGAGCCGATGATTACATTATTTCGGCCGATGAAAAGACCAGCATTCAAGCCCGCCTTCGCCTGCACCCGGCAGCGCCGCCGCGACCGCACCAGGCCATGCGCGTTGAGTTTGAGTACGAGCGTGGCGGAGCGCTGGCTTATCTGGCGGGTTGGGACGTGCGGCGCGCCAAAGTGTTTGGCCGTTGCGAAACCACCACCGGCATCAAACCCTTTGATCGGTTGGTCCAGCAAGTCATGGAACAAGAGCCTTATCGGAACGCGCACAGGGTCTTTTGGATCGTGGATAATGGCACCTCCCATCGTGGGGCTGCCTCCGTGCGGCGACTCCAGGGAGATTATCCCAACCTGATCCTGGTCCATTTGCCCCTTCATGCCAGTTGGCTCAACCAAGTGGAGATTTATTTCTCCGTGGTCCAAAGAAAGGTCCTCACGCCCAATGACTGCTCCGACCTCACCCAAGTGGCGGACCGCCTCCTGGCCTTCCAACCGTTCTATGAACAAATGGCCAAACCGTTCGAGTGGAAATTTACCCGAGCAGACCTCCATGAACTGATGCACAAAATATCCCGTCCGACGCCCATCGCTCTGGCCGCTTAACTGCTAAAATACGTCACCGTATTTACGCCCCAGAGTACTTAGCTGGCAACAAAATCTGCAACAGACCAGCAACAAGCCCGTTACGTTAACGATAAAGCCGGCTTCCGAAGAGAATTAAGATTTAAGAAGTAAGAATTAAGAAATCTGAAAAACAGCCAAAAGTCTAACCGGATTCCTCTTTAGACTTCTTAATTCTGCCTTCTTCCTTCTGCCTTTTTTATGGGTGCCCGGAAAGATTATGGAAAGCCGGGGAAACCGCGAACCCTCGGAACGACGCGAAAAATCCTTGAAGAATAGACCATTTTCAAACTGCCCGTTTTGTATCCATTCGACTTTGCCGTTGGCAGTGTTTTCATCGAGCCTCATAACTTTAGCCTTTAGACTTTCTCCACCACGTCTGGCAACGCTCGATCAACCGCTGGCAAAAAGTTTTGCGGATGAAACGGGTCTGGTGGAACTGCTGCATTGAAATGGATGTGGCGGCGAAACAATTTCTGGAAGAACGCGGCAGGCAATTCAAGCCGGTTCCGCCTTCATCCAATTTCGGCGAGACAAGCCCGTTTCGTTCCATTCCAGCGCCGCCAGTGAACCGCTCCACAGGCAGTGGTTCTTCCACTGCGCTCCGCTTCTCGTCATGAATTGGCGGAGACACGCGGTTTCCCCGCGTCCTGAGAGCGGCGGATTCCTCAATCCAAACTTTTTAGAAGCGGATTTGCGCAGGGACACCCCATCGCGTCGAAGTCTTTGGTGTTTTGCGTGGCTACTGTCGCGCCGGTTCGAATCGCAATGGCGGCGATCAGGCCATCAATCAGTCCAGGTTTGCCTTTGGCGCTACGGCGCGCCTCCCCAGCCAACGCGGCAGCTTTGGCATAATCGGCCGGTTCGGAAGAAAAGGACGGTAAGCCGGCAATCCGTTCTGAGTAAAACTGAACGCCTCTTTGACGAATGGTTCGTCTGCCACCGCATGAGCACCGATAAGAAATTCGCCGCGAACGACATCAGCTGTCGCAATTCCATCTGCGCTCTGGAGCCACGCGACAAACGCAACGTTGCCGCGTTCTCCTTCGATGAAAATGTCCGTGTCAATGATCCATGGCATTTTCGGATTCCAGATCAAGTTTTCCGAGTTCGCTGGCTATAGCGTCGGCGGCTTCGGTGTCGGCGCGATGCCCTCTGAACAATTCC
>Ga0326727_10008867_pt1 | contig 25203 bp, 20 predicted proteins | sample MB2enrmetagenome_FD_207643 | JGI IMG/M metagenome (GOLD analysis project Ga0326727, IMG submission 207643) | Lab enriched peat soil microbial communities from McLean, Ithaca, NY, United States - MB29MY | ecosystem: Environmental > Terrestrial > Soil > Wetlands > Peat | place: USA: New York... | reverse complement strand
CCCATTGACGAGCCGGTCCAGGTCGATTTGGCCTACATTGAGCCGCGACAGGTAGTGTTCCAGAATGGTCTTTCGTTCATCGACATTCAAGGCCCCAACCGGAATTATGCAGTCGAACCTTCCCGGTCGGAGCAACGCGGCGTCCAAATGCCGGATGTAATTGGTGGCGCACACGAGCAACAGCCGCTTGGATTCGTTCTTGAATAACGGGACCTGCTTCAGGAATTCGTTGGTAATGGACTTGTCCACACGGTCTGCGTTGTCGCGGCTGGGCGCCAGTTCTTCAAATTCATCGATGAAGATGACGGCGTCGTGCAGTTGCCTGACCTTCTCCATTATCCTGCGCAGATTGGCCCCGACCCTCTCGGTGCCCTCCTCCATCAGCATGCTCGGGGCGATCTCGATGTACCACCAGGACAAAACTCCCGCTATGGCCTTTACAAAGTGAGTCTTTCCCGTCCCCGGAGGACCGAAGAAAATGATTGTCTTGGGCGGGGTAACGCCGTGTTTCTTTGAAAGGTCTTCCATTGTCAGGGGAAGAATGATTCTGCGGTTGACAAGTTGTTTGGGCGGCTGAGAATCGGAGATAGTATCCCAGATGTCTCTGGCGCAGGTCTGGGCCCCCATCTCGTTGAGAATGTCTCTCCTCTGGTAGGACAGATATTCGTTAACCGCCTGTTCCATGTTCTCCAAAAAATCGACGCATGCGGTGCGATAGCCCACGTCCCTGGAGAGCTTTTCGGACAAAAGCCATTTATGCTGCAAAATTTTCGCCCAAAGGTCGGCGGCGATTTCGGGCTCGAACTTTACACCCGACATCTCGAAAATTTTACTGGCGCATTCCTCCACTGACGGAGTTTCCAATTCATTCTCGTTCACGTCAACACCTCGATTTCCGTAGCTGCAGATTCATTGGAAAGCTTTATAATCCTTTGCAGAATTGTTTGCAAGCCGGGGCGGCTGAGGGCATTCAAGGGCGATAGCGCATACAGGGGGCAGGTCTGCGCGTTGGTTGCACGTGAAAGGATGTGCCGGCCACTACTTGGAAGTTAGATACTCTATTCCCTGCCAACCCAGTTCCGGTGGGTTGGCCTGAAAGTGGGCGCAGCGGGCAAGGTAGAAGTTTGTCGGGGTATCCCAGGGAAATTTGACGGACAGATTTTTGAAAATCGCGGCTGCTTCATTCCAATTTTGACCCATATAAGCATCAAATCCACAATGAAACTCTTCACACAGTTCGGCGGCAGGGTGAATTTCCCCTTCAATCCGTCTGCCAACCAGTTCGTAGACCAGCTTTTCCTCGCTCTTACCTTTTACGGCGACGATGCCAAGCGGTCTGAACCAAAACTTTTTCGATGCCGCCTCGTAAGTCTCCGGAGAAACGATTGTCTGCGTGCCATACAGTTTGTTGGCCGATTCCAGGCGGCTGGCCGTGTTGACAGTGTCACCAATCACCGTGTAGTTCATTCGTTCGGTGGACCCGACGTTTCCAACCACCGTCTCACCGGTGCTTATACCGATCCTGGTTACTAAAGCGCTCTTGCCCTCCATTGTCCATTTCCGGTTTAGTTCGGCAATTTTTTCCTGAGCTGCCAGAGCGGCCTCGCAGGCGTGGACTGCATGTTCGACGTCATGCACCGGCGCTCCCCAGAACGCCATGACAGCGTCTCCGATATACTTGTCTACCGTTCCGCTATAATGACACACAATTTTTGTCAGCTCGTCGAAATATTCGGACAGGTGCAGCATGAGTTCTTCCGGGGTCATGAGTTCAGCGATGGACGTGAACCCGGTGATATCAGAGAAGAGTACGGTCAGTTCTCTTCTTTGCCCACCCAGATGCGCCCCTTCTCCAGTGCTTATGAGCTGGCGCACCAGTTCAGCCGGGACATACCTCCTGAAGGCATTGAGCCCCTTCTGCATGGAACTGACGGAGTCGCGCATCAACTGGATTTCCTTCATGCGAGAGGGGATATGGATTTTTTCGTCCAGGTTGAAGCTCTTTATTTTCCGGGTTGCTTCGGCCAAGAGCCGAACGGAATTGGTAAAGCCACGAGAGATGATAAAGGCCAGCAAAACGGCAACGGCCAACGCGAACGCAGAGATGAGAACCATGATTATCATCGACCGCTTCGCTCCACCCGTAAAATCGTCTTCGGGAACAATCACGGCAATCTTCCACCGCTTCGGGAAGGGCTCGGGGATTTCCGTAAATGATCCGATATATCTTTTCCCTTTGCATTCGACTACGGACTTCGCTTTCCCGGTGCTCAAATGTTCCCGGTATGCCAGGCTCAGGGGCTCTATCCCGAGTTCTTCTACCTTGACCGGACGGAGGACCTCCTTTTCTTCCCTTACGATCAGCGATGGTTGGCGGTAAGCCACGATCTCGCTCTTATGATTTATTATCAGCTCAATGCCGCTTTTCCCTATTTTCTGCGTTTTCAGGAAATTGGATATTTCATCCAGCTCGATGTCCATTGCCCAGACGCCTGTCAGTTTACCGGCCTTATCAAAAACAGGGTAGGAAGAGGTAATTGCAGGCTTCTTGTTTCTATAAAGGATATAGGTATCGGTCCAGAAGTTTGCGCCTGTCGTCTTTGCTCCCACATACCAGGGACGCGTCCTGGGATCGTAATCTATCTGGTTGGACTCTTGAACCCCCGTCACTTTAAGTAAAGGATCGCGAATTATAAAAGAATCCGTCGGCGGAGAGGCCGCCGCTTTAATGATTCGGGTTTCCAGATTCCCATTGGACTGCCTCCAAGCACGTATATAGTCCCCCTGCTCATTTGCGAGATAAAACATCGATACCTGAGGATAGGATTTCAAAACCCCGAGCGTATACATTTCCATCTGGTTGAAATCATCGCAGGAAATGGCGCCGAGCTGGGCAAGTCTCGCACTCATTTCGACGGCTGTGGACGCCGGCAGGAAATAATTGCGTGTTTTTTCGATGACTATCCTGGAAGTTTGTTCTATCAGATCGTCTCCGAGGTCCGAAACGATGGTTTTGTTCTGGTAATAGCCGACAACGATGATAGGCAGCGCCGCAGTCACGAGCAAACAGACAAAAGCGGTCACTATTGCAGCGTAAAAGCTTACGCCTTTGATCTTGGACCTCCTTTGAGAAAATTGCTCCACCGGTACCGGCATTCGTTACTCTTTCATGCACGAGACGCTAAAGCATACATCGTGAAGAGCGCCAAAGGTAAATGTTTTCTACACTGGTGATCGGAATTTCTTTCCACTATCTTGAATCCAAAAATGCTGGTGAGCAGTGAGCAGTGAGCAGAATTCCTCAATCTCTCAATTCCTCAACCCACTTTCCTGTAAATGCGGGGGGCGGTTAGATAAGACAGGCTCCCCCGATTCCCTGGCCCTCAGCGGCATTTCAAAATGAAAGATTTACCACTTTGCCCCCTAAGAGAGGGGATCTGTTCCCACTATTCCATTTGGTCTTATAAAATCAGTATATTGCCAGGTTTAGCATTGATTTCAACTTGATGTGTTTCTGACTGACGCAAACAGCCATAGTTTGCAGTTCCGGCCAAAGGTCAACGGCCGGAGCTGCCGGGCATTGAGGCGGACGTTTTGAGATACGGGGGCAGGCGGGAAATCAGGGAAGATGGGGCGCACGATTCCGAATAAGCCACAATCGGGTCTATGGCTTGCCCGATGGGAATCCCTCGTGACATGAGGGGGAAGTAGTGCTATTCAATGGGAAATCCCCGAAATGTACTGCCATCCTGTGAGGAACTTTCGGGATGGGGTTTCCCATTGAACTGAACGGAATACAATCGATCGCTCACATGAAGCCGGAATTTCCAGCGATGGAAATCGTTGAGAATCTTAAGTCGCTATGGAGAAGTTTCGGACGATTTGTGAAGAGTTGGGTCATAACCCAAAGACAAAGCCTGAGGAGGTAATAACACAAAATGAACAAGTGTCCTTTTTGTGCTGAGCAGATTCAGGAAGGAGCATTTATATGTAGCCATTGTAAGGAAGGGCTTCAAGGAGACAAATCTCCGATAAGATCAGAATCACTGCTTACTACTACTCAATCAAGTAGCGATAATATTGATAACGAACCAATATACCCAACAATTGTAAGAAGATACCTATCGTCAGTTATTGATATCATGTTAATAATTAGTGTATTCATTCTATCTTCCCACCTTTTGCCATACAATACGGATTTTACGGCGAAATTACGGTTCGGAATATGGCTGGTTCTGGTTTTAATCTACGAACCATTCTGCACCAGCAAACTTTGTACTCTTGGCCAGAAGCTCATGGGAATAAGAGTTAGAACAGTCTCAAAACTTGAGAGAATATCTTTGATTCAGGCATACCTCAGAATAGTGGTGAAGGCGCTTCTCGGTTTAATTTCCTTCTTTTCGATAATGTTCTCAAAAAGAAAACGTGCGATTCATGATTTTGCATCAGGGACAATAGTTGTGTCTGCTGAAAGCATTTAAAGGGATTTATTCCCTCCGCCTAATAACATTAGGTCGCGGATTCGCCTATTCTGGCCTACCGCCGCGTTAGAATACTCAGAAAACTTTGAACTTAAAACTGGACGATTGAGCGTATCTTGTCCAGTTGTTAGAATGGGTGGACCTTATCCAGTCGTAGTAGGAATTTTGCGCTAACCTGTTAGGCTTCTTGCTGATGATGAGTATACTTGTAAAGAGTTTTTTGGTTTTAGTCCTTTGTATCGGCCTTATCTCCATTGCGGGCCTGACCGGAATCCTTTTTAAGCTTTGGCCGACATCGATATTCGACAAGAGCATTTTGGTTACAGAGGACACCATTGCTCAGCTTGACGATTTGAAGAGGCAAGTCAAGTTCGTTCCAGACGAGACGCGCTTCTATCCAGGCGCTCCTAACGAAGAAGTACGAGCTCAGGCTGAAGCAGGCATTAACTTTTTGCTAGAGGATCTTATTCGCGGCCTGCCCTCGAACCCACGTAGGTCATTTGTACTTCAAACATTCAAGGAAGTGTTGCCAAGCTATGACAGATTCGACTCGGAAGAGAGGGATCAAGCACTGTCTTATCTTGAACGGATAATGCTCATTACGGGAACCGATGGTTCTGGGGAGCTACTGAACGTGTGGCGCTATGGATTTCCCTATGGGCTACTGTATCGAAGAGGAGCCTAACACTGTTCAAGATGTGCATGTGCGGCGAGCAAAAACATAATTGGACAAAAGAGCGCGCTGTCCAGTTAGTTGCGGCGGCCTGCCTGCGAATAATGAGCGATACGATCAAAGCGGAATGAAGTTTGAAGAAGGGTCAGGAAATGTCTTCGCAGACCTGGGCCTCAAGGGCGCAGACGAATTCTTTGCGCGGGCGCACCAAGGTTTTCCCCTCCACGCCCGTGAGTAGATTCACCAGCGCTTAGTGTTCGGAACTCAGGCAGTTCACGGCTCAGTGGCTTTTTCCTGCTCACTGCTCACTATTCACTATTCACTAAACCAGAAGAAGCTTCAATTTGATGGGGAATGTTTCTTTTTCCCGCCATCACATTGCTTTTTCGGCCGCTCCTTTCTTTGTTAAGCGACGTAACGATACACTGCCTGCTCTCAGAGGCTTCTTTTGCCATTTCGTAACTGGCAGGGTCCATTCCAATCAGTTCACGAATCTCTTCGTCCAAAGGGACCTTTGAGTTTTCGGATTCAAAGAGCAAACTGGCTACGGTTATCTTGAAAGACTCATCCGGTATGCTCAGGGACCGGCAATCGACAATCAGTTCCAGCAGCCTGAAAAAGAAATCAGAATCATGTTCGGCTTCCTGAAGCTCCCTGGAGTAATTCTGCACCTCTGTAAAAACCCTGCTTTTGAAACCGCCCCTTGTTTTCCCGGTGGATTCACTAAGCAGTATTTCCCAGATCCTTTCCCTGAAAGGATCTTTAACACGCAGGCTCATTTCCATCTTTTCTCCGCCAATCTATATCGCTGCCCAAAACGAGCGCCTCATGCAGCTCAGGGCTCGATTCAGGCGCTAAACAGCCGCATCTTCTTCTTTGCGGCTCTTTGTCCCGTTTTCTGAATTATCTCCATATTTATGCACAATTTCAAATATCTGCTTCAGCCTGTCGTCCACTTTTCGGAAAATGGTGCCCTCCGGATAGGAGCCATCCTCCTGCTGATGTCCAGCGCTCTGTCCGGTGAGAATCTCGATTCCCTCTTCTATCGTGGCAACAGGCCAGATGTGAAAACTCCCGCTTTTTATCGCATCGATTACTTCCTGATCGAGCATGAGATTTCGCACGTTCTTTTTGGGAATCACAACTCCCTGGCTGCCCGTAAGTCCCTTATACTTACAGATGTCGAAGAACCCTTTGATCTTGTAGTTTACCCCGCCTATCGGCTGGATTTCCCCTTTCTGGCTGACCGATCCGGTTACGGCAATCCCCTGATATATCGGGACGCCGGATATGGCGCTCAAAAGAACGTAAAGTTCAGTGCTCGAGGCACTGTCGCCGTCGATCATCCCGTAGCTCTGCTCGAAAGAAAGAGTTGCGGTCAGAGCCAGGGGCTTGTTCTGGGCAAACCGCTCCCTGATGAAGCTGCTCAGGGTTAGAAGCCCCTTGGTATGGGTAGCACCGCTCATTTTCGCCTCGCGGTCGATGGAAACGGTGCCTTCTCTTCCAACTGAAACGGTTGCAGTTATTCGGTTGGGCTGTCCAAAAACGTGATCGCCGGTCTGGAGAACGGAAAGGCCGTTTACCTGCCCAACCTTCGACCCGTCGGTCTCCACCCAGAAAATATCTTTCTTTATAACCTCTTTGATACGCTCCTCGTAGAGGCTCGCACGGTATTTTCTCTTCCTTATGGCCTCTTCGACATGGCTTTCGGCGATCAAAGCGGAGTTTCCCTGCCTGGCAAAAAAATCAGCCTCATCGAGGAGGTCTCCAATATCTTCGAACTCAAGGGTGAGTTTTTCCTGGTCCCCGGTGCACTCCATCGCATATTCCAATGCTCTTGCCGCCCCCGAGCGGTCGAGGTGAAGAAGGTCGTTCTCTGCGCAGTGGTGGGCGAGCGCCCGTGCGTACTCGAGAATGGCCTCGCTTTCGGCGTCCACCTGGCTGTCCATGTGGGCCTTCACTTTGAAGTGCCTCTGGAACCGGTCGTCGTTGGCATAGAGCAACTGATAAATCTGCGGGTCCCCGGTCAGGATGATCTTAAGATTAAGCGGAATCGGCTCGGGCTTAAGCGAGCGTGTGCCAAAGAAGCCAAAGAGGTCCCCGGCTTCTTCGATCTTGATTTCGCCGTCCCTCAGCGCCCTCTGCAAGGCTTCGTAGGAGATATTCGCCCTGAGCAGATCGAGGGCTTTCACGATAAGGTAGCCGCCATTTGCCCGGTGCAGGGTGCCGGCTTTGAGCATCGTGTGATCGGTTATCAGGGCGCCGAACCAGGCCTGTTTTTCAATTGAACCAAAGACGTTTGAGTACGAGGGGTTGGACTCGATCACCACAGGGGCGCCCTCGGATTCGGAATTGTCTACCAGGACGTTGACTTCATACCTTCGAAAGGCAATTTCCTGTCCCCCCGGGAGAGGAACTCCTGGCTGTTGTTGAGGTTGCATCTGGGTTTGGGCGGGGGCCTCAGGCTTTTTCCTGAAATCGTCGATGTTCTCCAGGATATCAACCTGAAGTTCGCCCAGGTATTCAACAACCCTGGGATCGTCCTCGAACTTTTCCAGGATTGTATCCATAAGCTGTCCAACTACGAAGAGCGCAACCTCCCGTTCGAGTTTCGAATGCAACTCCTTGAATTCGGCTTCAGCCTGCTGGACCTTCTTGATAGTCTCCTTCATCCTTAACTGAAGGCCCTCACTATCGGCGCGAATCCGCTCCATTTCCTCCGGGGCCAGTTTCTCCATCTCTTCCGGACTGATTGGCTGCCCGTCTGGTCCCGCGGGTATCATCGCCATCCCCATCTGCGAAAACTGGAGACTAAACCCTTTTTGCTTGCCCTCCTCCGCGAGTTCCTCCACGAACTGCTGCCTCGCTTTCTCAAAGGTTTGATGGATTTCCCTATCTTTTACCCCGAACTCGTGGCTCGTGAAGACTTCCGGAATTTTCTCCTGCAGGGTCTTAATGAGCTTTTCCATTTCACTTTTGAGATCTCTGCCCCTGCCCGCGCCCAGGCTTATAGCTTTAGGATTGTCCTTATTCTTGAAATTGTGGACATAACACCAGTCCGGAGGCTTTGGCTCCATCTTTGCCTGATGCTCGGTGAAGGTCTTGGCGATAAACGTCAGACCGGATTTCGGAGGACCAGCGATAAAAAGATTATAACCCTTCTTCTTAATTCCGACTCCGAACCGGATAGCGTCTATGGCCCGCTCCTGCCCCACTATCTTGAATTCGAGGTCCTTTAGCGAAGCGGTGCTATCGAAAGGTAGAGAATCAGGGTCAATGCGCGAACGAAGTTGTTCGACTGAAAGCTCCGGATGTTGTCCTGTCATGTCCCTCCAACCCCCTGTCTAAAGAAAAAAGCAAGCTGTCGATGCGGCGCGGCTCCCAAAATGATAAACTTCCCCCGCCCCACCGTGGCCTCACGGCCGGAAAAAGACCTATGAGTGCGTACTGGTTTAAATCATAATAATGGCCGCTCCTACTTATGTCTATGGAACGAAGCTGTTGAAATGAGGGATATATACCTGCGAGTTGATTTTGTCCAACTTATGAATGGATTTTCAGGCCGGCAGGCCGCATTCAGGAGAACCCGGTGCTCTACGTTCTATACATAGCGAACTGATAAAAGCGGCAATAAATCTCAGGGCGGGGATAAACCCCGCCCTGTTGACCAAAAGAAGGAGCTTAAGTTAGCGCTTATGATCCGGAATCCGGTGCCGGCTCTTGACATACACATTTATTTGAGGTTTAATGTGTATAAATACTGAATTGGGGTAGATATGAAGAAACGTACTAACGTAGTTCTTGAGGAAGATTTGATCGAAGCAGGCCTGGAGCTTACCGGCCTCAGAAGTCGCCGGGCCCTCATTGACTATGCCCTCCGGCAACTCTTGAGAAGAGAGTCTCAGAAAAAGATTCTTGAACTCAAAGGCAAAGTGCACTGGGAAGGCGATCTTTCATCTATGCGTCAGGAGAGGGAGTTTGAATGACGCTTGTGGACACATCGGTATGGATCGATTTCTTCGCCGCCCGCAATACCCCCCATGTCGAGATCATGGAATCCCTCATAGAGCAAATCGAAGACCTGTGCCTTTGCGGGGTAATACTCACGGAAGTGCTGCAGGGAATCAGGGATGATAAACAGTACAAAAAGACTGAAGCCGTGCTCTCGAACCTCATCTTCCTTCCCATGAACCGGAACACATTCCTCCTGGCGTCGAATATCTATAGGACCCTCCGGCTACAGGGGACCACCATAAGGAACTCGCTCGATTGCATTATCGCAGCAGTGTGTATCGAACACGATGTTCAGTTGCTGCACAACGATAAAGATTTTGAACATATCGCCAAAGTGTTTGACCTTCGGCTTGTGCCCCGCGTTGTTCAGTAAGTGTAGGGCCGAATACCCGGCATCCGGCATCAGAGGGGTGAATCGCCTACCCGGGCGGGGTACGTTTCCCGCTCCGTTGATATCATCAGCGACTCTTCCAGGGTGGAAGGTTGAACAAGAAGCTGTGAGATCGGACTCCATTGGGGTTTTGCAGTGAGGTCGACTCCCCTGTATATTACCGAAACCGGCCGGTCTGACGAAACGACGACTACAACCAGGTTCTCATGGTCGGCAGTAAACCTGAGGGCCGAATTGAACCTCGCTCCCCGCGCGCGGTTTTCGCCAGAAATCGATCTTCCGTCCAGCAGGCAGGCAAATCCGTGCAGGTGCAGGTCCGCACCGATATGCAGCGCGCCGTCCACCTTCGAAAGGGACTTAGCCAGATCGAGCATGGTATCCGTTGTTAGATCGACCGGAGTTGCAAGCTGCTGGCCCGCGATTGCGATGGGGTTTTGGTTAAGATCGATTACGAGCGTGGCCCCATGCCTCTGCTCGCCCGCCCTGTTCACGATACTCGATACAATCTTTAAGAGAACATACTTCTTATCAGCGTCAAGAGACGACTCGAGCAGAAGTTCTTCAAGGTGCACCAGGTTCGGCTTTCGGTTCGATGAATGATAGCTTCCATCCGCAAAGCTGCAGACCAGGTTGCCGGAGAAACGCAGGAACCCGTGTCCGCCGTGGAAATCGGCAGTTATGCGGCAGTCGGGCAAATCACCCTGCGCGACTCCAATTATATTGCGCCCATCCGAGACAAGCACTCTTTGCGAATTTTCAACCGCGAGGATAAGCTTGCGAACGTGCTTGTAGTTAGTCAGCCTGAGCCTTTCGGGCTGGGGGAACCTCACCAGGAAAGGCACATCAGGAATCATGGTCGGATCGATGAAAACCAGGGTCCCCCGGGGCCAGGCGCCTTCCTCCCGGGTTTTGGAAATGCCCAGCACCGCGTCCAGAATAGGGTAGACCTCGATGCGGCTGTCCAAACCGAATTTAAGGTCCAGTCCATCGCGGATGTAATCCCTGACCGCGTGGGTCGCAAATTCCCGGATAACATAGGACGAGTTTCGCGTATAGAACCATTCCTCATTGGCCCAGTCATGCGCCAGGAGGCAAGCAGCGTGTTCGAGCCACCGCTCTGTCGGACCGGTCGAGCACATGGTCGGGTGCTCTTCGGTAAACCACATCTGGTAGGCGACGGATTTGGCCCTGGCGCCCCAGGATACAAGCCCTGCAAGGTCCAGCCCTTTTTCCGGGAAAACTTGTCCGAAAAGCCTCATCTGCGAGATATGGGCATTGTATTCCCGCCAGGCCACGGACCTCAGGTAGATTTTTTCAAGAATCGTCTCCCAGCCTTCAAGGAGATTTTGAGGATCATAGACACGGGGCGGGTCCCCGGGCTTTTCGGCATAGATCAGCGCCGCGCGGCTTTGACCGGAAAAGTGGGACAATCCGTCGCAAAGCCCTTCATGAATGTGGAAAATACTGAGGATTTGGGATGAGATCTCCATATTCTTCGTAGAATAAGTACAATTTTCGGCGGATTAATTCAAGCTTGAATGTATGCAGCGGAAAACTGATGCGACGAGAATAGGTGAGTGGGTGAATAGGTGAATGGGCTCCCGGCTCCCTGTTTTTGCTCCTGCTTTTTCTGCTCACTGCTTCTTGGTGGCGATAGAACCAATCGGACTATTTTGTTTTTTCTGTTCACTGTTCACTGCTCACTGCTCACTGTTCACTGTTCACTATTCACTGCTTTCCCGAGCCGCACATCTCCCGCAATTTTCTATGCAGGATCTTCCCTGTCGGGGTCCTTGGCATTTCCTCCTGTTTGACAAATATGATGTGCTTGGGGCGTTTGAATCTCGCAAGGCTGGTCTTGCACCGCTCCTTTATGGCCTCGGCAATCTGGTCCTCTGCAAGGCCCGGCCGGGGTACTACCACGGCAATAACTTTTTCTCCCCATTTTTCATCGGGCAGCCCGATGCAGGCACAGTCAAATACCCACTCATGCCCCCCTATCACCTCTTCCACTTCACTGGGATAAACATTCTCTCCACCTGTTATTATCATGTTATCGCGCCGATCGACGATTTGGAAAAATCCGTCTTCATCTTTTCTGCCCATGTCTCCGGCTGAAAAGTACTCCCCCCGAAAAGAGTTCGCGGTTTTCTCGGGGAGCTTGTAGTACCCGTCGAATAACATCGGGCCACGGGAAAATATCTCCCCTATCGCGCCGGCCGGGACCTCACGGCCTTCTTCATCGAGAATTTTGACGAGATCGGTGCCAAGGCTTTCGCACCCGATCGATCCGAGCTTCCTCAACTGCTCTTCGGGCCTCAGCACGGTGACGGAGCCCGCTTCCGTAGACCCGTATGCCTCGTAGAGCTGCACCCCGGGGAAAAAATCCATTATCTCCATCTTCATCTTCTGTCTTACCGGGGCCGAGGAGCAGAGCAGCTTCCGAATCGAACTGACGTCCCGGTTTCGCCCCTTCCCGGTAACACTCAGGATAAGGTTGTAGTGAGTCGGGATCAGCGAAATGAAAGTGATCTTTTCCCGCTCGATTATCTCCAGTATCTCTTCGCCTTTGAAAGACAGTGCGGGATGAATGTAGACCGAAGCCCCCAGGTAGAGAAAAGTGAATGTGAAATAAACGGAGTTGATGTGGCACAACGGCATTACGTTCATGCAAATGTCATCTCTCGTAAAGCCAAAATCGACCGCATTGATTAAATAGAAAGCAACGTGGGATTCGTGTGATCGAAGCACCCCCTTTGGTTTGCCGGTCGTACCCGATGTATAGATGAGAATCCACGTATCCGAGGGCTTTACCTCGCAGGCCGGCTCCTGCGACGATCCTGCATCAATGAGGGTTTCATATTCCCTGTAGCCGGCGGCGGGACCGTCCACGACAAAGCGGCCATCCGGCGGGATTTTACCCAATTCGGGCCCAATCTGATCGACGGTCTCCGTAAACTGTTCGTGTACAAAGATTGCAACCGAGTCGGAATTGTTTACGATATATTCGATCTCCCGGCCCACCAGGCGAAAGTTTATGGGTACGATAATGAGCCCCGTCTTGGCCGTCGCAAGATAGAGTTCTACGATTTCGATACTGTTTTCCAGCAGTACGGCAATCTTGTCCCCTTTCTTGAGCCCCAGGGCAAGAAGGCTGTCGGCCAGCCGGTTGACACGCTCGTTTGTCTGCCCATAGGTGAAGCTTCTATTTTGGTCCTTGACGGCCAAGGCATCCGGATATCTCTTCGCGTTGACCTTAAAATTTTGTCCCAGATTCAACCAGTGAGCCATGATCAACCTCGGTTTTGTCCTTGAATATTATGCCTTCGACTCTTCGAGTTGCTCGATGAATGCTTCTACATTAGTTTTGGTCTGTTCGTCCGAAATAAGTCTCAGATCGTTGAGATCGCCATTTATTATCAAGGCGGGGATGCCGGTCTCGAGCTGCAGGCGCTGAGGCATCCCATAGCGGCAGTTTGAATTGTTGGGGCATGTTTTTGCATCATGATAGATGATGCCGCCGCAGTTGAAAAAGTCCAGCTTCTCCCTGATGTATTGCTCCTTATATTCGTCAGACCTGACGATAAAGAGTTCCGTGTAGGCCCTTGCCATGCTCTCGAAGGGCTTAGCCGGGTCCAGCGCATTGAAAATCCAACTGCTGCAGTAGGTCGAAGCGACCACTGCGGCGCTCAGGCCCGCAAACAGCTTGGAGTGCATGCTTAGACGTCCCCAGACCGGCATTCCCTCCCAGTAGATGCGATGCCGTTCACCGCCCTCTATTGCCCCCGCGCCCTGCTCGATGCGCTCGTTCAGTTCTTCCAGGAGCAGCCGATACACATCGATTGCCGACTGGCGCCCTCTGCCTACGACGGCTGGGCCCATAAGCGTGACGGAGTCGAAAAAGGTAAGGGGTGAAGGAGCTGCCGCTGCCGCCGCGAGGCATTTCTCCCAGAGGTCCGAGCATTGGCGGGCGAGGCTCACCGTATTCTTCAGCTCGTCCATGTCGAGTCTGCGCCCCGCGATCCGTTCAAGCGGTTCGACCATATTCTCCATTTGTGCTGCAATCGATAATACATGCGCCTCAGTCACCTTTCCGACGTTTCGATGCGTTTCTATACCCAAAAGAGGCGCATGGAGCCTTTTGGCGTGCCAGGAAAACCAGTCCTGAACGTCACGGCACTGATTGGTGTTGTAGACCAGCACATCCGCCCGGGGAATCCGCTCGATTCCGGGAAAGGCTTTTGCCATGGGAGTCACCCCCTGGATGCACGCCCCGATATCGGCAGTCAAATAGGAGCAAATCTCAGGTGAGTACCCGATGGCATTGGCTGAAGGAATAAGGTCGGCGGCCATCTTGCTGGCGCCCAGCATTGCGGAATGGGTTTCCGGAAAATAGGTTAGAAATCCCATGCTCCTCAGAATTTCAGCAGGCCCTACGCTCGTGCACCAGGCGATTTTCCGCTTTGCCGATTTGGATGCTTCATCCAGCTCGTAGTAGTAATCGCCCATGAATTTCCCGACATCTGCGGCGGTTTTGAGCCGCCTCACGACGACCTCTTTTGCAGCCATAACAAACCCGGTTTTTAGTTGTTAGTTGCTTGTTGTTAGTTGTTTGTTTTGAGTGCTAAAAACTAAAAACTCAAAACTAGAAACTCAAAACTCACCCCGCTGCCTCGATCGCATAAACGGCCGCCCCGATTGCGCCCGTTAACTGCGGGTGCTCCGCAACAAGGATCTTCCGCCCGATCTGCTCTTCGGTCATGGTGACGATGTATGGATTGTTAGCCACAACGCCGCCGGTCATGACCACGTCTTCGGAGAGCGAATCCATTTCGAGAATTCTCTGGATTACCGAAAAGAAAACTCCTTTGACAATGTCGGCGACCTTTTTCCCATTTCGAATATTTTGCAGTATCTCCGTAGCCGAGAAGACGGTACAGAAGCTGCCAAGCCTCACCATGTCGGTGGACTGCATCGCCAGTGCATCCATGTCGTCCAGGGCAATGTCGAGCCGTGACGCCATCTCTTCCAGAAAGGCCCCGGTGCCCGCCGCGCATTTCCGGTTCATCTTGAAGCCGGCGCGGCGGCCCTCCGCGTCCAATTTGATAATTTTATTGTCCTGCCCTCCGATATCGATAATCGTAATAGCCTTGGGGAAATAGAGATAGCATCCCCTGGCGTGGCACCCGATCTCGGTTTTCGTTCCCCTGGCGTAAGCGACGTTCGACCTGCCGTAACCGGTGGAGACCGCGTATGCTATGTCCGCCTCCCGGCGCCCGGCCATGTCGAGCGACTGTCTCAGGCAGTGCGCGGCGGTTGCCGAGAAATCGACGCCGGATTTCTTTACGGAATATCCGAGCAGGTTCTTGTCCCCGTCGAGTAGCGCCACCTTGGTTCGGGAAGCGCCTACATCAACGCCGGCGTAGGTTGAATTCATGCTGTGGGTGTCCTCAAGCCCGTTTTTTATGTAACCGGGACGTCCCTGCCTCATTTTCGCCTGGAGGACTCAATGACTGATTCCAGGCCCTTTACCAGCGATTGAAGACTGGCATTGTAGGGAGTTTCCAGCCCGGCCTGCTTTCCGTATTCGACGAACTTGCCGTTTATGAAATCGATTTCGGTGCGCCGCTTGGCCTCAATGTCCATCAACATGGAAGGCTTGTGGTTGCCGGCGTTTTTCATGTACTCCATAGCGTGCGGATAGTAATCGAAGCCAAGGAATATGTCGTTTGCGCGAGCAACTTTGATGCACTCTTTCGCCAGGTTGTCGACCAGGCCGAGGATGATCGGATCGCTCGTTGCCTGCGCCATAGTGAGACCGGTGACGGCGCACACCGGGTTCATGGCGGCATTCATCACCGATTTTCGCCAGACCATGGAGATGATTTTATCGGTGTGCATGGTGGGCAGTCCACTATCGGTCAATATCTCTGCAAGCTCAATGGCGGCGGGGGCGGATTCCGGGGCAAGCTCCTGAACGTAGTGCGGCGGGTGGTGGAAAGCCATGACGACCCTGCAGGGGCCCTTCATGCCGCATCCCCAGTTGACCACGCCCCGCATGACCGGCTTTTTCCCGAGCACCTTTGAAATCTCCAGTTCGGTGTCAATCCCGTTCTGCCAGCTTATTACGTACCTGCCTTCCCTCTGGAATTCCTCGATTGCCGAAACGATCAGCGGCAGCACGTTTGCCTTGACCGTGATGAAAATGAAGTCCGGATCGTACTGCGCCAGTTCGTCAACACCGTGGCACGTATGGGCCACTTTCTGGTGGAGCTCCTCTGCGCCCTCGATGAAAATACCGGTGGTCCCCGCCGGATCTACCATCTCGGGGATAACATCGCAGATAGCGACCTCGTGGCCGCCCTTTGAAAGAAATGCGGCTACTATACAACCCACCGGGCCGGCGCCGACCACCGCAATCCGCCTGGCGATAAAGTCAGGATTTTCTTTATTCATGGACTTCCCTTTCCTGTCTGCTTTCGCTTGCCAGTATCCCAAAGGCTTCAGAGTCCAGAATGGTGACTCCGTTTTCCCTGAGCACTTCTATGGCCCTGTCGTTGTCGCTGAACCGGAAGATCATGACCGCCTTATCCATTGCAAACCCGATAAACGCGTACATGCTCTCGGCATACACTCCGGAGTCGTTTAGCGGTTTCAGAATGTTGGCCAGGCTTCCGGGAACGTCGGGGATCAGGGCGGCAACGACTTCGTTGACAAAGGCGGGCAATTGCAATTCCATGAGAATCCGCCTGGCCTTTGCGACGTCGGACACCAGCAGCCTGAGCTGCCCGAATGCCCCGGTGTCCACCAGGTTCAGCGCCCTGAGGTTTATTCCCGCTTCACCCAGGGCGGCGGTAACCTGGTAAAGGCGGCCGTGAGAATTCTCAATGGATACGACAAGTTGCTTGAGCTTCATACGATCCTCTCTTTTCTGGGGATTTCAGATCATTTCATGCCGGTTCGCTGTTAAAGATAAGAGAAGCGCGCGAAAGGATCTCTCTTATCGTTTAAGTCTCATTCCCATTTCCGGAGGAGGCTTTTGAGAACTGCGCCCTGAGCCTGAATTTCAGGAGCTTGCCGCTTGCGCTCATGGGCAGGGACTCAACAAAGAAAACCTTCCTCGGCACTTTGTAGCCCGCAATTTCTTTTTTGCAGAAAGACCGGATGTCCTCTTCACTCACAAGTGCATTTTCTTTCTTGACTATGATAGCGGTTAAGGCCTCTCCCCATTTCTTGTCGCTCGTTCCGATCACCGCCGCCTGCCGTACTGCCGGGTGCCTGTACAAAACGCTCTCCACTTCGGCCGGATAGACGTTCTCTCCGCCCGTTATGATCATGTCCTTTTTTCTATCCACCACGTAGATGAACCCGCGCTCATCGACCCTGCACAGGTCCAGCGAGTAGTACCAGCCGTTTCTGAAGTCCTTTCCGGTTTCGTCTTCCTTATTCCAGTAACCCAAAACGGTGCCGAGGCCGCGCACCTTTATCTCCCCCACGACGCCCGGTAGTACGGGGTTGTCGTTTTCATCGACCACGACGCTCTCCATGTCCGCAAAGGACCTGCCGCACGAACCGAGAATATCGGTCCTGCCCTGCGCCAGCGCTTCGGCGACCTCTTCGAGCCGCAGAATGGTGGCCTGGCCAACGGTTTCGGTCGTGCCGAAAAGGTGTACGAAGACGTTACCGAACCGCTCGATGGCTTTCTTGAAAATTACCGGAGTAACGGGCGCCCCGGCGAAGAAGATATTCTTCATGCTGGAAAGGTCGTAATCACCCACTTTCGGGTGGTCGGTCAGGAAGAGCAGCATGGGAGTCGCAAGCATACCCGTTGTGACTCTGTACTTATCCACGCAGCGCATGAATTCCTCCGGTTCCCATTGCGGCATAACGACGGAGGTTGCACCGCCGTACATGTCGTTCATCAGAACAACCTCCCCCGTGGCATGAAAAAGGGGACAGGCGATGATTCCCACGTCGTTCCCATTGGTTCTCATCTCAACATTGAGGCTTCTGCCAATGTGATAGAAGTTGCGGTGGGTAGCCATACAGCCTTTGGGAAGACCGGTGGTGCCGCTCGTATACATCAGGGCGGCCAGGTCGTCTTCGGCGATCTCGACGGCCGGTTCCAGGCAGGAGGATTGCTCCGCCATGATTTCGTAATGCCGCCAGCCTTCGGGGGTATTTCCCTTCCCGCCGATGTAGATATAGTGCCTGACGAAGTGCAGACTGGATTTGATCCCTTCCAGGGTCCCCAGGAACTCCTCGTTCACCATGATGGCCGAAACCCGGGCGTCTGCCAGAATCGCCAGCAGTTCGGGGGCGGCCAGTCTGAAATTCAGCATCACGAGGACCAGTCCGGCATTGGGTATGCTGAAGTAAGATTCCGCACTCTCAATGCTGTTCCGGCTCAAAACGGCAACCCGTTCACCTTTTTTCAAACCAAGCCCGAGCAGCGCATTGCCAATGCTGTAAGTCCGCTTCGCGAAATCCTTGAATGAGTATTGCCTGTCACCTTCTATCAGGGCAATCTTTTCAGGATTGTATTCGAGATTTCGTGCAAGCATCCTCCTCAGAGTACCAAACGTCTTCATTTGTTACTTTTCTCCTTCCCCAGGGTCGTGCAGTTGGACTTCACATCCGATGCCGCCACCTGCCAATGGGTATTCAGCCTTGGGATTCGGGAAAAACAGCATGCGCGCTGTTCAGTCGCTCGAAGGGGAATTTCAACCGGAATGAGTGTTCAGTAGAGTTCAACAGGATAGAGATGATTTATTGGAACTGCCGGGATTTGAGCCTTACTTGAGGACCGGCGATTTCAGCTACAATACGGCTATACTGTAGCTTCAATCGCATTGCAATGTCAACAAATATATGTGAACTTATCGGGCAACACTAGTAGTGGTATCTGCAGGCGAGATCTTCAAACGCGTTGGGGTCAAATTCCAAGCTCTTTGCAGGCTTCGTCAAAAGGGATACCCTCTGTTCGGTTCTTGGCCTCGATCAGCCGTTGTTTCATCATCTCACTTTTGAGCAAATGGGCGGTCTCCTTTTCGGACTGGATCTCCCGCCACAAATCGATGGGGACGATAACCCCGGTGATCTTGTTGTTTTCATCCGCAATATATTGAATCAGACCCATGCGAGGTCCTCCTTTCAAGCAATCAGCCCCGGTGCATATCTTCCCGGCCATGGCGCCATTTAGGCAGCCCCTATTACTCAAAAATATCAAAAATGGAGCTGTTTGACCATAGTGCCTCATTATTGGGCATTAATAAGGTAATAGTCAAGCTGGACAAATTTTGACACTCAGAGGACGCAGAGAATAGCTTTGTAGCACAGGATTGACAATAATGGCTATGGAGCAGGGAATTCAGGAATTTATGGACTCATGAATTAATCCCTCAATCCCTCAATTCGCAATTCCTTCTACGTCCGTTCAGAAGCGTTTTCATGGTTTTGGGTGTCCCAAAGAGACACGAATATCTGTCTACCATATGGGGCCACGGCAGCTTTTCACTACCTGCTTCAATGCCCACAGGGAGTCTATACCGCAATCCGCCAGTCTTCTCATCTGCAACTGAAAAATCTGCGCCACGCAAAAAGCATCGGCCATTGCATTGTGCCGGTAGGACTCTTTGAGGCCGTAGCCCCGCATGATCGCGTCGAGCGAAAGATCGGGGCCTTGCCTGCCTGACTCTTTTCCGAGCCATTCTTCAATAAAGACTATGTCCAGGCACTCTTTTTTCAGCCTGGTCCCGATTCGCTTGAAATGCCGTCTCAGGAATTCATGGTCGTACTCGGCCGAATGCCCAATGATGATTCCGTCCAAGGCATTTAAAATCACAGGGGCAACTTCTTTAAAGGAAGGTGCGCCGCCAAGGTCATCCTTGCTTATGCCGTGAAATTTCATTGTTTCCAGCTTGTATTTTTTCGGCCTCACCAGGGTGTAGTAGCCCTCATGCACGGCTATTCTCGATCCGAGCATGGGAATGCCGGCAAATGCTATGATCTCGTCCTTCTGCGGATTTAGCCCCGTGGTTTCCAAATCAACGGCACAGAACCTGCCATGCGCGAGCAACATCAGGGCAATCTCTCCTGTTTCATCCAAACGCCGTTATTTCTCGGGCGCCTTGAATCAAAAAACATTCACCACAGAGGCACAAACCATTACGAATCAAAAAGGGTTGAACGAGTCGTCGCCCTTCACGTTGTATTTTTTCACGAGGAGCTTCTGGAAAGAGGAAATGACTTTCAGCGATTCTTTCAAAATGAGCAGGTCCACTTTTGAAAGGTCTTCTCCCGTGACAAGGTTGCCCGGTTTGCTCTCGGTCAACAGTGACCTCGAGTGAAGCCCCAGTCTGAGGTCCTGGAGAAAGCCGTACGACTCGAGAAGATCGTGACACATCTCTTTTCCGATTATCTGCCGCTCGCGCAGAGCCTCCAGCCGCTCCTTTGTATTGGTGATTTCCACCATGCCGTGATTTATTGCAAGGACCCTCACTCCGTTGACGATCGGGTAGATCCCGTACCTCTTGAGGTTCAAGCCTTTGCTGAGTCCTATAATGCCGCGGATCCCCAGAGGCGGTTCGAGCTCGACGGCATCCGCAGCCATCAGCTTCAATGCATGATCGGTCACGCTGCCCCGGATCGATTCGGCCAGCTCGGCGAACATGCCCTCGTCTCCGCAGACCGGCCTCATATCCAGGAATACCGTGAGATACCTAACATGTTCGGGGACAGGGTCGCTGAACCAAAGCTTGAAGTAATCCTGCCAGGCCGAGAGGCTTTGATTCCACAACGAATGAGATGCCATGTAATTACCCGTGCACTTTGGTATTCCTATCCGCCCAAGTCCCTCGACGACTGCTTCCGCAAATTCGGACAGTTCTCCTCCGCTGTGGATAAGGGCGTTGTCCTGATCGGTTGCAAGGATCTCTTCGTTTCGGCCAAGACCACCCATGTGAACCCATACGAATTTTTCGGCGGGCAGATCTGCATTTATAAGGTTGATGACTTTGTTGATAATTGCATCGTGAATTGAAGAGATCATCATGGACAGGCTGTAGAAGTTCGGACCATTCATGGCGAACTTTGCCATTGACAGCCTTATCGTCGTGTACACGACTTCCAGCTCTTCCATCGAAATCGCCTTATTTATTCTCCTGAACTGGGAAATTATGGAAGAGGATGGCTCAAAATGAATCTGGACATCTTTTCTCGTTATTACCCCGAAGACCTTGTCTTCTTTGGTTATGGCCAGATGATTTATGCCTGATTCGATCATCTCCGTCAGGGCGTCGAATAGAGTTGCATTATGTGGCCTGGTCTTTACCGGATGCGACATGAACCTGGAAATCAGCGCCGACTGCCCGCCCGCTATGACGGCCCGTCTCAAGTCCTTATGCGTAAATATCCCAACAGGTTTCATAGTACCGTCCACGATAACGATAGAACTCACACAGTTGCTGTCCATCAAGGAAACGGCTTGTTCGACAATCGTATCCGGCCCGCAAACAACCGGGTCTTTGTATAAGGCTTTGTCTATATGTGATACGTAGGCCGTCTCATCGAGGACTGCTCCGCGAACGGCGATCTCTTTGAACGAACGGAAACGCCTGGCGATGAAAGAAAGGAAAAAAGATGAAAACCGGTCGTTGCGGTCAAAGACCTCCTGGAATTTGTCCGCTGCAATCAGATAGCACACCGTGTCCTGGACTGCCCTGGCCTCAAGAACATAGGGGCGGGCGCCGACGGGAGCAATTCCGAACGCCTCTCCTCTGGAGAGATAATCCACCGGCGCTTCGCCTTCAAACAGCCCGACCAGCCCGGTGAATACGATATAGACGTACTTGCGGGGATCACCTTTTTTAAAGATGGTCCGGCCCTTTATGAACTGGTCGACATCGAGTCCCGACATAAGGATGTCCAGCTCTTCTCCGGAGAGAAACGAAAAGGGCCTGATCTTCTTTATGAATTCTTTAGGGGGTATCATGGTGCACGATTCAGAGGTGAAAACAGGGCTTCCCGCGGGAAGCCCTGTTATATTTTATCCGGCGGCTATTTTCGGGGCCGGTGCGGCGGCGGCCGTCTCCCTGGTAAACAGCTTGTTGATCAGCGCCTCGGAAGGCGGTTTCGAAATGAGGCTGCCTCCAATAAAGAGGATACCACAGCCGCCGATAAGTATCCATTCCATTGTGCCCATGCCGAGCAGAGGCGGAGTTCTTGCCAGGACCGCCCATCCGCCCCACAGGGTAGCTGCGGTGCCGTATATCACGGTGAGGACCGCGCCCAGTTTTGTAGCGCGTTTCCAATAGTAGGAGACCACGGTGACGAAGAAAAATATGGCGCCGAGGCCCATCGCCGATAAACCCATGAAGATCGCGAGCAATGCAGGCGGCCTCTCGAGTGTCCAGTAGAAAGGCAAAAACAGGAAAAGGGCGATCAGCACGTAGCCGAGATAGAGCATCGATTTGTCAGATGTCTGCGGCCGCCAGAGCTTTATGATATCCCTGGTGACATTGGCGCTCATGATGAAGACCATGGCGGACAGCGTGCCCAGGGCTGCGCCAACCAGGGCGGTCAGGTACACGGAGATCAATACGGACCCGCCTACCGCCCAGGCAAGCATGGGAGCGGCCAGGTCGGCGCCCCACTGCTTGTTTGCAAGGAGATTGTCGCCATAGATCATCCGGGCAACGAGACCGTTGCTCGAACAATCGAGCATGATGGGGACCCCGGCTGTGAGCCAGACCACGAAACAAAGCAAAACGAATTCATTTCTCGACAGTTTCTTCATGCCAAGAAACCGGCTGACGTTATGAGGAAAGCCGACGGACATGGTAAAGAAGATGACGGGTGTTGCAAGTATGCCCACCCAACTGGAAAAGAGCTGGGTTACGCCGACCTTTGGCAGGCTCGGGTCGATGAGGCCCATAAGGCTGGGCTTTTGAGCCATGAGGCTGTCTGATATCGCGCCGAACCCACCGGCGTGGACAAGCGCCATTATGCCGAGTAGAAGGCCCACGCATCCTAGAAAGCCGCCTTTTACAGCGATGAACCATTGGGTCCCCGTATAGCCGCCAAAGACCAGAAAGAGCCATGCGATAATAATGGAGATGATGAGACAATAGAAAGGCGGGAGGCCGGTGACCGCGTACCAGACCGCTCCGGCCGCTTTCAACTGTCCCACGGAGTAAATGAAAAGGAAAAAAAGCATGCTCGCTGCAATGAGCGTCTGAAGGCCCTTTGATTCAAAGCGCCGTCCAATGGTTTCCGTGATTGTCGCAGCTCCGAGTTTGGACGAGAACTCTCTTGTCTTCGTTGCGGCAAGCCAGACGGTGGGAATGATTCCTACCAGGGACCAGATGCCGCCAAACCACATGCCGGAAAACCCTACCTTGTAGACCACCGCCGTGCTTCCGCAGAAGGCCCACCCGGAAATGTAGGAGCCCGTGAGGGCCAGTCCCGTAACCCATGGGCCCATGTCCCTTTTGCCGACAAGGTATTCATCGAAGGATTTCCACTGCTTTTTGGCCAGGAACCCTAAAAGGACTGCAATAGTAAGGAGACACGCGACCCCTATGATGGAACCCAGGATCATGCCGGCTGAAGGCTCTGGAATTTCCAGGAATTTTGGATTCATTTTTTCCACCTCCTCGCGATCAGCCACGTTCCGAGCACAGTCATGATGAAAGTGCCGGCGATCAACAGCCCCCAGACAATCCACGATGTCGTAGGGTCAACAGTTACAGGCTGCATAGAATCTCCTTGAGCTTTTAGAGTTGTCCCCGAATTTTTCACATCACCCATTTTGCACCATACCCGCACGTTTGCGCGCGGCCCTGCGCCCTTTTCCAAAGCGGCCAAACCAGGCCGGTTACTTGCCACCCTCCTTTCCGGGGCCATCAACGTTTCGAAACGTTCATCGCTTACATGGCCCACCCCGCAGCACTTCATGTCCCTGAGGGACACCCCAAACCATGAAAAGACCCGTAGGATGGGTGCAGACCCGTAGGATGGGTGCAGCGAAGCGCAACCCATCAAGTCTTTTCGAACCAGTTCCTCATGTCTCATTGGTACTTCTTCGCGTCTCCGCGTGAAAAACTGTCTTTTCGAACCAGCGCGTAGGGTGGGGCTAAGCGGAGCGAAGCCCACCGGAACTTCGTAACAGGCAGCAATTAATGCTTCATTGGGACTTCTTCGCGTTCTTCGCGTCTTCGCGTGAAACTCAGCGTGGAGATTTGCGAGTTAGAATGACGAGAGGAGACAAAGGTCAATAGAGCTGAGAATGATGAATGATCACGGGGGTGTGAGAATATTTTGAAAGCACTGTCAGCAAGGACCGGCGTATCATCGGGGAGACGGAGAGTTGAGCAAAATCCGGGAAGAAAGCTGTTTGAAAGTCGCGCAAAAACACCGGCGCCAGGCTCAAGGCTGTATCTGAAGCTAGATTACAGCTATCTCATAGCCAAGAAAAAAAAGATAGTCAACGAAAAAGCATGCCCGGAAAAACCTATTTGCGAACTCAGGGATTATAGACGCCAAATGAGAGCCATTTGAAGTCTTCAGCGAGATGGTCGTCGATATCTTTCCCGATCCGGCACAGGAAAAGATTGTCGGCATCGAGGCAAATATTGGGTTCATTGGTTTTACGCTCGCTGAACTGAAAGGGTTGGAAAAGGCGGATCATCATATTTCGGTATTGCGATGTGGTAATTTTCGTCCCTTCCAAATCCCAGGTCCAGGTGAATCCTACAAGATACAGGATTTTAGCCTCCGCATTGGGATGAGAGAGCATGCCTTTAACGAGAGCGCGTCCAACCCCCATTTGCCTCCAATCGCGGGCAACCTCTATCGCCTTGACCTCCATCATCACCCTGGGCTCGAGCCTGGACCACCGTTGATCTGATTCCGGATAGGCAAGCACCCCGAAACCGATTATGTTTTCTTTATCGGTTACGGCAAGGACCACATTTGCATCCTCTTCGGCCGCCCTTTTCATGAGACTTGTCCTCCTGGTGAAGAGCGACCGGAAACCGCGGTGCTGGCTGAACTGCTTATCGAAACTGAGCCCCTTGATCTCATCGGGAGAAGCAAAGGTGTACAGGGATAACTTACCCATCGGGGTCTCCAGAGCGTTCCGTTCAATCACGTGAATAACCCTCCCCTTTACCGCCTCAACAGCCGCGAGAAAATTTCCGCCGGGCGCAGCGGACCCCAACGTCTTCTTCTTGCCTCCCTAAGATTGTCAAGGTTACCATCAAACGGCTCCAGGCCGGAAATCTTTTTTTCTGCACTCAATTTAGCTTGACGAGCAGCCGAGTCCCAAGCTATTAAATAGCCACCATATAGCTAGTTTTCCCCACTGAGCCCGGCAAGATCCTCCGCCCGATATTCAAGACTCTTACTCTCGACGGTACCCCGAAATAGCCGCTTCATAGGCCGCATTAGCGGAGGCCCGATATCTCCCGTACAGGAAGGAGTTGAGCAGATGGCGTGGAACGATCGGTTTGAGTGCATGCCGGTTGAGGAATTGAAAAAATTCCAATTCGCAAAGCTTAAGGAAACCGTTAGCTGGCTTTACGAAAGAGTCCCGTTTTACCGAAGGAAGCTGGACGAGTCGGGTGTCAGGGCAGATGATCTAA
>Ga0326727_10008865_pt1 | contig 25212 bp, 21 predicted proteins | sample MB2enrmetagenome_FD_207643 | JGI IMG/M metagenome (GOLD analysis project Ga0326727, IMG submission 207643) | Lab enriched peat soil microbial communities from McLean, Ithaca, NY, United States - MB29MY | ecosystem: Environmental > Terrestrial > Soil > Wetlands > Peat | place: USA: New York... | reverse complement strand
AGTGGTAAACTTTCGTCCGGAATACCCGGCAGATTTCCGCCGGAATGGGTGGCAGATTTAAAACAGCGCCCCTGGCAGATTTCCCCCGGAATGTCCAGCAGGATAGCGATTGAGTATGCCTCCTCGCCGGTGGAACAACCCGGGACCCATACACGGATGGAATCGCTCGCGGTCTTGCCTTCAAACAAGTGCGGCATGACCAGCTTCTGTAGCTGGTCGAAAGACTGAGGATCACGGAAGAAATTGGTTACTCCGATCAGCAGGTCCTGATAGAGCGAATCCAGTTCCTCCGGATTCTGCTTCAGATATCGGGTATATTCGTCCATCTGCGGGATCAGCTGGACAGCCATTCTCCTCTCGATTCGACGGATTAATGTGTTCTGCTTGTAAGGGGTAAAATCATGGCCGGTCCTCATTCGGAGAAGCGAACAGATAGCGACCAACTCGGATTCAATCTTCAGGGAAGTTCCAGGAATTATCCTGGGGATTTTGCCGAAAGACTCGCTGACATAGGCGATGAGCCGGGCAGGCATATCGGCTGGCGGGAGGATATAATCCACGAGGCCGGTAGCGATGGCGTTATTCGGCATGGCACTGTACTCGGCGGTTTCCGGATTCTGAGCCATTACCATCCCGCCCTCACCCTTGACTGCCCGAACACCCAGGCTGCCGTCGCTACCGGTGCCGGAAAGAACGATGCAGATTGCCCGTTCATGAAGATCCCGAGCCAACGACCGGAAGAAAAAATCGATCGAGATCCTCGCTCCTCGCGAGGGTTCCGGTGCCTGCAGATGCAGATCGCCGTTGACAAAAGTCATATCACAATTCGGAGGGATGATGTAGGCACAGTTCGGCAGCACATGAATGCCGTCCACCACCTCGAACACCTGCATCCGGGTATAATGACGCACGAGTTCGGTCAGGATGCTCTTGTGGTCCGGGGCCAAGTGCTGTACCAGGATGAAGGCCATCCCAATATCGCTTTTGGCGGGCATAGCGGAAAAGAAGGCGTCGAATGCTGCAAGGCCACCCGCTGAAGCGCCAATGCCAACGATGGGGAAGGCATTGGCTGTCGGCAAGGATTGGTTTTCTTCCGGAAGTTTCTGTCCGGATTTTAGCTGTTCCTCTTCCTGCTTGACGGTTCTTCTTTTCTTCATTATTGTATTATACCGATGGATGAAATATTATACAAGGGTAACCGCGGTATTTATTTTAGGCAATACTGGCACTGGGACAATGCCATGTCCCATGTTTAGTTACTGTAGCGTTTTTTAAACATGTTTACAAAATACGCCCGATTCACCGTGGAAAATGCCCATGAAGCGCTTTCCCGTCAGGCTCCCGCCCGTTTCCGACTTCGGATCTCGGTTATGATGACTCCAATTTGGAAAAAAGGCAAAATCTGGAATGAATTCCTGAAAAAGCGCTAAACTTTCAGCCGGAATATCCACACTCAAATGTCTCGCCTGTTCCCAGGAACTCGATTAACTATTTCTCGCCATTCTGCTTCAACACTTCAGCGTAAAGCTTGTTGCCGATCCAGAAGCCGCTGACTTCAGCCAGGTTATCCAGGAAAGGCTTGATTTCCGGAATAATCCTCTTCTTTTTCGCCAGCGTCAGAGTCCCAAGAGTCCCGGTATAAACAATCCCCAAACGGTCGGCAACGGAACGCCCAAGTAATTCATCAATCAACAGTAGATCTGCGCCAGTTTCGGAAGCAAGAGTGATGGCTTCAGCTTCGCCGATATCCAACTCATCCTGAAGGGAAAACGACAGGGGCTTATTTTTGATGCTTTTCTGGATTATCTAGTCAGCAGAATTCACATCTTCTGCGCCTTTCCTGCTGTTCCCGGCGACTTCATGATAAACGGCGGCGGGAATCAAAATGCTGCCGTAAACCTGACGGATGATATCCAGAGAGTCGATTTTCGCCAGGTTAATGAGCGGCGAGGAGTTGCAGACGACCGTCATAACAGGCCCAATTTTCCAAGGTTTCCCAAATCATTTTTGTAATCTTTGACAGCGAAATTGATGGGAATATTTTTGCTGGCCAGGAGGTGTTGGAATTTTACCCGATCCATACCGGCGAACTTGGCGGCCTTGGCGAGTGAAATTCTTTCTTTTTGGTAGAGAGACGCAGCAATATCCTGCTTCATTTCGTCTGCGGTAATGTGTGCGGCTTTCATGATGTCATCGCTAATGACCAGTGGCATAAAATCACCCCTCACCATCTAGGATAACGATAATGCGATTAGAAATCAAGCAATTGGTTCCAGTCCAGATATGGTTTTCCTGCTTCCCGAAATTTCTCCCGATGATGCGCCCTTGTCTCTCTTGATAATTATAACCGAGATTTCCCATTTGACCCTCGATTATGGCCAAAATTTGGGATTACTTCACACGGCAAGTTATCATAAGCAACAAAATATGGGTTGTCAACAAAAATCCCAGTGTTTCGGCACATAAGCTGCCTCCAAATTACCAATTATTCAGCATACAGAACACGGCTCTCCCGTATTTGCGCGAAGCCTGTTATTGTTTTTTTCCTAGTTCTTTCGGCTTTCTGTTAGCCGGTAGCATCGGCTTCAAAGAGTTGCCTGAGCTTACCGATCCTTCCGAGGATGTTTTGGAATAATTCCCGGGAAATGGCAACTTCCGCCATCTGGAAAACGACGTAACGGGCATGACGGATGACTTTCGCCCCGATCTTGATTATTTTCTCCCTCAATGTCGTCAGGCACCAATGCTTCACTTCGGCGGGAAGGGCGTTCTGGCGGAAGAAGTTCCCCAGGTTGTATGCGAGGACGAAGAGCTGAAGCCGCACGTGGTTGTCGATGAAATGATGACAAGACAACTTCGTCCATTTCACGGCGTTCTTGCCTTCCTTGATCCATTGTTCCGCTGTCCCGCGATGGTTGTAGAAATGGACTATCGCTTTCGGATTGTACTTCAGGTTGGTAACGATAAAACCAACCCTCGGAAACAACTCTCCAGGATGCCATTCCACTTTGGAAATCACCCTGCGATCTTTATTCCAGGTTGCCGCCCGGTAGTTGAAATCGTGGTAGGCGACAATCGGGTAATTGGCCGGACGGCCCAACGGTCGTTTCAAGTAGGGCTCTATTTCCCGGTAAAGGTTATCGTTTGCCGGAAGACGGATGGTGTAATCAAAGCGCTCTGATTCTAGGAATTCGTAAATTTCGGGATTGGCGAATCCAGCATCCCCACGAAAGGACCTGGAAAGTTCCCGATTGCGGTAACGGGCAACAACAGGTTCCAGCACAGTCTTCCAGTCTTTCGCACTGTGAACGTTTCCCTCACGGAGCAGAGCGAATTCCACATCACCGGACTGGTTGAAACAGAACAGAGGATGGTAGCAGGTGCATCCAAAGTGGCCATTATAAGCGGTCTTTTCCTGTCTTCCGTAGGTTTCGCTCACGGAACTATCCATATCCAGGATAATCTTTTTCAGAGGAATCTTCTTCCGAAGCCGGTCGATCCATTTCCCGGAGAGATACGACAGAGCAATGGCGTTTTCGGAAAGGGTGAGAACTTCCGTTTCAAACCTTCCCATCTGGCTGGTGGAAGCTGCTGAATTCAAAATAGCCCTACCGCCAACCACCTGACGTATCGCCGGATCGACAGAAAGCCTTTCTGCGTCGCTAGTGTCCTCGTAACCCGCCAGGCGGCCGAACAAGGATTGACGGAGTTGAGCCGCTAGGGAGTGTTGTAGGTTCTTGCCGATTCGAGAATCCTGGAGCCCCTGAGCGGCCATTTCGGTTAATCCCATCGCGCAATCCAGTTCACGATAGGCAAGCAGTCCGGCATCGGAGGTGATGGAAGCACCGTGGAATTGAAGTCGTAAACTGGTATCGAAATTAACCCGTAAGTCTATATTTTCACTTTCACCCATAGCATACCTCGCTTTTTATCGCTCGGATACACCCTAATTCTTTATTAGGCTATTAATAATAGCATGGCTTCATGCCCTTTGCAAGATTTCATATGGGAAATCCCAGTTTATTGAAGGACATCAAGTTTCATTCCTGATTTGAGCTTTCTGCTATCCATGCGAGAAAGCGCGTCGATAAGAGCGGTGCGGAAGCTGGCAATACCGCGTTTCAGACCGACTCCGGACGCCATTTCTCCCGCGAGGCCCATGGCGCAAAAAGCGGCTGCGACGGCTTCTGCACGATTACAGGGCTGCGCGCTCTAAGACGCGCCTGTTAAAGCGGAGAGCATGCAGTGACTAATATTTATATCATTGTTTATCCTCCATCCGGGCAGAGTGAAAACTCATGTCTTTCGCCGGATTTTAGGCAATATCTTTTTGAAGGGGAAAGAATTCCATCACTTCCGATTCTTGAAGAAACAAATCCAGACGATCCAGAAAAATGTCCAGAAAAGGCATCATTTCCGGTTCGGAAATGACGGAATGCCGAATCAGCGACTCAATGTCGTTTTCCATGTTTTCGGGTACAACGCATGAATTCGTTGTCAAAAATTCCAGCATTCTTTTCTCGCCGGGATGCGGCATCCGGTTCACCGCAAAAAGAATATCGAAATAACTTGCCAGCAAAGCGGTTGTTCGATGCTGAACGGAAAACAGATCCCTGCGTTTTAGGGCTTTTTCGATCTGGTAATAATAGGCCGGCAAGGAGGTGCGCATCAGGGAATGGTTTTTCCGGATAATGTTTCTTCGAAGATCTTCCGGATAGGATACAGTATATTTTTTCTGCAGCCGTTTCAGATTTTCTTCCCGATCGAACAGGATCTTCCCGCTGATGACATTGTCCCAAAGACAAGTGGTATAGCCGCACGAGGATTCGTGTCTTATTACCACCCGTTCCAGTTCGCCGGTAATCCAGTCCACATCCCGGTAAACCACATCGATTCCGTTCAGGCCGTTCTTGAGGATGCCGTTGTCCTCGCTTTCCCAGAATTGGTTATTGATTTCACTGTATTCCATGATTTCGCCCGCGGCGGATTCCCGCTCTTCTATTGAAACCGGATGGTCCGTATAAACATAGACATCGAAATCCGAGTATGCATCAGAATACCCGCTCACCCTGGAACCAGCCAGCATTATCCCGGTCACACCGCAAATCCCGGAATACACCTCAACGATCCTTTCTAGAATATCCATGGAAACCTCCCATCATCATCGCCCCGATAATTTAAGGGAAAAACCGATGGGATTCAATCGGTCCTTCTGCTGATTTTTTATATTCCGGCGGATCGGTAAAATTCCCGATCGCTTTCTATTTTATTCCTTGAGAAGATTATACAACTCTATCCGGTTTTTCACTCCCGTTTTTTGATAAATCTTGTAAATGTGAGAATCCACCGTCTTCGGCGATATGAAAAGTCGGGCACTGATTTCCTTGGTGGAAAGTCCCTCGAAGATCATACGGATGATATCTTTTTCCCGACCGGTGATATGAAAATCCAGAAGGATTTTTTCGGACAAACGTCCATTGGAGTTGACGGGAACGGTGTTATCCCGTTTCAATATGAAAAATAGCCAGATATTTGCGGCGCCGAGAAGCAGTATCATCATAAACAAAAGAAACAGTATTCCCGGACCGCATTCCCTAAACCATGGCACACGAACATCGGAGCCGATCCAGGCCGAAATCTCCCCGTTCTCAACGATCGGAAAAATCGTCTGGACAGAGTACATCAGCCCGGAATGGCGAATATCGAAGTTCCATTTATCCTGGAGATAGAGCGGCATCGTATTCTGAAGACGGTAGTTTCTCATCGTGATACCCGCCTCATGAATCCTTCGAACCAGATGGCGGAAATATTCGGACATCATCGTATCCTCGATCCGGACGCGTCCTTCCCTGTCCGATAGCCATTCCTCGTAGGAATCGTCGTCCGCGCGATAGCCGATATCGATATCGGACAAATCCTTCTGGAAAAGGACCAATCCTACGAAAGGGATGGAATTCTGGAAATACTGCTTCCGGAGTATCTCCTGTTCGCCCCAGAGATATTGCTTGAAAATATCGACCATTCCGGTCCGAACCTCCGGCCAGTCGGGATGGTCGAGAGCGATGTTCCTGCTCTCGCTGACGGCACGCACTCCCGTGATGGAATTGTAGAAGAGGTCCCAAACCTTCATTTTCAATCCGGCAATGGAGATAGAAAAAGTGACGCAGCAGATCAAAACGATGAGAACGCAGGAAAGTACAACCGATATAGGAAATAACAGATTGCGTTTCATCCGTTTCAGATAATCGAATAAGAAATAAAGGTTGATTGCGGCGATCAGGATGATCCAGGTTCCAAATATCCAGTTGAACAACGTCCAGAGAGGAACGGGATCCACGATGTCGATAATGGAATTGTATCCTCCATGGCGATCGTCCGTCTGCTTCCGGGCTGCCTTGTCATGGGTCCAAACCACCGAATAGCAGGAATTGGAGAGGTAAACGACAAACTTGTACTGATTTTCTCCGGGATCCAGCGCGAGAGAAGTCTGCCAGCGCGTGGCACTCACCTGTTTCATCAGATAGTTGGTATTCGTCGGGCTCCATTCGGAGAAAAAACCGGCAACGATTACCTTTTCTACTATGGTTTCCGGAGTGATCATGCTTTTTTTCTCAACATCCTTCGGGAAAGGCAATTCGAAGGTCAAAGTTCTCGGCTTCACGGATTCCAAACGCCAGCAGTAAAAAAACAGATTCGCGACGATGAAAACGGCCGTCGAAATCAGAAATGCGAATAAGACTCGGCGCTGAAAATTCCGTTTGTTCACGACCCTCTCCCATTTGATCATTCTAAAAAACGATGAAATATGATACCTCCTTTTACAATATCTGTCAAAAGGATTACTTTTACTTGATTAGCGCTCCCGTTTCCTTTACAATGTTGCCCGCTTTTGGATAATTTTTGAAACGGCATTTTCCGGAAAAGACACAATCTTCCAAGGAATGTCCTCCGTCAGTTCTGGATCGGAAAATATTACCATCACGGGAGGTTCCATGCAAACCACGAAACTTTCCCTGGGACAGAAAATCGGTTTCGGAATCGGAGACATCGGCGGCAACGCCTTGTTTACGATTATGGCATTCTGGCTGATGAATTACTTTACCGACCAGGTCGGTCTCGCCGCGGCGCTCGCAGGTACCGCGATGATGGTCGGTCGCATCTTCGACGCCGTGATAGATCCCCTCATCGGATTTGTATCCGATAGAACCCGCACCCGTTTTGGCAGAAGACGTCCCTACATCCTGTTCGGCTCATTTTTTATTCTCATCACTCTCACCCTGATTTTCACCAATCCGCATATTCATAATCAGGCGATGTTGTTCATCTGGGCAATCACGGTATACTGCCTGCTCAACTTGGCCTATTCTCTCGTGAACGTGCCCTATTCATCCCTCACCCCGGAACTGACGCATGATTACAATGAAAGAACCTCTCTCAACGGTTTCCGGATGACCTTCGCGATGGTCGGAACCTTTGTCGGTGCAGGTCTCGCGCTCCCTCTTCTCGGCATCTTCGACCAACGCACCGGCGGCAGAATGGTACATACCGATACGGGTTATACCATGCTGGGACTGATCTTCGGTCTGGTGATTCTCATCGTTTCCATGATAACCTTTTTTTCCGTTCGCGAAACCGAAAAGAACGCCCCAAAGTTGACCAGCGGAATGATCAAGAGTTATCTGTCCGCCTTCAAAAACAAACCTTACGTCCTGATTCTGCTTCCCTGGGTTTTCTATATCACCGCCATGACCATCGTCAGCGGTTCTTTAATCTATTATTGTAAATACATTTATAAATCAGAAGGAACTGCCACGGTAGCGATTATGATGCTTCTTGGAACAGCACTTGTTTGCATTCCAATCTGGGTCTGGGTTGCGAAAAAGTTAGGAAAGAAACTGACTTTCTGCATCGGCATGCTGATCGTGGCTGCGGTCGGAATAGTGAATTTCTTTTTCGCCCACATTCTCGGAATTCCCTTCTTCCTGGGAATGATGGTGGCTGCAGGTATCGGCATCTCTCCCACTTATGTTATGCCGTGGGCGATCGTTCCGGACACTATCGAATATGATTATACCCGATCGGGAGAAAGGAAAGAGGGAACCTACTACGGACTCTGGACTTTCATGTCGAAACTGGGACAGGCATTCGCCAACTTCCTGATCGGCTGGGTTCTGGCTTTCTCCGGTTTCATCCAGAATCTTCCGACTCAGACCGAAACCGTTAACCTCGGTATCCGGCTTCTCTTCGGACCGATTATGGCACTATTTTACATTATCGGCGCCGTGATCGTCCTTTTCTACCCGATCAGCCAGAAGATGTACGAGGACATCCGCGCGAAAGCGGTGGAAATGGAAAAAACTCAGCAAAGCGAATAATTTCGATAAGGAGTCAGCGAATGGGAGCTCTCTTGGAAAATGTCGATGTTCTGGTTTCTGAACTGGAACATGATTGGAGGTCTCTTTGACATCGGCCAGAAGGAAAAAGAACTCGAACGGCTCAGACAGGAACTGACCGAGGAAAGGGTCTGGTCCGATCATAAACTTTCCGGCGAATTGTCCGCCAAATCGGCGGAAATCGAACGGGAAATCAACGGATGGAAGACCATCCGAAAGAAAATCAACGACTTGCGCGAATTGGTGGAACTGGTGGAAACCGAAGAAGATGCAGATCTTCTCCGCCAGGCCGAGGCGGAGTATCAGACATCGCGAAAGATCCTGTACGACCTGGAAATCGAGATGATTTTCCAGGGAGAAACAGACAAAAACAACGCGTTTCTCAATATCCATCCCGGAGCGGGCGGGACAGAATCACAGGACTGGGCCGAGATGCTACTGCGCATGTACCAGCGCTGGGCGGAAAATCGCGGGTTCGGCGTGGAAGTGGTCAGTTTCGATCCAGGCGACGTGGCCGGGCTCAAGGACGCTTATCTCTTCATCAAGGGCAAGTACGCTTTCGGATACCTTAAGGCCGAGAACGGAATCCATCGCCTCGTTCGGCTTTCCCCATTCAACGCGAACAACAAAAGGCAGACCTCGTTCTGTTCCGTCGCGGTATCGCCCGAAGTATCGAACGATATCGAGATACAGATTGATCCGAAGGACCTCAAGGTCGACACATATCGTTCTGGCGGCGCCGGCGGCCAGTACGTCAACAAGACAGAGTCCGCCGTGCGTATCACGCATCTTCCCACGGGAATCGTGGTAGCCTGCCAGGTGGAGCGCTCCCAGCTTCAGAACCGCGAAATGGCGATGCGTATGCTGAAATCCAAACTCTACGAATACGAAAAGCGGAAACAGGACGCGGAAATCGCCAGAAACCAGCTCGACCGGAAGTCGATCGAATGGGGAAATCAGATCCGCAGCTATGTTTTTCAACCTTACACGCTGGCCAAGGATCATCGCACCGGTTTCTCGCGCGGAGATATCCAGAAAGTGATGGATGGAGACATCGACGATTTCATCATCGCCTACTTGAAAGGCCAAAGGGCCGGCGATGACGACGACCTGGACGTTTGATAATGGTCGGGGGCGATTCACCTGAGTCGCCCCCGCTTTTCCGTAAACGTTATTGAGAAACCAGAACTTCCAGAACCGAGTTTTTGCCGCCTTTTCCGTCAGGCGCGGAGGCTGTAGCGGTCGGATCGGGAACGTAAGTCGCCTGGTTCAGGATGTACTTGTACTGGTAAGTCCCCGGGTCCAGCGTCATCGAAATCTTCCAGATTCCTCGGTCGTACTGCATCGGATGACCGCCGGAAGCCCATCCGTCGAAATCGCCGGTAAGCGCCACATTCGTTACGTCCGTTCGGCTTGCTTTGTATACGAAAAGGACCAGCTTGTCCTTCTGGTAGATGCCGGGTTTGACCGAATTTTCATCCGCCTTGACCGCCGCACCGCTTCCGCAACCGTCGGCCAGAATCAACGTCATCGTTAACAGCCAGAATGTCTTTAACATGCTTTCTCTCCCTCCCTAATTTTGAGTCTTTTTAGTCGTGATCCATTCATCGTTTTTTCGGGTCAACTGGTAGGTCATATCGTAATTCGCGAATGGAGGCACCCATAAACGCGCGTATACCGTGGCGTTTTCCGTATCCGCTGCAAAAATCGCGTATCGGGCAATGGGAGATCCTTTATAAGCTGAAGGCATATCTCCATGGTTGAACCCGTCGATTTCCTCATCCGAAAGAGGAACCACTTCTCCGGACTCCATCTGCCAGGCACGCAAAGCCTTCCCGGAAAAGGTATCCTCAATGGTACGAAACCGATAGGGCGGTTTAATTTCAAAGAAAACCCCCGTAATAGACGGCTCGTAGGTCATGCTGTTGTCGACGAGGTATACGAGGTCTTTCTGCACCAGATTGAAAGCCGTATTGTAAAGATTTTCATCAGTAACGGCAATCCCCTCATACGGGTGATAGCCGCTCACCGTTTTCCGGACATTCGCTTTGGTCGATACACAAGCGGAAGTCAAGACGAAAATCATCGCGATGAGAAACCATCGTGTCATCGAATCCTCCCTGAATGACTCATTTTAATGTGAGCCGGTCTATTTTACAACTTTCGGGCACTTCTCTACTCCCGTACCTTGCACGCTCATAAATAGGGAAAAGTGGGTGGAGTTAAGCTGAACTGGCAGCGCGCTTATCAGGAAAATTTTCAGTACGTTCAGACCTGAGGTCGGGGGAGAAATTTTTCTACTTAAATTTTGTAATTTCTCTGAAGATATCGTATAATATTCCGGTACAAATTTGGTGCCAGATGGGCATCATGTGTATTGTAGGTTTTACATCTTGCTATGAGCGCGAGAGTTGCGGAATTCCCGGGTATTTTATCGATCCCCTTTCTGGTTTCCGTTTTACGGAAATCAAAAAGAACAGATGTCTCGGTCGTTTAGCTCAGTTGGTTAGAGTACGTGCCTCACATGCACGGGGTCGCTGGTTCAAGTCCAGCAACGACCAATCCAGGATAATGTTTACGGGCGATTAGCTCAGTTGGTTTAGAGTATCTGCATGACACGCAGGGGGTCACTGGTTCAATTCCAGTATCGCCCAAACCCCGAAAAGCCCCATCGGATGATGGGGCTTTTTTCGTATCCGGTGCATCGGCGATCGCTAATGGAACGGTTCCAACAGCCGATATTTATTTGAATAATCTCAAGGTGGTTCTATGCATTCCAACCGTGTCCGGGCGTTTGTTTTCGTGGTTCTTCCCGCCGTTATCCTCGTCGGCATTCTCGTGGGAGTTCTCAACGGGCAAACCGCGCCGTCGGCCACTCCGGTCACGGACCACGCCGACATCTCCAACTTCTCCCTGGTCGGTACGGAAAACGGCTTGTACCGCTTGATCGGGAGCAATTCCGCCGCGCCGCTCTGGACTAACGGAAACGTTCGCCGCATCGTACAGGTTCCTTACGGCTGGTTCATCCTTTCCTCGAAGGGAATCCTCTTCTCGGCGGATCTCGTCCAGTTCGAGTACCGGAACTCCAATCTGATCACCAAAACCGTTAAATATTATCGAAGCAACGGAAAATCATTCGGCGTGGAAATCCAGGACCTGAAGGACCTTGAATGCGATCCTGCTTCCCCTTCGAACATCGTCACCTGCAGCCGGGATTCCGTTTATATTTCTACAAACGCCGGCACTACCTGGATCGATTTTTCTTCGCCGGGAATCGCCCCGGGTTCCAAATCCGTGGCGGTCTACACCGATCCGGATATTCATATCCTGACAGGCCACCCTTTCTCCGGGCTATACCAGAGAAATTTCACCCGGAAATCGGGCTGGGAAAAGTGGACGAAGGGAATTATGCTTTATTCGGATTTCGCCGAGGAAATATCGGATATTCACGTCGAAGCAACCTCGAACGGTCCCGCGGTTTACGCCGCAAACAACTTTTTCCCCAATGTCTACCAGCTCGACATCTCGACCAAAACGTGGAAGAAGCTCTGGGGACAGAAAGACACCTTCAATATGGTGGAATCGCTTTACGTCAGGGACGGGGCTCTCTGCTTCCTCACCCGCGACGGAATACTTGAAATTCCGCTTTCCAACGCGGGCGAAACGCGCATTACGACCAACGACAAAAAGTCGGAAACGAACTTTGTGAACGAACCTCGAATCGTCGGTAATGTGAAGGAACTGGTGAAACGTCTGGAAGCATCGACCGGAAGCCGAGCGGAATGTCTCCTGAACGTGAAAAACGGCAATGTGGAATACCGGCTGACCGATCTCTGGATGTATTCGGAACCTTCCACCAATAGTTATATGAAAGCCGCCCTCCACAAACAGGGATTGTACCTTCCCACTTCCGTGGCTAACAGCAAAAGCCAGATGGAACGAACCTTTCTCATTATGTCGAACGCCGGCCTGAATATGATCACCATCGATATGAAGGACGACTGGGGTTACCTCCGCTTCAAGCCCGACACCCCGCTTCTCCGGCAGATGGGACAGACCGTCGGCGCCATCAATATTTCCAACTTCATCGCCTCAATGAAAGCCCGGGGATATTACTCCGTTGCCAGGATCGTAGTATTCAAGGACAAGGCACTCTATCACTACAACGGTGGGGAGTTCGCCATACAGGATTCTTCCACCGGAAAACCTTGGCGCGGATCGGTAACCGGAACGAACGGCAAGGTTTCCCTGACCGAGGAATACTGGGTGGACCCCTACTCCGAGAAAGTCTGGGAATATAACGTTGCCATCGCCAAGGAACTGATCGCCAAGGGCTTCGATGAAATCCAGTTCGACTATATCCGCTTTCCGACCGATGCGGACAACCTGGAGAACATGAACTGCCGCTACCGCGACAAGGGAATGGACAAGGAAAGCGCCCTGATGTCTTATCTCAACTACGCGCGAGAGAACATTTCCGCTCCGATCTCCATCGACATCTACGGAGCGAACGGCTGGTACCGCACGGGGGCGAGAACCGGACAGGACGTGGAAATTTTAAGGAATTACGTGAACGCGATTTGTCCGATGTACTATCCCTCGCACTTCCCGAGCGATTTCCTCTTCACGCAACCTTATGACAAGCGTACATACCGCATTTACTACTTCGGCACGCTTCGCAATCATTATATCGCGCGCGGCAACGTGGCCGTGCGGCCTTGGGTGCAGGCCTTCAACCTCTATACAAAATACGACCGGGAATACTACGGAACGAATTACATCCTGAACCAGGTGGCCGGAGTGAAAGAATCGGTGGATTCCGGTTACACGTTCTGGAACGCGGGCAATTTTTACGGGATTCTTCTTCAGACTTACCCGAACCGTCCGTCGGCGCCGCCCGCTCCCTGAGAAGCTCGTACACGCGCCTGGCTGGCCGCATGATTGGCCCCGCAAATCGCGATGGCGATGGCGTCGCACACGTCGTCGGGTTTCGGGATTTCCGTTAATCCCAGCACAATCTGGACGGCGCGTTCCATCTGCACCTTGTCGGATTTACCATAGCCGGTGAGCGATTTTTTGACTTGGACGGGGGAAAATTCTTCCGTGTCGAGTCCCGCCTGGATACCGGCGAGGAGGATCACGCCCCGGGCTTCGCTTACGGTAAGTGCAGTAGTGACGTTTTTCGCAAAGATGAGACTCTCGATAGCGAGCAGATCCGCCCGGAAACGGGAAAGCAGTGTGGTCAGATCGTCATGAATCTGCTTAAGACGAACCACTTTTGGAAGTGTTTTTGAAGTCGAGATCAGACCGTAAGACAAGGCTTTCAATTGACCGCCGGAATCGTCGATAAAGGCGTACCCGGTTCTTTCGATTCCCGGATCAATGCCGAGGACGATCATTCCTTCGGTTCCTTTCCACCCGAAAGTCCGAGCGTCCGTTCCACGATCCACTCCCCCACCCGCTGCTTCGGACTGAGTTCCAGCGACTCGTCCCTCCCGTCCGCGGATAACAGACGTACGCGGTTCTGATCGCTTCCCATCGGATCATGCTCGGGGGTGACCATGTTCAGTACGATAAAATCCAGACCTTTCGTTTCCAGCTTCATCTTCGCGCTGGCAAGCCCGTCGTCGGTCTCCAGAGCGAAGCCGACCAGAAACTTGTCGGGGTACTCGGCGCGCATAGCAGCCAGGATATCCGGATTCTTCACCAGCTTCAGCGTGAGTTCATCGGTCTTGTGGATCTTCGCGCTTTCAACGTTCTCGGCGCGGTAATCGGCGGGAGCGGCTGCCATAAAAAGACCGTCGTAGGAATAGATGTTCTTGCGCAAGGCGTCAAGCAGGTCCAACGTGGATTCCACGTGCACGGAAGGAAGAAAACCCGGGAGCGGCACGGATACGGAGGCGGCGATCAGAAGCACCTCCGCGCCCCGCCGGTACAGCGCCCGGGCAAGTTCCACCCCCATACGGCCGGAGGAGAAGTTCGACACGAAACGCACGGGATCGAGTCTTTCCCGGGTGGCCCCGGCGGTTACGATATACCTGCGCCCCGAAAGCGGTGCAGTTATGTCCCGCGCGATGACGGAAGCAACGGTGTCTTCGTCGGGAAGGCGGCCGCGGCCGTTGTAACCGCAGGCAAGATCGCCTTCCTCCGGTTCCACCACTGTCCAGCCGGCTTCCCGGAGCTTTCTCAGGTTCTCTCCTGTGATCGGGTTTTCGTACATTTTGACATTCATCGCGGGGAACGCAATCTTGCGGGTCTGACAGGCGAGCGCCGTCGACGTGAGAAGATTGTCAGCGATGCCGTTCGCGAGTTTTGCGACGGTATTGGCGGTGGCGGGCACGACGGCGAAAACTTCGCACCAGTCCGCGAGCGTGATGTGCGCGAGAGGATCCCGACGGTCAAACTCGTCCACCCAGACGGGGTTTTTGGAAAGCGTCTGAAAAAGTACCGGACGGATGAATTCCGCGGCATTTTTCGTCATCAGAACACGGACCTGATGTCCCGAACGAACGAGACGACGGATCACCGTGAGCGTTTTATAAATTGAAATACCGGATGTGACGCCAACCAGGATCCTCATCCGTTCACCTTGCTTTTTACTTTTTTCCAACGTATGATAAAGAAGGTATCGTAATCCTTCAGAACCGTAGCGTATATTTGTCCCTTGCTGTCGATGAAGTATTTACCGAAACGAAAAGGATCAGTCACGAGCGGCGCGTAGTATTCCTCAACGGAACTTTTACCTTTGTTCAGGATATCCACGAAACGGAAACGTACGCCCTTCCAGCGGTCATCATAGGAATAGAGCGCCACGATATCGTCGTCGGTCACGCCGACCAACCCGTCGATGAATTTTTTGGATTTGAAGATGTTCTTGGTAATGGAATTCTGGAGGACGCTGTAAACGTCCAGAGAAAGGTAAAAGTCGTCCGGAACCGTGACTTCCTGATCCTTTTTTTTGGCGATGACGTTTTCGGAATAGATGAGCAGACGTTCGTCGTTCTTGAGGTTGTAGATATCGCTGATACGACCGATATAGGTATTATCGCCGATCACATTGGTAGGAGACAAATACTTGGTCTGGAATTCGAAGTTCAGCTCGCCCGAACTGGAATAGCGCTTGACAAGCCAACTGTCAGAACCGTTGTTGGTATTGACCTGTTTGAAGTACGCATAGAGATTGTCGAAGAGGTCGATGTCGATGCGGTCGGGATAAGGCATGGCTTCCGTATGAATACCGTTCACCCCGATGGTGAAGATGAACTTGCCGTCACGGGAAAACTTATAAATGTAATACTGGTTGACGTTGGTATCGCCGTCGGGTTGAGCGAGCGAATTGCTGTTGTAAGTTGCCGAAGCAAGCACGAAGACTTCCTCGTAGCGGTTGACCAGCACCTGGAAGGGATAGCCGAATTCATATCCCTCGCCCTTGGAGAGAATGGGCGTATTGTTGGTAGCCTTTCCTCCGAGCGGAAAGATCGAAACGCGGCGATTGTACTTGTCCGCAATGTAAACACGATTGCGGAAAATCTGAATGCTCGAAGGCAGATCCAGATAATCGTCGATGATCATATCAGTATTCGTAGCAGCGGCGGCATTCAGGATCGGAATATTACTGCCCAACTGATTGACCTGATCCCCGAGTTTGGCGTAGAAAACCACTTCATGCTGCATGAACGTAGGGCGGTTGGCGCATGAAACGAGAATCAAAAGTGCCGCCATTGGAAAGAGATTCAGTTCTTTCATTTCAACCCTTCACCTTCGCATAATATTCCACTGCGACCCGATTCAGGATATCGATGCCGCGTCGGAGAGCTTCCTCGGTGGTAGCGAAAGAAATGCGGAAGTTGGTATCCTTCTCGGAAAATACGTTGCCCGGGATGATGAGAACCTGCTCCCGAATGGCCATTTCCACGAAGTCCGTGGCGTTTCCTTTTTTCAGGCGCGGGAACATATAGAATGCGCCTGCCGGCTTTACGATGTCGAAATTATCCTTAAGGCCGTTATAGATAATATCCCGCTTGGTGCGGTAATTCTTGCGATTGTCTTCCGTATCGAGCTCGAGCGACATCGCCGCAGCGTACTGGAAAGGCGCCGGTGCACAGACGAAAGAATACTGCTGGAGCTTGATCATCGAAGCGATGATCTCCGCTGGACCGAGCGCGTAGCCGAGTCTCCACCCGGTCATCGCATATGTCTTGGAGAAACCGCCCAGAACCATCACGTTATCGTATAGGGACGAGGGACTGTCGAACTGGCCGTCGTAAACAAAGCCGTCGTAGATCTCGTCGCTGATGACGAGTATGTTTTTTTCTTTCGCCACTTTGACGATAACGGCGATATCCTCTTTCGAGTATACATAGCCCGAAGGATTCGAAGGGCTGTTGACGAGAATCGCCTTGGTCTTTTTGCTGACCGCCTTGCGGAGGGCTTCCTCGCGGACGCGAAAATCCGGGTAGGTATCCACAATGACCGGCTTGCCTTCCAGCAGGTTGATCAGGTGCTTGTACATAACGAAATAGGGATCGAAAAACACCACTTCGTCGCCGGGATCGAGGATGGAAATGAGAGCGAGGAAGAGGCCGCCCGAAACCCCCGACGTGATGACCACTTCGTCGGCCCGGTAGTTGCGCCCGCGTGTTTTCGCGATGTATCCCAGGACCTTTTCGCGGAGTTCGCCGATACCCTGCGTGAGGGTGTAGCGGTTGAGCCCTTTCTTGATGGCTTCGATAGCGGCATCTTTTGCCGCTTCGGGTACATCGAAATCGGGCTGGCCGATCGAGAAATTAACCGGATTCTCCAGCTTCGCCGCCAGCTCAAACACCTTGCGTATTCCGGAAGAATCCACTTTCATTGCACGTCTGGATAACATATCTGTGCCTCTCAGCTTTTATAAGTAACATTTTAGCTTGTTTTTCGGATAAATGCAAGCAGGTTAAGCGGTCGAACGGGAGCATGAAACACTCAGGAAAATAAGACAATCGGGATTGAAAATTCGTCGAATATTTTTTTCTGTATATCAGAAAGAAATCCATCGCAATTTTTGACATTGTGACCGAATTTGAATAAAATTAAAATCAATTGATACAGGAGGAGCGCATGATCCGAAACCAGTGGTACGCCGTGATGGAATCCCGGGAAATCCGGAAAGGCAAGCCTGTGGGCGTAACCCGAATGGGCGAAAAATTGGTATTCTGGCGCGACAAATCCGGTCATGTTTCATGCCTGGTTGACAAATGCGCTCACCGCGGGGCACAACTTTCCATCGGAAAATGCATGGGAGACAAAATCCAGTGTCCCTTCCACGGCTTCGAATACGATTCCACCGGTCGGTGCACTCTTGTTCCCGCGAACGGCATGAACGCCCCCGTTCCCGAACAGATCCGCATGAACGCCTATCCCGTCCGCGAGGAGCATGATTTCATCTGGATCTGGTGGGGCGATCAAAACGGGAACTTGCCTCCCGTTCCCTTTTTTGACGACATTGACGACAGATTCAGTTATTCCACCATAGTGGATCCCTGGAACACCCACTATTCCCGTGCAATCGAAAACCAGCTGGATGTGGTCCACGTTCCGTTTGTGCATCACAATACCATCGGACGAGGTAACCGGAAACTCGTTAACGGCCCCAGCGTCGTTATCGAAAGCGATGAAATCCGTATATGGACGAACAATGTCCATGACGACGGCAGGACCGCTCCCCTGAAACCCGAAGAAATGCCCGAACGCGGACTGGACGTTCAGCATCTCCACTTCCGTTTTCCGAACGTCTGGCAGAACTGGATCACGAAAAAACTTCGCGTGGTGGCATTCTTCGTCCCCGTGGACGGGGATCATACCCTTATGTATCTCCGTTTCTATCAGAACTTCCTGCGTCTTCCCGGCCTTCGCCGACTGGTCAACCTGCTCGGCGGAGTAATGAATTTCGTCATCGAGCGGCAGGACAGGCGCGTGGTCAATACTCAGCAGCCAAAGGCGAGTACGCTTCTTGGAAACGAAAAACTGATCCCGGGTGACCGCCCCGTCGTTCTGTACCGCAAGGAGCGGAAGGCTCTCAAGGAAAAGGCTGGCCAAACGGAATGATTGGGGCGCCCCACTTCCGGCAGCCCGCCTTCCCTCTATTTCTTGAGTTTGAGGAGCGCCAGCATCTCGACATGGTGGGTCTGCGGGAACATGTCGACGAGATGGATCTCGGAAAGCTCATACTTCTCCCCGAGGAGTTGAATGTCGCGCGCCATCGTGGCGGGTTTGCACGATGAGTAGATGATCTTCGCGGGCGCCATCTGCAGGAGTACGTCCAGTACCGGACGGTCCATCCCCTTCCGCGGAGGATCGATGATCATTACGTCGGCATGACCCAGGCGCGACAAGGTTCCGTCCACGTCTGCCTCGATGAACTGCACGTTGGTGTCGATTCCGTTGATCTCCACGTTGTGCTTGGCATCCTTCACCGAGCTTTTGCTGATTTCCACGCCGATCGTTTCCCGCGCGAAATAACTCACGAAGAGCGTGATGAGACCGATGCCGCAGTAGAGGTCGAAGATGCGCTCGTGTCCGTCGGGATCGAGAAATGAAATGATCTTTTCCAGCCAGAGCGGTACTACATAGTCATTGACCTGGAAAAAACTGTCCTTGGAAATCTTGAAGCGGATCGAGCGGCCGGCGGCCTGCACCTTTTCGTAAACGGGCCGGTCCTCGTACTTCTCGGTCGGCACCCAATGAACCACCGTGTCGTTGTCCAGCGTGGATCGCACCTTGAAGTTATGCTCCGGAAACAAGGCCTGCACCTTCACATCGGCAAGCGCCGCATTGATACCGTCCATCGCGAGAAGGCACGCCTGAACATCGATCACCGATTTGGTGTCCTTGCGGAAGAAACCAATCTTTCCGGCGCGCGGATTGACCTTGAAGGTTTCTGTATTGCGGTAACCGAAGGGCTTCGGACTGCGGATGACTCCGGTGAGGTCCGGAAGTTCGATCTTGCCGATACGCCGGAAAGTTTCGATCACAAGCTGCTTTTTGACCGCAAGCTGCGCCTCGTAATCCAGCATCTGATAGTCGCAGCCGCCGCACATCGCGAAATACTGACAAGGCGGCGTCTTCCGATCGGGCGAAACATCGATTATCTCGAGAGGTTCCGCCATAGCGTAGTCCTTGGCTTCCTTGTAAATGTTGACACGGACTGTTTCGCCCGCCATGGCGTATCGGACGAAAACCACTTTCTCGTTGTCGTAGGCGATGGAAACACCGTCCCCGGCGTACCGGACGATCTTGAGAACGGCTTCCCGCTGAACGGGTTTGATTTTCCTGGGCTTCTTTCCCTGAAGATCAGCGGACTCTTCCTCGTCGTCCAGATCCGGGATCGCCGATTCGGTCAAGCTATTTTTTTTCTGCTGCGACATGCTTCTGCTTGCTCCTCTTGTTTTTGCGTTCCTTTTTCCTTCTCGGCATCGCCCTTACCTGCTTGACGCGGGTGTTGGAAACCGAAGTGACCTCGAAGGTATATTTACCGTAATCGAAGGATTCCCCCACCATGGGGATTTTTTCGAACTTCTGCAGTACGAATCCGGCGACAGTCTCGTATTCCGCCTTTTCCACCCGTAGATTCAGTTTATCGTTCAGCTCCTCGATATCCAGCGAACCGTTCACGATCCAGTTTTCGCCTTCCTTGACGATCCAGTCCTCATGACCCACGACGAGGTCGCCGATGATCTCGGTAATGATGTCCTGGTTAGTGAGCACGCCCACCACGCCGCCATACTCATCCACCACGAAGCCCATCTGGCTGCTCTTCTCCTGCATCCGCACGAGGACACTGTTGACCGGCGCGCTGTCGGGGATAAAGATCGCCGGTTTGATGTAATCGCCCACGCGGTCAGCCTTCTGCGCGTCGATGATCGCCTTGTTGTCGATATAACCGATCATATTGTCCACGCGCATCCGGAAAACGGGCAGCCGCGCATGCTTGGTGGAAAGCATCAAAGCGGAAGCCACCTCGATCTTATCGTTCTCCTCCACGCACGTCATGCGGATAAGGGGAATCATAATTTCATGCGCCTTCACATTCTTGAAATTCATGATACTTTCAATGAAGGAGCGCTCGCTATCCTGGATCAGTCCCTTTTCGGTGGTCATATCGATGAGGACATGAAATTCGTCTTTGGTAAAAAGACCTTTTTTCTTACGGAATCCGAGAAGACTCAGGAAAACCCGGATGGAACGCATCAGCAAGGCTTGAAGAGGAAAGATGATCCAATAAAGCACCAGGAAAACCGGTGCGAGCGTATACATCATCCCGTCGGCGAATTCACGGAAAATGGCTTTCGGTATCAGCGTGGCGAAAATCGTCACCACGGGAGTCATGACAAGAATCGTGATCAGCGTCACTGTCAGGCCGTTATGGACAAACTTCAGCATGACGTTCGTAAACAGCAGTACCGACGAGACGTCGCAGAAGTTGATGGTGATCAGCAGGGTGGAAAGCATGCTTTCGGAATGGTGCGAAAGGAACTCCAGGATCTTCGCGTTCCCCTTTTTCTCCTCGAGCCAGGAATGCATCTTGACCCGGTTCAAAGACAGGAAGGCGGTTTCCGCACCGTTAAAAAATGCGGAAAGGAATATGAAACCGGCGATGGCGGCGATTTCCCACATCATTTCGCTACCCTCTCGCGGTCACGATCGCCGATCTTCTCCACCGAGAAGGTCTCGATGTGCTTGGCGCTTTTTTCCATCACAGTCAGACGGAAGGAACCGATGTCGAAAGTTTCTCCTCGCTCGGGAATATCTCCTCTCTGCTCGATGACGTATCCCGCAATCGTTTCATATTCCTCGCTGGAAAGATCGGTTTCAAAGTAGCTGTTGAAATCGTCGATGCCGGTGTCGCCGCGGACGAGGAATTTGTTGCGCGTGATGCGGACGATTCGTTTCTCGACGCGGAAACTGTCGTCGATGAGCTCTCCCACGATTTCGCCCAAGACGTCGGTGATGGTGACAATACCCAGGGAATAACCGTACTCGTCCACCACCGCGGCGATGCGGATATGCTTCTTGCGGAAATCCTCCAACATCTCGGAGAGTTTCTTCGTTTCCGGAACGTAATAGATCGTCTCCATCATGTCTTTCGCCTTTTTCCCCTTCATGCGCTCCAGATCATGCAGATAGGGGATGACCGTCGGAAGAAAAATGACCCCGACAATCTCGTCGTTGGTTTTACGGTAAACGGGAAGCTTTCCGAAACGCGTTTTTTTGAACAACGCAATGACGTCCTCCACCGGTTTTTCCTGCTCGATGGAGATAATCTTGGTGCGGGGCGTCATGATATTCCAGACTTCGCGCCCGGCGAATTTCAAGACGCTCTCTACCAGCTCCTTCTCCTCTTTATCGAAAAGATCTTCCCGGGCGACAATGCTCTGGAGGGCGGCGAGGTGGTTGGTGTTCATGGATTCGTCTTCATTCTTGCGATGGATTTTTCCGGCCAGTTGGACGATCGCGTCCGTCATCATCTCGAGAAGCCGTGCGACGGGCCGGATCATGACATGCAACGGATAAAGAAAGTGCGAGTTCAGCACGGCCACCTGTTCCACCCGGTAAAGTGCGACCGTCTTCGGTATGATTTCCCCGAAAAGAAGCACAATGAGAGTTGTGAGAAGAGTCGACACCCAGTGGTTCATCCCTGCCATCGCATGGCCGAGCAGCGATTCCACCGCCGTGTTGACCAGTGTGCATCCGAAAAGGATCGTGATGAGCAGGAGCGAAGTGCTGCGGAAAAGCTCGCGGATACGCTTTTTATCGTCCTTGTCCTTCATCTTCTTCAGCTTGGTTTCATCCAGCGCGAAGAGCGCCGTTTCCGAGGATGAAAAAAAGCCGGAAGCGAGCAGACAAAAGACGATGATAACGATATCGATCCAATCCCAGTGCATCATTTCCCTCCGCTTTAGCGGAGCGCTTCCCCGAGCTTGCCGACAATTTCCTTCATAGTCGCCTCATCGAGGAAGGGATGCATCGGAAGCGACATGATTTCGGACGAAACACGCTCCGAAACCGGGAAATCACTCATTTTATATCCGAGATAAGAATAGGCCTGTTGGAGATGAATGGGAATCGGGTAATGGACGGCCGTTGGAATACCGGACGCGTTGAGTTTTTTCGATACTTCGTCGCGATTTTTCACGCGGATGGAAAACTGCGCGAATACCGAACGCCCGGTGTAGCTTTCCAAGGTCGGAGTGATGACAGGCAGTCCCGACATGAGTTCGGAATAAAGCCTCCCGATAGCGAAACGCTTCTCCGCCTCTTCCTCGAAGTGTTCGAACTTCGCGAGCAGGACGGCGCACTGAAGCGAGTCCAGCCTCATGTTGAGGCCGACGTATTTGTGAATGTAACGTTCCGTCTGGCCCTGGTTGTGAATCGACTTCATCTTCCGGAACAGTTCCTCGTCGTTCGCAAATACCATACCGCCGTCACCGTAGCACCCAAGCGGCTTAGACGGGAAAAAAGAGGTCGCGGCGAGATCGGAAAGTCCGCATGATTTTCTGCCCTTGTAAATCGCTCCGAAGGACTGGCAAGCGTCTTCCAGCACCCAGAGACCGTGTTTTTTCGCGATGTTATTGATCGCGTCCATATCGGCGGCCTGGCCGTAAAGAGAAACGGGAATGATACCCTTCGTCTTCGATGTGATCTTCGACTCGATCTGGCTGACATCCATATTATAGTTTTTCTCGTCGATATCCACGAAAACGGGTTTCGCGCCGACAAAAGAAACAACCTCGGCCGTCGCGACGAAGGTATAGGGAACCGTGATGATTTCGTCGCCCGAATGAATGCCCATCGCCAGCAGCGGCAGCAGAAGCGCGTCCGTTCCCGACCCGACTGCCAGCGCATATTTTGCGCCGACGTATGCGGCGAGCTTTTCCTCCAGTTCCCGGTTTTCCTTTCCCAAGATAAATCCGGCGCCATCGAGTACGTTCTGAATCCTGCGGTCGATTTCCGAACGATAGGCCCGATATTGGCTTTTAAGATCGATAAAATCCATGGAAAGCTCCTTCACTGGTATTCGAACAGAGGACATATTAAGCGTGCAATAGACAACTCATACATTTTCATTATAGCATGGATTCAGGATTTCGGCAATGTTCAAAGCTTCCTGTTTCGCGGGCGCTTTCATCCTTCTACCCGGCAAGCAAATCAACGCGGCATTAGGAAAGAATTCCGATACTGGAATTTAGCTATTTTCATCACAAGAAATAAGATCGATTACAGAAATATCGGGAGCGGCAAAAAAGCGGAGAGGAAAATACCGGCTGACTCCCATTCCCCGGGAAACGAACAACACCATTTCCTCTTTACCGATCGTCACTTCGCGAATCGCACGTTTGGAAACCCGGGAACGCGTCACGATCGGATGCCCGAAGAAGGTGATTTGTCCCCCATGCGTGTGTCCGCAAAGCGCAAGGTCTGCTTCGCCCGGGTATTCGATCGCGCAATCGGGATAATGGGTTAACAGCAGACGGAAACCCTCCCCTCCGGGCAGATGCAGTTTCCGGTGAAGCCCGTTTTTAAAAGTTTCCGTATCGATTCCCGTGAGGGATATCCGGTCATTGCCCCGATCCAGAACAACCATTTCATCGGATAACAGTCGGATACCGTTTTTAGACAGCGCTTCTTTCAGTCGCGCGGTGTCTATCGGTTCCTTTTCAAAATTCGCGAATGCGGGCTGGAATGCATGAAGAAGATTGTACTGCCAGTAATCATGGTTCCCGAGTACCGCAAAGACGCCCATCGGCGGGTGAATATCTCCGAAAACATCACCGATCAGGTCAATTCCCGAATTGGAGTCGACCAAGTCTCCGCCGATGAGTACTATGTCCGGCGATTGCCGTTCCATTGTTGCACGGATGGTATCCCGGAATAGGGCAATCTTTTTTCCCGGCATTTCGGCGTACAGGTGGGGATCGGAGAAGAACAAAATCCGGAAGCGTTTCCTGATTTTCGGACTTTTCATACGGATGAACCGTACTTCCACCTGAGACGGTTCAAACAGCCAGGAATAAAGAAACATCGATACGATCAGCAGTAAAAATAGAATGCCGGCAAGAATCCAGGGCATCTTCCCTCCGTACTCCGGTCGGGTAAACAAAAGATGGCGAAGGTCTCCCTCCGCCATCCTGGAATCCATTATTCAGGAATCAATCGTGCAGAAAACCGATGTTATAGAGTTCATACTTCTGGATGTTCGTCGCCGCTTCGGTTCCCTGTTTCCTCGCGTACATGGCGACCGCCCGAATATTATCGTCCTTCACGACAGGCACCATGAAGAGTTCTTCAATATCCGAAATATCGGATTGCGGAAGCAGTTCCGCGACATACCTGGAATTCGCCAGGTCGCCCGAAATCGCAATGGATTTTTGCTTGGATATTACGCTCCGGAACACGGGATCGTTTTCGTCCATGCGTACATCGGCCGTTGCCAGACCGTCATTCTTGATGGACCGGAAATGATTGTCTTTCTTTTCCAGGATATAAATGCGATCCATATGCTGGTTGGTTTTCGCCAGGTTTACAACAGCATCGGCATAATCTTCCACAGTGGACAACGAATTCATCCGGACCGGAGGTTCACTGAAAACCTTGCTGAAATCGATGGCTTCTTTCTTTATCGGCGTTTTCGCCGCCGCCGGTGCTAACGGTTCCGCAACAACCGGAGTTTCCTCAACTATGTTCTCCTGGAATGTCTCGTTTTCGATAGCAGGAAGTTCTTCCAACGGGATGGAGATCGTCTCATCCTCTTCGGCGATCAGGGGTTCGTTCATGGTCGGTT
>Ga0326727_10008863_pt1 | contig 25213 bp, 20 predicted proteins | sample MB2enrmetagenome_FD_207643 | JGI IMG/M metagenome (GOLD analysis project Ga0326727, IMG submission 207643) | Lab enriched peat soil microbial communities from McLean, Ithaca, NY, United States - MB29MY | ecosystem: Environmental > Terrestrial > Soil > Wetlands > Peat | place: USA: New York... | reverse complement strand
CCAGGGGGCTGGCGGCGAGGGCGCTGCCGGCGTTAAAGCCGAACCAGCCTACCCAGAGGAGACAAGCGCCGATGAAGCTCAGCACCAGAGAGTGGGGCGGCATGGCGGTTTGGGGATAGCCGATGCGCTTGCCCAGGTAGATGCAGGTGACCAGAGCGGAGACGCCGCTGGTAATGTGGACGACCGTGCCGCCGGCGAAATCGAAGCTGGGGAAGGCGGCATGAATGTTGGCGGAATTGAGCAGTCCGCCGACGCCCCAGACCATGTGGGCCATGGGGCAATAGACGAGCAGCGACCAGAGAGAAAGAAACAGAGCCATGGCGCTGAACTTCATGCGCTCGGCAAAAGCGCCGGTAATCAGCGCCGGGGTAATGATGGCGAACATAAGCTGGTAGATCATCAGGGTCTGCTCGGGAATGGTGGGAGCATAGTCGGTGTTGGGGGTGACGCCGACACCGCGCAGGAAGAGATGCTCGAAGCCACCGACGAAGCTATTGCCGTGGCCGAAGGCCAGCGAGTAGCCGACGACGGCCCAGAGAACGGTTACCAGACACATCATGGCGAAGCTCTGCATCATGGTGCCAAGGATGTTCTTTTTGCGGACCAGGCCGCCGTAGAAGAGCGCCAGGCCGGGGCCGGTCATCAACAGGACCAGGGCGGAGGAGACCAGCATCCACGAGTTGTCGCCGGCGGACTGGGCGTTGGCGGTGGCAATCTGACCATCTTTCACCGCTTGTCGAAGAGCGGCAATCTGAGCCTGAGTGCTCGCTTGTGAATCCGGTGCAGGAGCGGGGGGTTGGGCAAGAGCCAGGAACGGGCTTCCGAGGACGGCGAACAGGAGTAGCAGTTTGATCCCACGACGTAACATAGATTTCCACTCTCCAAAAACGATCTAATCGCAAACGATGGCGCGATCTGGCGAGGTTCCGGCCGCCATCCCGGATGAACTGAGTGACATCGCACCGGCGATTGGAGCCAGGGGGCAGGCTTCGGCCGGGACGAGATTCAATATGAGCAGACGGACGCTGATGCGCCGATCTGCTTGTTTATTGGTGTCGAATCAATCCTAAACGAATTTCATAAGGATTGAATAAGACTATGGCTATTTCATCGATTTAGCTATATAGGGATTTCCCGACTCAGGTGAACGTATTGGTCGCGTCGGCGAGCGTTGCAGAAACAGCCTCTCTTCGCGGGCGATCGCTGCCTGCTCCATCTTCAGACCGTTCCGCTCACTCTAGATGGCGGTCTCGCCGCGTTCGTCGTTGCGAATGCGAATGGCCTCCTCAACGCGGCTGACGAAGATCTTTCCGTCACCGATCTGACCCGTGCGAGCGGAGGCGAGAATGGCCTGCACGGTTTTCTCTTTCAGGCTATCGCTGACAATCATCTCGATCTTAATCTTGGGAAGAAGATCGATGGTGTATTCACGGCCCCGGTAAAACTCCGAGTGGCCCTTTTGGCGGCCATGCCCGCGGGCTTCGAGAATGGTCATCCCTTCGATGCCGGCCTCGATCAGCGCTGCCTTGACGGCGTCCAACTTGGCGGGCTGGATTACTGCCTCTACCTTCATCATTTTCCGATTCCTCGTTCTAAAAAAAGTGATGTGCTAGAGCGGCGCCGTGGATGCGGCGCCGCGAGTTTTGAATCAGGCGCTCAGATCGTATCCTTCTTCGTTGTGCTGGGAGAGGTCAAGCCCAATCGCCTCCTCGACCGGGGTGACGCGCAGTCCGACAATTTGGTCAACGAGGAACAGAAGCAGGAGAGTGCCCGCGATGGAGAATCCCCATCCAAAGCCCACGCCGACGGCCTGGTTGAACACCTGATGCCAGTTGCCCTCAATGGCTCCGGTGGAAATTGGATTGCCCATGGCATTCTTGCCAAAGACGGCATTGATCCCGCTCGAGGCCAGCAACCCGGTAAGCAGAGCTCCCATGGTTCCTCCCACGCCGTGCACTCCAAAAGCGTCCAGGGAATCATCGTAGCCGAAGAACTTCTTGACCCTGAATACCATAAATGGGCAAACGATGCCCGCAATGAATCCGATCAGAAGGGCGGACATGGGCTGAACGAAACCGGAAGCCTGCGTGATGGTGGCCAGCCCGGCCACCGCCCCTGAAATAGCGCCGAGAGCAGTGGGCTTGCCATTCTGGATCCACTCCATGACCACCCAGCCGATGGCTGCGGCCGCGGCGGCAAATTGCGTGTTGACAAAGGCGCTGGTGGCCAGCGGACCGGCGTTCAGCGCGCTCCCGGCATTGAATCCGAACCACCCAACCCAAAGCATGGCCGCGCCGATGAAGCTGAGCACCATGGAATGGGGCGGCATATCCTGATCCGGGTAGCCGGCGCGCTTGCCAAGATAGATGGCGGTGACCAGGGCGGCGATCCCGCTGGTGATATGGACTACGGTGCCGCCGGCAAAATCGAGAACCGGCCAGCGTCCGCCGGCGACGTTTAGAAGTCCGCCTACGCCCCAGATCATGTGAGCCATGGGGCAATAGACAAGCAGCGACCAAAGAGTAAGAAAGATAGCCATGGCGCTGAACTTGACACGTTCGGCGAAGGCCCCCGTGATGAGCGCCGGGGTGATGATGGCGAACATGAGCTGGTAAATCATAAAGGTCTGCTCGGGGATGGTGCCGCCGTAGTTGGCATTGGGCGCCAGGCCGACGCCGCGCAGAAAGGCGTGATCGAATCCACCGATGAAGGCATTGCCTGGGCCAAAAGCCAGCGAGTAGCCGACCAGCGCCCACACCACCGTGATCAGGCCCATCATGGCGAAACTTTGCATCATGGTGGCGAGGATGTTCTTTTTGCGCACCAGCCCGCCATAGAAAAGAGCCAGGCCTGGAGCCGTCATCATGAGAACCAGCGCCGCGGAGATCAATACCCAGGCGTTGTCGCCGGCGGTCTGTGCGTTCTGGACAGCCACTTGGAGTGCGGCGATCTGGGATTGAGTGGCTGGGGCTGAAGCGGCTGGGGCTGAGGCGGTCTGGGCCAGGACAAGGGCCGGAATTCCCAGAAAGGCAGACGGAAACAACAGCATCAACGGACGAGAACGCATTTTCTTTCCGCTCCGAAAGAGGCGTCCACGATTGGGCTGCGTGGACGAGGAACAGGCGTCTGGTTTCGGCAGGCTGCGTCGGGTTTGGGGGTTCGGCGACAGTCCACAACTAAAATGCGATCGGCAATCGCCGACCTCAGGTCGAAGGCAAAATAGGATTCAATTGAGCGTAAGGATGATTCTCCTCAACACGGGAGAATAATGCAAGTTTTTTCAAGATTCTTTATGGATTCATCATGGGTTCTATGTTAAGCCGCAACAAAAAAAGGTTCGATCATAGGGGAATGTTGGGCTTTGGGGAGGGAAGTGGGCGGAAGCTGGAAGCGTAAGACGGGTTCGTCCGCCCCGCCGCAGAGACACCCATCGAGGGGCAGGCCTCTGCGGCGGAGCGAATATCTGAATCTCGGAAAAGCATCTTCACTTTCGCCGATCCGGATGCGCGGCGACGGAGCTACTTGCCCACATTTGTGATGTGGGTTGCACGCACGCGGGAAGCGGCAAGCTCCTTCACATCGAGTTCTCCGCTCTTGTCCTTATCCAGCCGATCGAACTCGGCCGACATGAAGTTCATCCACTCCTGCTTCGATATCTTCCCGTTCTTGTCGGTATCCATAAGCAGGAGCAGTTGCTTGATTTCGGGCAATGCGAGCACCGTCTTATCGGGTGGCTTCAGGGAGGTGTCTCTTTCTTGAGCTGCGCATACGCTCATGGTCCCGGCTGCGGCAAGAACTGCGATTGCTAATCCCAATCTCATGCGAGTCAACATATCCGGCTCCTTTGATCTGATTTCACACTCAGGGTTCATTCCCAGCTAGGAATTCTAACTCCCGAAGCAAACACAAAACCAACTTAGCCGGGCTACCGTAAAACCCACATAAAGGTTCCGTCAGAACTGGGAATGGAAGCCACTATTCTTTTGGAACGACGATCTCGATCGATATCGCGAGTGTGGCGAAACAGAACAGAAAAGCATGGATGCCGCCGAGGAGAGGATGGGTCACTTAAAGAGCGTGTAAATTTCGCGATTGAGATTGAGAGAAAGGAGCAAATCTGACCATGCGATCTTGACGACAATGGAGGTATATTAGAAACATGGCGGCTATAGCGGAGCGGGACCATTATCTTTTCGGAGCACTGGAGAGCAGCGCCAAAAACAGGACAAAGCTCAAGGAAGTAAGCTACGGCTACGAAGAGCCTGAGGGCGTGTTCCTGACGTCGATGGATTTTGCGGTGAACTGGATTCGGAAGAACTCGGTTTGGCCCATGACGTTTGGTCTTGCCTGCTGCGCAATCGAGATGATGTCGATGGGTGCGTCGCGGTTCGATATAGCGCGATTTGGCGCGGAGGTGTTCCGGCCTTCTCCGCGGCAGTCGGATTTGATGGTGGTTGCCGGGCGGGTTTCGCAGAAGATGGCGCCAGTGCTTCGCCGGCTGTATGACCAGATGCCGGAGCCGAAATGGGTGATCTCGATGGGGGCATGCGCGACTTCGGGGGGTGTCTTCAACAACTACGCGTTACTGCAGGGGGTCAACCAGGTGGTACCAGTGGACGTATATGTTCCCGGTTGCCCGCCGCGCCCGGAGCAACTCCTTTATGCGATTACGCTTCTACAAGAGAAGATACAGCGCGAGCCACGGAGCCTGATGAAGACGCTGAACGCGGAGTAAGCGGTTGGGTTCGGACCGGAACTCCAAGCGAAGAGTTACTGAAGTAACCAGCAAGACTCGTGACGTTGGGTGTACTGCAAGATTGCATCGCATTGAAAATTGTGCTCTGCCGGAACGGCGCTATGGTACGTTTAGTTGTGCCAATTGGCGCAATTTAGGGTCCGCACACCATGCGGGGTCGAGTCAATCCGAGCCGAATTCCCCGCTCGCGAATAGCCATAACTTTCTTTTCATTCAGCTTGATTTGCGGAGGAGAAACGCATGTACGCTCGAGTATTTAAATCTGTCAGCCTGGTTCTGGTGGTGGCAACCGCAGCTCTGTTGCCCGTTGCCTTGGGTGCCCAGGTGGTTCCGTCCGCAAAGGGAGCCCCGGTGGCTGATCCCGCATCGAAGTGGGACATTTTTGTCGGCTATAGCTACGTGAAACCCTGGGACACGGTGAACCCAATCCAGATTTACGGCGGGACTGCGCAGTTCAGCTTCCGGCCTGAATACAGAGGTATGACGGAGAGCGTCAGCTACTTTTTCAGCCACAATTGGGGCTTGCAGATTGAGTCGGGACAGCATGACCTGTGGACCAACACCGGTCCGAATCCTGTCACCACATCCAGCAACAGCGGCATCTGGACTCTGGAGCCGGGATTGATTTACCGGTACCCGTATGGGCATGTGACACCGTTCGTGCATGCATTGGCAGGAGCCGCGTATGTGGATGGCCCGGATCACGAGCCGTATACCTGGGGCCCTGGAGTCACTCTTGGCGGCGGACTGGACTACTGCACAGGGTGGATGCGCCATCACCTTTCTCTTCGCGCCTTCCAGGCCGATTATGAATTCATGCACGCCGACTCCGGCTTTTCACACTTTATTGGCACAGCCTGGGTTTGGGGCGACGACGAGAACGTCAATGCGGTCAAGTTGAGCACCGGCGTTGTGATAGGCGGCTGCGGGCTTCCGCCTCCTCCGCCCATTGCCATGGCGTGCACGGCCATGCCGGTTACGATCTTCCCCGGCGAGCCTGTAACCGTGACCGCAACGACCTCGGATGTTGAACCGAAGATGAACGTGATTTACAGCTGGTCTGGAAGCGGCGCCACCGGCACCGGAACGACGGCCACGGTGGCCACGGGTTCGCTGGTTCCCGGCACCTATACGGTGAAGGGTCAAGTGAAGGAAGGCAAACCGGGCAAGGAAGGCATGAAGGCTGGCGAGATGGCCGATTGCTCCGCGCTGTTTACCGTGAAGGCATACGAGCCGCCAACCATTAGTTGCACGGCCAACCCATCCACGATGCACCCCGGCGACACGAGCACTATTACTTCAGTTGGGGTGAGCCCGCAGAACCTTCCGCTGACCTATAGCTACACCGCTCAGGCGGGCACCATCGAAGGCAACGGCACCACCGCGACCTACAATTCGGCGGGTGCTCCAACCGGACCTGTCTCCATAACGTGTAAGGTTGCGGACGATAAGGGCGGAACGGCAAGCAGCGGCACGTCCGTGACGATTGTGCCGATTCCGATTCCGCCGCCGCCGCCTGTCACCTCCCTTTGCTCGATCTCGTTCGACAGGGACCTCAAGCGCCCGACTCGTGTGGACAACGAAGCCAAGGCGTGTCTCGACCAGGTGACCACCGCTCTCAAGAACGATCCGACAGCAAAGGTCGTGGTGGTTGGCGAATCGACGGCAACGGAGAAGGCGCCGCCGAAGGGTAAGCACGCCAAGGCTCAGGAAGACATTGCCGCGGAGCGCGCCATCAACACCAAGGATTACCTGGTGAACGAGGAACAGAGCGGCATCGATGCCTCTCGGATCATCGTTCGCACCGGCGCCGGGGATAGCAAGACTGTGGAAGACTACCTGGTACCGGCGGGAGCAAACTTCGATAGCGATGTGCCTGGAACGACTTCGGTGGACGCGAGCGGAATCAAGGTGCTATCGCGCAAACCCATTGGCGAGGTTGAGCCCAAAAAGGTGCATAAGAAGAAAGCCGCGGCAGAAAAGCCGTCGGCCGGGCAGTAAGTCCGCCGGCTTGCTAATGCAGTGAATGAATCCGCCGAGTCTTTCGCGAATTGTGGAAGGCTCGGCGGGAAGAGAAGGATGACTCCTGCTGCAATCGTTAGAGGCTGACCGGGAAGCTGGTTAGCCTCTTCACTTTTGTTGAGCATCCTTTCCTCATTCGATATGCTATTGAAATCAGGGAGCTTCCTTCTTTCCATGGGCCGTTCGGGGATTTGTCTCGATCTTCATTGCCGGCGCGCATGCATCACGCATGCCGCGGCATTGATTCTGCTTGCTTTCTGCGGCTATGAAACGGCTGCGCAGGCGCCCTGGACCCCAGTTGGTCCGGCCGGCGGCGATGCGCGCGCCTTCGCTCCGGTTTCTGGACAGCCAAACCATCTTTACCTGGGAACAACCAATAGCGGGGTCTACGAATCGCTGGACCAAGGCAGCTCTTGGCATCGGTTGGCAAAACTGGATCCGGCGGAAGACCTGGTGGTGGATAGCATTATCGTCGATTCCGCGCATGCTTCCGTCATCTTTGCGGGGGGATGGAAACCCGACCAGCGTCCTGGCGGGCTGTATGTGAGCCGTGACGGGGGCACGCACTGGAACGCCGTGGAAGCTCTGCGGGACAAGTCAATTTTTTCTTTGGCTCAATCACCCTCGCAAGCCAACATAATTTTTGCGGGCACGCTGGACGGAGTGTATATGAGCGCCGATTCAGGCCTGTCCTGGACGTTGATCAGCCCTCCTGGCAGCCACGAGATTCATGAAGTGGAGTCGCTCGCTGTCGATCCCAAGGACCCGGACATTGTTTATGCCGGAACCTGGCATCTGCCGTGGAAGACATTGGACGGCGGAAAGCATTGGCACAGCATCAAGAACGGCGTGATCGAAGATTCCGATGTGTTTTCGATGGTCATCGATCCGGACAAGCCGAGCACGGTCTATTTAAGCGCGTGCAGCGGGATCTACAAGAGCGAGAACGCCGGCGAACTCTTTCACAGAGTTCAGGGTATTCCCTCATCGGCGCGGCGGACGCGCGTCCTGATGCAGGATCCGAACAATCACGAGATCGTTTATGCGGGAACCACCGAGGGCCTCTACAAGACGGTCGACGCGGGCAAGACCTTCCAGCCCATGACCGGGCCGGAAGTTGTGGTGAACGATGTCTACGTCGATCCGGCGGATTCAAATCAAGTGTTGCTTGCCACCGATCGCGGTGGCGTGCTTTCGAGCAAAGACGGAGGGGTTACATTTGCCCCATCTAACGAAGGAATCTCAGGGCGCCACGTCGAGGCGCTACTGGTGGATCGCAAGAATCCCGCAAGGCTCTATGCGGGAGTGGTGAACGACAAGACTTATGGCGGAGTATTTGTTTCAAACGATAGCGGCACAAGCTGGGAGCAGGTTGGCGAAGGGCCCGGCGGCGGACTGGCGGGGCGCGATGTTTTTTCCCTGGCCGAGACCCAGGATGGAACGGTTGTGGCCGGGACCAATCACGGGATCTTTGTGCTGGACACGAGCGATCGCCGCAACGACAAGACAACGCAACCAGCACCGGCACAAGACGCAAATTCGCCAACTGACGGATCTCAATCGGCGCCCTCGCCATCATCGGAGACCTCGAGCTCCAGTCGGGGCAACGATCCGGACCCGCCGCCAGCAGACCTGAGTTCCACAACCGGGAGCCCGCTGTGGCAGCCGAGAAACACGATCGCAAATACCAGCGTCAAGGTGGCCATAGAGACCCACCGCGGAGAACACGTCGACGTAGAAAAGCAAGTGGCCGATCCCACCATCGAGCTCGAGAGCCGCGTGAACGCGATCGATGTTTCGGGAGACGTTTGGCTTGCCTCGACCGGCTTCGGGATTCTTACCAGCCACGACCAGGGCGCGAGTTGGCAAGGTGGGCAGGTGATGGGCTCAGGCGATTACCTGTCGGTTGCTGTGCACGATGGCCTGATGGTCGCGGCCCGGGCCGACGGAATGGTGCGGTCCACCGATTCGGGCATGACCTGGGACCCGATTGGAATTCCATCGACTCTCACGCGCATTCATGGCGTGGCTTTTTCAGCGGATGGCACGCTGTGGTTGGGAGCGCGCGAAGGACTCTACTTTACGCACGACCTGGGCAAGACCTGGCGTTGGATCGGGCGGCTCCCCTTAACCGATGTGGACGATCTTTACTATGACGCGGCCACCAACAAGGTGATGGTGAGTTCACGGATCAGCGAACAAATCTTCGCGATCGACCCCAAGAGCCTGACCTGGAAATGGTGGCAGACCGGATACCGCATCGGGTTGGTTCGGACGGCGGGACAGCGGGTGGTGGCGGCCACACTCTATGACGGAGTGGTGATTGAGCCGCAGGCGGTTGGAACGCAAACGGGGCAGAAGTGATACAAGATAGCTTCTAGCCACCAGCTTCTAGCCGCCAGCCCGGCATGCCCATGTTCCGAAGGCTGCACCGGTTTTAGGTGTCGAACAAATGATCTTCTGTATCATGGTTGTATGAGGGCTGAACCGCTCACTTCCCCGAATCAAGCCGGTTCTCGGAGCCGCGCTTTTCAAACTCATGACCCACGCCTTGAGCCGATCGCGGCCAAAGTGCTGGCTGGCCAGCGGCTCGACTTCAACGACGGGCTTGCCCTTTACGGCTCGCCGGATGTGCTGGCGGTAGGCTGGTTGGCCAACCATGTGCGCGAGCGGATGCATGGCGACGTGACCTACTTCAACGTCAATCGCCACATCAACCCCACGAATGTGTGCGTCGCGGCATGCAAGCTGTGCGCCTTTGGGCGCAAGAAGGGCGACCCGGCCGGCTACACCATGGCCCTCAAAGAAGCGTGGGAGACGGCGGCTTCGGGCTACTCGGAGGAGGTGACCGAGTTCCACATCGTTGGGGGGTTGCATCCTGACCTGCCGCTCGAATATTTTCTAGACCTTGTGCAGGGCCTGAAGCAGCGATTTCCCAAGGTTCACATCAAGGCCTTCACCATGGTGGAGGTGGCCTATTTGGCGCGGCGGGCGAAGCTGAGCATTCAAGAAACATTGGTGAAGCTGCGCGACGCGGGCGTGGACTCCATGCCCGGAGGCGGCGCGGAGATTTTTGCCGCGCGGGTGCGTTCGATTATCTGCGACCACAAGATCGACGGCGAAGAGTGGCTGACAACCGCGCGGCTGGCGCACAAGCTCGGCTTCAAGACCAACGCGACCATGTTGTACGGGCACATTGAGAACGACGAGGATCGCGTGGACCACCTGCTCAAACTGCGTGCGCTGCAGGACGAGACAGGCGGCTTTCAGACGTTCATTCCTCTGGCCTTTCATCCGGAAAACACGCCGCTCGACCATCTGCCGGTGACCACGGGCCTCACGGATATTCGCCAGATTGCGGTAAGCCGGCTGCTGCTGGATAACTTTGCGCACATCAAGGCCTATTGGCAAATGATGACGCCGAAGATTGCGCAGATTTCGCTTCGTTTTGGCGCTGACGATCTTGACGGCACGGTGATCGAGGAGAAGATTTACCACGACGCCGGGGCAACAACGCCGCAAGGCATGACGCGCAAAGAGCTGTGCAGGCTGATTACCGAGGCCGGCCGAATTCCGGTGGAGCGCGATACGCTTTACCACGCGGTGACGCGCACCGAGGACAGCTTTACGGTAGCTGTTTAGCGGCTTCGAGAGAGGAGCGGGTTGCCATGAGTTCTTTTGGACCGGCAGCAATCCTCGGTCTCTGCTTAGGCTTCATGTGGGGCACGGGATGTTCGCTGGCGATTATGTATTCTATCTATCTTGGAGGCTATCGCAAGGCTGTCGAGGAATCACTTCTGCCGGCAAAGTCGAAGCGCTTTCGCGAGACGCTGAAAAGGATTGAAGCGCGGCGGACGCAGGAAGCAGCCGAGTCCGCGCCGAAGTGAGCCAAGCCCGATGAAAATGAACTCATACATTGCGCTTCTTCGCGCCGTGAATGTTATGGGCGCCGGCCAGCTGCCTATGACCGAACTCAAATCCCTGTGCGAATCGGCTGGCTTTAAGTGTGTTCGGACGTACATCGCCAGCGGCAACGTCGTATTTCAATCGGCTAAGACTGAAGCACAGGTGAAGGCGATCCTCGAAGCTGCCCTCGCCAAACGTGGCGGAAAACCCGTCGGCGTCATGGTGCGCACGGCGGCTGAGATGGCCGCTGTTCTCGCCGCCAATCCGTTTCCGCAGATGCCGGCCAACCGCACGCTTGCTCACTTCCTCGACCAGCCTCCGGCTACCGATGCATTGCAGACTATTTCAAAACAGGCGCGCGAAGAGCTGGCGCTGGGCCTGCGCGAAATCTATGTCTATTACGCCGACGGCGTCGGAGAATCCCGGCTGAATATCCCTGCCGCCAAGAACGGCACCGCACGCAATATGAACACCGTCGCCAAGCTTGCCGAAATCGCGGCGGGTCTTTAGAGCAGAACCAGGTAACGTGTATCCCTCAGGGGCTAAAGCCCGCTTTCTTTGCGACCGCTAGCGGCACGGCTGAAGCCGTGCCCTTTCAAAGCGGGACCTGGCTACTCTGGGCCGCCCTTGCCCCGCCATTTATTTCGAACCAGGGAATTGGCTGGCGATCACGGTCGCACAACAGCGCCGTTCTTCATGACAAAACTCACATGTTCGACAGCGGTGATGTCTTCGAGCGGGTTGCCGGGCACGGCGATGACGTCAGCGAAGTAGCCGGGCTTGAGTTGGCCGATCTGGCCTTCCCATCCAAGGAGTCTTGCGCCGTTGATGAGGTCGGCCTGCAGGACAGTCAGCGGCTTCATGCTGTAGCGGACCATCAACTCCAATTCGACCGCCTGCGTGCCGTGCGGAAAGGGGCCTACATCGGAGCCGACCGCGAAGGGAATGCCGGCGGCGACCTGCTTCTTGAACTCGGCGATCTTGTAGTCGAGCAGCGCACGTTCGCGCGCGGCTGTGGTTGGCGATTCGGCGTGCTGCGCAAAGTACTCGAAGATGGCGAAGGTGGGAACGGCGGGGATCTGCTTCTCGCGCATCAGGCGCATGGTCTCGTCGCTGAGCTGCGTGGCGTGATCGATTGAAGCAACGCCGGCTTGGGCGGCGTAGAGCGTTCCCGGCTCGCCCATAGCGTGCACGGCAACCACGGCGCCGAGGCGATGGGCTTCTTCGACGGCGGCGGCCAGTTGCGCCTCGGTGTACTGATAGGGCGTGTGCAGTACGCCGTCAATCATCTTGTCGGGGCCGGTCTCGTAGACTTTGGCGAAGTCGGATCCTTCCTTATGTTGCGCGCGCATAACCTCGACAAGTTGGCCGGTGGAGTTCGCGTAGTCCGCGTTAGAGAGCACATGCTGCGCCGGATTGAAGTGCAGCGCGTCTTCATGGCCGCCCAGGATATCGATTGCGTTGCCGCTGACGCGCAACCTGGGGCCAAGAATAATCCCCTGGTTAATGGCATCGCGGATAGCGGTGTCGGCGGAGCCTGCGCCTTCAGTTCCCATATCGCGCTCGGCGGTGAAGCCGGCAAGCAGGTCGGCCTTGGCAGCCTGTTCGGCCAGAATGGTCCGCCATGGGACGGACTCCTCGACCGTCTGCAGGTCTTCGGCGCCCGGATGCAGGAATAGATGAACGTGGGCGTCGATGAGGCCGGGAAGCAGAGTGACGTCGCCGAGGTCAATCACCTTTGCGCCCTGCGGATGGCCAACAGAGACGCCCACCTGGCGAATGCGGTCGCCTTCAACGAGGATCTCGCCGGGGCGGAGCACGGTTCCACTGTCGACCTGGAGCAACCGGGCAGCGTGGAGGACGATGGGGGGCGCGGGCTGTTGCTGGGCTGGGGCAAGTGGCGACAGGCACACAGTGGCGCAGGCAGCGAACAGTGCCGGCCGAAAACAAATGAGAGCGCTGTTGGTTGAAATCCGCATGGTTAAGAATATGCCCGATCGGCTCGACGTTGTCGATGGGCGGGTTTATTGAGTATGACGGTTGAATTGAGACGGCGCCTCAGTATGCGGCGATCCCGGTGATGTGCTGGCCGAGGATGAGGGCATGAATGTCGTGCGTGCCTTCGTAGGTCTTTACGGATTCGAGGTTCATCATGTGACGCATGATGGGGTAATCCTCCGTGATTCCGTTGGCGCCGAGAATGTCGCGGGCCATGCGGGCGGTTTCAAGGGCCATCCAAACATTGTTGCGCTTGGCCAATGAGATGTGCTCGTGACCTGATTTCCCCGCGTCCTTGAGCCGGCCGACATGGAGCGAGAGCAACTGAGCTTTGGAGATTTCAGAGATCATCCAGACTAGTTTTTCCTGAATGAGCTGGTGGCCGGCGATGGGCTGCGAGTGGAACTGCTTGCGGACCTTGGCGTATTGCAGGGCCGTGTCGTAGCAGGACATGGCCGCGCCGATGGCGCCCCAACTAATGCCGTAGCGAGCCTGGTTGAGGCACATGAGCGGGCTCTTCAGGCCGCTGGTTCCGGGCAGCAAATTGGCGGCGGGGATGTGGACGTCCTGCAAGGTGAGGCTGCTGGTGACGGAGGCGCGAAGAGACCATTTGCCATGGACTTCGTGGGCCGAGAAGCCGGGGCGATCGGTTTCAACGAGGAAACCGCGAATGGTGCTGTCGGAAGGGTCGTCTTCGCTCGGGACCTTCGCCCAAATTACGGCGACGTCGGCGATGGCGCCGGAGGTGATCCACATCTTCTCGCCGTTGAGTATGTACTCATCGCCGGATTTGCGGGCAGTGGTGGTCATCCCTCCTGGGTTCGATCCGAAGCCGGGCTCGGTCAACCCGAAGCAGCCGAGCTTTTCTCCGCTGGCAAGGGCGGGGAGCCACATGCTCTTCTGGGCCTCAGATCCGAAGGTGTAGATGGGGTACATGATCAGGGCGGATTGCACGCTGACGAAACTGCGCAGGCCGGAGTCGCCGCGCTCCAGCTCCTGCATCACCAGGCCGTACTCGACATTGGACATCCCGGCGCAACCGTAGCCCTCGAGGTTGGCGCCGTAGAAGCCGAGCTCGCCCATCATCGGGACCAACTCGCGCGGGAAGCGGCCTTCGCGGAAACAGTCTGCGATGATGGGGACGATGTTTTCGTCTACGAATTCACGAGCGGTGCGGCGGACGAGGAGTTCGTCTTCACTGAAGCTCGAGTCGAGATGAAGGAAGTCTACGTTTTGGAATTTGAAGGACATAAATCGACCTCCCGTTTGGCGTGTCCTGGTTCCTCAAATAGTCAGCTTAGATCCCGACTCTAGCCGCTGCGGAATTGCAAATAACTGAAAACAGAATCGCAGGGGCTAAAGCCCAAAGTGATTTTGTTGCTCTTCCGGCACGACTGAACAGGCTGCGGAAAAACGGGGAACAGGAGGCGAATTCGCCGAAAATCTCCCCTCAGGGGCTAAAGCCCGCGTTGATTCTACGCCACTTACGGCACGGCTAAAGCCGTGCCCTTTCAAAGCAATAAGTTTTTCCGCAACCTGTGAAGTCGTGCCCTGACACATTTTGAACTCTCAATGGAATCTTGTAAGAAGATGCCTGTTCCCTGATCCCTGTTCCCAGCTTTATTCCAGAAACTCGCGGACGAATTTGTTATCGGTGTGAAGCAACTCGTGAAGTGAGCCGTCGAAGATCAGGCGGCCTTCTTCGAGCATGAGGAATGTGGTATTGGGATCGGTTTGGCCGGCGGGGAGGGGGACCATCGAGCCCAGCTCCGCATCGAATCGGTGAGTGCACAGGGTGAATGCGTCCTGAAGGCGATGGGTGACGAGCAGCGACGGAGTGCGGTAGACGTCGCGCTCCTTCATGACCAATTCGATGATGGTGGTGGAGGTGACGGGGTCGAGGCCGCCGGTGGGCGAGTCGTAGAGAATGAGTTCGGGCTTATGAATGAGGGCGCGGGCGATGGCCACACGGCGGCGCATTCCACCGGAAAGGCTGGCGGGATAAAGCGCGAATGTGTCATCCAGTTCGACGAAGCGCAATGCTTCATGAACGCGAGTGTCGATTTCGTCGTCCGGAACTCCTTCACCGATCAACTGGTAGCCGACATTGTCGCGCACAGTGAGCGAATCGAAGAGCGCGCCTTCCTGGAAGACCATTCCAGCGCGAGTGCGGAGCGGAAAAAGTTGCTCCTCGGGCATGGTGGCGATCTCTTCGCCGAACAGCCGTATGCTGCCCTGGTCGGGGCGCAGCAGTCCGTTGACCAGCTTGAGGAGAACGCTTTTACCCACGCCTGCCGGTCCAAGCAGGATACGGGTTTCACCCGGCGCAACGGAGAAACCAATGTCGTTCAGAACGGGCCTGCCATCGAAACCAATTGACACGTTTCGAAAGACGACGACGGGACCCGGAATCGCGGGCGAAGCGGAATGTTGTGCAGCCGTAGTCTCGCTCATAGTGGGGGCAGCAGGGTGAGCAACACCTGGGTGACCAGGAAGTCGACAAAGATGATGAGGACCGATGCTGTGACCACGGCCTGAATGGTGGAGCGGCCAACACCCTCGGTTCCGCCGGAGGTCCTCATGCCATAAAAGCAGCCGATGGAGGCGATGATGAAGCCGGAGAAAAGCGGCTTGACGAGTCCCTGGATGATGTCGGGGTAACGGAGGTGCTCCCATGCCTGTGAAAAGTACTGCGTGGCGTCCTGGTGGTTCATGAAAACGGTGACAAAGGCGCCGCCGAAGATCCCGAAAGCGTCGGCGATGATGGTGAGAAAGAACAGCATGGTGATGCAGGAGAATAGCCGCGGAGTCACGAGCTTGCGCATGGGGTCGACGCCCAGAGCGCGCATGGCGTCAATCTGCTCGGTCACCACCATCGACCCCAGCTCGCTGGCCATTGAGGAGGCGTTGCGGCCGGCGACCATGATGCCGGTGAGCACCGGGCCCAACTCGCGGATCATGGTGATGCTGACGAAGCGGCCGGTGACTTCCGCCGCGCCAAACTGAGCCAGGGTGGCGGCGGATTGCAGGGCCAGCACGCCCCCGGTGAAGAAGCCGGACATGAGTACAATGGTTGCCGAACCGAAGCCGATGATGTCGGACTGCACCAGGAACTCCGGCCAGTAGCGGGGCGGGCTGAACAGGTTCATGACAGCCCGATGCGCGAACAGGGAGTATTCCTGGACGGTGAGCACGAGTTGCTTGGCGGTTCTTTCGATGGTATTGGTCGCCATTGGGATTTGCCGGTTCGACGCGCGGCGGGGAAGAACTTCTCTCCCGAAATGACCGTGCAAGGTCAGGATAGCGCATCGGGGAGCGGCGTCCGTCGTGGGCGTCGGGGCGATATGCCCGGATGGTGCGGGGGAAAGACGAGGGGTTGAGCCGCGCCGCGATGCCGGTTGCTTCAGTTGCGGATGGGCCGCATCGTAAACTGGCCTAGAGACCCAGCAAGTTGACTCCTGAAGCAGCCCACAAGGTGACGAAGTTCTTTAGCGGATTTGCCGGCGAGGCGAAGCCGCTGTTGTTGCTGGATTACGATGGGTCGCTGGCCCCGTTCAGAGTTGACCGGTTCAAGGCGCGCCCGTGGGCAGGAGTGCGGGAGTTGCTGGGGCGCATTCAGCGGCAAGGCGTGACGAGAATGGCCGTTGTCACCGGGCGGCCTGCATCTGAGATAGCGCCGTTGTTGGGGCTCGATGATCCTGTTGAGGTGTGGGGTCTGCACGGAGCGGAGCGGCTTTATCCCGATGGGCGTCGTGAGTTGGAGCAGGCTCCAGATGCGGCTTGGAAGAAGCTGGAAGCGTTGCGTGAGCAACTTCAGCGCGATAGCCTTGGCGGGCTCTTCGAGGATAAGGCGAACGCGGTCGTGATGCACTGGCGCGGAGCTTCGCCGCGTAAAGCGAAATTGATTGAGAAGCGGACACGGGCGTTGTTCGAGCCGTTGGCCGAAATGGATGGGCTGTCACTGCTGGAGTTCGAGGCCGGCGTGGAGTTGCGCGTGGGGCGCGACAAGGGCGGCGCAGTCGAGGCGATTGTGCAAGAGTCTGGTGCCGATGCGCCGGTTGCCTATTTGGGCGACGACCTGACCGACGAAGCGGCGTTTCGCGCCGTCAATACTCTCGGGTCTCGTGGCCTGAGCGTGCTGATGCGTCAGGTATGGAGAGAATCGGCGGCGGAGGTTTGGCTGCGGCCACCGGGCGAGTTGAGGGAGTTTTTGGAAATCTGGATAGAGGCAGGGAGCGGGGATTAGGAAACAGGGCGACCGGCGCAATACTAGTGTCCTGTCTCTAAAGTTCCTTATGAAGATCGCGGAAGGGGAAATGCAGATCCTTCGACTCACCACCCCCAAACTGAAAAACGTTTGGGGCCCCTTTCGCTCAGGATGACAGATCATTTTATGTTTTGGACTCTAGAGACAGGACACTAGCTTACCGCTAATCGGGGTTGATATCGACGGGACTTCAGGGTGAATAATTTCTATTGACTGGCCAGAGAGTCTAGTGTATTAGTGTAGTAGACACTTGAATGAACCTGCGCATCAACTTCTCTTCCGGCGTACCCATCTATCTGCAACTGATAGAGCAGATCAAGCACGCCGTGGACACAGGCGCGGTGCGCGAAGGCGAGCAGTTGCCCACCATCAGGAAAGTTGCCGAGGAGCTGGCTATGAATCCTAATACCGTGGCCAGAGCCTATCGCGAATTGGAGCGCGACGGGGTGATTGAAGTGAGGCACGGATTGGGAGCCTACGTGGCGGAGCCGCGGGCGTCTTCGGCAAAGTCCATTGAGATTCGCAAGGCGGGCGCGGTTCTGCGGCCTGCGATAGAGAAGGGCGTAGCGCTCGGCTTGTCGGAATCGGAGCTGCGCCGTGTTTTTGAGGACGAACTTTCGCGGTTGGTGAATGACGCAATCGCAGCACGGAGGCGCACTTGAGCGAAACCATCATCTCCACCCAGGGACTCTTGAAAAGTTACAGCGGCAAGCCGGCGTTGCGAGGCCTCAATCTCGCTGTGCCGCGCGGATCGATTTGCGGATTTCTGGGCCGTAACGGCGCCGGAAAAACGACGACGCTAAAGCTTTTGTTGGGGATGCTTCGTCCGGATGGGGGAGAGATTCGGCTGTTTGGCGAAACCGTGAAATCGGAAGCGTCTTCAATTGCGGCGCGGCAGAGGCTAGCCTTCATCAGCGAGGACAAGGAGCTTTACCCTTACATGACTGTAGGTCAGACGATCCGGTTTACGCGTGCGTTTTTCCCCACGTGGCGCAGGGACCTGGAGGAGAAATTCCTGGAGCTTTTCCGATTGCCTCGAGAGAAGGCCGTGCCCAAGCTCTCAAGGGGAATGCGCACCCAGCTTATGCTGCTGCTGGCGATGGCGCGCGGCTCGGAGTTGCTGATGATGGATGAGCCAACCAGCGGGCTCGACCCGGCGATGACGGAAGACATTCTTCAGGCTCTTGCGGATCTGGCAGTCAGCGACGAAACGACGGTTTTCTTTTCGTCGCATCAGTTGATGGAGGTGGAACAGATCTGCGACCGGGTTTGTTTAATCGACGAAGGCCAGTCGGTTATCCAAGGCGTGCTCGACGACCTGAAAGCGCAGTACCGGCGCATTCTGCTGGTTTTCGATGCGGCGCCGCCGCTTGCGCTTGCCGGCTTGCCTGGCATCGATCATCTGCGCCAGCGCGGCCGTACGGCATCGATCCTGGCACATAACAATGTCGACGCGGTGGTTGAAAGTGCGCGGGCGCTGGGAGCGATTTCGACAGAAGTGCGCCCCGTAACCCTGAAAGAGCTTTTCCTGGATCATGTGAGGGGGGAATGATGCTTTGGTACAAGGCCTGGCTTGAAACGCGGTGGCGCTTTGGTTTTCTAGTTGGCATGATCCTGATGGTGTGGCTCGCGCCCTTGTGGATCTCCGCAACGGGGGTTCATTCGGGAGTGCCCGCGGCGAGACAATGGATGGGCATTCAACTGGGTTCGGTACTTCTTTACATCTTTACGGCGATATACCTTGCGGGCTCGGGCGTCAACAGCCAAACCATTTACGCCGCGACATCCGGATTTCATGGCTCGATGCTGTTCACTTTGTCGCTTCCGGTTTCACGGCGGCGGCTGCTCTTCGTTCGAGCTGGATTGGGCGCGATTCTAACCTGCATCCTGGTGGCCATCATGGCGGGGTACATCCTGTTCCTGCGACCGGAAGCAACCAGCGCCATCGAAGCCGCGGTGTATCTGACGCGGGTTATCGTTTGCACCATGGCCGTCTATGCTGTGTCGGTGCTGCTGGCCTGCGTGCTGGATGAAATGTGGCAGTTCACAGGTGTGTGCTTCTTATGGGTTGCGGTGTTCTTGTTGCAGTCCAGATTTGAAATGCTCTCGCGCGTCAGCCCTCTTCGCGGCATGAGCCTGAATTGTTATCCGATCACTGCGCCAATGCCGTGGGCCCCGGTCGTTACGTCAGCGGTGCTTGCCGGCATTTTGCTTTATGCGTCGGTGCTGGTGCTGCAGCGAAAAGAGTATTGACCGCATTCGCTCCGGGAGGCAAGCGCACCGTAGAGCCTGTTTCACAACCGTCTCGGTGCACCGAGAAGCATTCCCTCAGGGGCTAAAGCCCGCGATTCTCTTGCTCCGTATCGGCACGGCTGAAGCCGTGCCCTTTCAAAACCGGGTTATGAAATAGCTTCTCAGACAATCCGTCGTTCAGTCTCTGCCCTTTTTGCGGATCTCGATGTTGAGGCGCTTGATCTTCTGGTTGAGGGTGGAGAGGGGGATGCGGAACTGCTCGGCGGCGTCGGTCTGGTTGCCGTTGCAGCGCTCGAGCTTCTCGACGATGATGCGGCGCTCGATGTCTTCGAGGATGTCGAACAACGAGGCGTTGGGGTTGTGTTCGAGCAGGGCATCCTGGAAGCTGCGGCCGGTGATCTGGCCAGGCAAAAGATCGGAACCGATGACTGGCCCCGAGGAGAGTACGACGCCGCGTTCTATTGAATTCTCCAGCTCGCGAACGTTGCCGGGCCACTCGTAATCGACCAGGGCGCGGAGTGCATCGGCGGAGAGCTTGCGCGCGGGCAGATCGTTTTCCTTGGCATAAAACTCGAGAAAATGGCTGGCGAGCAGTGGGATATCTTCGCGGCGCGCGCGCAAGGGCGGCAGGTCTACCGTGATGACATTGAGACGGTAGAAAAGGTCTTCGCGGAAGCGCCCATCGCGGACGGCCTGGCGCAGGTCGATGTTGGTGGCGGCGATGATGCGTACGTCCACCTGAATCTCCTGAATTCCGCCGAGGTGCATGAAGCGGCGATCCTGTAGCACACGCAAAATTTTGGCTTGCGTATCCGTGCCCATGGTGGCGATTTCATCAAGGAAGAGCGTGCCGCCGTTGGCGACTTCAAAGAGGCCTTTCTTCGACGCCACGGCCGATGTGAAAGCGCCTTTGACGTGGCCGAAGAGCGTGGATTCAAGCAGCTCCGAGGGCATGGCGCCGGTGTTGATGGGGACGAAGGGCTTGTCGCGGCGAGGCGAGTTGGCGTGGATGGCCTTGGCGATCAGCTCCTTGCCGGTTCCGCTTTCGCCCTGGATGAGAACGGTGGAACGGCTGGGGGCGATCTGCGCAACCAGGTCGAAGACCTTGAGCATCATCTCGCTCTTGCCCACGATGTTGGTAAAGTTGTAGCGCTGCTTGAGGGCGCGCTTGAGCTGCAGGTTCTCTTCCTCGGCGCGATGGCGGGCGACGGCGGAGCGAATGTCGGCCAGCAGCTTCTCGTTGTCCCAGGGCTTCTGAACGAAGTTTTCCGCGCCGGCGCGGACGGCCTCGACGACGTTGTCCACGGTGCCGTAAGCGGTGATCATAATGACCGGCAGTTCCGACTGGCGATCCTTGATCTGGGGCAGGAGTTCAAGCCCGCTCTGGCCGGGAAGCGCCAGATCGAGGAGTACGAGATCGAAGTTCTCCAGTTCCAGAACGCGCAGACCCTCCTCGCCGTCGCTGGCAGTTCTTACGGAATAGCCTTCGAGGGTCAACAGCACTTCAAGCGACTCGCGAATGCCAGCCTCGTCGTCGATGACCAAAATGCTCGCGGGAATGCCGGCGCCGGAAAGGATGCCGGACGCGCCGTTTGCCGCGACGGGCAGATTCAAAGGCTGTTCAACCTCAGGCATGTACAGACTTCCTTAACAACGGAAACTCGAGATGAAACGTGGTGCCGGCGCCGACAGCGCTCTCGACATGGATTTTGCCGGCGTGCTCCTGAATGATGCCGTAGGAGACAGAGAGGCCTAGTCCGGTGCCACGGCGATCGCCCGGCCTGGGCGTCGTCTTGGTGGTGAAGAACGGGTCGTAAATACGCTTGAGGTGCTCGGGTGCGATGCCCGATCCGGAGTCGTTCACAATGGCTTCGACGTGCCCATTGGCAAGCGTGGCTACGCGCAGACGGCCGCCGCTGGGCATGGCCTCTTTGGCGTTCAGCAAAAGATTGAGAAAGACCTGCTGCAGCTTGCCGGGATTGCCATGAATCAGGGGCAGTTGCTCGGCCAGGTCGAGATCGACCATGATCTGCGCGGTTTTGAACTGGTGATCGAGCAGCGACAGCGTGTCGCGGATGACCTGGTTCAGATTGGTCTCGCGGAACTCGGTCGTCGAGGTGCGCGAGAAGTTAAGCAGGCCATTGGCGATCTCGGCGGCGCGGAAGCTCTGCTGAGTAATCTTGTCGAGCACCGGCCCCAGCCGCGGATCGGCCTTGAGCTGCTTGGAGAGCATCTGGGCGTACGAAGAGATGACGGCCAGCGGCGTGTTGATCTCGTGGGCCACGCCGGCGGCCAGCAAGCCGATGGAGCTCAGCTTGTCAGCCTGGGCGAGCTGGGTTTCGAGGGAGACTCTCTCGGTGATGTCGTCGACGAGGATGATGCGGCCGACCGAAACAAAATTGCGTGAAAGGAGGGGCGCTATGGCGACATTTGCGGTGCGCTGCTCACCGGCGCGGGTGATGAGACGGAATTTGTAGAGATGATGGACGCCGGGCTCGTTGCGGAAGCCCTCGAGCGCCTCGATAAACTCCAAGGGGAAGACAGCATGAAGCGGCTGACCCAGCGCCTCGGCGCGGCTGAGGGCGTACATGGCCTCCATCTGTGCGTTCCAGCTTTCGATACGGTCGTTGAGATCGATGGCCAGGATGCCGACGTTGATGGATTCGACAATGTTCTCGTTGAACTCCTTGAGCCGCTCGAACTCGCCGATCTTTTCTTCCAGGCGCGCATAGAGGCTGGCGTTCTGGAGGGCGATGCCGATGTAACTGGCGAGGGATTCGAGCAGCTCGACGTCTTCGCTGGATAGGAAATCTCCGCCGATGGTGCGGCCCAGGCCTATGACCGCGATGGTGCGCGTTGCGGCAGGTCCGGATGGATTCCCATCGCCGGTTTGCAGCTGGCCAGCGGGCACGCGGCAGGGCAAGTAGTAATTGAGGTCGAGAAGCGCGGCAGTACGCTGTTCGTCTTCAGCCAGGTGCAATGCGTTTTGCGCGTTCTCAAGAAAGATGTGCGAGTGGTCCTTCGCCTGGTCGAAGTCAAGGAAGCCCAAGGCGAAGGAGCTCGAGTCGAGCCAGCCGGGGGGCGTTCCTTGGTCGAAGGGAGCCGGCAAACCGTGGGACGCAGCCAGTCGCAGGCGGCCGGAATCATCAGCCAGGAAGATGGCCACGCGCGCTACCAGCATGGTGCGCGGCAGCCGTTCCACGATGGATGAAAGCAAAGCCTCGATATTTGTTTCCGAACTGAGGCTGCGCCCGAATTCAATCAAAGCCTGGCGATAGTCGTAGCGATGGCGATCGAAGGCTCTGTCAACCCAGCCTTGAATCCTCCGCTTGAGGGGATCGAAGATCGCGGCTGTGACCAGAATGGTCAGCACCAGGCCCCACTCACGCCACTGTTCCGGCATGCCGTTGTGCACAACCAGCGTGCTGAGCGCAATAATCCCGAAGTAAGCGCCGGCCAGCAAGCCGGCGGCCAGCGTATAGGCCACGCCACGCTTGAAGATCAGGTCGGTGTCCATCAACCGGTAGCGGACAATGGCCCAACTGAAGGTGAGCGGCAAGATCACCAGCGAGAACCCGGCCAGATTGGACAGCAACCGGGGCGGATGCAAGTCGAGCAGGAAGGGGAGGGCGTAAAGCAGCGTGAAAGGCACAACGGCCAGAACCGTCCCGCGCGTGACCCACTTCAACTGCTGGCGCAGCAACGGAGTGTTTGCCCGGCTGTAACTGCGCAGGAACAGCAGCGCGGCCAACGCATAGAAGATGGCAACGTAGGCGGTTCCGGTCTGATCCAATAAGTGCTTTAGCAGCTCGGTTGCCTGCCTTGTGGTGATGGTCCAGATCCACAGGCCGAGCAGGCCCGCGCCTGGAGCATATACCAGTGGCAATAGCCAGCGGCGGTGGATGTTCTTGAACCGCTGCTCAGGGAAACTAAGCGCGAAATGGAGAAAGAGGGCGGGCTGGAGAGATTCAGCCAGCACGTTCGACCAGAAAACGGTCCAGTCCAGCGGATCGAGTTCGCCGGTATATTTCAGGGTGAACAGGGCAAACGAAACCAGGCAGAAGAGGTAGAAGTGGGTGGCGCGGGGCGCGGTCCAGCGGCGAAAGAGAACGTAGATTCCGATGGCCAGATAGACCAGCCCAATAACGCGTTGCGCCTGTGCCAGGCTGCGGTCGAGCGGAACGGGGATGACCTTGACCGGGGTATCGAGCTCCTCGCCATCGCGGGTGATGGTGTAGTAAGCCTGACCATATGGTGTTGCGTGGTAGAGCGCCCGCTCGAGGTCAGCTACCTGGAGGGTAGGAGCTCCGTCACAGGAGGCGCAAGTGGCAACGGCGGTGAGAAGGTCGTGGATCTTGATTCCGGCCTGCTGGCCGGGCATATCGGGAAGGACTTTGTCGGCTCGGAGCCCACCCGCGACCTCGCGCCACCACACGCCGTCGTCGGGCTGCTGGAACTGGCGCTCCTGGCGCAGATTCAACACCGCCAACAGGAATAGAGCTGCCGTGGCAAGGGCCAGCAGCGTCGCCTGCAAACGTGTGAAGAGGCTAGCTTCCATGGGAGAGGGCTCGCTACATCATCAGGTTTGTTGCACGTGGATTGCCATGCGGGAGAAATCCGCAGCACGGCGCATGATTCTTGACAATCGATTGACAATACGCAGGATAGTGACGCCTTGTTTCAGAAAACGTCACCGTTTTGCACGGGGAAATCTGTGGACAATGCAGGAAATGGAAGGGCCTCTACGGCAAAGCGGATCGATCTATGGAAATCGGTAGCAGATTGAGCAGAGGCAGGTTATCGGACTTCGCCACACTTGAATGCCGAAATTACGTGTCATCTCAGGGTTGACCATAGGTGGCTTTAGGGCCGTGCTTGCGCTGGTAGTGGTGTTCAGAAACGTACGCAGGGATTTCGGATTCGGACAGTCCAGAATACTTTCTTCCGGTCCGAAGCAGGACGGTGCGGAAGGCGAGACGGGCGATGTATTCGAGAACGTCGGCGTGCTCGACCGCATCAGTTACGGTTTTGCCCCATGCAAACGGGGCGTGGCCGGCGACCAGAACTCCAGGGACGGCGAGGGGGTCGAGGCCTTCAGAACGGAAGCGCCGGACGATGACAGCGCCGGTGTTGCGAACATAGGCCTCGGCGACTTCCTCGGCGGTGAGGGTTTCGGTGAGAGGGATGGGGCCGTGGAAGTAGTCGGCGTGGGTTGTGCCGAAGCAGGGGATGGGACGGCCAGCCTGGGCCCAGGAGGTTGCAAACTCAGAGTGGGTGTGGACGATGCCGCCGATCTGAGGAAATTCGCGGTAGAGATAGGTGTGTGTGTCTAGGTCACTTGAGGGGCGAAGGTTGCCTTCGACGATCTTGCCGTTGAGCTTGGTTACGACCAGGTCGGCAGCGGTGAGAGCGGAGTAGTCTATGCCGCTGGGCTTGATGACGACGAGGGGCTCGGAGCCGGTGCGGCTGATTCCACTGGCGTTGCCGAAGGTGTGCGGGGCCAATCCGCGGCGGGCGATTTCGCGGTTGGCGTGGAGGACTTTATTGCGGAGCGCGGATAAGAGCATGGCAAGACAAGTTTACAGCGGAGAGCCGGTGCAGCGATTCGATGGGCGGCGGACAACGCTTGAATTGGCGGCGGCGAGGGGTGATCGAAGGCCGCCTTGCGAGTAGTTGAATCTTCGATTGAATGTCGGCGTCCGGGTCGTGAAAACGGGGATTAAAGGCCAGGCGGCAGGGCGACTCAAGGCGGAATCGGTGAACGTATTGCGAATTGGATGGCTTCAAGGTCGATTGAAGGGTGGAAATTTAGCCTCCTGATTGGACATTGTTGGCGTAAACCCAGGATCGATGTTGGCCCAAAGAATGAAGCGGCACCTAGAAACAAACAAGATTTGGATTCGCTTGCAAGTAGAACGATCCAAACGAGAAGGTGTCAGAGACAGATTCGGCGAGTTAGCCCCCGCCGAGGCGGGGATGGCGAGTTAGCAAGTTAGCGGCGGAATCGCCGG
>Ga0326727_10008862_pt1 | contig 25215 bp, 19 predicted proteins | sample MB2enrmetagenome_FD_207643 | JGI IMG/M metagenome (GOLD analysis project Ga0326727, IMG submission 207643) | Lab enriched peat soil microbial communities from McLean, Ithaca, NY, United States - MB29MY | ecosystem: Environmental > Terrestrial > Soil > Wetlands > Peat | place: USA: New York... | reverse complement strand
GTGCAACAAACTCACAGAAACGCTACCGCCCGAAGTGCGCGGCGTTCTTCTCGGTAAAGTGGGCCCACTTCTCCGGCAGGTCGTCCTGGGCAAAGATGGCCGAAACCGGGCAGGCAGGGACGCATGCCCCGCAGTCGATGCACTCGACCGGGTCAATGAACAACTGGTCGGCCTCGGCGTGGCCGTCTTCGTCCTTCTTGGGGTGGATGCAATCGACCGGACAGGCGTCCACACAGGCGGTGTCCTTGGTGCCGATACAGGGTTCTGCAATGACGTATGCCATCTCTGGTTTTCTCCACGGAGACTTGCTCTCGACGCTGATAGTAGCACAGGACCCCGAAGCCTGACGCCACCGGAAGCATGAAGGTTTTGCGATGCGGGAATCTGGCGAATCACCTTGCAATTCCCGGCCCTGTTCAGAGCCGGCCGCCAGCCCTCGCCCGACGAATGAGCGTCACGCCAATTCGCTGGCCGCCCGCGCCGCCCGGCGAGCCGCAAACTCCTGCGGTGTGGGGATGGGCGTCAGATCGCGCCCCGCGAACAAATCCTGGAACAGCCCCACCAGTTCGTCGTGGATCAGCCCGTTCGAGGCCAGAATCTCGCGGCTTTCCAGCTTGTAAGCGCCGCCTGCAAAGTCCGACACCCGCCCTCCGGCCTCGGTCACCAGCAGAATGCCGGCCGCCGTATCCCAGGGATTCAGGTTGAACTCCCAAAAAGCCTCCAGCCGCCCGCAGGCTGTCCAGGCCAGATCCAATGCGGCTGAGCCGGCGCGGCGCACCCCGTGCGAACGCAGCGTGAATTCGTGGTAGAAGTGCACATTGGGGCTCAAATGCCGCTTGCGGCTGGGAAATCCCGTCGATATCAGCGACTCCGCCAGTTCCGGGACCTTCGAAACCCGGATTGGCTTGCCATTCAACCAGGCGCCCAGACCGGGCTCGGCGGTAAAAAGCTCGTCGCGCATCGGATCGTAAATCACGGCTGCCGCCAGGGTCCCATCGTCCTCTGGCCGGATTCCCACCGGCCGGTGTTCGAGGCCCAGGGAGACGCAGAACTGCGGAAAACCATGGGCAAAGTTGGTGGTCCCGTCCAGCGGGTCTACATACCACCGGTATGCGCCTTCCATGCGGTCGCGCGTGCCCTCTTCGCCGTAAACGCCGTGCTCCGGGAAGGCCTCGCGCAGCCGGCCGCGGATCAGCTTCTCCACCGTGGTGTCGGCGATGGTGACCACGTCCACATCGCCCTTGTACTCGGTGGCCACGCCCTGGGCAAAGAATTCCCGCAGCCGCGCACCGGCCTCGCGCGCAATCTCCGCAGCTGCAGGAACCCAGGTGTACGCAGGCGCCGGGACGCGCTCGCCGCTCAAGAGGCAACCCCGCTGGCGGGCTCGCCGCTGGCGCTTTCAGTCCGCGGCCTGCTGCGCTGCACCCGGCCCGCTTCGGTGATGGAGCGGATCTGGTGCTTGTAGATGAAGAGGTTGGGCTTGCCCTCGCGTGTCAGCCGCAACATGCCGTCGTCGAAGTACTCGATCCAGCCGCGCACCGTCTCTCCGTCGCGCAGCTTTACCAGGACTGTAATATGGCGATCGCTCAGGGATCGAAGGTAAAGCGCTTCCTGCCCGGTTTCACCGGGCGGAGGCGCCTTGGAACGGCGGCGCGAGGGGAGTGGCGGAGTCATAGTGCCATTTTAGATGCATTGCAGCCTGAAGAAGCTGCGCGGCATGAAAATGACCGCCAGCCCTCCCGCGCCGTCAGTCGCCTTTCACCGGCGAATCCGTATAATACCCGGTGCGATGGCGGATGTTGAACGACTCGGCCGCGGCCCTGGGAATGGTCACCTGCAGGCGGTGGAAGTTGGTTCCCGGCGCCTGGTGCCAGGGATAATAGCCCAGCAGGTACTGCGTCCGCAGATCGTCGCTCACCTGCGCAAAAGCCTTGTCGAGACCGCCCGCGCTCACGTAGAAGCTCTTGCCGCCGGTCTGCTCGGCCAGCGTAATCAGCGCGTGCTCCCCGCCCAGGTCGCGGCCGGCGCTGGCCTCGATCGGCACATCGATCAGCGAGTAGATCATCACCTCGTTGCGCAACGCCTGTTCCAGGGCCCCTGCGTAGGTGGTGCTCTTGGCCGTATCGCCTCCATCGCTCACCAGCACCAGCACCTTGCGCCCATCCAGCCGGCCCAGGCGCTGCGAGGCCAGGTAGATGGCGTCGTAGAGGGCCGTAGCTTCGCCGCCGCGCAACTGGCTCAGCCCGCGATCGATCTGGCTCACCTTGTTCGTAAAAGGCGACAGCTCGCGGACATCGGTGGCAAATTCGAGCAGGCCCATCTTGTCCTGCGGGCGCATCAGCGCGTGGACAAACCGCTTGGCGGCATCCTGCTCCTGCAACATGTCTTTGTGCACGCTGCCGCTGGTGTCGATGGCCAGCATCAGGTTCAGTGGCAGCTCCGACTGCCGCTCGAACACCGCAATCCGCTGCGGCCGCCCATCTTCGGCAATTTGAAAATCGTCCTTGGTGAGCTGGCCCACGATCGCGCCATTCCTGTCGGTCACATTCACAAAGACGTTCACCAGCTTCACGTCCATGTGCATGGTCGCTTCCTGCGCAGCCAGCGGCATCGCGAGCAAGACCGCCAGCAGCACCAACAGAAAGTGGACACCGAGGGCCGCTCGAGGGGGAAGCCCGGCCGCTTTGAAAGGGCACGGCTTCAGCCGTGCCGCAGGAATCGCAAAAGAGAATCGGGGCTTCAGCCCAGGAAGGAAAACGGCCTCAATCGATAACATTCCCTCGGCGGCTAAAGCCGCGGGTGTTGTAGCGGCTCTATCGGCACGGCTGAAGCCGTGCCCTTTCAAAGCCGGGAACCGCAAGACATGACTAGCCATGCGCGGCCTCCGGCCCATCCACGGCCATCTCCGCGGGAAACGGCTCGCCCGCGGCCCACACCGCTCCGTCCACAAAGGTCTCTTTTTTCCAGATGGGCACCGTCTTCTTGAGCGTATCGATCAGCCAGCGGCAGGCCTCGAATGCCTGCGCCCGGTGCGCCGACGCCACCGCGATCAGCACGCTGGTCTCGCCCACCATCAGCCGTCCCAGGCGATGAACCATGGTCACCTGCCGCACGCCGAACCGGCCGCGCGCCTCGGCCGCCAGCTCCCGCATCTGCTTCGCGGCCATCTCTTCGTAGGCCTCGTAGTCCAGGTAAAGGGTGCGGCGGCCGCGCGTGTTGTCGCGCACGATGCCGTCGAAGACCACCACCGCGCCGTCTTCACCCTGCTTTGCCGCGGCGATCAGCCTCTCCGCGTCGATCGGCTCGCGGGTCAGCGCGGTCAGGATCGGTACCTCGTCGACACTCTCGTGCGGAACATTCGCTGGACGCGGAGTCCCGCCGGACACCGGTGGCAGCAAACCGACTTCATCGCCATCGCACAGATCCTGCGTCGCCAAGGCGTATTCGGAATTTACGCTGACCGCAATGCCGCGCAGCAAGGGCGCAAACGGGCTGGCGCTCAGGCGCTGGAGCAGGTCCGCCACGGTCGCCCCATCCGGCAACTCGACCGATGCCGGCACCGGGCCGAGGGAATCCTTCAAAACGCCAAAGGGGAGAACGCGTACCTGCATCATGAGAAGAAGCATACCGCCTATGGATTAGACGCGGCAGGCGGGAATCAGTCGATGTACGATGATTGTTCCACGGGGCAGGGAGAATCTTGATGCTAGGCTGGCGGTATGAGTTCTCAAGGCCGCCCCAATCTGCTCGCCATCGTCCGTGAGCACAATAGCCTCAACGGACTTCGATTCGTCCTCGTCGAGTTCCTGGTTGTGGCTCTGGCAGCCGCCTTTATCGCCATTGGTGGAATCCTGCAAAGCCGTGGAATCAGCGCTATCGCAGGCATCGGCATCGCTGCCAATGCCGTGGTGGTCATCGTCATCGCGGCCGCCCAGTTGCGCGCGCACGACCAGAATGTCGGGATTCTCAAGTTCGGCTCCGTGGAGTTGCGGGCCCGAATCGCACGGGAGTATCCGCATCTCAACGCACACACCACCGCGGTCCTTGTCTGCGTCCTAATCCCTTTTCTGCTGCTCGCCGTCGCCCTTGTCCAGCGAATCAAGGACCGGCCAGCCACCGGAAGATAAGCCTCTGCCACAGAAGAACCGTTTTGAGAGCCTTTGAGAATGTCCCGCCCGGCCGGAGACGCCTTCCAACGGCTCCGGCCTCTCTAGAGTCCGTTACGCAGCCGTAACCACCGTCAGCTCCGCGGCAACCGGCTTGGCATCGGGCCGCGCCTTCAAGAGCGGCAGCGCCACCGCCAGCACATCCTCGATGCGCTTGGCGTAGTGAATCTCCACGCCGCCAATCAGCTCCGGCGTCAGGTCCTCTTCCACGTCCTGGCGGTTCTCGGCGGGCAGAATAATCGTTTCGATCCCAGCCCGGCGCGCGGCCAGGAACTTCTCCTTGATGCCTCCCACCGGCAGCACATTACCGCTGAGGGTAATCTCGCCGGTCATTGCGGTCAGCGGGCGCACCGGCGTATCGGTCAGCAGCGAAGCCAGCACCGTGGCCATGGTCACTCCGGCTGAGGGCCCGTCCTTGGGGATCGCGCCCGCCGGCACATGGATGTGCAGGTCGATCTCCTTGGTGAAGTCCTCGGCAAGCCCCAAACTGGCGGCATTCGAGCGTACCCAGGTCAGCGCCGCCTGCATCGACTCCTGCATCACCTCGCCGATCTGCCCGGTCATGGTAAAGCCGCCCTTGCCCTTCATCTTGTTGGCTTCGATGAAGAGTATGTCGCCGCCGGCCGGAGTCCACGCCAGCCCCACAGCCACGCCCGGCCGCTTCACGCGCTCTGAGACTTCCGTCTCCACGCGCACCTGGATGCCGCCCAGGAACTCCTTCAGCACCGCTCGCGAAACCACCAGCTTCTCCGTGTGCCCCTCGACCACGCGCCGCGCCTGCTTGCGGCAGACCGTGCCCAGCACCTGTTCCAGCTTGCGCACCCCGGCCTCGCGCGTGTAGTGGCGCACAATGTGCCGCAGCGCGCTCTCGGGAAACTCGATCTGCTCCGTCGTAATGCCGTTTTCCTTGATCTGCCGCGGAACCAGGTAACGGATCGCGATATGGATCTTCTCCTCTTCGCTATAGCCCTGCAGCGGAATCAGCTCCATGCGGTCAAGCAGCGGCGGCGGCACCGGGTCGAGCATGTTGGCCGTGCAGATGAAAAGCACCTTCGACAGGTCGAACGGCACATCCAGGTAGTTATCCCTGAAGGTGAAGTTCTGCTCCGGATCCAGTGTTTCCAGCAGCGCCGACGCTGGGTCGCCCCGGAAATCCCGGCCCAGCTTGTCGATCTCGTCCAGCATGATCACCGGGTCGTTGGTTTCCGCTCTCCGGATGCTCTGAATGATCTGTCCCGGCAGCGCGCCGATGTAGGTGCGGCGATGGCCGCGGATCTCCGCCTCGTCGTGCATGCCGCCCAGCGAGATGCGCTGGAATTTGCGGCCCAGCGCCCGCGCGATCGACCGGCCCAGGCTGGTTTTACCCACTCCCGGCGGTCCCACAAAGCACAGGATCGGCCCCTTCATGTCCGGCTTCAGCTCGAGCACGCTCAGGTAGTCCAGGATGCGGTCCTTGACCTTCTTTAGCTCGTAGTGGTCCTCATCCAGAATCTCTTTGGCCTTGGCGATATCGACCTTGGAGCCGGAGCTCTTGGCCCATGGCAGCACTGACAGCCACTCGATGTAGTTGCGGGTCAGCGAGTAGTCGGCGGCCATGGGCGACATCCGCGACAGCCGCGTCAGTTCCTTGATCGCTTCCTTCTTCACGTCCTCCGGCATGCCGGCGTCGTCAATCTTCTTGCGCAGGTCCTCGATCTCGCGCTGGCCCTCGTCCGCGTCGCCCAGTTCCTTCTGGATGGCCTTGAGCTGCTCGCGCAGGTAGTAGTCGCGCTGCGACTGCTGCACCTGGTCCTGTACCTCGCTCTGGATCTTGGTGCGCAACTGCTGCACCTCGATCTCCTTGGCAAGATGCTGGTTGAGTCGCTCCAGCCGGGCCTCGATGCTGCCCGTCTCCAGCAGTTGCTGCTTGTCGTCGGTGGTCAGGAACGGCAGCGACGAGGCGACAAAATCCACCAGGCGGCCAGGTTCCTCGATGTTGGCGGCAATGGTCCGCAGTTCATCGCTCAGCGTGGGCGATTCAGCGACAATCTGCTGGAACTGGCCGATCACATTCCGCACCAGCGCCTCGGAACCTGGCGAAGCCACAGGCTCCGTGTCCTCCAGCGTCTCCACCTCGGCCACCATGAACGGCTCCGTCTGGCTGTAGCGCAGAAGACGTACCCGCTCCACTCCCTCGGTAAACACAAACCGGCTCTGGTTGGGCATGCGCACGACCTTGTGCACCGTGGCCAGCGTGCCTACCGTATGCAGGTCGGCCGGCTTGGGCGAATCCAGCCGCGGATCGAGCTGCGCCGTGACCACGATGGTCCGCGCTTCTCCAAGCGATTCAATCAGTTGGATCGAACTTTCACGGCCCACCGTCAGCGGCAGCACGGCGTGCGGAAACAGCACCGTATCCCGCACCGGCAGCACCGGAATCTTGCGCACGTTGGCAGCGCTTTTGGTGGTCGGGGTCGCCGGGACCGGCGGGAATGGGGGAACATTTGGCATTGAGTGTCCTCGTATCAACTTTCCTTCATTAGACAACGCAGCTTTCGAAAAGTTTCACGATTCTTCGCTCCGGGCGTCGCCTGGCGGCGGGTTTCCCGAAAGCCGCCCCCATAAAATACGGGCCAAGGCCTGGCCAGGTTCCGGCTCTGCTACGGTCTGGGAGAGATTCTTCACGCTGATTCAGCCCTTGACCGGCCCTGCAAGCTTGGATGCACAAGGGTTCAGAACGTCTATCGGCGGATGAAGTCCTTGAGCCAAGCAGCGGATACCGGCGAGGCCGTCAAAGGTCATTGAGAGAAACAAATCGCCCCTGCCCGCGGGGCCCCTTACCGCAGCGCCTCTTTGTACCGCCCCAGTTCCTTTACCATCGCGCAGTGCGGTGCCAGCGCCGCGACGGCGCGCGTGCCTTCTTCGGCGGAGCCAAGCTGGCAATCCACATAAAAGATGTACTCCCAGGGCCGGCCGTGTACGGGCCGGGATTCGATCTTGGTGAGGTTGGTGCCGATCGAAGAAAGTTCGCTCAGCGCCGCCACCAGCGATCCCGGCCTGTTTTCGACCGAAAAGGCCAGGCTGATCTTGTTCGACTCCGGATCGGTGACGGCTTCCCCGGCCCGGCGCACCAGGAAAAAGCGGGTGAAGTTCTCCGGGTTGTCCTCGATGCCCGCCTCCAGAATCAGCGCGCCGTAGTAGAGCGCCGCCGCCTCGCTGGCAATGGCCGCAGCGTGCCGGTCGCGCAACTCCACCAGTTGCTTTACGCTGCCCGCCGTGTCGTAGAAGGCAAAAGCCTCCATCTTGGGATGGTTGGCCAGGAATCGCCGGCATTGCGCCAGCGCCACCGGATGCGAGAACACGCGGTCGATCTCGCCGGTGCGCGCGCCGGAGATGGCGATCAGGTTGTGCCGGATGCGCAGCAGCGTCTCCTTCTCCACCCGCACATCGTGGCTCAGCAGCAGGTCGAAGTGCTCCGACACCGAACCCGCCAGGCTGTTCTCAATGGGAATGACCGCGGCCTCCACCGCTCCGGTGGTCAGCGCTCCAAATGCGTCGGCGGAGAGCGAATAGGGCACGATGACCGCATCCGCCGCCAGCTTGATAGCCGCTTCGTGGCTGAAAGACCCCGCTTCTCCCTGGATCGCGATCTTCATTCCGGCGCCGGCTTCTCCTTGATTTTCACTGCTGGCGGAAATGGGTGCTGGTTGGTGCATCGTCTGCTTTCTCGCACCATACCACAGCTCCCGCTGAAAATCCGGCAGTGTCTTGTTTTGAGACATTCAACCCCCGCATAATGCCAGCAGAATATGACCGGGCTTTAGCCCCGGCGGAATGCGCTCCGTGGCTTCAGCCCAGGTTCCCCATTTCAAGCAAGCTCATAGGACGTTAACGCCGCATCCACAGATCCGCGGCCACAAAGCAAAGAAAGACCATGGCGATCACACCATTCATGGTGAAGAAGGCCGCGTTCAGCCGGCGCAGGTTGCCCGGCGAGACGATGGCGTGCTCATAGCCCAGCAGCAGCGCCACAGCCCCGATCCCCAGCCAGCCCACTGTCTGAAAATGAAACAGTAGCCCGAACCACACCAGCAGTCCCAGCATGGCAAAGTGCATGGCCCGCGCCGCCCAGAAGGCTGCCGGAATGCCGATAGCCTGGGGCAGGCTGCGCAGGCCCGCCTGGCGATCGTGCTCGAAGTCCTGGCAGGCGTAAAGCACGTCGAATCCTCCCACCCACAGCGTCACCGCCGCCGAAAGCACCACGATGCGCGGGTCCAGCGAGCCGCGCACCGCGATCCAGGCCGCCGCGGGTGCAATGCCCAGCGCCAGGCCCAGCACCAGGTGCGACCAGCGCGTCACCCGCTTGGTGTAGCTATAGCCCAGCAGCACCAGCAGCACCAGCGGCGAGAGCCCCAGCGTCAGCGGGTTCAGTTGCGCCGCGGCCAGCACAAACGCCAGCGCCGTCACCACCGTAAAACCCAGCACAAAATCGCGCGACAGCAGCCCGGCCGGAATGGCGCGCGCTGCCGTGCGCGGATTCACCGCGTCCAGTTCCGCATCGGCCCAGCGGTTAAACGCCATGGCGCAGGAGCGCGCCGAAATCATGGCCACCAGAATCCACAGAATCGTGCGTCCGGCCGGCAATCCGCCCGCCGCCAGCAGAGCCGCCGTCAGCGCAAACGGCAGTGCAAAGATCGAGTGCTCCCACTTGATCATCTCCAGCGTCGTGCGCGTTTTGGCCCAGATGCCCGCCATCGTTCTCCAGCAAACAGTGTACTGGAGGGTCCTGATTGAGGCGGCTACTTCTTCGGCGCCTTCATATCGTGCCCGCCCTGGTGCAGGACCAGATAACTCACCTTGCCCTGGTCGTCCTTGAAGAACTCAATCTCCGCATCGATGACGACGGGAAAGAACTTCGTCTCCGATTCGGCAAAGATCGGAACCTTGTCCTGCCCGGTGGCCTGCGTCATCAACTGGCCATTCTCCAGCGTTACGACAAGATTGAATCCAGGCTGCAGCTCAAACGTGCCCGCATACTGGGACAGAACCTTGGGATCGACCGGAACAACACTGCGCACGGTGGGATGCCAGTCCGGCCATCCGTACTCGGCGGCGATCGAGTGCATCACCTCATCGCCAAGCACGCCGCCATTGTCGCCGTTGGTCATCACCACCGCACCCTCGCCGCCCTTTTCATAGGCCGCAAAGGTATTGCGGAAGCCCTCGTTGGCGCCTCCGTGCGCAAAGTATGGGTTCGCATCCGCGCCGCCAATCTGCAGGCCGAGTCCCCACTTGCCGATCCCCGGCGTCACCATCTGCTTCGTCATCTCGACTGACAGCACGTGGTTCGCCTTGCCTTCGAGCGATTGCTCCACCTCGATGGCGTAGCGGGCGAGGTCGGTCGGCGTGGTCCACAGGCCGGCCGCGGCCATCTCGGGATAGGTATGCGCGCCGCCCTCGATCGGCTTGCCGTCGCCGCGGTAAGGCGTGGCCGCATTCGCGCGCAGTGCATTGGGCAGGGGCTGCTCATAGGTGCTGCGCGTCATGCCGATGGGCTTCAGCACCGTGTCGTGCAGCAGCTTCGGGAACGGCTCTTTGGTCACGTCGATCACTGCCTGCTGCATGATCGTAAAGCCGCCGCCCGAGTACTTCCAGGCCACGCCGGGAGCCGCTTCGCTGCGGATGGGCGCGGTGTTGGCGGGCTTTTCGCCGTTCAGCACCTGCACCAGCGTCGGCACGGGTTCGTTCGACGCATAGCCGGGAAAGCCGTGCACCGTGATGCCGGCGGTATGCGTCAGCAGTTCGCGCAGGGTGATCGGCTTGCCGCCGGTCACTGGATCGCCGGGCAGCTTCCAGCTGGTCAGCAGCGTGTTCACATCCGCATCCAGCGAGAGCTTGCCCTGCTGCGCCAGCTTGAGCGCCGCCATGGCCGCCAGCGGCTTGCTGATGGAGCCGGCTTGAAACATCGTCTCCGCATTCACCGCCGGGCCGCCAACGCTGATCACGCCAAAGCCGCGCGCCCACTCAATCTTGCCCCGGTGGATGACCGCGATGCTCACGCCGGGCACGTTGAGCTCCTTCATGCGGTCGCTGAGGGTGTGCGTCGACGAGGCATCGCCTTTGATGACCACGCCGCCCACCAGGCCAGCCTCGACATGCTGAATATGCTGCTCAACTTCGGGAGATAATGCCGGCGTCTTCTGCGCAGCGCCAAACTGCGCCACACAGCAAGCCATCGCGGCCCACACAAAATGCCTGTGCGACAACATGAGTTCCAGCCCTCCGCGCCTCCACCTTATCACGCACGGCGGTCACTTCCCGGCGACGCCAAGTTTGGCCTTTGCAAGGGCAGCCCGGCAAGCTACCCTTGAAAACAATGTCTGTCTGAATTTTCGCGGCTTTCCTGGCGCCACGCGCCAACTGCCGGGCTTTGGTTCTCTCGTTCGACCCGCTCTTTCGCGGTCCTTCCAAAAAGGAGATTCGATGCATCTTTCCAAGCTGGGCCGGTGGTTACCTCTTCTGTGTTTGCTCGCCGTTGCGTCTTCCCTCACCCACGCCCAGGTGCCAACCCCGGTCTCCGTACTCGGCCATAACCCCGGCGACGACTTTTACCTCGCCGATTACAGCGACACCATCCGCTACTTCCACGCCATGGCCGCGGCCTCCGATCGCATCAAGCTGTTCACGGTGGGCAAGAGCACCAAGGGCCAGGACATTGAAATCGCCGTCATCTCGTCGCCGCAGAATCTCGCCCGCCTGGACGAATACAAGAAGATCGCCGGCCGGCTAGCGCACGCCACGGATTTGACGGACGAGCAGGCCAAAGAGCTTGCCCGCACCTCCAAGGCGATCGTGCATATCGACGGCGGCCTGCACTCCGACGAGGTCGCCGGCACCCAGCACACCATGGTGCTGGCCTACAAGCTGCTCACCGCCAAGGACGATCCCGAAATCGACGCCATCCTCGACCAGGTGATTCTGGTGCTCTGGCCTACGCTGAATCCAGACGGCCAGGACATGGTGGTCCACTGGTACCGGCAGAATCTCGGCACCCGCTACGAGGTCAGCCCCATGCCCTGGCTCTACCAGGAGTATGTCGGCCACGACAACAACCGCGACGGTTACATGATGAACATGAAGGAAGAGCAGGTGGTGGTGAAGGCCCAGCTGGAATACAGCCCGGTCATCTTCTACTGCCAGCATCAGACCGCTCCCTTCCCCGCGCGCATCTGGATTCCTCCTTTCTCCGATCCCATCTCCACGAACATCAGCCCCTATGTGCGCAGTTGGCTCAATGTTATCGGCACTAACATGGCCGCCTACCTTGACGCGCATAACATGCCCGGCGCCATCTCCGAATCGCAGTTCGATAACTGGTATGCCGGCTTTACCGACTGGGCGCATGTCTTCCGCAACGAGATTTCCTTCTTCACCGAGACGGCTCTCTACGGCTACGCCACGCCGCACTTCTACACCGTGGAGGACTTTCCCAAAAACTACCAGGACCTGCGCGCGTTGAGCCTCTACACCACGCCTTGGCAGGGCGGCTGGTGGCGCCTCAAGGACGCCGTCGACTACATGGTGGGCGGCTCCATGTCGGTGCTCGACCTGGCCGCCAAAAACCGCGAAACGCTGCTCTACAACCGCTATCAGGCCGCGCGCGATAACATCCGGCATTTCCGCAAGGAACCGCCCTTTGCGTATGTCATCAACGACAAGCAGACCGACACGCCCGAGGCCGGCCTGTTGGCGCAGAAGATGATCGACAACGGCCTGGATGTCTACGCGAGCAAGGAGGGCTTCAAAGCCAACGGCATAAGTTACCCCGCCGGCTCCTGGGTCATTCCCATGGATCAACCCTTCTCTGCCCTGGCCAAGGAGTTATTCGAGCGCCAGACCTACCCCGATGCGCTCGAGAACGGCACCTCCAAGGCTATCGATCTGCCCTATGACGTCACCGGCTGGACCCTCCAGTTGCAGATGGGCGTGGACGTGGATGCCGTAACCGACCCGCTCGAGCCCGATCAGCGTGCGCTGCTGACAAAAACCGATACCGTCGAGTTGCCCGCGGCGTCCGTCGAAGGCCCGGGCGCCCTGATCGCCGTCAGCCACAAGGTCAACAACGCATTCCAGATGGTCAACGCGGCGCTCAAGCTGGGAGGAACCGTCTCGCTGGCGCAGGATCCCGTGAAGACCGCCGCAGGAACCGAAACCGGAGCATTCCTCATCGGCGGGCTCAGCCGCGCCGCCCTCGAAGGCCTGAGCAAAAAGTACGCCGTGTCCGCCGTGGCCCTCACTGCCCCGGCCCATACGCTGCCCATCAAGAAGGCCCGCATCGGCCTCTACCGGCCCTGGAACCCCTCCATCGACGAAGGCTGGACCCGCTGGATTTTGGAAAATTACGGTTTCGAGCCCAAAAGCCTCTACAACGCCGACGTGCGCTCGGCCAATCTGCGCAGCCGCTACGATGTGATCGTTCTGCCCGACCTCTCCAGAGACGAGCTGATGGAGGGCTACAAGATCGGTGTAGTGCCCGGCCAGTATGCCGGCGGCCTGGGCGAGGATGGCCTGAACAACCTGCGCGAGTTCACGCGCGAAGGCGGAACCCTGATTGCGCTGAACCAGACCGCATCCAGCCTGATCCCGCTCATGTCCCTGCCAGTCAAGAATGTGATCGAAGGCGTCAAGAGCGACAAGTTCTTCTGCTCCGGCGCGCTGCTGCGGGTTGAGACCGAACATGGCGAATTGCCCGTCAACTTTGGCGTCTCCGACTCGCCGGTGGTGATGTTCCAGAGTGGTCCCGCGTTCCAGACGCTGCCCGGCTTCCACGGCGCGGTTCTGGCCCGCTATCCCAAGCAGACAAATCCATTGGAAAGCGGACTATTGCTGCACCCGGAGGCCATCGAGGGCAAGGCGGCGGCCATGGAGCTGGCCTACGGACGCGGGCGGATCGTGCTCTACGGATTCAAGCCGCAGTTCCGCGGCCAGGCCCACGCAACCTACAAGTATCTGTTCAATGAGCTGTACGCCTTCGACCATCCGCCGCTGCCGGCGGAACCGGGCTCCACGGCTCCGGCAAAGGGCGAAGCGCCTGCCGTGGGCACAGGAACAGCTTCAGCCCCCAAGCCGCCGGAGCCCACGCCCGATGACAAGTAGCGATCCATCCACGGCTCGGCTGACCGTCTCCGGAGAAACTCAGCGCGGTCTACGCCAATCTGGCTTCGGCCGATTCGACCGAGGCCTCCAGAGGGATGACCGAGTCCACCTTGGTCATTCTGAACAGCTCCGCAACGCGGGCGCTGACCCCCGCCACCACCAGGCGGCCCTTTTTGTTCGTGCAGTGGACATAGTAGTTCATGATCGCGCCCATGCCGGCTGAATCCATGTAGGGGACTCCGCTGAGATCCAGGATGGAGATGCGCGGCGGATCGCCTCGACGCAATTGCGATTGCAGATCGAAGAGGTTGCGCAGCGTCACCGGGCCGGTGAGCTTGAGAATTACGGTCCCGGGGGTTTTACCTTCCCTGCGCTCGATGTGGAGAGGATCGTCGATAGCCATAGAGACTTAAGTTAAAGGAATGAAACGCCCATTGTCGTTACAAATTCGTGAATACGGTATCCGGCGCGCTACTGCGCGCCGGATACCGTGGTTTGGACGCCGCCCGTGGACCGTTTACTTCTGCTCGGATGGCTGGTTGGCCACCTGCAGGTTGTTCGTCACGCTGAAGACGCCCGGAATGCCGTTGGCGCGGAGATAGGCCGTTTCTTTGTCGGCCTGGGAGTCCACCACGCCGGCCAGCTCCACGTGTCCGTTCTGCACCGAGATGCGGATCGGCTTGGCGGGGTCGATAGCATATTTCTGCAGCGTGGGGTAGCCGTAGACTGCACGCGCCACCGCCATGCGGGTCTGGTCGTCCATGATCGAAACCGGATCGACCTCGATCTCGCTGTTCACCTCCTTGACGCCCGGATACATGCTGACCAGGGCAATCGCGGAGTCCTTGTCCACGTCGGTGCGGGCATGGCCGCCCAGCGTCACCGCCCCGTTCTGCACACTCAGGGTGATGGCGTTGAAGGTGTTGCCGTAGCCCACGCGGTCATAGGCCAGCTTCTCCTGCAACTTGGCCTGCAGTTCCTGGTCGGGAACATTGGGGCCCGCCACCTCGATGTCGTTCCGCACCGCCGTCACGCCCTTCACCTTGTGCACCCGCTTGTCGGCATCCGCCTTGTATTCGTACAGGTCCACCGTGCCTGAAAGCGTGGCGATGCCGTTTTCCACCGTCACTTTCACGTTCTTGAACTGCTGCTTGTTCAGCTTGGACTGAATCGCATTGGCGGTTCCGCTGTCGTCCCCCGCCAATACCGTTGCACCAGAGCTCCGGCCCGCCGCCATTGAGACCTGGGGAAGGCTCAGGAGGGCTCCGGCGAGCGTGACCACCAACAGAGCGGTCCTGAATTCACGCATCGTTTTCGTCATGTCGAACTCCTCCTCTTTCATTCGATGCAGCACTTCTTTCGACAGCTCTCGGAATTTCTCCGTCGAGCTTGCCGTGCATCCTTACTAACACCAATACGTGTGAAAAAGTTCCGCGGATTGGCCTGTCACCGGTAGCGGCGCGTGGCTTTCACGACCATTGAAAACACTCCCGACTCGTCGCGCGCCACCAGCAGCGAAACGTGCCGGTTAATGGCTATTTCGGCCTGGATCAACTGTTGCTGGGTAGTGTCCACATTGGTGGCATACGTCAGCGTCAGGTATCTTCCCAGCTGCTCCTCCACGATGATCCGCGAAGTCGAGTTCCCCAGGGCTCCGAGGTAGTTGGGGTCCACCTTCACCGAACCGGCTCCGAAAAGCTTCTGCACCCGGCTGCTGACGGTGGCGTTCAGGGCGCCGCCCAGCAGCAGGTCGGTGGTGGCGTTGGCGCCGGTCTGCTCCTGCTGCTCGGTGTAGAGGCGCTGCTCGTTCTCGGTGCGGCCCAGGGCCAGCAGCGCCACCACATCGGCCTCCGGCAGCGGCGGATCGCTGCGATAGGTCACGTCCATCTTCTCCGGCGTACCGTGCAATCCAAGGGTGATGTCGTAGTCCGACACTCGGGCGGTCGCGTTCAAGTCGATTAGCGGCTCGATGCGGACCGGGTTGGTGAATGTCATCTCTCCGCGCTGCAACTCGTAGCGGGTTCCGGCGATGGTGGCACTGCCCTCGGTGATCGAGACGCGCCCCAGCAGCGAGGGCGACGCCACCGTTCCGCGCAGGCGCAGGTCCACGTCGCCGGCCAGCTTGGCAAAGGCGTTCTGGAAGTTCAACTGCGGCGACGAAACCACGTGGATATTAAGCCGGATATGGTTGGACGGCGCATCCGGAGGAGCAATCGACTGCACCGTATTGGCCTGGGCCGCCAGCGCCGCCAGGTCCAGGTCGGGGCTCACCGAAAAGCGCGTAATGCGCACGTCGCCGGTCAGTTGCAGGTTGTTTTGCGGCCCCTGCAGCCGCAGCGTAGCGTCGGCCAGCGAACTGACGCCGGCCGGATAGCGAATGCGAATGCCGTTCCCGGTGACCGTGAGATCGCCATAGAGGCCGTGCTGGTAGGCAAGATAGCCGGCCACGCTCAGCAGGCCGCCGCCGCTCATCGCCGTGAGCGTCTTCACCTCCAGCCGGTTCTGGTTGAATTCCAGCGTTCCGTGCAGTTGGCTCAGCCCGTTGGGCACATCCTCAAGCGCCAGCGAAGCGTTCTGGAAGTCGATGCGGCCCTGCAGGCCGGGGTCGCTGAGTGGACCATGAGCCTCCACCTGGAAAGTCGTCGTCCCGGCCGCGGTCAGATCCGAATCCAGTGTCTGGGCCAGCTTCAGATTGATCGAGCCGCTGGCAGCCAGGTCCAGCTGGCGGGTGCCTATGAGTGACAGGCTGCCCTGCGCGTGCAGATCGGTCTCCTCACCCGTAACATGCAGCGGGTCGAGCCTGACCAAGCCCTCCGCCAGGGTCGCGTGCACGCCGCCTTCGCTCTTCAGGTGCACTCCAGAAATCGTGACTGCCAGCTCCCGCAGCCGCGCCTCGCCCCGCAGTTGTTCCGTTCTGGACAGCGGACCATCTAGGTCGACCGTTCCCGCCAGGGCCGACTCGCCGCTGAGACCCTCAACGCGCGCCATCTTGAGCAGCGCGCCGATATTGAACCGCGAAAACTCGAGGTGAGCCTGGCTCGCATAAGGACTGCTCAGCGCTGTCTGGCCATTCAGGAAGAGCTCCGCGGTGGCCAGGCGCGTGGTCGCGGAATAGAGTACGGCGCGGTTGGCGGTATACGCCGTCACCTCCAGCCCGCCCAGTGACTCCCCCTCCACCGCCAGGCCGGTCAGGTTGGCGTGGCCTTCCAGATGCGGATCGTCCAGCGTCCCCGATCCGGTAATCGCAAAGCCCAGCTTGCCCGTAACATCGAGCTCGTTCCGGCTAAGGCTTTCAAGGCTCGACACGTCGATGTCCGCCCCGTGCGTCTCCAGCTGAAAGCGCCGGGACTTGAGATCGTAGCTGCCCGTGGCCGAGATGTTCCCCTTGGCCTCGTTGATCGTCAGCGAGCCCAGTTTGACCGTCTGGTTGGCCAGGGTGCCCTGCACGCGGATGCGCGATACCGGCTCGCCAAAGACGGTGCCTCCATCCAGCTCCGCCCATCCCGAGCCGTTCAGCGTGTGCAGAGGCCCCTCGGCCTCTAGTTGCGCTTCAAGGGGGCCCGTCACGGCCAGGTTCTCGCCGGCGAGAGGCAGCCATTCCTCCAGGGCCACCTTGGTGGCGTGCAGGCGCAGATGAAGCACTGAATTCGTGCCCAGAACCGGGATGGGATCCATCCTCCCCGGTGTCGACCCCAGCGGCGCAACCAGGGTTCCGTTCACGGCAATCTCGGTCTTGCCCCGCCGCAAAAGCCCGTTTTCGACGACAATCCGCTCCGACGAATAGCTCCCCGTTGCGCCGGCCGTATCCCAATGAACGGTTTGTGGCCGGCTGGTCTTGTCTCCTGGCTTGGCCGGCAATTCGATAGCCAGATGGGTTGCCGTCAGGCTGCCCGCCAGGGCCGGATCGGCAAGCGAGCCCGCCCAGGAACCGTGGAAATTGGCTTCCCCGGCCAGCGTGAAAGGCAGCGCGGCGGTTCCGGACTTCCCGTTGCGATTCAACCCCAGCTCGCGCAGAGCGGTATCGAACTCCTCGAGATTACGCGACTGCAAGTTGACCGCCAGCGAGGTTGGGTTGGTAACCGGAAATACGCCCAGCTCTCCATGCGCCTCCACCAGGCTGGCGGGCGTGCGTAGTTCCAGCTTGCGCAGATCGACCGTGCCGTTGCGCTGCGTGTAGGTGGCGTCGATGGCTCCTGTGGCAGACACTTCGCCCGCTTCCGGATTGCCTGTCGGGTCCACGCTCAGGTTCACGCTAACCACCGTAGTCTGCGGATTGCCGTTGCTCCACGTTGCAGTGGCCGGTCCGTTCAGGCGCGCATCCAGGCCGACGCGCTGAAAGGGCTCCTGCCCCACGATGTCCAGGACCGTATCCAGAGAAACGTCCTTCAGTTCCGCTGTTACCTTGCCGCTCACGGGGATAAACACCGGCGCAGGATGGATGGGCGCAACCGGCGGCCTTGCGGTGGAGGCACGCTTGCCGGCGTGGCTGGCCGGCCCGAAGGTTGCGGCTCCGGGAATCGGAGGCAGCCAGTGATCCAGGGCAACCACGCCCTCCACCTGCCCGCCCTCGCGCGGCCGCAGAACGACCGACGTAAACAGCAGTTGCTCCGGATCGGCATGAACGTGCGCATCCAACTCGACGCCGGTCGCGGTCACCCCCGGCTGGCTGTATTCGCCGCCTTCGATGTGCAGGGGGCCGTCGATGCGGAACTGCGCGCCTTGGCCTGCTCCCGCGAGATCGAGGCGCGCCGAGCCCGCCGGCGACCAGGGAAATCCCGTAATGGGATCGATTAGCCGCATGTCCAGGTCGCCGCTGACTTTACCCTCCCACCGGGGACGGGCAAAGTTCAGCAGGGAGCCGGAGACCGACAGAGCGAGTTCCTGTCCTTGCGGACCGCGAGACGTAACCCGCAGGGAACGCAGGTAGGCCGCATTCCGCTGCAGGTCGAGCGTCGCTTGCGCGTATCCTTCCACTGGCGGAAGCTCTTTGATGCGCCCCTTGCCGCGAGCCTCGCCCCTGGATAAATCCATATCCGCCGCGCCAGCCTCGATACGATAGCTTTCCGGCGTCCCCTTTGCGCTGGGAACATAGGTCATGCGCAGGGAAACGTCGCGAGCATCGAAGTTGAGCAAGGTATACCGGTTCTGAAAGTCGAATGCCATGGCCTGGTTCTGAAAGGCCAGCGTTCCCTGCTCGATGCCCACATGCCCGGCCTCCAGATCAAAAATGGTGTCGAGCGCCGGCCTGCCCGGCTTTCCCGGTTTGCGTGGACGTGGCTGATTGGTCGAACCGTCGGCGTAGACGATGAGGTGAAAGCCCGGCTTGTACACCTCCAGTTCTCGCAGCACAATCCGCGCGCTCCAGATGTCCCGCACGCTCAGCCGCGTGCGCAGCCGTTCGACCTGTGCCCAGGGCGCTTCGCCGGGACCTTCGAGCCCGTGAATGGCCACTCCCTCCGCCTCAGCCTCGAGATCGAACAGATGCCAGTGAAAGGAACGGATCTCAACCTTGCCGCCCGTCGCCTGCTCCAGAACGCCCACCAGCCGCCGGCGGGCCAGGTCTTCAGGGGCGGAAGAGGCAGCCCAGAACAGAAATGCCACAACGACGCCAAGCAGCAGGACTCCGATGCAGACTGTCGTCCACAACACAATCCGCCGCGCGCGCCGCTGAACAGCGGCGGGCGGCTGAGGAATCGCGGGCTTTGACTCGGGATCGCTCATTCGTTCCCCACTCCGCCCGCGCCCTGCGTTTCCGGCGCTTCAAGGTCCGGGTCCAGCACTTCCACCTCGCCCTGTTTGCGCAGGTCCTTCAGCCAATCGTCGAACATTGCGTTCACCTGCTGCTGCAGCAGGATCTCCTCGATACGCGGCGCCACGGTATCCAACGCCGGAACCGGTTCGCCTTTGGCGTACTGCGGCAGCAGCGTTTCGCGATAATAAACCTCGACATCGGTCCGCGAGATGCGAATGCCCTGCCGGAACCGCTGCTCAATGAAGCGCAGAATCTCAAGACGGTAGCGCAGATAGCGCTCTACCCGCTCCGGAGTTAGGCGATGAGCCGCCAGGAACGCCGTCCATCCTGCCTCCGTGGCGCAGTTCTCGCGCATGCAGGCAGGCACTTCCTTGCGAATCTCCTTGAGCCGCGCATCCACTTCGGCCTGCGAGTGGGCTGCGGCGTGCTCATCTTCCTGCCGGATCTGCTGTTGGATCAGCGCGCGGCTGATCAACTGATCGAGCGCCCGCGCGGGAGTGAGAACTCCGCTGCCGCCCTGATCGGGATCGAGAACCGACAGCCGGATCTCCATATCCACGTCGCTCGCCAGGATGGACTGATTGTTGACCACCGCGACCACGCGGTCCAGGACCACGCCAGGTGCCGGCCCGGCCTGCGGCGCAGGCTGCTGTCCCCATGCTGTCACTGGTGCCACCGTGGCCAGGCATACGGCAAGGCTCCACAGACGGGCGTAGCATTTGTTCCAGATCCGGATTGGCGGGCCGCTGCGCATCAGAACGTCTGTCCCAGGCTGAAGAAGAAGTTGAAGTGGCTGGCCTCGCCCACGTGCTCCTGCGAGTCCGGCTGCGAAAGCGAGTAGTTATAGATCACCGGGTAGATGGGCGGGTTCAGGTTATAGCTGAAATCCACGCGCAGCGGCCCGACCGGCGTATGGTAGCGCAATCCCACCCCCGGCGCATGCGAGAAGTAGTTGAAGCTGCAATGTCCCTGCACCCCTGTCGAGGTGTTCGAACCGTTGGGTGGCGGCGGCTTCTGCGGCGGCGTGAACACCGGCAGGTCTTTGCAGGTGTCGCGATCTGGCTGGTGAATCCGAATAGCGCTGGCCCATGCGTCCCCCGCGTTGGTGAACACGTTGCCCATGTCGTGAAAGATCACGAAGCTCAACGTGTTGTCGAACAAGGGAAGCGTGGGCGGCGGCAGGCGCAACTCCGTGCTGTTGATCAAAGCCCCCGCCCCGCCGATGGGGTAACCCGTCTGCGGATCGCGCGGGCCGGCTGCATTGATTGAGAAGCCGCGCAACGACGTAGCCCCTCCGGCATAGAGACGCTCGGGCAGCGGAATCAGTTGGTCGTTGCCATCCCCAAAGGCCCGTTCCTGGCCGTAGCGGGTGTTGCGCGCCAGCACGTACCGCCCCTTGGCGAAGGAATAATAGCTGGAATTCGAAATATCCAGCCGGTTGAACTCCGCCTCGGCGCCAAACTCTTCGTGAGAGAGGAACTCCTGAAAGCTGGTGTAAGTGCCACGATGCGCATCGAGCGGCGAGTCGCGCGTATCGCGGATCCACGTCAGGGCCGGTCCCGCTACCCGCACCGCCGTCGACAAAAGCGATATTTCGCCGGGATAGACCTGCAGGCTGCCGGCCGCCACCTTCACGCGGCGGAAGTTGAACTCGTAGATCACCGTGTTGGCCTTGGAGATGCCGGATCCCGCCGGCGAAAAGTGCTCGGTAAAGCGCAGGCCGCCATTCAGTCTTGAGGCCACATACGTGGTCACATCCTGGCTGTTCGCGTAACCCCCTGAAAAGGTCAGGCCCAGGTCCCGGTCCCCGAGGAAGTGCGGGTATTGATACAAGAAATCGATCTTCTGCTCAAGCAACCCGTAGTTGCCGCGCAGACTGGCCGACTGCTCGCGGCCGAAGAGGTTGTTGCGCGTCAGATCCCCAAGCACCCGGGGGCTGACGCCTGTCTTGCCTTCCGGATTGCACTTGGCGCCGCTTGAGATGATGCCGGCGCAGTTGTTCTGCGGCGTTCCCGTCTGCGCCTCAAAGCCCGCGCCATAGGTGAAGACCCAGCGCCGCGCTTCAACCGCCTGCAGCAGTACGGTTTTGCGCGTTTCCTCGCCGGTGGGATTCTCGATCGCCGGCTCAATCTCGCTGAACAGGGCAAACTCGTAGAGATTGCGCTGCGTCTGCAGCAGTGCGGTCTGGTCAAGCGGATCGCCGGGATGCAGCGTGATGGCCCGCGCCACCGTACTCGGACGTGTGTAGTGCAGCCCCGTCATCAGCACCTTGCGCACAAAAATCTGCTGTCCTTCGGCGACGTGGAACACCACATCCACAATTGCGGGGTCATCCGGTTCGAACTCCGGAGTGACTTCAACCCGTACCTGGTCGAAGCCGCGGCTCAGATAGTCGGTCAACAGCGCGTCGCGGTCGCTGGCCAGGTTCTGCGGAGAGAACAACTGCTTCGGAGCGGTATTCAGCAGGGCTGTCAGCTTCTTCATGTCCCCATGTTCAGCCCCTTCGATGCGCACCGTGCCGACCCTCACCTGTTCGCCCTCCTCAATGCGGTAAACCACGGTGAGCGGTGCGCCGGCGGCTTTATTTGAAGTTGTGCCCTGGTCCCCGCTGTCTTCGGCATTGGTCTCAACCGTGACCCTCACTTTAGAGAAGCCGTTGTTCTGGTAAACATTCTGCAAGGCGCTGATATCCGCCGCTACCAGCGTCTGGCTGTAGGCGCCATGGCGATCGAACGTATCGGCGGCATGAACGCTCAACAGCTCCTCGAGGACCTTGGCGTTGAAGTATCGATTGCCGGCCACCGATACCTTCCCCACCCGCCGACGGGGTCCCAGGCTTACCTTGTAGACGATGACCACCCGGTCGGCACTGGCAGTCTGCGGCTGGTGATCGACCTTCACATCGAAGTACCCCAGGCGCTGGTAATAATCCCGCAGGCGGCGATTGCCCTCGTTCAGCAGGTCGTCGTCCACCGTGCCCTCTTCAAAGATGGGGATAACGCGCTTGATGCGCAGCGCGCTCAGCGAAGCTCCCTCCACCAGCACCTTTACGATCGGCCCGCGATTGGCCGTGAACCTGTAATCGGATCGGTCGGTCTGCGCTACGTACTGCTGCGATTCGATCTTGATATCGGCTTCCAGCCGCTCCCCTTTCTGATAGTGCTTGAGGACGCCATCCAGGGCCCGGTTCCCGGTGTCGTGGTCCACCAGCGTGCCGCTGCGCAGGTGGGCATAACGGCGAAACTCCTCCACGTTCATTCCCGGGCTGCCTGTGACCTGCACCGCGCCCACCCGCGCCTGTGGGCCCGAAACCACGTGGAAGGCAATGTCCATCAGTTGCTCATCGGCGTGCGGCGTCAGGTTCTGGGTAATCGCGGGTTGGTGAAATCCGTTATCCGCCAGCGTCTGGTGCATCTGCTCCAGTGCGCGGTTCAGTTTGGCCTGGGTGAAACGCGTGCCCGCCGCCAGTTGGCTGGCTCGCTGCAATTGCGTATTCATCGTGGCGCCCTTGGCCCCGTCCACACTGACCGTCCCGATGAACATCCGCGGCTGGCCGCGGAAGACAATCGCCACGCCATCTCCGTCGCGTGAACCCTCCACCTGGACCTTGTCGTAAAGCCCGGTGCCATAGAGCTGGCGCAGGCTCCGCTGGACCTCTTCCTGTTTGAACGGAGCTCCCTCGGCCAGCGCCAAATGCTTGGGCAGCGGGGCCAGGCGATCGGCGGAAACCCCTTCGAAGGAAATGCGCCGCACCGGCAGTCCCTCCCACTGGGCGAGCGATTCCTGCACCGTCGCCGCACTGGGCCCCGGTGCATGGGCAGTCGCGGCGCCAGAGGTCCCGGCCTGGCTCCAACTCTTTGGATATGAACCGGTCCCGAAGACAAGAACGCAGGCGAGCAGAAACCCCGCACTGCGCCGATCGCCGCACTTTCCCGCCGGCATTGCCTTCAAGACCATCTCTCCCAAAAACACGGGAAGCACCGCCCCGTTGCGTGACCGCCGCCCCTCGGCGCCAGAATCGACAGACGGCAGCCGCAGTCGCAATACCTCCGGGCCACAGTCCCGGTGACCCGATCCCCAGTCCCTGGTCCTTTGTCCCTGGAGCCTAGTCCCTGGCCCCAGGCTCCACCACAAGTGTTCGCTGTCCTCTATACTAACGAGGAAGCAAGGCCCGGCGTTGCCGCACCCGGCCGAGGGGGCGGTCCCGAAGGAAATCCATGCCCCATTCCCGGTCTTCCCCGCAATCACCGGATCCAGATCCAGGCAATCCCGGTGCGGGAACATCGCGAATGATGCAAGGGGCTGTGTCTTCGCCGGTCCCGCAGCCCCCTGCCAACAGCCTGAGCGATGCCGATATATTGGCCCTCGCCCAGGCCGGTGACCATCACGCCTTCGCCCATCTCTACAATCTGAACAAGCGGCGCATCTATTCCCTCTGCCTGCGCATGGTGGGCAATGTGGCGGAAGCCGAAGACCTGGCCCAGGAAGCCTTCCTGCAGTTGCACCGCAAGATTGCCACCTTCCGCGGCGACTCCGCCTTTTCCACCTGGTTCCACCGCCTGGCGATCAACGTCGTGCTCATGCATCTGCGCCGCAAAGGCCTGTCCCTCATTTCGCTGGACGAAGCCATGGAGCCGACTCCCGAAGAAGGTCCCGGACGCAGCTTCGGCGCACCCGACCTCACCCTGAACGGCTCCATCGACCGGCTGGCGCTGCAGCGCGCCATCGACGATTTGCCGGCCGGTTATCGCCTCATTTTTGTCCTTCACGACATTGAAGGTTATGAGCATAATGAAATTGCCTCCATGCTCGATTGCTCCATCGGCAACAGCAAATCCCAGTTGCACAAGGCGCGGCTCAAGCTGCGCGACGCGCTGCGTGCCGGTTCCAGGCAGGAGGAGCGAAGATAATGGCGTCCAATGATCCCCAGAAACTCAGTTGCCAGGAATTCCAGGCGCAATTGCCGGAACTGATCGCCACCGGCGACGAGATTGGACTGCATCCGCATCTCAGGAACTGCGCACTCTGCAGCGCGCTGCTGGCCGACCTCGAAACCATCGCCGACGCCGCCCGCCAGCTCTTCCCCACCGTGGAACCGCCCGACGAATTGTGGACTCACATCGAGCTGGCCATCAAGGAAGAGGAATCCTCCGCGGGCAAGGGTTGAGGCGCCCGTGCCAGAACCCATTCCAGGCGTCATCCAACCCGTTCCACCCGGCCCTCCCGGCACCCCGGTTCGCCGCATCGTTCTCACCGGCTTCATGGGCTCGGGCAAAACTACAGTCGGCCCCCTCATCGCTGCCCGGCTGGACTGGAAGTTCGTAGATGCCGACGATGTCATCGAGGCCGAAGCCGGCGCAACCATCGCCGAACTCTTCGCTCTCCACGGAGAGGCTGGCTTCCGCGATCGCGAACACGCTGCCATCGCCCGCCTCATCGCCGCCGACGCGCTGGTCCTGGCCTTGGGCGGGGGTGCCATAGAGCACCCCCTCACCCGTTCGCTGCTGCGCGAGTCGACGGGTACCCTCCTGGTTCACCTCGAGGTCAAGCTCGCAACCACGCTGAAGCGCTGCCGCGGAACCGAGCACACGCGCCCCGTTCTCGCCGACCAGGCCAACCTCGCCGCCCGCTACTGGCGTCGTCTGCCCCTCTATCGCACCGCGCATGTCTCGATTTGCGTCGATGCGCTCAAGCCGGACGAAGTTGCGGAAGCGGTTCTGCGGCACGCGCGGCTCACTTAAACCATTGCCCGCTGAATTCCAACCGGGCAGATTCCGTTTGACTTCGTCGTCCGCGTATTCGATCATGATGCCGGAAACCACCCGCGCGGGCACACGCAAGTCACACCCACCCAAACAACCGCCGGGAACAGCGGTTCCCCTTTGAACTAACCGCAAATCCAATGGAGGATCACGATGGCAGGCAGCAAGTTTCTGTTGACCATGCAACTGACAACGCAAGGCAAGATCAGAGGAGGCGGCTCCAGGAAAGGAGGAAGCCTGGATACCTCAAAAGGCATCGAATGCCATGCTTTCGAATATGGCACCGTAGTTCCGTATGATTCGCACACCGGCCTGACCTCGGGCAAGCGGCAGCACAGTCCCATCACGGTTACAAGGGAGGTCGATTCCGCATCGCCCAAGTTATATCAGGCGCTTTGCA
>Ga0326727_10008860_pt1 | contig 25216 bp, 21 predicted proteins | sample MB2enrmetagenome_FD_207643 | JGI IMG/M metagenome (GOLD analysis project Ga0326727, IMG submission 207643) | Lab enriched peat soil microbial communities from McLean, Ithaca, NY, United States - MB29MY | ecosystem: Environmental > Terrestrial > Soil > Wetlands > Peat | place: USA: New York... | reverse complement strand
CGCCGCAAACCGCTCATGCTGCTCAGCGCCTTGTGTACCAGCATCACCATGTATGCCCTGGTGTACGCGCCGAATAATGCGGCTTACCTGGGGTGCATGCTGCTGCTGACGGGAACTCTGCTCGCCCTCGGCTATTCCGCGTATGCGGTCTATCCCATGGGCCTGGCCAGCAAGGAAATGTATCCGGTCGCCTTCGGCATCGTGAACAGCGGCGGACAGCTTGGCGGCGCCGTTACCCCCTTGGCCGTGGGCGTGATCCTGGATCACTATAGCTGGAACAGCGTGTTTCTCTTTCTCGCACTCTGTTCGGTACTGTGTTTTGTAGTGCTCGCCACCATGGACGAGCCGCTCGACGATGTCATGATGGGCAAATAAATTACATAAGACCCACCATAGAGGCACGGAGACACAGAGAATTTGGGAATTAGGAATTCGGATTTGAACCCCCGATAGCGCGTCCGGCGGACCGTCGAAAATCTCAAATCCAGAATCTACAATCCGAAATTCTTCTCTATGACTCTGTGTCTCTGTGGCAGGTGTTAGACCTGCCGTCCGTTTTCGTCAAAGAAGGTGAGTAGGCGCTCACGGTTCCAGTGACGCCGCCGTGTGCAGTCCCCGTTCTCAGTTTGAATTGGCGCCCGCAGCCCGCCGCTCCTTCGGTTCCCTCAGGACAGGCTCAGGACGGCGGCGCTACCCCACGCGTGACGCGATTTGGCGCGCCACCAATCTGCAACGCACACCGTCCTGTCTGAATCCTTATTTGTTGTCGGGCTTTGCAAGTGCAGGATATAGAGTTTCTCTTGTGAAATATGAGTGAGCAGAATACCTCCCGGTTCGACCGATTGCCGATCGGGGATAACGGACTGAGAGTCTCAGCTTGCCGCTCTTGCAAACAGGTGGTGGCACTCGATAACCGGCCAGAGGTACTGCTGCAAGCCGAGCACGAACATCAGTGCCAGGCAAAGACGGATCGTGCGGCTCTTGGGGGACAAGCGCCCTAATTAGGATTTGGGATTTCGGATTTAGGATTTGCAAGCCGACCCGCCAGTTTCCCGGCTTCAAATCCGAAATCCCGAAGCCGAAATCCCAAGTCCTATCCCGTCCTTTCTGCCGATTTGCCCATCCCTTTCCATCCACGATATCCTTTCCCGCAGCTGTGAAACCACCGCACACGAAGCTGAGGAATATATGAGCAAAGTCCTGATCGTGCATGGGGCCGGGATGAACATGCGCGGCAAAGCGCAGATCGACGTTTTTGGCCCTATGACCATGCCGGAGTACGACCAGCATATCCGCAGGTATGCGGCCGAGTTGGGAATCGAGATCGAGATTTTTCATTCCAATCTTGAAGGGCAAGTGGTCAACAAGTTCTATGAGGCCCATGAACGGGGGTTCGATGCGGCGATCATCAATCCGGCCGGCTATACCACCGGCTATCCCGCGCTGATGAATGCAATCGCGCAGGTGCGTTTTCCCACCTTCGAGCTGCATATTTCCAATCCCGCCCGGCGCGGCCGCGAGTCTGAAATCGCGCGCGTAAGCCGCGGCGTGGTGACCGGCTTCGGCGTCTTCGGTTATTACGTGGCGTTGCGCGGCATCGCTGAATTGCTGAGGGCCGCGTGAGGCTGGATTATCCAGCGGCACAGCTCGTCCATCAAACGTAGCGCACGGGCAACGCGTGTTTTATCCGGGTCAGAGCGGACGCGGAGTGAGGGATTTACGTATGCATTTATTCATTTACCGCCTGTAAATAAAGAGAAATGCGTACGGGGGGCGAGTCGTGCACCTTTGAGCTCTTGGTTGCACATAAATGGCAGCGTCAGCTAGGGCCGAAATGCATAGGTTCCTCGCCCCGCGCCCCGACGGCATGGCAATTGTCGGAGCTGTTTTGGGCGCGTGACTCGGAATGACAGGCCTGGGGATACGAAGAGTCATTAAGCGCTTCGAAGATTTCTGTGGCCGGGCTTGCTCCAGCCGGGAACTTCAAAAACGGATTGCCGGACCAGTAACTACCTGATGAGATTGCAGCAGGGTGGTCGCTGTGCCGGCAAACACGTCCACCTGCTGGCGGGTCCGCGTGTATTTGTACTCGCCGATCCAGTGCAGACGGCGCCATACCTTCACATCCACTCCCGCCGCCAACTGGATGGCGGGACTGCCCGTCTGGTAATGCGAATCCCTTTGGTTTTCGATGATCGATATGACGTGAGGAATAGTACCGCCGGCGCCAAAGCGCAGAGTGAGCATCAGGCGCGCATCACGCCCGTCCGCGCTCCAGGGCCCCAACAGTTGCTGGCGAAAGACCGCATTCGCCAGCAGCAAGTTAACTCCGTGGGCAATTTCGAATAGCTGAATGACGCTGTTCATCGGCTGGCTGACATTGAGGGGCGCACCATTCAACGTGCCGCTGATGGGGACCGCGCGGCTGACATTGGCGAAAACCTTCAGGTGGATAAACTCCACTTCCGCTCCCCAATGACGACGAAAGTAGCGTCCCACGCGAAGCCCATAGTATGGAGAAGGCTGAAAAGGTTCGTCGCTGTAGCTAACGTTGCTGAAACGCAGATCGGTTCCCAAGGCGGGCTGCTTCAAAATCAAGTCGCTATTCTGCGTGTGAGCTGCTCCAAAATACGCGGCTGTTTCCCATTGCGCGGCCGCGGGCAAGTTCATGCACAAACAACACCAGGCAAGGAAGGCTATGCGCACCGGAAGTTTTGGGCTTGCCACCCAAAAACGACCTTTAAAAGGAGTCCCGAAAATGCGCAGCACAAGCAATCGGCCCATCTTGCCGGTTGGATGCCACGTAGTCCGGAATTGTTCGCCTCGGGAATGGTTGGCTTCCGACCAAGAAGGAAAGACATTCGCGCCGAGATCTGCTCGGCTGAGAGGTTCCCGCCAAGGCAGATTTGATGAAGGAATTCAGTTGTTGCTGAAACCCAGGGAAGCAGTTAGCGATATTCACTTCGAGGTCAGCCAGTTATAGCCCATCAAAACCTGGACCGTATTGTAGGAGGGATTGGTCTTTCCCAGTTGGCCATTCGAAAGATGCCAAAAACGTACCGCCACATTGACGGCCCGGCTCCGCCTGGTATAGATCATCAGGCCCGGACCCAAGCTGGTGGTGAAGTTGAAAGTTGAGGTGTCGCCGGCAGGAATGTTCTTGGGGCTAAACATCATGCCGCCATTCCATTCGAGGTACGGCCGGTAGCGGCCTCGTCCCGCCAACTGCCACTTCAGCCCGGCGGGCGAAAAGCCTCCGCCGTATGCGGTCTGCAACCCGGTCACCAGGAATAGCGGTTGTGCCTCAAAGGTGTATTCCAAAGTGCTCTTCCGGCTTGATTCACTCGAAAAACTATGGACGACGCGGGCAATGTGGAAGCCGGCCATCATGAGTTGCACATCCCCAAAGCTATGTCCGACGGTCTTACCCACCGCTTCTCCCGCCCACAATCCTAACTTCCACGCCCCGCCATCGGTGCTCGGAACCGTTGGTGAGCTTTGTTGCGCACCGGCAGGGAGAGAAAGAATCCCAAGCATTACGAAAACCAGGCTGATACAAATTGCGCGGGCGCGAAGCTTATTTTGTCCGGGTGCTTTTCCAGAATGAGGGTGGGCCGCCAAGACCAGCATTGTGTTTTTTCCCATGTTGATTGATCGCGTGCCGCTCTAACGCCGAAAAACAAAACGGCGATATCGGGAAGTCAGAAGCCAGAAGTCAGGAGTCAGGAGTCAGAATAAGGGATCCCCTTCTGACTCCCCGATAATGGGGCAGTGATCAACAAATCAAGCAATATATCTTCCTTTATGTTGGCAATCAAGATGTAACAGCCAGACTGTGTGTTTGTTGGACAGGTTCCTTCCCATGCACAGAAAACACCTACCACAGAGACACAGAGTCACCGAGAATTTGGGATTTGGGGAATTGGGATTTGGGATTTGCAAACCACGCACACATTGCCGCAACGCCAAAAATTCCAAGTCCGGAATTCTAAAATCCCAAATTTTCTCTGTGTCTCGGTGTCTCTGTGGTAGGTTTTAGTGCTTGTCCGCGGACAGCAATTTTCTGGTTAGCGCGATGAATTCCCGGGCCGCCTGCGAGAGGTACCGGTTCTTCTGATATACCGCCGCCAGAACCGATTTGGCCTTGGGATTATTCAGACGCAAGAAACAAATGGGCAGACGGCCTTGGACGTACACTCCCTTATGGTTCCGCGGGATAAAGCTTTGGTGGATGAATGAGCTCGCCATGCCTCGGCCGACCAGCTCAAAGAGCGTGCCAATATTCTCACTCTCGAGAATGATATTGGGCTTGCCGATTCCCGCATCTCGAAACAGGTCTTCAGAGACCAACCGGATTCGCATGCCAGGTTTGAGCAGGATAAAGGGGCTGTCCTTCAGCAACGAGAGATCGATCTCCGGAGCTTCATTCTCCGGACTGCGGTAGCGCTTCTTGTCAAATTGCGGTGGCAGGTATTTGTCCGGGACCACGGCCAGAATCTCATCCCGGCAGATTGGCATGTGTTCCAGTTGGTCGGTGCGCAGGGGAAGATTTGTAATCGTCAAATCCGTCTTCCCTTTGAGCGTCAATTCCTCCAGCCGGCTGGATATTTCCTCCACCAGCACCACCTCAATACCGGGAAACCGTTGCTGGTAGACGGGAAGAACGACGGGGAGCACCGATTTCCCGCGCAGCGGCGAAATCCCCAGGATCAGCCGGCCCTTGGTGCAGTTGTTGATATCTTCCATCTCGCGCAGCAACTGCGCTTCCAGGTCCACGATTTGCGAGGCCAGGGCGACAAAACGCTCCCCCGCGTAGGTCAGCCGCAAGGGCAGGGTGGTGCGGTCGAACAGGCGGGTGCCCACTTGCTTTTCCAGTTTCTGGACATGCAAACTCAGCGCCGGCTGGGAGGTGTAGAGTTTGCGGGCCGCCTTGGAAATGCTGCGTTCTTCCGCCACCGCCAACACATACTGCAGGTTCCAGCCGTGCATAGAGCCACCCGGAAAGTTATTTTATTTCTAAATAACTACTATACGGAACAACAAAGTATCACAAATATCTTACCCGTGCTATAAGCAACAACAACAGCGACAAGCGGCAAGCAACAAGCGACAGGCCAAACAATGGCCGCCGTTCTTGCTTGCAGCTTGTGGCTTGTTGCTTGTGGCTGGCTCTAGGGAGGAAGCCCGGAAATGGACAAAGGGGTTGCGCTCACCTGGGTTACGTGGCTGTTAGCCTTTCTGCCGATCCTGATGCTGTTGTCGACCATCCTGTTCTTCCGCTGGGGCGCGCCCAAATCGGGTGCGGTGTCGTGGTTTACGGCGGTCCTGGTGAGCGTGCTGGTCTTTGGCGCCCATCCTCGTTTGCTGGCGCTGGCCAACAGCAAGGGCATGGGCCTGTCGCTCTATGTGTTGCTGATTATCTGGAGTGCCGTCTTCCTCTACAACGTCGTCGACGATGTCGGCGCCGTGAAGGTGATTGGCAACAATATGGCCAAGGTCACGAATGACCGGCTCCTGCAGTGTCTGCTCATGTCCTGGTGTTTCTCCGCGTTCATGCAAGGTATCGCCGGTTTCGGGGTGCCAATCGCCGTCGTTGCCCCGATCATGGTAGTGATGGGGTTTCCTCCGGCGGTGGCGGCGGCCACCTGCCTGGTCGGCCATAGCTGGGCAGTGACCTTCGGATCCATGGGCGCCGGATACTACACGATTCAATTGATCACCCGGATTCCGGGCGAAATCATCGGCCCCTGGATGGCGATTCTGTTTGTGGTTCCCATCATCACCACCGGCTTTGCCGTAGCCCACATCTATGGCGGATTTGCGGCCATCAAACGCGGCGCCCCGGCGATCATCGTCACCAGCGGAGTCATGGGGCTCAGTTGCTGGCTGATGACGGTAATCGGCGCCGCTCAGTTGGCGTCGCTCATCCCCGGTCTTCTCGGCTGCGGAACCATGGCCCTGCTGGCGCGCACCGGTCTGTATCGCGAGGAAGCGGCCAGCCGGCCCGCCGGATACAGGATCGGCTCCGGGGCGTTCGGCTTCCACCTGGCGTTTGCTCCTTATTACATTTTGATTCTGTTGTCGGTGGCCTCCCAGTTCAAAGCCATCAAGCAAATCATCGCTCCTTATGCCTGGGGTATGGATTACCCGGCCATTCAGACCACCATGCATTTTGCCGTCAAAGCCGAAAAGATGTACTCGCGGATCGGCATTGTCCATCCGGGACCGCTGTTGCTCATGGCCGCCGTCTTCAGCTTCCTGGTGTTTAAGTCGGCCGGTCAGTGGAAGCCGGGCGCGGCGGTAAAGGCATTGAAGACCACGGTGACGCAATGCATTCCAACCAGTGTCGGCATCATCACCATGGTCATGATGGCCCTGGTAATGGTCGATTCGGGAATGACCTTCCTGCTGGCGCAGGGCATGGCCAAAGCGACGGGCAAACTCTTTCCGCTCACTTCCACCTTCATTGGGGTGCTGGGAACCTTCCTGACCGGCAGCGGCGCAAACTCCAACGTCATGTTTGCCGCTTTACAGGTGGAGACAGCAAAGGTGCTGGGCATCAGCACGGTCATCATCGCGGCGGCGCAATCGGTGGGGGGCTCGATTGGCGGCGCCATCTCTCCCGCCAAGGTGCTTTTGGGCGCCACCATGGTCGGGCTGGACGGCGGCGAGAGCGAAGTGATGAACAAGACGGTTCCCTATTGCATCGTGGTCGCGCTCTGCACCGGCATCGTGGCCTGGTCTTTTGTCTACATATTCTTCAGAAATTTGCAGTAGTCGAACGGGAAAGGAATACATATGGCGACTGGCGCAGTATCCCGAAAAGTTTCCGATCCGGCGCCGTGGGGCAAGCAGCACCGTATGCTGCTCATGAACTTGTCGTTCGCATTGTTCTGGATCGCATTTCCGTTGGCTTATCTGGGCGGCATTCACAACCAATCCGGGTACATGAATGTGTCCTTCGGCCTGTTCGTGACCGCCTGCATTGTGCCGTTGTTCACCAAGAAATAATTAAAGGAGAGATTTATGGGAAAGCGGATAGCGGTTCTAGGCACCGGCGCAATCGGCAGCAGCGTGGGGGCCGACTTGACCCGGGCGGGTCAGAATGTGTGGCTCATTGACCAATGGCCCGAGCATGTGGAAGCGATGAAATCCAAGGGTCTGCACATTACCATGCCGGAAGGCGATCAGGACACCAAGGTACGGGCGCTCCACCTGTGCGAAGTAGCCTCCCTGAAGCAACCCTTCGACATTATCTTCCTTACCTCCAAATCGCCGGACAGTTGCTGGCTGACGAACTTTATTAAGCCCTACCTGGCTTCCACCGGAGTTCTGGTATCGCTTCAGAACAGCCTCAATGACGAGTGGATCGCCCCCATCATCGGCTATCAGCGGGACGTACCCAGCGTAGTCGAACTGGCAGCCCAGATCCTGGCCCCCGGGGTGGTGAGGCGCCGCACCGGCCCCACTAAAGCCTGGTTTGCCCTGGGAGAGATGCACGGCAGAATAACTCCGCGAGTCAAGGAACTGGCGCAAATCCTGAGCGCGGCGGGCCGCACGGAAGTCACGTCGAACATCTGGGGTGCGAAATGGTCCAAGCTGATCGTCAATACCATGTCTCATGCCATCGCCGCCATCCTGCGCGATACCGAACCGGTGGTAGTGGAAAATCCGAAGCTGTTCCAACTCGGCATCGCCCTGGGCAAGGAATGTTTGGAGGTTGGCCTGGCGTTGGGCTATCGCGTCGAGCCGGTTTTCGGCCTGACGGCGGAAGACATGGCGGGCGCGCCGGAAGAAATGCTGAAGCGGATTCTCCAAACCCTGTGCAACCATATCGGCAAACACACGAACTCTTTCCTGCAGGACATGATGAAAGGCCGTCCCTCGGAAGTACATTACATGAACGGCCTGGTGGCGGCCAAAGGCCGCGAGGCGGCGATTCCGACCCCCTTCAATGACGAGATCACCCGCCTGGTCGAGCAGATTGAAAGAGGCCAGATGAGTTTTGGGCCGGAACATCTGCCGCGTCTGGAAAACCTGGTATCGGCCAAGCAGGCGGCCGCCGCACGGTAATTTAGTAATTGGGTAATTTGGTAATTTGGTAATTGAGGGCACGAGTTTTGCTCGTGCCCTTAGCATTTGTGGATTCTTACCGTCAGACCGATGCTGAGCCGGGCATAGCGCGCGTAGCGCGCGAAAGGTTTTGCCCGCCTTCGCGGGCTTTGTCTTCGGTTGCGCTGCCCCCTGGCCTGCTACACGAGCCGTACAGATTCCGTAAATTACTAAATTACCAAATTGCCAAATTACCAAATCCTTTATTTCTTGCGATGAATGGTCATCGCCGACCAGGCCTGGCAGACGGGCATAACTTCAATAGCATTGATGTTTACGCGCGGCGGCCGGGTTACCGCCCAATGCACCGCGTCTGCTATGTCATCGGCCACCAGCGGGTTCGCGCCTTCATAATTCTTATCCGCTCGGGCCTTGTCGCCATGGAAGCGGACCGCGGCAAATTCGGTGCCGCCAACCATTCCCGGCGCAACGTCGGTCACCCGCACCTGGGTGCCCAGCAGATCGGTGCGCAGATTGCGGGAAAACTGCTGCACGAAGGCTTTGCTGGCGCCGTACACGTTCCCGCCCGGATAAGGGTACTTGCCGGCGATGGAACTGATGTTGACGATGTGCCCGCGGTCGCGGGAAACCATTCCCGGCAATACCGCCCGTGTCAGGTAGAGGACGCCCTTGACGTTGGTATCTACCATGACTTCCCAGTCTTCGAGGCTGACGCGCTGCGCGGGCTCCAGGCCCAGGGCCAGACCGGCGTTGTTGACCAGAACGTCAATTTCCGAAAAACCGGCCGGCAATTCCTTCACCGCCCTCGCCACCGCTTCGCGGTCGCGAACATCAAGGGCCAGAAGGTGGACCTTCTTCTCCCCGCCCAGCTCTGCTTGCAATTTCTTGAGCCGCTCGGTGCGGCGGCCGGAAACGATTATCTTGGCTCCGTCAGCGGCGAAGCGCCGCGCAATGGCTTCCCCGAATCCGGCCGTAGCGCCGGTGACCAGTACGATCATCTTTCCTCCATGCTTGCGAATAATCTATCCAACTGCTCTAAACAGCGCGCCCGGAAGCATACAAACACAGGGGCGTAGAATAGGGTGGCAAAATGGCTTTAATTTGAATTGTTCTGCGTTTCTGCGTTTCTGCGTTGGGTTTTGACTCTTCTCGTAGCGATTGTACTCTGTTCAGGCCCTCAGCGAGGCCTTCACCTCATAGTGCTGGGAACGCGCGTCGAACCTTGAGAGCAGCGCCCGAGCCGCTGGGGGAACAACCGCTACTTCATAATCGTCGCCGGCAAAGATGCGGACTGCCTCCAGCGAATCGAACCACATCACGGTTACAAACTCGACTTCTTCCCCGAGATCGCGGCGAAACAGCTGAATGCTCTGGAAGCCGGAAATCCGTCTTCCCTGGATGCCGGCGAAGACCTCCCGTTTGAGGAGTTCTTCGTAAGCGTTGGCCTTGGCGGGTGTGGTCCACCCATGCCAGATGCGGCTGATCATGATGGCTATCTCCTGGATTGTTTGTCCGGGCCTCGCTGTCCTGGGGCCCGCTTTTGGGCAATTAGCGTTGTTAAAAATATCCGTCCAAACCGTCCAAACCGACCACGCTCGTGACCGCGGGCGCGATAGCATGATATCGCTTGGCTTCAAGGTTGTTGCCTTGTGTCAGGACACGACTTTCAGAGTGGGCGTGAGAACTTAACCGGAGAGCGAGGCAGTGGGAATGCCACAAGCAACAAGCTACAAGCCAAAAGCGGCAGGCAGCACGCCAGCTTCGTTGGCTTGCGGCTTGTTGCTTGTGGCTTGCGGCTGCCAACAGCCAAAACCCACGAGATCCCGCCTGTCCCCGCCTGCTCCCGCCTCCGGCGATGAAAAAAAGAAAAAATGTATTCCATGCTCGGCTGCCCGGAAGCGCAGCCGGTTGTTCAGCAGGTGCCCCACCCAGTTGCGGTCGTGCGCCCGGATAAAATCCGCGAACCCACAGAGTAAACGACATCAAGCCCAGGACCGCCGACAGGGCTATTTCTTGCTTGACAGGGACAAATCCACAAACCAGAATTTGCCCTCAAGTGGCTCAGTACTAGTTCCGGGGAGGGTTGCATGTCTGCAAGAGCTTTCGCGGCATTCCTAGCCGCGGTTTTCGCAGTCTCCTGGTTTTCCGCGCAGAGTGCTGGGCAGCTCCGGAAGGCCAGCCCTGCCGCTCAGGCCCAGGCACAGCCGTCGGCTGAAGACACCGAACCCCTTGGCCCGCACCTGAGTCTGTGGCACGCGCGCCGCATGGTAATAACCGGCTTGCAGACGGGCTACATGTTTGTGGTTGAGCCCAGTAGCTTCCGATTTAAATTGGACAGCTTTGAGTTTGACGCCAAGATGTACCGGCAAAAACAGTTCCAGCACTATCAGGTCGACCTCAAGACGCTGCCGCCGGTCTCCGTGCACCATGGGTTTGGTGGAGTGGTGCACTTGAAGGATGAGGCGGGGAAGGATCTGCCCGACCCTTTCAAACACCTGGCGTGGATACGAAGCAGTTCGGCTCCCGCTTCTGCGCTGGCCAGGGCTCTGAACCGCTTGCGGGAGATGTCGGGCGAGCCCGGCATGGCGCTGCGCAATTTTCCGGAAGCGGCGGCAGCCTGGCGCGCGCTGCCCACGAAACCTCCTGTTCCCGAGGAGGTTCGGGCGCAGCGATTGCTAGCGGAAACCGCTCTCCAGGAGCATCAGGCGCCCAAGGCGCTCAACCACTATGAAACCGGAATCGAGCTCTATCCTGTATGGCCCGAAGGCCGCTTCAATGCCGCTCTGATCGCCGCGGAGTTGCAGTTCTACAGCGAAGCCGTCGAGCAGATGCGGGCCTATCTGGAACTGGTGCCCGATTCGCCCGACGCGCAATCGGCGAAAGACCAGATTGTGATCTGGCAAGACAAGGCCACACAAAACCCGCCGGCGAGCGCGCCTGCGAGTCCCCAAGGCAAGTCTGTGCGGTGGGGCGCAAAGTAGAGCAGGTAACGGACAAACAATTCGGTCGCATCGGTAGCCGCAGTCTATAGCGGTGTGAGCACTTTCAATGGTTCGCCTTGTCTTCCCAGATGATCATTTGCGCGCGTGCATCTTTGGCGTCCGGGGCATCGGGAACCAGTTCGAGATAGTGCTTCATGCGATCGCTGGCATCGGGATAGTCGTTTTGCTCGGCATAAATCAACGCTAGATTGAACCAGCCCGCGGGCCACATGGGCTGAACTTCCAGCGCACCCTCATAGTGCTCGACCGCGGAATCCAGCTTCTTCTCTTGGATCGCATTCTCCGCCAAGATCCTTTGCCGTTCGGCTTCGGGACTCAAGGGCGGCTTGACGGGATTCTCGCGCCAAGCCCTTGCAGCCGCGTTAAACGCCGCAGATTCTTCGCCCTGATGATATGCAGCATACACAAGCCGATTGAAGGCGTCGGCGAAGTTTTGCGCAACCGCTTCATCTGCCCATACAAATTGGACCGGAACCTTGCCACTCATACAACCCGAACCCAGGGGGACGGAATAGAACTTCTGGCCGAATTTGAAACTGGATGCTTGAATATACTTCTTAAAAGTCACGGACACCTTGCCGTCATAATGTTTTTTCTCGCATGCGAACGGTGCGACGAAATCAAAGCCGTTAGTTCGAAGCCGGACATCGGTCGCCGCTCCTAGTTCGTAGGTGAAACCCGCAAGAAGGCCGTAATGCATCGTACCGACGTATTTTTTACTTAAGGCCTCCTTCAGCGTCGCGCGTGCTTTAGGGACGGAAAGGGCCATGGCATTGCCGGGTGGGGCGTCGCCCCTCACAGGAGCGTTGCCGGTAGCCTTGGATGCCTCTAACGTTTGCATCCGCTTTTGTGCGTCAGCGTTGCCGTGCTCGGCCGCCTTGCGGTACCACGACGTGGCCTGAGCGATGTCCTGTGTCACCCCCTTTCCCGTTTCGTACAGCCAGCCGAGGTTGAACTGAGCCCTAGCGTCGCCTTGGTCGGCCGCCTTGCGAAACCAATACGCCGATTGGGCCTCATCCTTGGGCACGCCACGCCCGTTCAAGTACAGTCCGCCGAGATTGAACTGGGCGTAGGCAGTGCCTTGGTCAGCCGCCTTTCGGTACCACGAAGCAGCTTGAACGTAGTCCGGTGGCACCCCCTTGCCCGATTCGTACAGCATGCCGAGGTTGAATTGACCATCAGCATTGCCCTGGTCCGCCGCCTTACGGTACCAGGCCGCGGCTTGAGCATAGTCCTGTGACACGCCTTTCCCGTAGAAGTACAGCGCGCCTAAATTGAACTGCGCGTCAGCGTCACCTTGCTCGGCGAAAACCCGAAAAGCGTCCGCATCCAATCCAACCGCATCCTTGGTCAAGATCTTGTTGCGCTCGAGCACAGTAGCGGCCGATTGTTTCTTCTCTCCCTTGCGCAGGTAGGTAATGGTGATCCTCGTGCCAGGTTGTAGCGAGCCGATAATCCTTATCAGGTCCGTGGGTTTTCCTACCGGAATATCATTGACAGCAATGATTACGTCACCGAACTTCAGACCTGCCTGATCGGCGGGCCCATTCTTGATAATGTCTGCAACTTTGATTCCCCGGCCGTCTGCACTCGCGGCTTTAATACTCACGCCTATCGAGCTTGGCTGTGGTGAAGGTGGTTGGGAACCGTTCGTTGCCGCCTGTCCGCTAGCACCTGTCGGGATTGCGGTATTGCCCGCTTGAGCATGAGCAAGCAGATTAGTAGCCGTGAACAACAGCACAACCAAAAGCGCAAACGACACATTCTTTCTGCTCATTGGATTCTCCAGCGTCAACGTTGCCGTACAGTAGCTGTTTTCTCCTGGCATCAATGTGCTTTCTGGTAGCAGCCAATCTCGGCCTGTAAGCGGTCGGCGCGATAGCCCAGTACTTTCCTCGCTATGGCAAGCTGCTCATCGTCCTGCTTTGCCTGCTGCAACCGCCTTGTGCTGTGGTAGATGGCGGTTCCGTCATACGTAAGGTCAATTACCAAACTCGAGATTTTCCATGTGTTGCCGATGAGCGAAGCGTGGGAAAGGGCTTTGATGGTCGGAGAGTAGTCCAGACCAAACTTCATGACCTGTTTGAGGAGGTCGAGCTGCGTGTTTAGGTCGCCCTGCGCAAAACTGGAGATCCCGTTGTCCTTCTTGAATTCATCGCAGTTAATCTTGCCGTCACCACCGAACTTGCAAGGGAAAACTTCGTTGTCGGTAAGCCAAAGGTAGAAGTCACGTCCGGTATCTATCTTGCCGACGACAGATTCAACTTTTTCCACGCCGGCTATCGCATTCTCAATCACCTCTCGCCGCCCAAGCAGCCGTTGGGAGCGGGCAAGATAGTCAGCTTGTTTCGCCTGCCACGCCGCTCTCTCCGCGGGATTCCCTGCAAGCTCCAGATACTCCGCGCGCAACTGCTGCGACTCCTTCATGCTCGCTTCGAGTCCTTCGTGGTACGAATCTTTATACATCTCAAGAGATGTTTTGGTGACGCCAAGTAGCCCATCCAGAAGCATGTCGCTGCCATTGAGGAAGATATCCTGGTGGGCGTCCTTGAGTTCCTTGGTCCACTCTTTATTCAGATCCTTTGCCTCTTCTTGCGATTTGGCGATCCTCTCCAACGCGGTCATCGTGGAATCCAGTTTCTTCTGTAACTCATCGAGCGAGGGAACCGGGCCACCAGGCGAATAACCGGCAATACATTCGCTCATGCTCATGGCCGGGTGCGTGGCGACTGGCGCTGGGGTGGACGTGGTCGCCGGATTTGGCGATGGGCTGGGACCCGGGATGACGGATGAGGCCGTAGCGATTGGCGTTGCCGGCTGGCCAACATGTGTCTGAGCTGGCGGCATCGGCGTCGATACGGGAGCTTGAATCCGTCGGTTCTCCGCCGCGGCCGATAGAGAAGCCTGCGACGATACAGAGATCGGCTGGCCGGAGGTTGTGGCGGTGGCCGGATTCGTCACTAATGATCCAAGCGGAGTGTCGAAACCGGCGCGCGCTTGCATCGACGCATCTTCCGGCTTCGCCGCCGTGGTAGCAGCCTGCGAAGCAGTGGCTTGTTGCTGCAACGAGGCTACTGGCTGTGCCGCCGTCTGCGGTGACATCACCGGCGCTGGAGCTGGAGCCGGCGCGGAGCTTGCCGGCTGCACCGACCCGCCGTTTGGCGGCAAGGTATGCGCTTGCTGCGTCGAGGCGGCTGGCGAATTCTGTGGGGCAGCCATCATGCGCTGCTGCTCCTCCGGAGGAAGCTTGCTGAATGCGTCCGCCACGTCCGCCAATTGTTTGGGCGACATCTGGTTGAAATCGACCGCACCCGGATCGGAAGCAGTTGTGGGAGGAGCCGTGGGGGCCGCGCCGCCGTCACCCATCTTCATCTGCAACCCTCCCTGAGTGGGTGGCGCCGCTGCCGGTGCGGAGCTGGATCCTCCCGTGTAGATGCCTGGCAGCCCCTGGATTCCATAGCCCTGCTGACCATCGCCCGGCGCCATGCCAGCCGGATTTGCATTGCTTGCCAACTCCGCGCCCATTGCATCGTCTCCCGTCTTCAACTTCAGCGTCGACGGTGTCTTCGGCGTCATGCCGGAGCCAGGGCCCGGACCGCCAACATATATGCCGGGCAAGCCGGGAATCCCATATCCTTGAGTGTTGTCGCCGAGCTTCATTTGCAGGCCGCCAACCACCGTGCCCGAGCTCTTCATTTGCAAATGTGGCAGTCCGACGAGCTTCAGGGTGGACGCCAGGCGGTTGTACATGGCAGCCAACCGGCGTGCTTCTTCTTCGCGATGCTGTCGCTCGGCCTCCGCCTGCCGGCGTGCCAACTCCGCCATCATCATCTGCTGCTGCTGTTGCCTCAGCGCTTGTTCCGCGGCGTTTTGTCTGGCGCCTGCGCCGGTAAGCCACTGGCCAAACTGATAACCAAGCTGATACCAGCCATTGTTAGTATTAACAGCGGAAGGGGAAACGGAAGGGGAAGGTCGGGAGACGCAATTGCCTGGTATGCTCTGGACACAGGTCCCTTGAATGTTGCCCTGTGCCTGCGCGGCAAGCGAACCGATCACCCCCACAAACAACGTAATGAGCAGTGCCTTTTTCATGATTGCCTCACTCATGGGCGTATCTCATTTCAGCGATTCCCCCCTTTGGCTCCTGCTCGCCTGCGTGGGCAGGCATGAACAAGAGATTGAAAACCAGGGCTGCGACGAGATTACTGGCTGCGTGCTACATCTGGCCTCCTCCGCCGCGACTCAATGCGGCAAAAGCGAACGCGCTGGAAGAGAAATCACAAGGGCCTAGGCTCAATAGCTGTGCCGATTTTGTGTTCCGGAGCAGCTGCTGTCAAGCAAACCCGGAAATGCCATAACCCGGCCCCTATGTTGATTCACTTTGCCGCAGGATTCAATAACCTGAGCGGTGCCGCGATAACCATAGTTTCCCGGTTTGGGCCTGACAAAACCTCTACCTGAGCCTGTCGAAGGCCCTGTCCTGAGCTTGCCGAAGAAACGGCGGAAGTGACAAAGTTGTGTGATTCCCCAATTACCAAATTACGAAATTACCCAATTACCAAATTCATCCGGTTTGGGCCTGCGATGGACTATCCCTCAGGCCGAACCGCAGGGAATGACCTTAGGTCTGCTACAGACGTAACCGGCGTTTTGCTGCTTGTTCACCTGCGTTCCCGCCGGTGCAGGTAATATGTGGATCAATCTTCTGGCCGAGGTTGCGGAGATGATTCGGCAAACGATAACTTGCGACGTCTGTGGCGTGCACAAGATCGAAGCCAATCACTGGTTCATGGCTTTCGAGCACCAGGGAATGCTGAAATTGAGTGCCTGGGGTGTGCTGAACGGAGTGCGTCCCAACGCCAAACATCTGTGCGGAGAGAAATGCGTACACCGGCTGCTGGACGAATTCATGGCTGGGCGGATGCAGGAGCAGACCGACGCCGGGGCCCCGGTGGAAATCACGGCTTCCAGGCATCGCAGTGCGGGAACAGAAGTCCGCAGTTCGAGCAAGCGTCGAACGGCCAGCAGCGAGTAATCGAACCTGCGTCAAGTCTCCCTTTGCAAGTGAATGGGATGGTTCGAGTAAAGAGAAGGTCGCCGGTCAGTGACGGACCTTCCGGTGTGTTTGCTTGTGGCTTGTTGCTTGTAGCCTGTGGCTTAGTATCATAGGACATGCCTGCCGCCACTGCCGTTGCACGCGCTGAATTGCACACTCACCTGGGAGGCGCGGTGGATCCTCCCATTCTCTGGTCCATCGCGCATCGCCAGGGCATCCGCCTCCCCACCAAGGATTACTGGGAATTCGAGGCCATGGTCACCATGAGCGCGCATGAGCGCAACCGCGGCCTCAAACAATTGAATGAGCGCTTTTACCGCTGGACGGAACTGATCCAATCCTCGCCGGAGGCCATTCAGGAATCGGTGGCCAGCGTCATTGGCGGCGGCTACCGTAAGTGCAATCTCGTCCTGCAGGAACTGCGCTTCAATCCCATGTTCCGCAACCGCCGCGGCGAGCGCGACCTGGACCACATTATCAACGCGGCGCGCTGGGGCCTGGAACGGGCTCTGGTGGAATACCCGCAAGTCAAAGCCGGGCTCCTGCTGATGATGGATCGTCGCCTGACTCACCGCCAGAACGAGATTATCGTGGAGAAGGCAATCAAGTATCACGGGAAGGGCATTGTCGGAATCGACCTGGCGGGACCGGACCGCCGCCCGTTTTCCATGGCGCGGCATGCCGGCTTATTCAAGCGCGCCAAAGCCGCGGGATTGGGCGTCACCGTCCACTGTGGCGAGACCGGCGATCTTGCCGAGCTGCGTTACGTCGTCCGGGAGATCGGGCCCCACCGCATCGGGCATGGCATCGCCGCGGCGCGCGATCCGCAGCTCATGAAGGAAATTGCCAAAGCCCAGATCACCCTCGAGTTGTGCCCTACCTCGAACCTTAAGAACAGCATGGTCCGCAACCCCCGTGAACTGAAGACCATTGTCCGCCGGCTGCTGGACCATGACGTGCCGGTTACGGTGAATACCGACGGGCCGGAGTTGTACCACACCAACGTCTACAAGGAGCAGCAATTCCTGCTGCAAATCGGCGCGATGTCGGAGATAGAGATTGAAGAATGCAACCGCCGCGCGTTCGCGGCGAGTTTCATTCCGGCGTGATTTGCCTGTACACTGGTTGCCGACATCCGATATCCGATTCTGGGTAACCGAGTAATCTCGATTTCGTAATTTGGTAATTTTGTAATTGGGGAGGCAGTAAGCTAGGCGGGCCTTTCAATTACCAAATTACCAAATTACTAAATTACCAAATCACCGGAGGAAGCCATGCAGGTCAGGCAAATCGTTTTCGAGGCCATTAACAAAGTCATCGTGCGCACGGCGGAAGCGCCGCTCCAGCCCGGCCCGGGCGAAGTGGTGCTGGCCCCGGCTTACGTCGGCATCTGCGCGAGCGATCTGCACGTACTGCACGGCAAACACCCCTTTTTCAAGCCTCCCCTGGTCACCGGCCATGAAATGGTGGCGCTGGTAAAGCAACTAGGTCCGGGGGTGCAGAACCTGGCGCCCGGCGACCACGTGGTGCTCAATCCCTTATTCAGTTGCGGAACCTGCCGGAACTGCCGGCGCGGGTCGTTCAATACTTGCGAATCCAACCAGGTGACGGGCTACCGCCTGCCCGGCGTGGCGCAAACCCAGTTGGTGATGAGCGCCAAGCAACTGCACCGCCTGCCGAAAGATCTGCCGCTGGAAAAGGCCTGTCTGATCGAGCCGTTGACCGTGGGCGTCCATGCTGCCAGCCTGTACGACGATCTCGAGGATGTGCTGGTGGTGGGCGGCGGCACGATCGGACTTTGTGTCTTGCTGGGCTTGCGGGCGCGCGGAGCCGGCCGGGTGAGCCTGATCGAACCTATCGCCTCCAAGCGCGATTTGGCCAAACGTTTGGGCGCCGCGGAAGTCTTCTCTCCGGATCAAATGCAGGTGGCCCCCCGTTATACGGCCTGCTTTGACTGTGTCGGCGGGCAGCGAACCTTCGATACCGCCAGCGGTTGTGCGCTCTCCGGCGGCTGCATCGTGGTGGTGGGGATCTCGTCCGGACCGGTCTCGGTGCCGATGCCGCGGCTGCAGCGGTTTGAAATTCGCATGCAGGGCAGCGGTCTTTATCTGGGCAAAGATATCGATCGCGCTATCGAACTGATGGCCACCGGCAAGGTGGATGCAGCCCCGCTGATCTCCATGGTGCGGCCGCTGGATGAGGCGCCGGAAGCCTATGCGGCTGCAGTGACTCAGGAAACGGTGAAGGTGCTGGTGAAGATGAACTGAGCTTCCTGGACTGGTCGGCAAGTCGCGCAGCGACGCAAGAAAAATAGCCCACCACGAAGTGGTGGGGATAGCGAACGCGAGGGGCCGAGTCGCACAGCGACGACAGAGATTTCCTTAGCTGTCTTTTTTAGAATACGGTCCGCGAACCGGGGCGGTGGCCTCGCCGCTCGACACGAGCCCAATCACGGGTCCAAGCCTCTACGGTTCGCACAAGAAGCTGGAACTGCTCTGCCGTCGTTGCGCGACTCGCCTGCCCTCCCTCACTTCACCCACCACTTCGTGGTGGGTTATTTTTTGGCGTCGCGGCGCGACTCAGGAGCGACCCGCCAAAACCTTTGGATGGGCAGCCCGCTACCACCGACGCCTTCCCCGAAGCACGCCGCCAGAACCGAACTCTTGTCTCGCGGCCTACTATTACTTAGGCGGCTTTTTACCTTTACACAAGAAGGTACATTTGATATTCGTTTTTGCTAGCTCAAATCTACAAGGAAATTCACGCTACAAGGGGGTATTGCCATGCGCAAGTGGATGGTTCTTCTTCTGCTGGGGTTTGTTGCCGCCGTGACCGTCGGTGCGCTCAGCCTGCAAGCAGCCGACACGATCAAAATCGGTATGACCGCGCCGATCACCGGACCCGCCGCCGAATCGGGGCGCAACCAAACTCAGGGCGCCAAGCTCGCCCTGGACGAAGTCAATAAAGCTGGCGGCGTCCTCGGTAAGAAGGTAGAGTTGGTCATCGAGGATGATCAAACCACGAATCCCGGCATCATCATGGCCTTCAGCAAGTTAGCCGGCGACAAAGATATCCCCGCATTTATCAGCTCTATCCGCAGCACCCAGGTGAACGCCATGTCGCCTGACGTGATGAAGGTCGGCAAGCCGGTGATGATCGGCGGTACCGATCCGACCCTCACGCACATGGGGAATCCGTGGTACTTCCGCACCCGGCCGAACGACAGCTACTCCTCAAGGGTAATGGTCGACTATGGAGTGAATACCCTCGGCAAAAAGAAGTGGGCCATCATTTACTCCACGGATGCTTTCGGCACCGGTGGCAAGGATGGCGTGGTAGCGGCGCTCAAAACCATAGGGATCACACCGGTTCTGGTCCAGGGCTATACCAACAATTCGCAGGACTTCACGCCCGTGGCACTGGCGATTAAGCGTTCCGGGGCCGACGTCATGGCCAGCTACATCACCTTTGAGCCGGACCTGGGCATCTTCGCGAAACAGCTCCGCCAATTGGGCGTGAACATTCCCTGGATCGGTTCGGCCACCAATATGTCCACCACCGCCCTGCGGCTGGCCGGCTCGACCATGTACGGCACCTTCACCGTGGCCGACTTCACACGAGAATCGTGCCCCGCCTCTAAGGCCTATGCCGATAAATACGATGCCGCTTACAAGTTGAAGGCGGATCACTTCAGCGCCTGGGCCTACGATGCCATGCACATTCTGGCCCTGGCCATCAACAATGCCAAGAGCCTCGACCCGCAAAAGATACGGCAAGCGCTGGTGGCCATCAAGAATTACCAGGGCGCCGAAGGCACGTACAACTTCGACAAGAATGGGGACGGGTTGCACGGCTATAACGTGGTGAAAAATGTGAACGGCCAGATCGTGTTCGTAAAACACATCGAGTTTACGGAGTAAGAACCTGACGGTGGCAGCCAGGAGTCAGAAGTCGGAATAGCGGAATAGCGGATTCGCTTCTGACTTCTGACTTCTGAATTCTGACTTCTGTCTTCTTTCCTCGCTTATGGGAATCGCGCTGCAACTGCTCTTTACCGGCTTGGGAATCGGCAGCATCTATGCCCTGGTGGCACTGGGCTTCGTGTTGATCTTCCGGGCCACGAATGTGGTGAATTTTGCCCAGGGTGACTTTGCCATGCTGGGCGCTTTCGCCATGGTAATTTTGGCCGTCGAGTTGGGTTTTTCCTATTGGCTCAGCATTCTTATCACCGTCGTCATCATGGCGGCGTTCGGGGCACTCTTCAATCTCGGCGTCTACTATCCGCTGCGCAATCGGACCTTTCTCCCGGTTATCATCAGCACGATAGGGGCCTCCATTCTGCTGGAGAACGGGATGCTCGCCGCGCACGGCCCGCAACCCCAGAGTTTGCCGAGCCTGTTTGACTCGCCGGGTTTCAGCCTGGGTCCGGTGTTTTTTGACACTCAGTATCTGGTCATCCTGGCCGTAACGCTGGCTATGGTCGTGTTCCAGTATCTGCTGTTCGAACGCACGCTGCTGGGCAAGAAGATGCAAGCCACCTCGCAGGACAAAGAGATGGCCAGCATGCTGGGTATCCCGGTGGCGTGGATGATCATGATCACCTTTATGTACAGTTCGGTACTGGGTGGACTGGCGGGAATCCTGGTTGCCCCGATTCTGTTCGTCTCGGTCGGCATGGGCTCCTCGATAGCGCTCAAAGCATTTGCCGCCAGCATTATCGGCGGTTTTGGTGACGTAAGCGGAGCGATTGTGGGCGGCCTGACGCTGGGCGTAGTCGAAACTTTCGGCGCCGCTTACATCTCCGTTCCTTATAAGGATGCGTTCGCCTTTCTCGTGCTGCTCATATTTCTGTTGTTTCGCCCGCAAGGTTTGTTCGGCGAAAAAGTTGGGGAGAAAGCATGAGCGAGCTTGCATCCACCACCGTTACCAAGAAGCGGGTCAAAGGCAAGGTTGCGGCCGGATCCGTGATTTATCTGCTGGTGGCGTTGGCTGCCATTTTCCTGGCCCTGCACACGTCAATGCCCGCCTATACGCGCAATCTGTTGATGCAGACCTCGACCTATGCCATTGCCGTGCTGGGGCTGACGATCGTGCTGGGTTATACCGGGCAGATCAATCTCGGCCAGGCGGCATTTTTCGGGCTCGGGGCCTACGGAGTAGCGCTGGGCACCACCAGCTTCGGCTTGTCGTTTGGAACCTCGCTCCTGCTTGGCACGGGGATCGCCGCGCTGGCCGGCGCCGCACTTGGCCTCACGACTCTGCGGCTCGGCGGACACTATCTGGCCATGGTGACAATCAGCTTCCAGACCATTCTTTCCCTGGTGCTGACTAATTGGATTTCGTTGACTCATGGTCCCGATGGGGTTCCCAGCATTCCCCGTCCCGTCCGTTTCCAGGGGGGCAACGCCTATCTCGCTCTCTGCATTGCGGTGCTGGCGGTAGTCGCCTATCTGGTTTGGTGGCTGCGCAGAACCAAATTGGGCCGCGCTCTGCAGGCCACCCGCGATAACGAACTGGCCGCCGGCGTAGTCGGCGTCGATACCTTCCAATCCAAGGTGATTGCCTTTGCCCTCTCCGCTCTGCTGGGGGGATTGGGCGGCGGATTTTTCGCCGGCGGGTTCGCCTACATCAGTCCGGACCAGTTCAGTTTCAACGAGTCGGTCGTATTTCTGACGATGGCTCTACTGGGCGGCTGCCGCTTGCCTGTCGGTACCGTGTTTGGCACGGGGTTGTTGATCATGCTGCCGGAGTGGCTGCGCTTTTTGAAGATCATCTACCTGGCGGTCTATGGCGGTGCTGTGATCCTGATCATGGTCTTCATGCCGGACGGCATTTTCGGCTATCTTGCCGTGCTTTGGCGCCGGCTGCGCCCGGCGGCGGCCATTGATACCGCCGGTCTTGCCCCTCTGCGCCTTAGCCAGCAGGCTGCTTCGGAAGGCGCGCGCACCCTGCTTAAAGTCACGGAACTGACGAAGCATTTCGGCGGGGTCAAAGCCGTTGATGGGGTCGATATGGCGGTACAAAGCAACACCGTCCATGCGCTGATCGGCCCGAACGGCTCGGGAAAGACGACGCTGCTGAATGTGTTGAGCGGCATCTATCGTCCCACCGGCGGCCGGGTGGAATTCGATGGCAGCGAGATCACGCAGCTCAAGCCCTTCCAACGCGCCGGCCATGGCCTGGGCCGGACTTTTCAGAATATCCGCCTGTTCGGCGATATGAACGTCCTCGACAACGTGCGCGTGGGCGCGGATCGTCCCGGCAACGTCATCGAGGATGGGTTGGCGGGAGATCCGGTCGAGCGCCGCGCCTTGGCCGCCCTGGAATTTGTGGGGCTGGCGAACCGGGCCCAGGAAGCGGTCGGAAGCCTGTCCTACGGACATCAGCGTCTGGTGGAGATCGCTCGCGCGCTGGCCGGTAATCCCAAATTGCTTTTGCTGGATGAGCCGGGGGCGGGCCTGAACCACGTGGAAAAGGACGCTTTGGTCGCGCTGTTGCAACGGTTGAAGGAGCATGGCCTGACCGTATTGATCATCGACCACGACATGCGCCTCGTGGAGCAGGTCGCCGACCGCATCACGGTGCTGAATTTTGGACGCCACATCGCCGACGGAATTCCCGCCGAAGTGCTGCGCAATCCGGATGTGATTGTGGCCTATCTGGGAAAGGTGAACACCAATGCGGCTCCTCGAGCTTGAGAATGTGACTGCCACTTATGGCAAAGTGGCGGCGCTTCACGACCTCTCGATCTATATCGACGAAGGCGAAATTGTCACTCTGCTCGGGGCCAACGGTGCGGGCAAGAGCACCACCTTGCGGGTGATTTCCGGGCTGCTGAAACCGCGCAACGGAAGCGTACGCTTCCTCGGGCAGACCATCGCCGGACACTCCCCCGAATCGATTTTCCGGTTGGGCGTGGCCCACGTGCCGGAGCGGCGGCGAGTGTTTCCGGGACTGACGGTGCGCGAGAATTTCCTGCTGGGCGGTTCCAATCGCCGCGGGGGAACGCGTACCGAACTGGATGCCGACGCAGAGCGGATGTTTGAAATCTTCCCGGAGCTGCGCGGTTTCGCGAACGCGTTGGGCTGGACGCTTTCCGGAGGGCAGCAGCAGATGGTGGCCATTGGCCGCGGTCTGATGTCCCATCCGAAGATCCTGCTCCTGGATGAGCCCTCTCTGGGGCTTGGTCCGCTGGTGGTCGAGCAGGTCTACAAGGTGATTGCCGATATCCGGCGCACCGGGACGACGGTGCTGCTGGTGGAACAAAACGCCAACATGGCCCTTTCGGTAGCTGACCGCGGCTACGTACTCGAGACCGGACATTTGGTTACTCAAGGCCGGCCCGCTGAACTGTGGGACAATGAAGAGGTGCGCAGCGCTTACCTGGGCGGCGGCCATGCCCAGCAGGCTTAGACACAGCTGTCAGCTGTCGGCCAAGACCTAAATTCTTTCATTGCAGAGTACGCGGAGGACGCAGAGGAAGAATTTGGGAATTCGGATTTAGGATTTCGGATTTTAAAGATCTTCTTTACGAGCTGCGAGGATTGGAGTCATGGAAATGCCAATCCAAAATCCCCAATCCCAATTCTCAAATCCCAAATGTTTTCCTCTGCGTCCTCTGCGTACTCTGCGGTGAGAAGGTTTTTTCTAAGGAGCTTCCCCCATGCCTTCCGTCACTTTTCCTCGCATGATGCTGGTGCGGCAGAATTATCCCGATCGGCGGATTCTGGACGTTGCAGGTGAAGTGCGGCGCCAGCTTGCCGCCTCGCCCTTCGCCGCTCGGCTGAAGCCCGGAGCAAGGGTGGCCATCGGCGTGGGTAGCCGGGGGATAAACAACATCGCCGTCATCGCGCGCGCCGCGGTGGATTACTGGAAGCAGCTAGGTATGCGGCCCTTCATTATCCCGGTTATGGGCAGCCACGGCGCCGCTACCGCCGAGGGGCAGGCCGATGTGCTGGCCCATTACGGCATCGACGAGCCGAGCATGGGATGCCCCATCGTCAGCCAGCTCGAGGTCGTGTCGTTGGGAAAGACGGCGGACAACATCGAAGCGTTCATGGATCGTGCCGCGTACGAAAGCGACGGCGTCATGTTGATCAACCGGATCAAATGGCACACCGATTTCTCCGGCAAGATCGAGAGCGGCCTGTTCAAGATGATGGCCATCGGCCTGGGCAAGTTTGCTGGCGCCCGGCGCTACCACATGTATGCCTACAAGCTGGGATTAGAACATATCCTGCGCAGCGTCGGCCGCCTGGTACTTAAATCGGGGAAGATGCTGGGCGGCTTGGCGATTGTGGAAGACGCCCACCACAATACGGCCAAGCTCGAAGCGGTTACGGCCGACATCATGGAACAGCGCGAGGAGGAAAACCTGGCCCTGGCCAGATCCTGGCGGTCTACGATTCCGGTGGATCTCGATCTGCTGATCGTGGACGAAATCGGCAAACACATCAGCGGCGGCGGGCTAGACTGGAAGATTGTGAATCGCGGTTTTGAAGCCGAGCGCAACCCCTACTCAGACGTGAAGCGGTTCGAACGGATTTTTCTTCGCGACCTTAGCCCGCTCAGCTACGGCAATTCCATCGGGCTGGGCGTGGCCGACATGGTCACGGACCGGCTGGTCAATATGACGAACTGGGAGGCGGTACACGCCAACGGCCTCACGTCGCTGGGGCTCGCCACCATGCGCACCCCCATCCATCTGCCTAGCGATCGCGAGTGCATCGCCGCGCTTATGCCTACTGTGGGCAAGCTCGACCTGAGCGAAGTAACCATAGGCCGCATCCGCAATACCTTGGAGCTGGGAGTTGTGGCGCTCAGCGAGAATCTCAAACCGGAAATCGAAAAGAACCCGCTACTGGAAATCGTGAGCCCGCCGCGCGAGTTGGAGTTCGACAGCAGCGGCAATCTGCTGGATATGCCGCTGGGGCATGCTCGGGGAGTGCCGGCACACTAAACACCTACCACAGTCGCACATGGGATGAAATCCCACCCAGAAAACATGAAAATGGGTGAAGCGACCTGCCTGGGTGAAGGCCGAATCTCTGTGGCGCCTGATTTAGAGCCCGCACCACAGTCTGGC
>Ga0326727_10008858_pt1 | contig 25221 bp, 23 predicted proteins | sample MB2enrmetagenome_FD_207643 | JGI IMG/M metagenome (GOLD analysis project Ga0326727, IMG submission 207643) | Lab enriched peat soil microbial communities from McLean, Ithaca, NY, United States - MB29MY | ecosystem: Environmental > Terrestrial > Soil > Wetlands > Peat | place: USA: New York... | reverse complement strand
GAAACACTGGACAGCCGACCGTGACCGATACGCAGGGATCGGAAGCAGCGTCGAGCGGCCTGTCCAGGGTACGAGAAGCAGCGAAGAGGGACTCGAAACTCCAGTTCAACAATTTGCTGAATCACATATGAGACAGACTTCCTGAGGTTCTCGTACAGGTTCCGACCCGGGCGCGGCCAGCATGATGCCTTGGACGCGCTTGCGTTTGCAATAACCCGTACGAAGGTGAAGTGGATATGGGACGCTGATGACTCGAAATTCTTCGACTCGGTTTCCCACGAATGGCGTATCAGGTTCGTGGAGCACCGCATCGGCGATTCCCGTATCATCCTTCTATAGGATTACGATAATCGGACTGATGCAGACTTCGGATTTGAGCGACTGGCAGATCGTCGAGTATTTGAGGGCCATTTCGAGGGCGCGCCGCACAACCTCTTCGGGTTTCCCCTTTACCACCAGCTTGGGAGATAGGGACACCTTTTTGAACCATGAAGTCCGGTCCATGAGCTCCTCCACCTCCCCTGATGCCTCGCATTCAAAAGAGACCAGTTCTATCCTGAAGCGCTCCATGGCCCAGATGACCATCATGTGGTAACAGGTATTGGCTGCCGCCATGAAGGCGTCCTCAGGGGTAATAACATCAGGCATGCCGAAGAGATCCGGCGGAGCCGAAAATTCCATCTTGACACCGTTCTGGCACCAAGTGTAACCCAGATGGTTGCCGCGCCATTCCACTTTATTCTTGTAAAGCGCCATTTAGCTCTCCTCACTTTGCAGACAGGACTTCGTCGATGGCTGCGGCAACCTCCTCAGCAACCGCCTGGGCCGCTGCCTTATCCTCATCCCCCAGGTTTCTCAACTTTGTCGTGGGCGGAAGGCCCCTTTTCTTCAGGAGTTCGGTGACGATGAGAGTCCTCGCCGGCTTTCCAGAGAGGTTTGCAGTACCCAGAGCTGCGCACCTCTTCTCACAGCCGTCAACGGTTATGGTGGGGAATAAGTCGGCGAACATTTTCTCTCCCTCGCCTCCGGCGATGAAGAGAGGGAGGCAAATGGTGACGCTTTGGCCTGGCCGCAACTCCTCAAGGACCTTGCGGCATGCGACTCTGGAGATGGTGCCGCCGGGAATCGCCTCGCCGCTGCACGATATTATCCCAACTTTCCTCGGCTTGTCAGTCATTTTACGCCTCCCCATTTAAGAGCTCATCCACCACCTCGCCCAGCTCATCGGCCGCCAGTGCGGCGAGCTTTTTGCCCGCCTCGTTCAATTCGGCTATCCCCTCCGGTTTCAGGCTGTTGTGCTTTTTGAAGAAGTCGATCGACTGATAGGCCCTGGCGACTTTTGCGCCATGGGACTCAATAGACTTCCGTGCGCAGTCCAGGACACAGCCGTCGATGGCTATTACCGGATTTTCCGCTATCCGCTTCAGCGCTTCTGGATCGCCGATGACCATGAGAGCGAGGCAGGTCAATACAGTCGTGTCCGGTCTGACCCGTTCCGTCAGTTCGTAACCGATCTCCCTGGCTACCGAGCCCAAGGGTTTCCCTATGCCGCTGCATGCAAAAACAGCCACCTTTTTGTCCGTTTTGTCCATAAGTTTACCCCGCCTCTCTTTCTCTCTTTCCCTTCATCAGCTCCATGTATGCTTCCGCCTGAAGAAATCCGTCTTTTGTTCCCTCGGGATCGGCAAGTTCGATCCTGCAGATCCAGCCAGCTCCGTAGGGGTCGCTGTTGATGAGCTCCGGATGGGTCTCCAGTTCTTGGTTGATCTCGCTTACTCTCCCGGTGACCGGGGATATGAGGTTGATGGTGACCTTGATAGTCTCGATTTCGCCCAAATCTTCGCCCTTTTTCACTTCCATGCCCGGAGCAACCGGCTTCACAAAGGCGACGTCTCCATGGGACTTCTGCAGGTAATCGGTCACCCCGACCGTTGCCACCGCGCCTCGTATATCCACCCAGTAATCATCATCCGTATAGAGGTACCCGACCTTTACAGTAAAGATGAACTTGTCGAATGTCGTCTCAACAAACCCCGCCATTTTTACCTCCTATTGCCCAAGCTTAGCCATGGGTTGTCTTTCCCGATGAAGCATGGCGTGAACTTATGACGTATCATATTTTCCAGACGATCTTACTGACTGTTTTCTGGGCTTCGCATTTACCGCAGTAAAAACTAAGGCCACAACAGGCATAAACGTTGGAGATCTTTTCCCCGCAGTCAGGGCAGTAAGGTTCCATTTCCATTTCGTCGAATTCTGTAAAGGCATCACACTTTTTGCAGAAATATTTTATTCCTTCCGGGGTAGATTCCTTTTTCATCAGGGAACCGCATACTTTGCATACTCTTTGTTTCATGACAATCTCCTTTTCTTCAAGGATTGAACCCTGCTATATATCCATTTTTCAGACTTTCCGCTTCCCGCAGTTGCGCATTAACCTTGCAGGCGGCAACTGCCATGACCACCGCCTGCGCGGCTCCGATCTCCTCACTGGTGATTCCCTCATTTTCCGCCTGGCCCAGGTAATACTGCATGCAAGGGTTACATCCCAACGCCATTGCGGCCCCAAGATGGAGAAGGAGTGTGGTCTTGGGTTCCAGTTTGGTGTTGTGGCGGGCAGAATCGTAAAAAGCCCCGAACGTATCCTGTTGTGCTTTCGGCAGCATGTTCATACCCCTTTAAATGTTACTGAATCGCAGCAGCCATCTTCTCTCCTGCTGTTTGAAAATAACATATATGGGGCGGCCGGGGGACCAGCAGCAGGCGGGGCCGCTGCAACGGGTGGAGGTTCTATTCTTTTCGGCCAGTGTCACGTCGAGCCCTGCCCCTTTAAGGATTGTCTGGAGCTGTTCATGGAAATTGATTCAATCCGGGGACTGGAGTAAACGACATACTTTTCGACAGTCAGCTACTTAAAAATAACTGTTTGATATCATTAAAGGCAAATGGTTTTAACGGTGTTCTGCGAAGCTGAGTCTATTATGTCAAACGAGACCAGCCCCCGGATTGAATCGCTCTCCCAGGTCAGAAAAACCTTTCCGGCCCTTTCGAACCGGCCAAGTTCTTCATACGCTACATACCTGGGTTATCCAGGTATCGCTCCGCTTCCAGCGCCGCCATGCAGCCGGCACCTGCGGCGGTAATAGCCTGCCTGAAAAAGGGGTCCTGTACGTCACCGGCGGCGAACACCCCCTCGATGCTGGTGGCGGTAAAATTGCCGTTCGGCCCGCACTTGGTACGGATATATCCGTTTTCCATGTCGATCTGACCAACAAAGATATCGGTATTCGGCTTGTGGCCGATGGCGACGAAGACTCCGTGCACCGGGATTTCCCTGGTGGAGCCGCTCGTATGGCGGATGCGGATGCCGGTCACCCCGGTCTCGTCCCCCAGCACCTCGTCAAGCATATGGTTCCATTCGATGGTGACATTGCCTGCCTTGGTCTTTTCAATTAGTTTGTCGGCTTGGATCTTTTCGGCGCGGAGATGGTCGCGCCGGTGGATTACCGTCACGTGGCTTGCAAGGTGGGCAAGATAGAGCGCCTCCTCCACGGCGGCGCTGCCACCGCCGATCACGGCCACCGGCTTGCCGCGATAGAAAAAACCATCGCAGGTGGCACAGGCCGATACCCCTCTTCCGATAAAGGCCTGCTCCGATGGAAGCCCCAAGTATTTTGCAGTGGCTCCTGTGGCTATTATCAGAGCGTTACACGTATAGGATCCGTTCTCCCCCTTGAGGAGAAACGGCCGGCGGGAAAGGTCGGCCCTGTTTATTTGGTCGTGGATGAACAAGGTATTGAAACGTTCGGCGTGCCTACGCATCCGCTCCATCAAATCTGGCCCCTGTACGCCGTCCGGATCTCCCGGCCAGTTGTCCACAGCGGTTGTTGTCATCAACTGCCCACCCTGCTCCAGACCGGTGATCAGGGCAGGGTTGAGGTTGGCGCGGGCGGCATAAACCGCGGCTGTATAGCCGGCCGGTCCGGAGCCAAGTATCAATAATTTGTGATGCTTGTTCATGGCATTCTATTCCTTATAGGTCCACGCCTTGCGATACGGCATTCCCATCGCCTTCGCTGCCACATCGATTGATTCAATCTTCTGTACCAAACGCAACAGTTCGTTCCGGCCTTGCCCGAACATCGGTTCGCGTCAATTTCCAGCCAGATATTGGAGTGGACACGAATTTCTGATCCAGCGTAGTTCATTTCAGAAACCTCGCCTCGATGAAACCGGCAACTTCTTCAGCATCGTTGAGATTGAGCATCGGCAAGTCCAGTTCCAGTCGTTCGTCGCTGACCACTGCTACCAGTGTCAGGTCGTGCTCCTCACCACGACAGAGCAAAGTATCTCTTCTCTCCTTGCGATGGAGCTCGATTTTCGGCATGTAGCTTTTCTTGAACCCTTCGGTCAGGACGATATCCACGTCGGTGAAATAGGTCGAGAGCAGTTCCTCGATGGGTGGGGATGCGGCGGGCTTCTTTACCACGGCCAGCTTTTCGCTTGACGTGATTAGCATGGTATCGGCTCCGGCAGCAGTGAGGCGGTAGCTGTCCTTCCCCGGATGATCGATGTCAACGCGGTGGGCGTCATGCTTGACAACCCCTACCCTGTACCCTCGCTCTTCCAAGTGGACGATAACTTTTCCCAGCAGGGTTGTCTTCCCGCTACCGGACTTTGCAACGAATGAAACCACCTTTACGGTCACAAAGTTCCTCTTATTTTTGCAAAATCCTCCGGGGTGTTGATGTTCAGAAAAGCCCTGCCGTCCCTGTCAAACCGGGCAAGTTCTTCATACGCTACATACCTGACCCGGACCTGCGGATAATAAGCATAGGCACAGTAGTCACCGCTATCCAGGAGCCCTTTGATCGGCCCGAGACAGCTTTTTGAGTAGAGTGCGAAGAGCGGCTCGTAACCTTTGGCAGTCGTCGGCACAACTACATCGTAGCCGTTTCTGAGGGAGCAGAGGTGGCGAAGCACTTCACCACTCGGAAAAGGGAGGTCACAGGGGGCGGCGAAGATGTACTCCGTTGCTGCGTGATAAAGCCCGGTGTATAGTCCCCCCAGGGAGCTGCCGGGGTAGATGTCGGGCAAAACCGGCAGGCCGTAACTGGCAAAGCGTTCCTCACGGTCCCCCACAAGAACGATCTGTGTGAAACTCTCCGAGAATACCTTCAGTAGCCGTTCGATGAGCGGCTTACCGCCGAGTTCCAGGAATGCCTTGTCTCGTCCCATCCGATCGCTCTTGCCGCCGACCAGGATGACACCGGTTATCTCTCTCGCAATGGTTTCCATGTTCAGGTAGGCGTCACAATGATCTATTTTCTCAAGCATTGCCAAGGATCTCTGACCTCAAGGCAACAACTGGATCCGCTAACCAGGGGATCAGGTAGGTGGATGGCGCCATGGTTCGTGCTTCATCTATATAGCGGCCTTCGCTTCTGCGACGTCCGGCCAGCAGAGGATCGGTGATTATATGCGGGGTTAGGCTCTGGTTGACAATCCAGGCAAATGGAGTGATGCCGGCACGCTGAAGATACCTATGGAGCGCCTGTGCCTCATGCACTGGCGTCGCCTCCGGCAGGGTCACCACCAGGATACAGGTAAAGGCCGGATCTCGCAGGCTCGGCAGGAGACGTTTTACCTCTTCCGGAATATCGCTCATGGACTGGGATACCTGGCGATGATACGCCTCGGCGGCATCAAGCAGCATCTGGGTATGGCCAGTGGGGGCGGTGTCGATGACCACGAAGGCGTCTTCTCCCTTGGCAACGGTCCGCGCAAAAGCACGGAATACGGCAATCTCTACGGTACAGGGAGAACGAAGTTCTTCGGCCAGAAGCGCCTGCCCCTTTTCGTCCAGGGAATCGCCGACCGTCGCCATCACCTCGAAGGCATATGCGGAGGTTTCGGCGGCCAAGTCTATTCGGTCAACGGTGAGCCCCTCTTTGATTCCGCCTGCGGCAGCCGCCACATGAGCCGCCGGGTCTGTGGTGGTCAGGTGGACCTTATGCCCCTTATCTGCAAGGGCGATGGCGATGGTGGCTGCCAGAGTGGTCTTGCCGACGCCCCCTTTGCCCATTGTCATGATGACGCCATGACCCTTCTGTTCAATGGCTGCCACCAGATTGTCAAGTGACGGCAGGTCGCCGGAAGATTGCGAAGATACCCGCGGGGCCTCCTCAAAAGCATCGCCTGACAAGAACCAGCGTAGCGAGTCAACTCCCAGCAAGGCTCCAACCGAAAGGGGGAATACGGTGCGACGCATGATGGCAAGGCGCTCCGGAATGCAGGCCAGCGCCTTTTGACAGCGGGCGGTAAAGGCAGCGGCTATCGGGTCTTTGGTTTTTTCGGCAGAGAATATGCCGTTCAGGACCAGCCACTGATTGGTTATGCCTAGTTTCGCCAATTCCCCCGACGCCCGGCTTGCCTCGTCCAGAGCGCTTTGATCCGGTCGACTGACCACTATGATGGTGGTCAGTTCCGGATCGGCCAATGCGCTGCGGGTGGTGGCGTAAAGTTCCTTCTGTGTCCCAAGGCCCGAAAGTGGCCCAAGGCAGGATGTCCCACCTGCGTTGTTCTCCAGGAAGTCGGTCCAGGCGGCTGGTAGCTCCAGCAAGCGCAGGGTATGCCCGGTGGGAGCCGTATCGAAGACGACATGGTCGAAGCGATGGATTGTTTCCACTTTGCCTAGGATCTTGGCGAGTTCGTCGAACGCCGCCATCTCCGTCGTGCAGGCGCCCGAGAGTTGTTCTTCTATGCTGACGACTGTCTTGTGAGGGAGAACGCCCCGGTACGGGCCTACGATCCGCTCACGATATGCGGCTGCCGCTGCGTCGGGGTCGATGTTCATGGCAAAAAGGTTTGGCACATCAGGAACAGCCCTGGGCTCGCTCCCTAGCTTTACCTCAAGGACTTCATCAAGGTTGGAGGCTGGATCGGTGCTGACCAGCAACACCCGGCTGCCTCGGTCCGCCAAAGCTATGGCTGCGGCTGCTGCTGCAGTCGTTTTGCCGACGCCCCCCTTGCCGGTAAAGAACAGGTTGCGCATGGCTTTGTCAACCAAGTCCATCAGCAACACTCTTTCGGTCCGCTACAGCAACTCTTATTGGCGTCCTTTATTTCAAGATTTACCTGTACACCCCGGTCGGCATGGGCGGACTGGAACTCTGAGGCAGCAGGGTAGCTCCCTTTGCTGAGCAGGACGCAGTCAAGAAAGGTCAGCGGCAGCACGCCATTCCCCTCGGTGCGTAAAGGCTCCGTAACAGTGGCGTTTTCCACGAATGCCTTCGGCTCTGACGACAGGTTGTGGCGGGCTACCTTAACCAAGCCGTTACTCTGCTCCTCGATCAGTCGCAGAGTCTCCTGAAGCTTTACAAGAACGGGATCTACAGACGGACCGCAAACACCGCTGGAACAACACATTGCCGGTTCGTAAAGTTCTATTTTCATGAATCACCTCTACCTTTATTAATTAATTTGTTTCCTGCGACTAGCGTACTGCAGGTATGAGTAGCACCGGCACGCCAGCATGGCGGGCGACCTCGTTGGCCACGCTTCCCAGGAAGACCTCCCTGAGTAACCCCTTCCCCTTGCTGCCCATAACTATGATGGAGAAATTTCCCTCATTTGCCATTGATATTATCTCCCTTGCGGGCTCACCGGTGGCGAGGAAGATACTTACTTCGGATCTTCCCTGCGACTTCAGGCGGTGCTTTTTTGCTTCAAGGAAAAAACGTTGCTCCTCCTCCAGTTGTCTGGCGGTTGCCGCATCGGCTGGCTTTTCTTCAAGGACATGCATGATTGTTATGGGGCATCCGGTTTCGACGGCGATTTTCCCCAGGTAATTCAGCGCATGTTCCGCGCATTCGGAAAAGTCGCTGGGGAAAAGGATTTTGATGAAGAGCCTGCCGCATACAAGATGGCATTTATCACCTTCGAGCACGGCTATGCGGGCAAGGAGGACCGGCCTTCGAGCCAGTCCCAGGAGCTTGGCGGAGACGCTGCCGAGGATTGCCGCCTGGAGGATTCCCTTGCCGTGGGAGCCGATAAGGATGGCGGAGACGTCATGCTTTTCCGCGGTCTCGTTAAGGGTATGAGCGGGAAGGCCGACCGGCATTTCCACGGTGACACGGATACCCTGATCTTCTAAGATATTTTTCTGCCGCTCAAGAACGGGCCTCGCCTCTTCGGCGAGCATCTCCTCAAGTCCGGGTGTGTTGGCCACGTAGATGACGTGCGTTAGGACGATCTCCTCCATCCCGATGCCCTTCAACTCTTCCACACACTGAATGAGGGCATTGGAGGCAGGGGAGAGATCGGTGCAAACCAGCATTTTCCTGAACATGCGATCCTCCTTGTGATGCAGGGTTAACTCACTTAATTTCCCACCAAAATCAATCAACCGTCTTTATCCATTCCTCAATTTGAGTTTTTATGGCATCGCGGATTTCCCGCGTCTCCTTTAAATTCTCCTCCTCCGTACCTTGCAATGCCGCCGGATCGGGGAAAGTCCAGTGCGCTCTCCTCGTAACGCCAGGGAATATCGGGCATCTTTCTGCATTTGCACCGTCACAGACCGTAATGACATAACCAAATATTGCGCTTTTTTTTATAAAATCAAATACATCTTTCGTCTTGTTATTGGATATGTCTCGCCCCACCTCTCCCATGACCTTCACGGCATAAGGGTTGAGAACACCTGGTTCAAGCCCTGCGCTTTGAGCTTCAAATCTGTCCCCTGCCATAGCATTCAGATATGCTTCGGCAATTTGACTCCGTGCGCTGTTGTGAACGCATACAAACAATACCTTGATCTTTTCCATACAATCTCCTTTTTGGATTAGTAATCATTTTAAGCAGCTTGAAAATAGCGTTTTTGAAACCAGAAGGCTACATTAACCAGGCCGATCATCACAGGGACCTCCACCAGGGGACCTATGACCGCCGCAAAGGCGGCCCCGGAGCTGAGGCCGAAGACCGCCACGGCCACAGCTATGGCAAGCTCGAAGTTGTTGCTGGCGGCGGTGAAAGCCAATGTCGTGGTCTTGGAGTAGTCGGCGCCGAGGCGCTTCCCCATCCAGAAGGAGACGAGGAACATCACCACGAAGTAAATGAGGAGCGGAATGGCAATCCGCGCCACATCGAAGGGAAGCTGGACGATCAGGTTCCCTTTGAGGCTGAACATGACTACAATGGTGAAAAGGAGCGTTATCAGGGTAATGGGGCTGATGCGCGGCACCACTTCCCGGTGGTAGCGCTCCACTCCCATGCTCTTCACCCCGATGAGCCGCGTCAGCGCGCCGAAGATGCAGGGGATGCCGAGGTAGATGAAGACGCTCTTTGCGATCTGGCGGATGCTGACATCGACCACGCTCCCGGAGAGACCAAAGAGCGGTGGCAGAACGGTGATGAAGAACCAGGCATAGACGCTGTAAAAGAGTACCTGGAAAATGCTGTTGAAGGCGACCAAACCGGCAGCGTACTCAGTGTTTCCCTTGGCCAGCTCGTTCCAGACGATGACCATGGCGATGCACCGGGCAAGGCCGATCATGATGAGGCCGACCATATACTCCGGCTTGTCGTGGAGAAAGACAATGGCGAGAACGAACATGAGCACCGGGCCGATGAGCCAGTTCTGGACGAGCGAGAGGCCCAGCACCTGTTTATTGTGAAAGACCTCCGGCATCTCCTCGTAACGAACCTTGGCAAAGGGGGGGTACATCATGAGAATCAGCCCCGCTGCGATGGGGATATTGGTGGTCCCCACCTGGAAACGATTGATGAACGCCTCCACGCCAGGGACTAAATAGCCAATGCCCACCCCCAAAGCCATGGCAGCGAAGATCCAGATGGTGAGCCAGCGGTCAAGAAAGGACAGTTTTTTGGAAATGCCTTCTGACATGATGTGATGCCTCCTTACGCAAAAAGAATGTGAATTCGCTGAAGCTGGGTAGGGCAAAGAGAATCACCCTTGCTATAGTGCATTTAAATTCTTAAGCTTAACAAAAATGTAACTTGCGATATTCGTTTTAGCGAATATACTGATGCAAATTTTATTAGGCGCAGCGATTCCCCTCGCTAAAACTGGCCAGCAGTTCGTGGTCCGCGACTGCGGTTTTGCTGTTTAAAAGCTGTTTCTTCAGAAGAGTAATCAACTCTTTCTGACCTGCGCCGTTATCCTGAATCGAGTAATAAATCCAGAGCCCGCAACGGCGGTCGATCACCCACCCGGCGTTCCTGAGACGGGCCAGGTGACGGGAAACTGTTGACTGGGGGAGCTTCAGTGCCGCGATGATGTCGCAGACACAAAGTTCCCCTTCGGACAGAAGAAGCGCCAGAATCCGGAGACGGGTTTCGTCCGCCAGAGCTTTGTAAATTTGCAGGTATTGTTTCATGTATTTAATATATCCTTTTATGCGGATATAGTCAAGTCGTTCTCTCGGTAAAAAACTTATGTCTGCTTCAGATGACAGATTGACAATTATCATGAAGGAGGGAAACGGATGGAAAAAGCTCTCATTGAAAGTTGTTTACTGCTGATTGCTCTTGGTGCGATGGCCACCGAACAGAACCTCATAGAACTGCATGAAAGCGCCGGAACGATTCCGCCTCTTCGAAAGTAAAAGATGAACGATGCATCCATATACGGGCGTTTATTTGCCTTGCTGAGCAGTATGTATATCTGTAAACCGAGCCGGGAGTCCCTTGCGAACTGGCGGCAATTGCTGAGGGATGAACTCCTTTACGAAGCTAAAGAACTGAGGTTTGCATTTGACCCCATCAATCTCGATTCGGAAAAGGAACTCGGCGGCCTTCTCTGGGCTACACGCGGCTCTTATAGGTCCAGACCGACTGCCGTGCCCTCCTCTGGAATCGGTCTACACTTCGCCCAAACGCGTCATGATGCAATAGGCCTATAGCAAGGTCCGGAAGTTCTACGCCCGGATCGGGTCGAGGTCGGCGGTGCGGAAGTCATGTCAGATCACATCGGGGCCAAGTTGAATTTTCTTTCGATTTTATTAAACAGAATGACGGAGAAACTTGAAGAGCAGCCAATTTATGAAAAAACTGGTCAACGAGTTTGTTTCTGCACATTTACAAAACTGGGTGCCGCGTTTTGCCGAGGACATGGGACAGGCGGCCTAAACTCCCCTCTATAAGACGTTGGCGAGTATTACCGATAATGCTGTCGCGCAATGTTAGACTCTTTATGAATAAGGGGTAATACCAAACAAATGTGCGTAAACTTTTCATATGACTATAATAAGGCATTTTCCTGTGGTGAAAAGATGTTGCAGGAGATTACTGAAGGCTGTCGACGCCTAAGCTAAACTCCATGATTTGCTGGAGTTACCTGTATCTCACACAGAAGATCACAGAAGCAGAGAGTGAAGTATACCAGTAAGAATTGGTAGAGGCCGTACGCACTGGTTCAGTGGTCACTTGACAGTAAATTAATCTGCATCTTACATCAAACCAATATTTCAATTGGCTTGATAGGTTACAATCACCCTGTGAAAGTTTCGTACCTTTGTTCGGTATTTCCCGGTTTTGATAAGCGGCATCCTTTCCGCGAAAGATTTCATCCTCGGTTTGGTCACAATTTGGACTCCTTTCCCTCTGGAAAATCCCGCCATGGCTGGTTGTTGTGGTTAACGCTCTTGGCAGTGCCGCATTGGTGGCGATTTTATGATTAATAATTATTTAAATGAAAATGTTTGGGAGTGATAATAATCTTTGAATAATTGGAGGAGCTATGAGCAGGGTGAAGCAATTGGTCATGGTAATCACTGTAATTTCGTTGCTGGCATGTGTTGCAGTCCCTCCGCAACAATGCGTTAAGGCTACCATTGTTGCAAAGACAGGTGATATCATACATCTTTTCGATGGAGCAAAGAATATGGCCAAGGAAGAATTCTGCCTCAGCGAAATAATTCCGGTCTATCGTTATTTTGGATGGCGCTACAAGTGTGCTGGTGAAGTAGGAAAGATCAAGATTACGGGCTATGTGGGTGACCACTACCTTGAAGGGATCGTGATCGAAGGAAATATAAAAGATGACGATGTCGCAATGAAGCCCAACGGTGAGAGTACGAGTATCATAATGTTGCCAGAACCTGGTGAGAAATGAGTTTATGCTGGTTATTTCCCTAGCCATTATGCTCGACTTGTTTCGATATTCCTATCTATGAACAGCATAGTTTCCATTGATATGGAGAAATGAATGCGCCTTGGAACTGCCGACCTTCTCTTTCTAACTATTGTTATTTTCACAATCTCTCTGTATTGGGCATCCTTTGCGCCGTCTGCCGCATGGGGCGGGCCACCTTTCATTACGGATGATCCCGAGCCAGTCGATTACCGGCACGGAGAATTCTACATTTCCTCCATGTATACTAACAACAGGGATGGGAAGGAAGGGACTCTCCCCCATTTCGAATTCAACTACGGTGCAGTTCCCGATGTGCAGTTGCATATTCTCATCCCGCTTGCCTTTGTTCATCCTAACGGTGGACCAACCATGTATGGCCTTGGGGACACGGAATTGGGGGTCAAGTACCGCTTCATCCATGAGAACGAGACGACCCCACAGGTGGGCAGCTTCCCCCTCGTGCATCTGCCTACGGGTGACAGCGCCCGCGGTCTCGGGGTCGGCCACGTACAGTTGTTCTTTCCTGTCTGGGCTCAAAAGAGCTTGGGACCATGGACGACTTACGGCGGAGGCGGTTACTGGATCAATCCCGGCGGGGGCAACAAGAACTTCTGGCAGTTGGGCTGGCTGTGGCAACGGGATATTACCAAGGCCATCACCTTGGGTGCCGAAATCTTTTATTTTGGTAAAAATATGGACAACGGGCGCGACCAGACTGGATATAACATTGGTTGCATTTTCAATATAAGCGAAGAACACCACATTCTTTTATCTGCAGGTAGTGACATTGCGGGTGACAACAGATTCTCGGACTACCTGGGATATCAATGGACCTTCGGGCCTCATGAAGAAAAATAGGTAGTGGATAGTTTTCAATATTTATTCAAACTTATCAAATAGAGTTACCACTAGCTGAAACGAGCTGCAAACATCGCCATTTCGTGACCACATTAATTAAATTTTGCGTTGTGTGAACGAATGTCGGAGTTTCCATATAGGTTGTAATCTTCGTGACGACGGGGTAAAACTATTGGCAGGCAAGCAGATATGATAGTTATGCCGATTAGTTAGAAGGATATCAAGACAGCCCCTATCACTTTGATAATCCAAAACAAAATGGTATGACATTTTAAATTTAGATTTAGTCGGTGTGGATAACTAATCCAGTACGCGATCAGATCACACTTGGTCTGCGGCGTAAAGGGTGAGTTATTGAGATCAAGCACGTTATACTTTATTCTGAGCCGGATTCTGCCATAAATGCAAGGTGGCGTAACTGCGCCAGGGTCGCCATGCCTGCGACAATTCTTCCGCCTGCGCGGCTGAAACGCCGCCGAGGCTTTTGCGCAGCGCCATATCCTCCTTTGGGAACGCATCCGGCCAGCCCAACGACCGCATGGCGATATAATGCGCGGTCCATTCACCAATACCTGGAAGGGCGACAAGCTGTCTGATCATGATTTCGGGATGAGAGCCCCCTTCCAGTTTAAGACGACCGGAAGATATTTCCTCCGCCAGCGTGATGATAGTTCTGGCGCGAGTCTGCATGATGCCAAGCGAAACCAGTTCTTCCACCTTCGCGGACGCAATACGTTGCGGCGTCGGGCATAAACGCTGCAAATCGGGATATGGAGTTTCAATCTTCTCCCCGAACTCATGAACTAACCGTCCTGCCAGCGTCGTGGCGGCCTTGACCGTGATATGCTGGCCGAGAACCGCGCGAACGGCCAGCTCAAATCCCCCGAACGCACCGGGAACGCGCAAACCTGGATTTTGCGCGACCATCTCCGCCAGTAACTTATCCTGCATGAGTTGCGTCGTAATGATATCGGGCCGTGCGTTCAAATCGAAGAGGTTGCGCAATCGCCGCAGCAAAGGAGGAAGGGCAGGGGTGAGAGAGTGAGATAGTTCGACTATGAGGGCGCGCTTTTCAGGCATACAGTAGATATGGATCAAGCCTTTATGGCCGCCGAGTTGAACGGTGCGGTAATAACTATCCTCCTCAACCCGCTCGACTAGCTTCAGTGTTCGAGTTCTTAGAAACTTTAATATCCCCGACCAATCAAAAGGAGGGCGATAAGCCAGCTGCAGTGTGAGAGTTTCCGACGAAGCCCCTCTTTCTAATTTTATATCAGCTTCCTTCCGTAGGCGGCTCGGCGGCATCCCGTAACGGGCACTGAAGGCATCGTTAAAGCGCCGCAGACTTGAAAATCCGCTGGCGAAGGCGACATCAATGACAGTCAGGACCGTTTCCGTCAACAGCTGCTTCGCCAGCAGCAGTCGGCGGGTCATCACCAACTCCATTGGCGACACACCAAGTTCCTTCTGCACGATACGTCGAATCTGCCGCGAGCTCAGTTCAAATTGAGCAGCGATCTCTTCAAGCCCCGCGCCATCTTCGAACAGGCCTTCCTCGAGGCGGTAAGTAATCAGGCCCGCGATGCGATGCGCGTCATCCACAGGCGCGCTTCCGGGCGCAAGCTCCGGACGGCAGCGCAGACATGGGCGAAAACCATTTTTTTCAGCAGCCGCCGCGCTGTTGAAGAAGCGGCAATTGGCCTTCTGCGGCGTTTTGGCCGTGCAAATCGGACGACAGTAAATTCCCGTCGAAGTCACGCCGATATAAAAAACGCCGTCGAAGCGGGGATCGCGGGACGCATATGCGTTGTAATAGGCTTCATTCCCTTTTTCCATGATAATAATTATAACGCTAAACAGGAATTCATTATAGCCATTTCCGGACATGCAATTTTCTCAATATCCAAATGAAATTGAGTATATTTTCCAAAAAGTCTCAAAATAAATTGGATGTCCGAAAATGGCCGGAATAGAGACGCATCTCCCCTTATAATGATGCCGTGGGATAAAGGAGGAGACGCTATGGAAGCATCCGTTCTTTGTTTGTGTCCAATGTTGACCGATCTGGTCCCAACAATCTAATTTTTGCCGATTAAAGAAGGGAGGCAATAATGAACGCTCAGGCTATTGAAAGTGCAAGATGTAACCATGCAGGGAAAAGGGGTGAAGAGATTCACTTTGGCATCGGCGATTCTTTGCTTGGCTATGTTCTCGTAGCGCGAAGCGAAAAAGGGATCTGCGCCATTTTACTCGCCAGTGATCGGCTCACTCTTGTACGCAATCTCCAGGACCTATTCCCGTACGCAATATTGAAAGATGGTGACACCGAATTGAAAAAACTGGTCTCCGGGGTGGCCCAATTTGTGGAAGACCCATCGCGAGATCTGGTTGTATCCCTGGATGAGAGAGGAACGGCATTCCAGCGGCGCGTCTGGAAGGCTTTGCGTGAAATTCCGGTAGGCTCGACCAAGAGTTATGCAGAAGTCGCCGCCAAGATCGGATCGCCGAAGTCGGTCCGGGCGGTGGCGCAGGCCTGCGCCGCGAACCCGCTGGCGGTTGTCATTCCATGCCATCGTATCTTGGGATGTGATGGCGCCCTTTCCGGTTACCGCTGGGGTACTGAACGCAAGAAACGCCTGCTCGAACGGGAGGCGGCAAGATGCCCGTCCGATACTTCTACCACTTCAGTAAGGAAATGATGATAATATCAAAACAGGGGATCATCCATAAACGATCAAGGACGATTAACCCATTTGACGCCTGAATTTATGGTGTCTACAGCGTTCATCCCCAAGGAGGGACCATGTTCGCGTTAGATATTAACGACAGCCCCAGAAAAAAGTGGAACACCGCGACGTTATTGGAATAGGCCCTATCAGGGGCGAAGGCGAGCGGCGCTGATATCGAGCTTGTGCACCTTTACGATCATGTTTACAAGGGGTGTATCAGCTGCTTTGCCTGCAAGAGAAAATCGATGGCAAGAGCTATGGACGATGCGTTGTCCGGGATGAGTTTACGCAGATCTTGGACAGGGCGGCTGAGTCCGATGTCCTGATCCTGGGACCGCCCATTTACTTCTACACCGAGAGCGGGCAGCTGCGTTCTTTCATGGAGCGTTTCCTGTTCCGTATCTTTCCTAAAAGCCTGGCTTTGCCTCAAATCTTCCCGGTAAAAAAGAGAGGCCTGGTATATACTATGAACATCAAAGAAGAGGAGATGCCCACCTTTCGCCAGGACAAAACCGTTGCGGCATCCCAGGAGATCATGGCCTACATCTTTGGGTCTGCGCGGTTCTGCTCTGTACTGACACATGCCAATTTGGCGACTATTCGAAATATGAGCCGACGATCTGGGACGCAGACGCCAAGTTAAAACAACGCAATGAAATATTCAAGCAGGACTGTGCGAGACCTACGAAATGAGGGCGAATCTCGTCGTGGAGGCTGTGGTTAGGTAGTTTTAAATCTTGTGCCCACGCTGGCGAGCCAGTCCAAACTCGGGAACCGCCGACTATTCCTAACCGCTAGTGCCAGTGCCTTTGGTTGATCTTTGTTCAACATTTTTATAGGCATCATGTTAATATTATTACATGCTGTATTCACATAAATAAGCAAGGCTTAAAATCCAGAAACACCCCCTAAAAATAACCCTAAACATTCGACTCTTCCTCTTTTTCATCCAGTTATAAATAAGCCTGACTCACTCGACAAAACAAGCAGTTTATTTTATTGAATTATGTGCTTTAATGGGTGTAAATGAACATCATCGTATTCAAAAGTAATGCAAAGATCCTTATATGAAAAGACGGATTGTTGCTTTCATAATCCTTTTCTCCTCATTTTTTTCCGGTATCATCATTCGCCCATCGTGGAGGCAACTTTAGTGGCCATGTTGTCGGCTCATATTCTCACTCTTCCCGCAGCCACTATCATTCGGCCGAAGTCATAACCGGAAGTCTAATTTTATCACACCTGGGATAGCTGGTAAAAAGCCCGAGGATCCTTGTTAAATAAGTTTATTATTTTTGAAAACTTCCACACCGCTTTGCTGCCTAAGATCGGACCACCCAGGTTATGATGCAATCGCAGTGCGGCCGGAGGGTGTGCATTAAATTACCTATATAAAACCGTGAGTTTGTAGTATAAGGTGGGATTATCCAATAGAATGTATTTCCAAGCCCCCTTTTCACATTACCGGGCACACACGGAATCAGGGTTGAGAAGACGGATGGCAAATTATGACTGAGAAAAAGGTCCAGCGCATGGATGATGCCGATTTACGCCACCTTGCGGAAGAGCGACTCCGAGAGAACAGAGAATCAGCTCACCCTATCGGAAGAGGGGAAGAACCGTTGAAGCCCCTCAGCAAATTGCAGGTCCACCAGATCGAGCAAGAGTTGCAGAATGAAGAACTCCTGCAGGCGAGGGCCGAGGGGAAAACGACCGAAGTTACGCTGGGAAAATACACCGACCTCTTCGATTCCGCCCCGGTAGGCTACTTTAATCTGGATCACGGTGGGATTATCCGTGCAGTCAATTTAACCGGCGCAGGATACCTGGGGGTCGAGCGCTCCTTGTTGATCAACCAGCGCCTGGATCTTTTCATCTCCGATGAAACCCGACCGTTTTTCCATAAATTCCTCGACAATGTATTCGCGAGTGAGACAAAAGAAACTTGCGAGGTCGTGTTCCTGAAAGAAAGGCGTTTGCCGCTCGTTGTACAGGTCGAGGCAGTGATCTCCAATTCAAGGGTGGAGTGCTATGCCGTCGTTATTGACATCACCGAGCGTAAGCGGGCAGAAGATGAAATCCGAAGGGACAAGGGTCTGTTGCGCTGTATCATTGACTCGCTCGGTGATCTCATTTTCATTAAGGATATGAATGGCGTTTATCAGGCTTGCAACAAGGCGGGCGAGGATTTTGTCGGCTTGCCGGAATGTGAACAGATTGGCAAGACGGACTTCGATTTCTTCGGCAGGGAAGTTGCGGAGGTTATTCGGGAATGTGATAGACAAATACTGGCTTCCGGCAGAGAGAGGCGCTTTGAAGAATGGGTAACCTATCGTGACGGCAGAATGGGACTCCTTGATACCGTAAAAGCCCCCTTTTACGGCCCGGATGGGAAACTGCTGGGATTAGTGGGGATAGCCCGCGACATCACCGAACGGAAACGGATGGAGGATGCCTTGCGCGAAAGCGAGCAGCGTGTAAGGCGGAAGTTGGAGAGGATTCTTGATCCCGAGGGTGATATAGGTGACCTGGAGCTTGCCGACATTATAGATGCGAATGAGATCCAGGCGCTCATGGATGACCTCTACCGCCTTGCAGGGCTTAAAATGAGTATAATCGATCTCAAGGGGCGGGTGCTGGTCGATGTTGGCTGGCAGGATATCTGCTCGAAATTCCACCGTGCCCATCCGGAAACTCGAAAGAAATGCCTTGAGAGCGACACGGATCTTACCGTGGGCATTCCTCCGGGAGAGTTCAGGACATACAAATGCAAGAATAACATGTGGCACCTTGTTACCCCGATAATCGTCGGCGGAAGGCATATGGGCAATCTCTTCATGGGGCAGTTCTTCTTTGATAACGAGCAAATTGATTATGACCTTTTCCGAACACAAACAAGACGATACGGCTTCTCTGAAGGAGAATATATTGCCGCTCTGGAAGCCGTCCCGCGTCTGAGCAAGGATTACGTGAATATGGGGAAAGCCGTTTTCTTGTGGCTTACCGACATGTTTTCAAAGTTAAGTTACGCTAATATCAAGCTGGCACGGTCATTGACGGAACGTGATCAGTTGACGGCAACACTGCGGGAGAGCCGTGCCCTCCTTCATTCAGTCATCGAGGGGACTTCTGATGCCGTCTATGTGAAGGACAGGGAAGGACGCTACCTCCTCTTCAACAGCGCGGCGGCACGATTCACCGGGAAACACGCCGAAGATGTCATTGGCCAGGACGATAACTTCCTATACCCCCCCGGCGAGGCGCTGGAGTTAATGGGGAAGGATCGGCGGGTCATGGAGGGAAGGGAGACGCAGACGTACGAGGAGGTTGTCACCGGAGCTGCGGGAGAGCGGGCTTTCTTTCTGTCGACCAAGGGCCCGCTGTTCGATGGAGAGGGAAATGTCACCGGCCTCTTCGGCATAGGTCGCGATATCACAGAGCGCAAGCGGGCGGAGGACGCTTTGCGTATAGCCCATGGCGAACTGGAATCGCATGTCAGGGAGAGGACCAGGCAGCTCACCTCCCTCACGGCGGAGCTTTCCCTCGCTGAAGAGCGGGAGCGGCGCCGTATAGCCACCGAGCTCCACGATCAGGTCGGCCAGACCCTTATCTTCAGCAAGATCAAGCTCAATTCACTATCACAGGCGCTATCGACGGAAAGCTTTGGCAAACTCGTTAGTGAAATAAGTGAATACATAAACCAGTCTATTGAGGAGATCAGATCGTTGACTTTTCAACTGAGCCCACCGCTCCTTTACGAGGTGGGCTTCGATGCCGCGGTGGAGTGGCTCGGAGAAGAGTTCCAGGAAAAGTACGGTTTCCAGGTGGAGTTTCAGGACGATGGGAGAGAGAAGCCCTTGGATGAAGAGGCAAGCGTCGCCCTTTACCAGATGGTGCGGGAACTTCTTATAAATGTCGCGAAACACGCTAAGGCAAAAAAGGTGAGGGTTTCGGTTAGGAAAATCTCCGACAAAATAAAGATCATCGTGGCAGACGATGGGTTGGGATTCTTTTGTCTGAACAGCATGCGGCGTAAAAACGAAAAAAGCGGCTTTGGTCTTTTCAATATTCGCCACAGGATCGAATTTATGGGAGGGGGATTTAAAATCAAATCTAAAATCAATCAGGGAACGTGTGCTACGCTCATACTCCCTGTCAAAGCAGATGAAAATTCAGCGAAAAAGAAATAACCATGACCATCCATGTCCTTCTTGCTGACAACCATAACATTGTGCGGGACGGCAGGATTATTTGAGGCTGACACTGGCTAACGAAAGTACGGGTTTACAGGCAAACAGAATCAGACCCTATCCGGCGCGCCAGTTTTCGACCCTGCCTGTGGGCGCCCTGGGGATGCAATGACCCAGGGCCACCCGGCCGCTTGACCCCGCGTAGCGCACACCTGCTGCTGCAACCTCGCGTAAAGGTTCTGAACGCCGAGCTGAGGTGAAACTTCCACCAATGACGGTTCCCCCGGAATGAACACGGAGGAGCGAGCGACACTAAATGCAGCGGCATAGAAGCTCCAACCCCAGGATTGTTCCGCTCTCAAAATTCATTTCGCAAGTTTATGCTTCAGGATTTGCCGAGCTCTATTCTGAACTGTGCGCCATTGTCAATGTTACAGGCAGTCAATTCTCCTCCCATATTTTTTTCGATGATATTTCTTGACATGTAGAGGCCGATTCCGGTACCGCCACTCGACTCCTTGGTGGTAAAATTTAGATCAAAGATACTTTCGATACTTGAGTCGGGAACCCCGCCGGCATTGTCCGTTATGGTAACGACCGTGTTATCGCCATCAGCAAAGGCCTTTATGTTTATCCGGGGATTTTCTACTCCTCTCTCCACGAAGGCATCCTTTGCATTGCCCAGAATATTGAGGAGCACCTGGGCATACTCTTTTGGATAGCCGGACGCTGATAATTTGGGGTCCGCATCAAGATCAACCCCTATTCCATAACGCCTGAATATCGGCGTAACAAAAGTAAGTGCCTTGTCGATAGTGTCCTTTATGAGGAAAACCGATTTTTCTTTGTCCGGCTTGTAGAAATCTCTGAAGACGTCAACTGTTTGCGCCATATGTCCCACCATATCCATTATGACGTTGACAGTTTCCAGAATATACTCACCGGTCACCTGTTCATGGGCAGAGGTTGATCCCAAGGCCTGTATAACAACGGAAATGCTGTTGAGCGGTTGTTTCCACTGATGGGCGATATGGTCGAACATTTCCCCCAACGCAGCCATGCGGTTCTGCTGGATCAGAACAATGTCCTTTTCCCGGTTCTGTGTCACCTCTTCCTGAACCCTCTTCTCCAGAGTGCTGTTTAATTCTTCCAGCATCTGCTTCTTCTGCTTGAGCTGTTCCTCAGCCCGTTTGCGCTCTGTGATATCCATAATCATGGAATACTTGGAGATAGAACCGTCTGCATGGTAAACGGGAACGTTCACCACGTAATACCAGCGATTATCCTTGGGGCTCAACATTTCCCAACGTACCGTCTCGCCCGCGAATACCCGGTCATTGACGCACCACGGGCATACGGAATCCCTGTCATGCATGACTTCGAAGCATAATTCACCCACAGCCTCGTATCCGGTTCGCTCGATTAATTTAATGTTCATGAATCCAATGCGATAGTCCTGTGAGCAGATATAAATCAGCCCGTCAAAGGCGTCAACAATGGCGTGATAGCGTGCCTCGCTCTCCCGCAACGCCTCCTCGGCCCGCTTCCGCTCGGTGATGTTGTAGGCAATATGCACCGAACCGATCATCAGTCCCTGCTCATCGTTCAGAGGGGTAGTGCTGACCAGAAAGTCCCCTCCCAGGTGCTCCTCGTGAACCTCTACAAAGTGTTCCCGGCCATCCCTCAATGTTTGCGTGTGCGGACAGAACTCGGGAGGTTCGGATAACCCATGTACTGCCTCATAACAGGGGAGCCTGACGCACTCATCGGGTTTAAGCCCGAGACAACTCGCCATTGCTTCATTAACGCGCAGGACCCGGTGCTGATTATCGAGGATGGCGATCAGGTCCGGCACGCTGGCAAAGGTCCGCTCCCACTCCTCCTTGGCGCGTTTCAGCGATTCCTCCGCCCGCTTACGGTCAGTAATGTCGCGAAAACTCCATACCCGCCCTGTCACCTGGTTGACTACGCGCTGAGGACGGGAGTACCTCTCAAAGACGCGACCGTCCTTGAAGTAAAGAACATCAAGGCTCTCTTCCTCCGGCTGACCGTATAGCTCTCTCACCTTTTTGATAAACTCATCGGGATTTCTCAATTGATCCATGACATAGGCCAGAACCCTATCATCGTCCTGCGAAACGATCACATTCCTGGGGATATACCACAATTCAAGGAACCTCTCATTGAAGTCGATGATGCTTCCGGCACTGTCAACCACGAGTATGCCGTCAGCCGTTGATTCAAGTGTGGCCTTGAGAAGAGAGATTGATTGGATGGATGCTTCCACAGCTGCCTTACGCGCTTCTACCTCCCTGCTCAACTCCCGGTTAGCCTGCTGCAGCAGATTGTTGGCGTTCCATAAGGCCAGCGTCCGCTCCTCGACTCGTTTCTCCAGTTCGTCGTGTGCCTGACGCAGTTCATCTTCCATGCGCTTGCGGTCGGTGATGTCGAACATCGTCACGATGCTGGCAGGCTTTCCCTTATACTCGATTCGGCCAGCCGAGATAAAAAGCCATTTCTCCTCACCGTTTTTGGTGATGCACTTGAGTTCATACTGGGAAGGGACCGGCTCACCACGCTGTCTGGCCAAGCCACGCGCTCTCACTGACTCCCTGAAATCCTCATGTATCCAGTCCCAGAAATTCATTTCCATGAGTTCCTGATCAGTGTAGCCGATCAAGCGTATCATCGCGGCATTGACGTAGACATGATGTTCGCCCTGGTAAACACAGATGCAGGCCGGAGATGTCTCAGCCAAAACCCGGAACTTTTCTTCGCTCTCCCGCAGCTCTTCCTCGGCCCGTTTGCGCTCGCTGATGTCCGTCGCGAAGGCGCAGTTGTATTCTTTGCCGTCAAAAACCACATAGTTGGCGCGGATTTCAACCGGATAAACATGACCGTCTTTCGCGCGATGACGGGACTCGAACGTGGCCAAACCTTTCTCCTGCAGATCACGCCAATGCCTGGCGAAGACCTCAGAGGGATGGGTCGGGTCGATGTCGGGAATCGACATCCCGACAAGTTCTTCGCGTGTATACCCCAAGGCGCGACAAGCGGCATTGTTGACATAGAAGAGGCGCCCGTCTTTTGTCGTCCAGAAGGCCTGGTCCATGGTCTTGTCGATGGCATACTGGGTGAAACGCAATTCCTCTTTTTTTCTGCGCAGTTCAGCGGTGCGCAGTTCCACCTGTCTCTTCAGGATCCCGAACCAGATGAGAAAGGCCAGACAAAGCACAAGGGTGAGCGCCAGTGCCAGGACATAGTATCTGAGGGTCTGCCACAGGGTTTTTTTATCATACACCCCGAACCATTTTTCATAGATATCCTGGTATCTGCCGTTTACCTTGAGGATGTTCAACCCCTCATCGAGACGGTAGAGAAGTTCCTGGTTCCCCTTATGTACCGCAAAGCAGTAGCGGAACGGGGGGAGGTCGGTGCTTATGGCCCTTAGATCGGCAAGCCGGAGAGTGTGTTTGAGATATTCACCCTGGAACCTGGATGGCATAAGGGCGCAATCATGCCTTCCCGAAGCCAGGAGCCTCAACTCATCCCCGGGGTTGGTTACCGCAACGATGTGTGAAGTGACGCCGTTCTCCCGTAGATAATCATGAATGACATCACCTTCCTGGACGATGACCTCTTTCCCTTTTATATCCTCAAGAGAACGTACCGGCGAATCCTTCCTGACGAATAATCCTGAAGAGATCATGGAGTGGGGCATGGAAAAATCAACCTTCCTGTTCCGTTCCGCGGAATAATACATCCCGGCAAGGGCATCGATCTTCCCCTGTTCCAGCTCCTGTCTTTCTTTGCTCCAAGGACCAAGCCGGAATTCCACGTCAAAGCCCATCACTTCTGAAACTGCACGGATCAACTCGATATTGAAACCAGACGGCTTCCCGTTCTCAAAAAACTCATATGGGGGATTGTCATGGTCGCCGCCGACGATAATCTTTGGCCTCTCTCCTCCCGAGGCAGCGGTAAATGTCAGTAGGATAAGCAATAATGGCCAGACGCTGAAAGTTGCAAGAGACCTCATCATATTCCACCTTACCTATCGTGAACCTTGCCTGCTCACGAACAGAAAAAAGTTTAAATTCTTTCTTAAATAAATTATATGTCAATCGGGGATTACCTGAGAAAGATGTGCTAAATACCTGAGCGGCTGGCAGAGCAGATGGATTGCGGCGCTAATCTAAGTGGGGTCAGACCTTCGCGAATGGCGTATCTGGGGTAATACGAGGTTTGAAATCTAACGGGACGAAAATGTATGCAAAGTAATACCGATCAGCTCCGACGGTGGTTTAGCGGCCTGAATACTCCCTTTATGACGTTTTTCGCCAAAGTAAACGAGTAGTGTCCCTTGGAACGTTCAATGGTATAAAAGAGGGTATCCGCAATCTGTGATTGATTTCTATTGCTGATGTACATGTGTCACGCGACTTGTAAAATGCATTTTATGGTTGATGAGAAGCGAATACCGATGAAGTGTGAAATTGCAATTCGTGATTGACAGCATGGCAACCATGGCAGATTGGCGGGCGCTGAATTACTTGTATCTTCACCTGAAGGCATATTCTGATCAGATTCACCGTCACGACCTTGCCCGGTCGCACTACGAATGCATCAAATCTTATGGCCCACGTTTTCTGCGTCCAATGGCTGTAGAAGCGAGTTTTATATGTATATTGCTCTTTTTAATTTGAGTGCAGGTATGTCCAACACTATCAGATGAAAAAAGAGGGGTATTGTATAAAAAAGACATTTCACCTGAGGAAATAAAAAAACCCCCAGGTTGTAATTCCTTCTGGGTACCCCCCCGGCTCCGCCCTGGCTATTAGACACACTTAATGCTGTGGGTAATTTATGGCAGTATGGGTCCATGTGCACATGTGGCCTCGAATTCCCATCGGATACAATCGACCTGATTCGTACGATGCTGGATGAAACCCCGGCGATTTCGATCCGGTCTTTGGCTCGTCACGTCTGTGAGCTGGGGGACTGGAGAGCAGCCAGCGGCAGGCTCAAGGAGGCAGTTTGCCGTAAAGCCCTGGGAGTTCTTCATGGGAAAGGACTCAATGAACTCTCCCACCACTAAACTGCCATTGCAGTTCTAGTGGGGGTTTCCTGCTTCAATCGAGAACTGCGGACCGGCTTTGCGGCCGGTACGGCTGACACTCTCTCCACAGGCGTTGGCGCCGAAGCACCCGTTTGGACCGCACCGGCCCTACGTGCTGATGTTTTGGTAAAAGCAACTGATTTTGGCACCTTGATCGACACTTCGTTA
>Ga0326727_10008855_pt1 | contig 25225 bp, 20 predicted proteins | sample MB2enrmetagenome_FD_207643 | JGI IMG/M metagenome (GOLD analysis project Ga0326727, IMG submission 207643) | Lab enriched peat soil microbial communities from McLean, Ithaca, NY, United States - MB29MY | ecosystem: Environmental > Terrestrial > Soil > Wetlands > Peat | place: USA: New York... | reverse complement strand
GCCGGATCTCATCATCGGCTATAACGAAGGCTATCGGACATCGTGGGATGCGGCAGTGGGCCGTGTAACTGCCCGCGTCATCGAAGACAATCCCAAAGCCTGGAGCGGCGATCATTGTGTCGACCCGCTGCTCGTCCCCGGCGTTCTCTTCTGTAACCGCCCGATCGACGTCGTGGACCCCGGGATTGAGGACATGGCGCCCACCGCCCTGTGGCTCTTTGGCGTCACGCCACCCGCGTGGATGGAAGGAACCCCGGTGTTTCACAAAGCATGAAGGTCGTCGCTCTGGCCGCTCTGTTTGTGCTTTTGGCCGGGTGCGGCCGTCCGGCTTCGCAGGCACATGGCAAGCGTGTGATCGTGCTCGGCGTGGATGGCATGGATCCGAATTTCGTGGAGCGGCATTGGAGCGATCTGCCCAATTTGTCGCGTCTGCGCGATTCCGGTGGGCTGACCCGGCTGGCCACCACCACTCCGCCGCAAAGCCCCGTGGCGTGGGCGACGTTCATCACCGGCACGGATCCAGCGGAGCACGGCCTCTTCGATTTCGTCCATCGCGATCCCGTCACCATGCAGCCGATTTCGTCCATGGGCGAGACTCTCGAGCCTGAACACCAGCTCACCATCGGCCCGTACCTGCTGCCCCTTTCGAAAGCGCGTGTGCGGACATTCCGGGTGGGCCAGCCGTTCTGGGAAATGCTGGCGGAGCACGGTATTCCGGCGACAATCGTACGCATCCCCACCAACTACCCGCCCGACTCCTCGGGACACGAGCTCGCCGGAATGGGCACGCCGGATCTCGAGGGAACCTTCGGCACTTTCACGTATTACACGGACGATCCACTGGTGACGCCAGGGGACGTCTCCGGCGGACGCATTGTGCATGTGGAACGGGCAAATGGCCGCTTCATTCTTCCGGTGGCTGGTCCGGTGAATACCCTGCGCCGGGATCATAACTCCCCAAGCCTGCAAATTATCGCCGATGTCGATCCCGTGCAACCGGTCGCCCGCTTCCGGATCGCCGGCCAGCAGTTCATTCTGCGTCAGGGTGAGTGGTCGCCGTGGATTCGTGTGCGTTTCCCGCTGATCCCGCACGTGGCGAGCGTGGCGGCGATGTTCCGCCTCTATGCGCGCGAGTTGCAACCCGGTTTTCGCGTCTACCGCTCGCCGCTGAATGCCGATCCCGCGGATGCTGCGCTGCCCATATCGGCGCCCGCCCACTGGAGCCGTGAGCTCGCGGCGCGTGTCGGTCCGTTTTACACGCAGGGAATTGAAGAGGACACGTCCGCATTACGCCAGGGCGTGCTGACGCTGCCCGAATATATCGAGCAGAGCCAGTTGATTTCCGAGGGCCGCCGCAGAATGCTGCGGGACTGCCTCGATCATTTCCATGACGGCTTCCTGTTCTTCTACTTTTCCGAGGTGGATCAGAATTCGCACGTGCTGTGGGGACGCCATGAGACGGAGCTGTTAGGGACCTACCGCGCTATAGATCGCATGATCGGAGACGTGCTGGATCGCGCGGTTGGCGCAACGGTAATCGTCATGTCCGATCACGGTTTCGCCGCATTCGACTACGCCGTAAATCTCAATACCTGGCTCCGGCGAGAGGGCTTCGGAACGCGCGCGTACGCGATGGGATTAAACGCTCTGTACGTCAACCTGGCTGGCCGCGAAGAGCATGGCACGGTGCAACCGGGGGCGGAGCGCGAGGCCCTGATTGCCGATCTGATCCGAAAGCTGCGCGATTTCCGCGATCCGGCCACCGGCCAACAAGTCGTGGCCGAGGTCACCTCTCCCGGCAAATCCGCAAGCCGCTACGCGCCTGACTTAATCGTTGGCTATGCGCCGCCATATCGGGCTTCGTGGGAGACGGCGCTGGGCGCCGCGCCACCTAATGTGATCGAACCAAACACTGACGCGTGGATTGGGGACCATTGTATGGCCGCATCCGCAGTCCCCGGGGTGCTCCTGAGCACCCGGAGGCCGCGTTTGGCTGACCCCAGCCTGAAGGACCTGCCCGTGACCATACTGAAAGAGTTCGGCGTCGCACCGGGGCAGGCTATGACCGGACGGGCCATTTACTGAGCATGTCGAAATCGATCAAATTGAACTCCGATCTCTGGCAGCGCGTCACGGAGTACGCCGCAAAGGCCGGCTACAGCTCGCCGGAAGAGTTCGTCGAGCACGTGATCGAAAAAGAGCTGGCGCGCCAGGAGGAAGCCGAGGCTCATGAGGAAGTGGAACGGCGACTGAAGGGGCTGGGCTATCTCGAGTGATCGTCGTCGTTGGAATCGCCTGGGGTCTGCTAACGGCATGGCTGTTCCGCAGTACCGTTAACGCACCGGCCCTGCGAGCGACGCTCCGGAACATTCACGCGAACTTCCTCGAATTCCGGCTGTTCTTCAATGAGCCGCGGCTGATCTGGCGGGCCCAGAAAGCACTCATTCGGGCAAATCTTCGTGTTTGCGCCCTGCTGTTGCCGCCAACGCTGATTCTCGCGCCGCCCACGGCATGGCTGATGCTGCAGCTCGACGCCGCCTATGGTGGGGCGCCATTGCGGGTGGGCGAGCCGGCGGTGGTGACAGCGAAGCTCTCGTCTGATTCCCAGGAAGCCAGGCTCGATGCACCGCCAGGAATCGCCATTGACGCGCCACCGGTGCACATTACCAGTGACCGTGAGATCGCCTGGAGGATTCTTCCGGCCCGCCCAGTCATCGGCAACCTGCGGTTCAAAATCGGTGGCCTGGAAATCACGAAAGCCATAGCCGCAGGCGATCGGCCCGTCTTTCTGTTGCGCCGCCGCGGGCGCTCGCTATGGGTGTTTCTGCTGCATCCCGAGGAGCCCCGGATCCCGCAAGGCGCCGTCGAATGGCTGGACGTGGATTACCCAAGGGCAACCCCATGGTGGATCGCCTGGTTCTTTGGAGTGTCTTCGGCGAGTGCGGTGCTGTTCACCCTCACCTCCCCCTCTTCACGCCGAGCCTGACATAGCTTTACACGCGTGGAATCAGCACCTCCCGCAAGTGGGGAACCAACGGTCTATTTAATTCAGAGGGCCGCGGGCGGGCGCGAACTCGCGTTAGAAGCTGAGCCCGAGCAGCCTGTAACGCCGGATTCCGGGCGCGCACAGCACGAGTCTAATGTTCCATACTGCGGCGCACTTCTTCGCAATCATGCGCGGCCTTTTCGGCTGCTTTCCCAAAAGCTAACCACACGAGGATCAGGACCATCCCAATGATCACGTACAGCCAGGGCCCGGTCCAAAACCTATAGAGCCAGGAGGAAGGGCTGAGTCCTTGGCTTTTCACGGTGGCCAGAGGGCCGCCGCCCCACCACGAAGCGGCGATGCCGGGGATGAAAAGGAAGAGACGATGGCGAATGCGCAGGTAGCCCGATCGTCTCTCCTCATGTTGTCTCTCGAGGAAGCGTGCGCAAGGCTCACTGGCACCCATGCGGCGATGGCCCCTGGTGAAAGCAGGCCAGAAAAGGTAGATGATCACGCCCAGCGTCCACGCCTGTCCGAGCCTGATCCAGGGTTGCTCGATTGCGTAGACGTTATAGAGAAAAGCTCCGGCAAGAATAACGGTAACAGCCGCTACCGCCAGATTAAGGCGTGTGTTAAGTTTTTCCCGCGACCGCGCCAGGGCGCACAGTTCATCGGCCGTCAATGCGATTCTCATGTTGGATTGTTCCTCCTCTTCCTGCGATTTCCAGGCGGCCTCGATGGCATTCCGCTCGTGCAGTTCCTCAGTTTCTGACATTGGTGACTCCCTGGAGGTACTTCTGCTTGAGTACTCTCTTGATTCGGTGAATCTTCGTGGCAACGTTGGAGGCGGAGAGCCCGGTCACCTCCGCTATTGCTCCCGCCGCCTCGCCTTCGAGGTAAAGCAGGATGACCTGGCGGTCCAGAGGCTTGAGCCGGTGAATCAGATCCAGAAGGATTGCCGCCGAGAACCGGCCATCGGCTTGCGCTTTGGCTTCGACCGGGAACATCCCAGCTTCAACGGTCTCAAGGTCCGTCAGCCGGGAAGCCAAACGGCGGCTCCGCACGACGTGGGAAGCTCCGACATTATGCGCAATGCGATAGACCCAGGTCCGCAAACTGCAACGGCCGTCAAACGATCCGAGGCTCACCCACAACTCCATGTGCATCTCCTGAAGCAGATCTCGTTGCCGGTCGGGATCGGCCTCATAACCACGGGCAAGCCGGCGGATGGCGCTGCCGTGTATGGAGCTCGCCTCCGCGTACAATTCGTCTTGTCTTTCCCGAGAGGCCGTGATCCTGTCCAACCTTGATATGGATAGTCTCAGAAAAGGGACGATTTATTACAAGGCGGCTTAAATTGACGTGGATGTTGCCGGTGCGTTCGGATCCGCCTCGCGCAGCGGCGACGATCCCACGACCTCACCCTGCCGTTTTAACCAGCGCCTTCTTCGCCTGCTGCGCCTCTCGCGCGAGTATTGGCAGGCCTGAGCGAGCCGCGCCGGCGGCAACGGCGTTGATTTCACGCAGCGCCTCGTCGCGCTTCCCGGTGTTTGCCAGAACGAAGCAGCGGGCAATCTGAAATGGCACGATGTTCTGCGCCGGCAGCTTCTGTCCCTCCGGCGAGGGAAGCTGCGCGAGAGCCTGGGATGCTCCCGCGATGTCATGCTGAAGGATCAGCGCGCGAACCAGCACGGCCGCAGCCTCGAAACGATCTCCCTCGCGTCCCGAGGCCGTAAATCCGTTCAGTGCGAGGCGTGCGTGAGACACCGCGTCCGCGGCGTGGCCTTCCGCGAATTCAAGCCGTGCGAAAGCTACTTCGACTTCAGGCGCTCTCCAGTCCGGTAAACGGCGAGCGAGCGTACGGACTTCCTCGAACGTCTTGCGCGCCGCGCCGAGGTTGCCCTGATCCAATTGAGCATTCCCCGCGTCGAGCAGAACCTGACCTAAATAGTACAGGTCATTCACCTCGCGCAGAGTGCCGATCGCCTCGGCATATTCGCTTATCGCATCCGCGCTCTTCCCTTCCAGCGCGAGCGTATTCGCGATGCTCGCCTGGCTTAACGCAACGCCTTGCCGCTCGCCGGTCTGCCTCACAATATCGAGGGCGTGCTCACCCAGCGTTCGCGCCTCCGGGAGATGCCCTTCTTCGGCCAGAACGTCCGTGAGCCCCTGCATTACGGCATAGCTCTTCTGGGGACCCATCTCCGAACTCACCGTCAAGGCTGCTTTATAGCTGCTCTCCGCCGCGCTGAGATCGCCCTGCAATTTCGCGGCATCGGCCATACCTTCGAGGGCGTTCAGTTTTTCGAGCGCGTTGCCAATCTGATTGGCAATTCCGAGGGCAGATTCGTACAGGATTCGTGCCCCCGCGATATTTCCGTATCCCAGAGTCGCGTTGGCCTCAATTCGATAAGCCGCTGCCACACAGGCCAGGTCCCCCAACTCCGCGCAGATCTGACGAGCCTCCGTCCGCACATCCGCGAAACCGGCCGCCTGTAGATTCTGCATGGCGCCCGATTCCAGCAGCCGTGCCCGCGCATATTGCAGCCTTGCTCCATGCGCTTTGGCCTTCTCCGCCGCGGCGTGAGCCATTCTTCGGGTGTGCTCGAAATCGCTGAGCGCGCCGGCTGCGCGCGCTTCCGCCAGGTCGATTCGCGGATCGTCTCCGGCCGGCGATGGCAGACGCCGCAACGTCTTCACCGTAGTCAGCGCCTCCTGTCCCCTCCCGCCTAAAGTCTGTGCGGACGCCAGCAGCAGGCCGTATTCCGGATCGTCGGGCAAAAGGGTGAACAGCGCCTGATACACCTCGATGGCCCGTGGCCAGTCCTGCGTGATGGCTCGGTATCGTCCCTCAATTTCAAGTTGCTCCACCCGCCCGAGGCCCGATGAGGAATCGAACGCGAGCTTCGCTTCCTGACCGGCGCGAATATCCAGACCGAGAGCGGACCATGCCGCCGCCAGTCCGGCATGAACCAGAGGATTGCCAGGCGCCGCGGCGGCCGCCTGCTCAAGATATACCCGCGCGCTCTGGGTGTCGCCGTTCCGCAGTTGCTCCATGCCACGCGCATAGGGCTCCATGGCGCCGTCGTCGAAGGATGAAGTCCCGGTCGTTGAAAAACGCGCGCCAAGCTGCGCCTGAACGCGCTGGGCGCATCGCTCGATCAGGGCTGGAAGATTATCCTCCGCGCCCTGTTCGCTGATGGCCGCCACCTGCCGCCCCGAGCGCGCATCGAACAACATCACATTGAGATGAATGACGTGCCCCTGTGGGAGGTACGAACCGCCCACGACATAATCGCTTCCCAGGTCCATGCGGATTCGTTGGAGCGCCTGGACCGCGTACGAGGATTGCGGCGGCAGCCCAAGCTCCTTCCGCGTGCGCGCGACGTTCTCCAGCGGCAAGGCGCGCAATTGCTGGCCTGAGCTCAGATCGATATTCATCAGTTCGGAGACGGCTGTGGAAACCCACGAACCTTCGCTTTGCGGCGAAAGATCCTGGAATCCCATCACCGCGACGGACGCGCGCATCTGCAACGCCGGTGGGCGTTTGGCGAAAACAGACCAGCTTAGGGCAAAGACCAGGATCAGGAGGGTTATTGCGCCCACGCCGATCCACAGAATGCGATTCATACCTCGGGGCGCGGCCGCTTCCGGTTCCCGCGTCGGTTCTAGTTCCGCTTCCACTTCCGGTGTCCGGCGAAACCGAAAACCCGGAACATATGCTCCCTTGGGGACATCGATGATTACCGGATCGTCGATTCCCTCCTGCTGGTAATACTCAGCCAGCTTCAGGCGCAGCCGCCGTGCCTCCAGGCGAACAATGGGGTCGGTGCCGGGATCGTACGAGTCCGGACGCTCGAACACAGCCAGGCCGACCGAGTATTCCTTCAGCTCATCGCCCCGGCCGTCCAGCACGGAACCGGTCAGGTACCGCAGCAGGCGCAGGCATCGCTCCGCTTTGCGAAAGCTCTTCGAGGCGGCGATCCGCTCTAACTCGCCCGCAACGGCGGGGGCGTCGGGCGAAGTCTCTTTGAGCGCTCCGGCTGGATTCGGCACGTCGACCTGCTGGTCTTACGATTATGCACGAATCCTGCCGTTGCGGAAATCAACCCGTACCGAACCACGATTTCAAGCCGCTTGCGGAATGACATGAGCCGCCGCCAATCCGGCGCTGTTCAGCTCACGGGCGATTTGAACGGTCCCAGAGCCGCGCTTGGCTGGCTCCGTAGCTGCATTCTCCGCCGAACCAATCCAATCCCTGCCAGCGCCAGCCCGGCTAACCCCAGGGCCGAGGGTTCCGGAACCGCCGCCAATGGAGCTTCGGTGCCGATAGTGCCGGCCGAGCCCGCGAGGAGCGAAGCGCTGGTAAGGTCCAGTTGTGGGTCGCCTTCGATGGTTCCGTAGAGATTGACATATATGTAAGCACCGGGATCCTCGACAAACTCGTACGCTTCAAGCGACTGACCGCATAGGCCGTTTACGTTGCCGCAGAGGTTCAGGTAGTCCGCATCCGTTTGGAGCTCGGCCGTGGTCGGGTCGGTGACGCCAGCGTATTGATTCGACGTTGTAGTGATCACCATGTTGTCGGATCCTATTGGCGTCAGGTCGGACGGGTCAGAGCCACTCTGATCGTAAAAAGTCAAAGTCGCCCCGAATATGAGCGTGTCGAGAGCGCTCTCTCCGTTGACGAACAACAGCGATCCGATTAAGAACGGTGTGCTTTGATCCGTAGGTACGGGTTCCCCTGTACCGTAGAAAATCACCGTGCTGCCACCCGGAGTCGATCCCCAGGTAAGCTCGTTGTTGGTAAAGACGTTGTTACTGATGTTGTAAACGGCCGTGCCGCTATTATTCATGTACGTCAAATCCCCGATGGCCGGATCGTTCGCTACATTTCCTGACAACACGACATTGCTGAACTCCGCGACGATCTGATCGCCAGGGGCGATATCGGCCCAAGCTGGTACGGCAAGACAGACAACCGCCAACGCCAACGTGAATCCGAAAAGTTTTCCAATTGACCGCAACATTCTGATTTCCTCCTCCGAAAAAGAATTCAGCTCGAATCCGCGTCGACCTGAGTGGTGGGCAGAATAAGCTGTTATTCCAGGCTTGTCAATGCGTTACCGAGGTAGGCTACTGTTGTCTACTTGAGGTTCAAAGCGGTAAGACGCACAATTCTTCAACGGCGCCCGGCAAGGCGTTCACCGGTCTGTAATTCCGCCAGGAGGAACCTGTCCGTGCTTCGTTTGATTTACCTAGAGTTTGCACAAGCCTTGAAGATGATGCGCGGATCGGCAAAGTGGCGGTGCCGCTCGGCATGATTCCTTATATCGATCAGCCGGTAGTTCGCATTGGCCCCTTAACGCTACATGCTTTCGGAGCGCTTGCGGCAATTGCGATCGTGGTGGCGCGCTCTGTCTTCCTCAGGCGCGCCCGCGTCGTCGGCCTCGACCCCGTAATCATGAGCAAGGCCCTTGTCCGGGCCATGGTTGCCGGCCTCGCAGGCGGGGTTTTATGGAGTCTCGCTGGAGGACGCCTTGGTATCTCGGCGGTGGGCGTTCTGGGAGGCGGGCTGATCGGGTTCATCGCATATTTCCGCGCACGCGCATTTTCGACCATCGAAACGGCGCGCGCGTTGGAGTGCGGCGCGTTCTCGTTGCCTTTTGCCCTGGCGCTCGGCCGTTTTGGGTGCGCTCTCGCCCATGACCATCGCGGCGCTTACACCAACAGCCTCTTGGCAGTACGATTTCCGGAGGGAGCCCGCTACGATCTTGGTCTGATCGAATTCTGGTTCATGGCCGTTTTGTCGTGCGCCTTTCTTTACCTCGGCCGGCGGGACCGTGGCGAAGGCTTTTTCGCTGGCGTCTTCGCGCTCGCGTATGGATGTTTTCGCCTCTGGCTGGAAAGCCTGCGGCTTAATGGCCCGGCGCACACCGGCGAGATCGGCGCCGCCGCTCTGCTGTTCTTCAGTTTGGCGGCCCTCACCTTTTTGCGCTTTCGCGCCACCCCGGCCAACGCTCATGGAGGATTCGCAAGATGAAAATACCGCTCGCGGCGGTCCTGCTGGGCGCCTTCGCTCTCCAGGCCCAACCCTACATCAACTACCGTGGTATCGCTAATGCCGCCAGTTACACTCCTCCTGGGCTGAGCGGCAGCGAAATCGCGCAAGGGTCGATTTTCTCAATTTCCGGAAGCAATCTCGGTCCCGCCACGCCGGTCCAGGTAAGCGCCTTCCCGTTATCCAAAACGTTGGCTGGCGTGTCGGTGAAAGTAACCCAGGGCAGCACCAGCGTTGACGCGCTTCCGTTGATAGTGACCGCTTCCCGGATCATCGCGATCATGCCGTCGACTACGCCGCTGGGCCCGGTGTCGATCTCGGTGATGTTCAACGGCGTTACCAGCAATCCGGGAACCGCGACCGTCGCGACCAGTAGTTTTGGAATCTTCGCCACCAATAGCGGCGGATTCGGGCCGGGTATCCTGCAGAATTACATCTCTGCAAACAATCAGCCGACCAACTCCTTGAGCGCGACCGCCGCGCCCGGCCAGGTGATCACGCTTTGGGGGACCGGACTCGGTCCGGTAGCGGCAGACAATGTCGCGCCCACGGCAGGAAACCTGTCTACGCCGGTAGAGGTTTTCGTAGGCGGGCAGCTAGCCTCGAATCTTTACAGCGGCCGCACGCCGTGCTGCGCCGGAGAAGACCAGATCGTATTCAAGGTTCCCGCCGGCGTGCCCACCGGTTGTTATGTGCCCGTTCAAATACGTACGGCGGGCACGACACTGAGCAACTCCGTCAGTATGGCTGTACAAAATGGCGGCAGCGCCTGCTCGGATCCCGGCAATCCTCTGGGTTCCGCATTCGCGACGGGCGGCAGTGTAGGAGTTGCGGTACTATCCCAGTCCGTGAGCTACACGGATGTGGACGTTTCGCAGCCAACCGAGATTACCAACGATCTGGGAGCGGTCTCCTTGCGGACGGCGCCGGGAGGCAGCCTGTTTTTCAATCCGTCCGTCTCGTTGCCTCCCGTGGGGTCCTGCGGCGGCTATGCATTGTCCGGCAACGTGCCGTTATTCAGCGTGCCCGATCTGTTTGGTGGACTCGGCATGGAACTCGACGCGGGACCCAGTATCGGAGTTTCCGGGACCGCCAGCGTTTCCATCACACGCGCCGCGAGCACGCCGCTTTATGCGGCGGTAATTGGGACCAATGACCCGGTATTCGGCGCTTCCAGCCTGATGATCAACACCTCCGGATCCACCACCGTATCGGCTTCGGGCGGTGCTGGCGTGGGCAAGTTTCAAGTCGAGATTCCCGCCGCGCCGCCGCTGAACTGGACGAATCGCCTGCAAACCAACACGGTGGACCGCTCGCAGCCTTTAAACATTACGTGGGCCACGGATGGGCTCCAGAACGCTTTGATGGTCATCGCCGTTTCCAATTACGATCTGCCCACCAACGCGCAGCGCGTTTTCGTCTGCACTGCGAACGGAGGCGATGGAACCTTCACCATCCCCGCTTATGTTCTGGGGGCTCTGCCGGCCAGCCGCCCGAACGTCGGCCAGTCCTCCGGAGAAGTGCTCTTGGGCGTTTTCCCTCCCCAGAACGTCGTCTCTTTCACCGCGAGCGGGCTCAGTACGGGTCTCGCGGTAGAGGTTGTCTCGAGCGAAAAGACGGTGCTGTTTCAGTAGCGGAGGTCATGCGTGGACATCTCAAAAGGCCGGACAGGGGAGATCGTAATCACTGCGGCCGCCATTTTCATCTTGTTGCTTTTTGGCGGCTGCGGGTCTCGTAAGCCGGACTCCGTCAGTGAGCTTATTGTGGAGGCGTGGCTGAAGGGCTTTACCGGATCCAACGCTTATGGGTTTGATGTGAATGAGAACGGCCAGCCGGGTCCCCAATCTACTCAACAGGTGCCCCAGTCTGTTCAAAGTTTGGCAACAGCGACCTCCAGCACGCGGTCGGGCGGTTCCGCGTCCAATGACATTCCATTGTTTTCGTTCAGTGCTCTGGGATGGCGCGTGAACGCAGCGGCCGTAACCAGCGCGCCGTCCACCAACGCCTACGTGCTCGATGAGGTCAACCTATTCCAATTGGATCCCGCAACCGGCCAGGTTATCGGTACATTGAACCTCACCGCGCCTCCGTTGACCGGCATCCCGGTGCGGTTCGCTCTCACTTCGGACGGCAAATCTGCCGTCATTACCAATACCAGTCAAACTGGCTTCCAAACCAACTCGCCGTACGTGCTGATCGTCGACCTGTCGAGTCTCACTATTACCGCCAACATTTCAATACCGGTTAGCGCGCTCGCTTATGGGGTGGCGATCACGCCGGATAACAAGTTCGCCTATGTCGTCACTCAGTCGCCAGCCACCTCCCAAAACACGGTTTACGTGATCGACTTAAATGCCCAGACGGTCGCCACCAGCATTCCGCTGCCAAATTATACGGGTCTGACAAACATCGTGATGACACCAGACGGGACAGAAGCGTACCTCAATAGCTGTTGCGGGGCGGATTTAAAGATACCTGTGATCAATACCCTGACAAATACAGACGCCGTCGACGTTCCAACTTACTTCTATTCGTCCGCCACGGGACTCATATACTACGACGCGCCCGCTTATATGGCGATGCATCCCGATGGAACCCGGGTCTACCTGGCGCCGATGGACGGCGAGCCGATCCGAGTGCTCAACACGGCGACGAAGATCATCACCAAGCTCATCAGCGTCCCGCAGGGCTCTCCGCCCACGCCTGGCACGGACCCAGTGTTTACGCAGAATGGGAGATTTCTTTTTGTTCTGGACACCCCGGGCTCGATAGCGGTGATCGACACGCTGGGCGATACGCTGGCGTCGACGATTCCCCTCGATCCCTCGGTTGCCAACGCGCCGCCTGGCGGGGTGAAAGTTGGAATCCTCGTCACGCCGGGCAATTGATCGGTACCGCGGAGACGGCGCGGCCTCCCGCCACGCATGGGTTCGTACTGTCAAGGCCGAAAGCAAGTTCAGATCCTGAATCGCCACGACGCGGTCTTTTCGGAGAATACACCTGTCCCGGCCAAGGCAGGCTACAAGACTTGGGATGACGCCGTACGATCCTGCGAATCCCAGGTGCGCAAGACCCTGGACGACCAGGGCTCCGGCGGCTCCTTCCGTCTGCAGATCGATCACGCTCCGCGCGCGGAACCGCGGCCACCGTGGAATCCGCGGGCCCGGAAGGATCATGGCCAGGCCCGGATCAGATCAACGTGGACATTCCGGCATCGCTGGCCGGGCGTGGAAGGGTCTCTCTTACGTTAAGCGCCGGCGGGATGACCTCCAACACCGCGTACGTGACCATCCAGTAGCAGCCAACGCCTCACCGCCTCCTTCGCGGCGTTACAGTGAAGAGGAACCTGGGTTGACGCGCTCGCAGACGGCCGGTTGCGGCCACTCATGCGCATCCTTTTCCTCTCACCACGGCAATGCTGGCCACCGCTGAGTGGCGCGAAGCTTCGGGAATATTATTTCGCCCGCGCGCTCGGTCAAAATGCCGATGTCACGCATGTTCACTTCATTGAGCCTGGCGCCGCACCGTTGACTCGTGCCGATTTGCCCTTTTGCGGCGACGTCATCCCCGTTCCCAAACCGCGCGCGTATACGCCGTGGAAGATTGTGCGCGGCCTCACCGGAGAGTGGCCGCTGCCGGTGTTGAATTACACGTCCAGCGAAATGTCGTCGGCTCTCTCTCGCGCCGTGCGCGGCCGGCATTTCGATCTGGTGCATCTCGACAGCATCCACATGACGGCTTGTGTCGAGCCGATCACCGAGGCCATGGGCGCTGCCCCGCGCATCGTCTACAACTGGCACAATATCGAATCCGAAGTTATGCGCCGCTATCGTGCCAGACGACATTCGCCGGTTCGTCGTCTCTACTCGTCCATCACCGCGCGCCAACTGGAGGCTTTGGAACGGTCCATTCTTCATTCCGCTTTCGGCCACGTGGTCTGCAGCAATCGCGAGCGAGATCAACTGCGGAACATTGCCCCGGCGTCCCGTATCGCCGTGGTGCCTAACGGCGTCGACACAGGATATTTCGAAAACACCAGCATGCACGCTGCGGCGCCAACCCGCATCGTTTTCGTCGGCTTGATGAATTACCATGCCAACGTCGAAGCGGCTGTCGCCTTCGCACGCGATGTTTGGCCCCGGCTTCGCTCCCGGCTCCCGGGTGTCTCTTTGACGGTCGTTGGCGCGAAGCCTGCTCCCGCAGTGCTTGCGCTGCGCGGTGTGCCCGGCATCGAGATAACGGGAACCGTGCCCGACGTCCGCCCGTATTACCGCGAGGCCCTCGCTGCCATCGTTCCCCTTCGCACCGGCGGCGGAACGCGTTTGAAGATCCTCGAGGCCATGGCCGCTGGAGTCCCCGTGATTTCGACACCACTCGGCGCAGAGGGACTCGATGTCACGCCCGGCGAAAACATCATTCTGGCCGATCCGGCCGATCCCAATTCCTGGGTTCGCGAACTAGCCGCCCTCGCCGAATCCCAACAGCGCCGGCAGCAATTGACCGAATCTGCCCGGCAGTTGGTCCGTGAGCATTATGACTGGACCATACTCGGCGAGTCGCTCTGCCAAACCTATCGCCAATGGCTGGAGAATCCGGAGAACGCCGCGTGAGACCCCTCCGCCTGCTGGCCATCATCGAAGCGCGAACGCTCACCGGCCCCGCGAAAAACCTGATCGAATTCGCGCAACTCGCCGGCGCTCACGGCGTGGAAATGTCGACGGCCACATTCACGCGCGCCGAGGATTCGAACCTCTTCCTGGATACAGCACGTCGCGAATCGGTCCCGGTTTTTCCCATTCCTGAGCGCCGTCGCTTCGACCGGGACGTGATTCACGCCATCGCCGAACTCGTCTCTGTCGTGCAGCCGGACATCGTCCAGACGCACGCCGTGAAATCGCATTTTCTCGTGCGGCTGGCGGAGGTCCACCGTCGCGTTCCGTGGATCGCCTTCCACCACGGCTACACCTGGTCCGGCCGGCGCGCCCGCCTCTACAACCAGCTCGACCTCTGGTCGCTGCGCGCCGCCACAAAGGTGATCACTGTTAGTGAGCCATTCCGGCGCCAACTGCAACGGCGTGGTGTTGCCGCCGATCGGATCGAAATCGTGCACAACGCGATTCGCCCCGATTGGGCGGCCGAGGCTGGAAAACCGGAGAATTCCACGACGTTGCGCGCAGAAATGAACATCGCGCCCGATTGCCACGTTGTGCTCTCCGTAGGCCGTCTCTCGCGCGAAAAGGACCATGTCACGCTCCTCGAAGCCATGAGCCTTCTGCCAAAGCGCTTCGCGACTCACTTGGTCATCGTAGGCGAGGGCCCGGAACGTCGCCGAATCGAAAAGAGGATCGCCAGCCTCGGCATTGCCGGAAGCGTCACGCTCACCGGGCAACAAAACTCGGCCGAGCCGTATTATGGGATCGCCAACATGGCCGTGCTGTCGTCGCGAAGTGAGGGATCTCCCAACGCGCTGCTGGAGGCGATGGCGGCAGGAGTGCCCGTCGTTGCCACCGATGTTGGCGGCGTGTCCGAGATCGCCGTGCACGATGATACCGCGCTGCTGGTGCCACCCGGCGATCCAGGCGAGCTTGCCGAATTCATGGGACGATTGATCCGGGAACCGCAGTTGGGTCCTCGCCTGGCCGCGCGCGCGAGGCAAATCGTCCGGGAGCGATATGCCCCGGAGCAACGCACGAAGCGGCTGGTGCACATCTATCGGAAGGTGGCTGGTTGAACAACATCCTCAAAGCCATCGCGCACGGCGCGTCTCTGGCCATTGCCTTCATACCGGCGTTGCTGTCCGGTTTCGGCCGGATGGAAACGATGTTCGCGTTCTTCGCACAGGCCTTTGCCGCAGCGCCGGGCATTCCGGGCGATTATCTGCGCATCGCCTACTACAAACTCACGCTCGATCAGTGTTCTCTCGACAGCCGCATCCAGTTCGGCTCCTTCTTCGCGCATGCGCGTGCGCGGGTCGGCCGCGGCGTTTATATCGGCTCTTTTTGTATCTTCGGACAAACCGCCATCGGCGACCGCACTCAAATCGCCAGCGGCGTGCAAATCCTGAGCGGACGGCGGCAGCACGCGCGCGACGAGATGGGCCGCATACTTGGGTCGGATCGCGGCCATTTCCACCCCGTGACCATTGGCCCGGATTGCTGGCTCGGTGCCGGGGCGATCGTCATGGCCGATGTCGGCGAGAGCTCAACCATTGGCGCAGGTTCCGTCGTGGTGCAGCCAATCCCAGCGCGTTCGGTAGCCGCCGGAAATCCCGCGCGAGTGGTTAAGCCGGCTGAGCTGGAGAGCCGAGACGAGTGAAGTAGGGATAGCGTCCCGGCGATTGTCGCAGCGGCGGCTGTGGGTAGGGTTCCACCCGCATTTTTCCCGTGGACTTGTCAAAACTTACCAGCACAGCCTGGCGATCGCCGTAATAGCTAAGCAGAGTTCGATTTTTCTCCATGCCCAAATCATGCGCGAAAATCACTTGCTGGTGGTCGATCTCAGCGCCGTTGTATACCCATTCAGCGCCGCTGGCCCAATCGGGAGACGGATACCGGACAATCACGAGTTCGGGCCGGCCGGTCTTAGAGAGCTGCTCAAGCAACTCGGTCCGCCGGTGAAGCCAATCGCGCGGAAGGGCCACGGCGCCCTGGAAGGCAATGCTGGCTGGTGAGGCAATCAGTGCCAATATGACCGACGCAACTCCGACCGGTCGGTTGCGATAACGAAGATTCCAGGCGCGCTCTGCCCAAATCGCGATCATCAGGACCTGTGCCGCCCAGGCTGGCGCCATGTAATGCTTGTGGTGCCATGTTTCGAGTGTGAGCGTGAGCAGCATCACCCCGGTCACAATCGCCATCTTCCGGTAGTCGCGATCGCGCCATGCCACTGGAACCAGCATGGTCAACAAAACCGCGATGCCGAGCGCCGATGCAAACTTCAGCAGTGAAATGCTGAAGCCAACCCAGAGGCCTCTCGGCCAAGGCTGTTGAGCCTTATAGTCTGCCGCTTCGGCTCCGTTGGTACCCATGTGGGCGGCTAACCGGGGATGCGAGTAAACGGGCTCGGGACGAAGGGGAAGGAACCAGAGCACCGGAGTGACATTGTATTGGCTCTGATACAGAAGATACGGAAGTCGCAATGGATCGCCCGTAACCGCTTGGTTGTACCAGCAGGTCCACACGGCGCCCGGAGCAAGCACCAGGAGAGCAGCTGCCAACGCACCAGCACGTCGCTTACTCCAAAGTTCTCTGGCAAAAAGAACGACGACGGCAACCGTGGATATGCCGCCTTCGAGTGGCCGAGTCCAGAAGAGAAGCAGCGCACCGAGCGCGAATATGGCTCCGGGAAGCGGCCGTTGCTTCGTGCGATACATGCCAATGCCGAGTAACACCAACGCGCCGCCGCTCGCTGCAACTGAACCACCCTCGTAGGAACTCACCCAATACATCGCCGGCTGAAGGCACAACGCGAGCATTCCTGCGGCGGCCAGTGCCCATTTGTACGGAACCCACACAAAGAGCATCAGGCCGAAGCTGAACAGCATCAGTGCATTCCCCATCACGACGCCATAGAACGGATCCCCGAAAAGACGCTGCCCCAGCGCGAGAAACAGAGATTGGCCGGGAGGATATTTCGGCGCGTACGAAGGACGCACCAGTATCATGGGCGATTCGAAGAATTCACCGAGCGGGTGCGCCGGATTCGCCAGACGTCCATGTGCGAAGGTGTCCGCTCCGAGCAGATAGGCGAATTCATCCGTTGCTACGGGTTCGGGAATGCCGGTGTGCATCAGCCAGGCAAGGCGGCAGGCAGTCCAGAGCAGCGTCAGCACGAACGCGGTAAGCGCTGGTTTTCCGGACCAGTTCACCGTCACATTTTGCCCCGCAGATACCAGTCCATCGCGCGTGGGGCAAAGAACTCGAGCGAGGTGAAAATGAAGCCACTTTTCGGGACGTACACCTCCCGCTTTCCACGCTCCACTCCTCGAATCACGGCTGCGGCCACCTGCTCCGGGCTCACTACGCGGCGAATGGCTTCCACACGCTCAGGAGCCGTTCCGGCAAGAACGTGATCGCGGAACTTAGTGTCCACAATGCCGGGACAAACCTTCATAACTCGAATCCCGGTTCCCGACAACTCCCGGCGAAGAGAGTCGTCGACACAGTGCAGCGCCCACTTGGTGGCGCAATACATCACCGCCCAGGGCAGCGAGACTTTGCCGCCCACTGACCCCATGTTGACGATGGTTCCCGACTTCCGCGCCCGCATGTGCGGCACCACGAGTTGCGTGAGCGCCAGCGCCGAAAAAACATTGATGTCGAAGATGCGCTTGGAAATCTCGGTGTCCACTTCGGTCGGGTATCCATACTGGCCCACACCGGCATTGTTAATCAACACGTCAATGCGTCCGAACCGCGCCATCGTTCGTTCAACCACCTCAGTCCTGGTCTTTTCGGAGGTGATGTCGCCAGGAATGATCAGTTGGGAATCGGATTCGCTTTCCCGGAAGTCTTCACTCGGCAGGGCCGTCAATGCGAGTCTTGCCCCGCGCTGGCCTATCAACCTCGCACAGCTCGCGCCGATGCCCTCGGAGGCGCCTGTGATTAGCGCCACCTTCTCATTCCACATTGCTGCCAAGTCCAGTTTCTTTTTTCACCAAGTGCGTATCATAACGTGAAAAATCAACGTCTCTTCCCAGCCGTCAGCGCTTCCCGGAACAGCGCCTCGTAACGATCGGCGACTTTCTCGGTTGCGTAATTATCAACTATCCGTGCTCGCGCGGCCTCGCCCATGCGTGCGCGCAACCCGTCATCGTCCAGAAGGCGCAGAATTGCAGTGGCGATCGCTCGCTCGTCTCCCGCTGGCGCCAGCAGTCCGTGCTGCTCCTGACCCACCAACTGTGTTGTAGCCGGAATGTCGGTCACCACCGACGGCAGCCCCACAGCCATCGCTTCCGCTAGTGCGCACGGAAATCCTTCACTCGGCGAAACCAGCGCGAATACGTCCGCGATCCTCAACCATAAGCGCACTTCGCCCGGTCGCACGCGCCCGGTGAACCGAACGTTCTCAAGCCCCAGCGCACCGGCTTGCCTCGTCAGCGCGGCCCGAACAGGACCATCGCCCACCAGCAACAGCATCGCTTCCGGTTTCCTCCGGGCAACGTCCGCGAACGCGGCGATCAGCGTCGACAGTGACTTTTCGGGTGCCAGCCTGCCGCTATACACCACCACCTGCGCTGCCGCGGGAATCCCGTACTGTTCGCGCAAGCGCGCGCGCTCCTGCTCGTCGCACGGCGAAAATTCGACGGTGTCCACTGGGTTCGGCATCCACAACAGTTGCTCATCCTCGAATCCTTCACACAGCGCCTCATTGCGCATTCCTTCGTTCAGAACCATTACGCGATGCGCCCACTGCCGGAGCCACCGCAACTCCAGCCGGCCCCAGCGCGACCGGCTCATGAGCAGAATCACTCCGCTGCCTCCAATCTTCATCAGGATCGGCTTTCCCAGGAACTTAGCCACCGGAAGGCCCGCTGCCAGGTGCAGCCCCTGCATCAGGAAATAGACCAGATCGTAATTCCCTCGCTCGCCGATCAGCATCCCAGCCACGCGCAGCGCGAACACCCGGTCCTTGCTCGCACCCTTCCAGCGGCCCGCGTAGATGCGAACGGGAACACCCATTGGATCGATCCAATCGCGCACTTGCGGCATGGGATCTCCTCCGGCACACACCACCTGCACGCGATGCCCGCGCCGAATGAGAGCCGCGCAAACCCGCTGTGCTTCCAGTTCCGATCCGCCGATTACCGGAGGATACGAATGGCACACCAGCAAGAGCGAAATTGGCTTACTCATGGCGAGACGACCGTGGCGCAAACCAGTTCCTCCATCTCCGATCCCGCGCCGATGCGTTCCAAAATCTCCCACCCGCCCTCGCCCCGGCGGAAAAGCGTCGCGTGATTCCTGAGATCGTCCTCGGTCGTGCGGCCGGCAATCCACAGTCCGCCGTGGGTCAAACTCTGAAAAGCCGCGCGCGCCCCATCGGCCAACTGCTCCACGGGAAAGTAGCTCTTGTTGAAGATATTCATCGTGCGCAGCACATCGCACGAGCCCGGCGTCGCATCGAAGACCGATCGGGTTCGCACTTCGAATGCGGCGTTCCGTCGGGCCAATGCCCGTGCCCGTGGATGAACGCACGATATCCTGCTCACCCGGTAGCCGTCTCCGTCAGGTGAGTCAGTCCAGCCTTTGGGCAACCGCAATCGTTCGAATCGCCGTTTTGCCCATGCCGCGACCAATCCATTGAACGGGTATCGCCGCGATTCTGCATCCTGCAGCGAAACGACCCATGGGGGTTTGCAGTATTGCAGCGTGCGTCCGTCCGGTTCCGCGATGTAAATCGCGCCATCGGGCAGCTCGAGCCGGACCAGATACAGAACAATGTCCGATGCTTCGAACCGCGCGCGTGGAAAAACAGGAAATAACTGCTCCGCCCATTCGCACGACGTCAGCCCGCTGGACACTGCGCGGTCCTGTACCTGCAATTCGGCTTCAACCGGAAACGACTGCTTCATCCAGCGCATCGCGACTGCGTCGACATCTCGAAACCGCTCGCGAAACGTTGTCCGAAAGGTGCCATTGCAGATGCGCAGAGTGAAACCGATGTCCTCGAAGACTGCGATCTGTTCCTCGCTCGGATCCTCGCCAACATCCAGCAGGCTGTATGACACGCGCGCCCCGGAAAAGCGGCGGCGCGAGCCTGCTCGTATGTATTCTTCCGTAGTGCAGATTCCGCGTCTCAGCATTGCCTGGCTGAATAGCGCCTCAATTTTAGCATCCGCTTTTCGGAGGTTTTGGATGAGAGCCGCCCGGCAAAATGCGAGAATCGTGACTAACCGGCACAGAATGAACACTCGCCTTCTTTCGCGGCCTCAGTGTTATCCGCGCACGGTCCCGCGGGACGCGCTGGCATGGCCCGCTGCCGCTCCGTGCGAGGCCCTGTGAGCTCAGACCCCACGCCGCACCATCACCGCCTCGACGCACAGTTTGCCGGCGGTCTCGCGTGGACCGCGGGCGCCAAGTGGATGACTCAGTTCGTCACCTGGTTGTCCGTGCTGATTGCCGCAAGGCTGCTCTCGCCGTCGGATTTCGGTACCGTGGAAATGGCTGGATTTGTCGGGAATGTCGCCAACGTGCTGGCCGAATTCGGCATCGGTGCGGCCGCTCTGCAAATGCGTGAGCTCGGCCGGCGGTCACTCGCGCAACTCAACACCGTCGCTTTCCTGTTCAGCACACTCGCGTTCGCTGTCTGCGCGGCCAGCGCCCCGCTGGTTGCCGCGTTCTTTAGGTCGCCACAGCTTCGCTTGCTGATCGTGGTGAACAGCGTCGGCTTCTTCATAACGGGATTTCAGGCCGTCCCGCTGGGACTCCTGCAACGCGATCTCGATTATCGCCGCCTATCCATCGCGGAAGCCGTTCAGGCCATCGGTCAGGCGGTGATTCTGGTCTGCGGGGCTGCGGCCGGACTGGGCTACTGGTCGTTGGTCGCGGCGCCCTTGTCGGGAAAAGCCATGGCCGCGGCACTCGCCGTTTTCTGGAGGCCCGTTCCCTATGCGATGCCCCGATGGAAAGAGGTCGCCGCGCCTATGCGCTTCGGTCTTGAGGTCGCCGGCAACAAAGCCGCCTGGGTCTTGTATTCGCAATCGGACGGCATCGTCGTAGGACGTCTGCTGGGACGCTCCGCGCTGGGCACCTATCGTCTGGCCATCGATCTCGCAAGCGCACCCGCCGAAAAAATCGGCATGCTCATCATGCGCGTCACCGGTCCGCTGTTCGCGCGCGTGCAGAACGACCTTGCGCTGGTCCGCCGCTACTTCCTGTTCATCAGCGACGCGCTGGCCCTCGCCATCTTCCCGCTGGTTTTCGGCCTCGCTATGGTGGCGCCGCAAGCCGTGCCCGCGCTCCTCGGTCCGAAATGGACCGCAGCCATCGTGCCCCTGCAATGGCTTGCTCTCTACATGGTGCTGCGCTCTTTGAATACACTAATGACCCAGGTGCTTACCTCGCTGCGCTTCACCACGTTTCTGCTGTGGGTTTCGCTGTTTACCATCATATTGATGCCCGCATCGTTCTTCGTCGCCGCCCACAGGGGCATCGGCGCCGTCGCCGCCGCGTGGATCGTCATGTCGCCGTTTACCGTCCTCCCTCCGGCGATAAAACTCTTCCGTGCGATTCACTGCAGCCTGCGCGAATACGTGGCCATCCTGACTCCCTCGCTTGCCGGTTCTGCCGCCATGGTCTGCGCGATCTTTCTTGTGCGCTGGATACTGCCCGCCGGTTGGCCGGCCGCGTGGATTCTGGCGATCGAGGTTGCCGCCGGTGGCACCGCGTATGCGGGTATCCTCCTCGGCTTCTATCGTCCCCTTGTCCTGCGCTACGTCGACTTCATCAGGCGCATTCGAAACGATCGCAACGCCGCGATCGTAGCTGAGGTCTGATCGGGCTATGCGTCTGCTCCCCGTCCCACTGCGCGCCCGTTTCTGCTACGGGGCTCTGGTGGCCTTCACGTTTTTCCTAATGGTGAGTTTTGTTGTACTCGATCTTTTCGCGCCTGCCGGCCGCCGCCTTGCCAAAATCGCGGGTGTCGATCCTCCTGCCTATTTCGGTGTCGCGCATGCGGTTCTCTTCCACCACAATTTCGATCTGACCGCTGAGTATCGCCGCGTCCCGCCAGCGGATGCGCCGTCCACCGCCGTGCGAAAAGAGACCGGACGCCCGGGCAGCGAATACGCGGTTGGCTACTCGTTCCTTGCTATGCCATTTCTCGCATTGGGGACGGCCGCCGACGCTCTGGCAGGCAATCCCGCCGATGGCTATTCGCGATTCGCCATTCTCGGTTACTGCCTCGCGAACGTGGCCCTGATCGGCCTCGGGCTCATCGCATTATTCTCGTTTCTTCATCAAACTGCGGAGCTGTGGAGCGCGCGGGAGCCCTCGGGATCCTTCTGTGCTCTCATCGTCGCTTTAGCAGCCTTCTTCGGCACCAGCGCAGGTTATTACGCTTTCTCTGAGATGTCGCACGCCTCCACGTTCTTCTGCGCGAGTCTCTTCCTGGCGTGGTGGTGGAAGATTCGGGAAAATGGCAGCGTTCGAAGCTGGATGCTCCTCGGCCTCGTTGGCGGTCTCCTGTCCGTCTGTCGCTGGCAGGATGTCTTCTATCTCGGCGGTCCGTTGCTGTTCGATGCGGCCGGTGGTTTCGGTGGCATCCGGAAGCGGCTGCCTTCGCGCCTGGCTTACGCCGCCGTTGCGGCCCTGTGCTGGGTTCCACAACTGCTCGAGTGGAAGTACATTTTCGGCAGCTTTCTGGTGATCCCGCAGGGCCGCGATTTCTTTGAATTTCCGCCGCCATTTGTGCTTCAGGTGTTGTTTTCGAGCCGCAGCGGCTGGTTTCTCTGGACACCCCTGACTCTGCTTGGGTTCTGCGGTCTGATATTCGGCGCATGGAAATTGCCGCGCACCTACGTGCCCTGGATCGTGGTCATCGCGTTGGAAATTGGGTTGACCGCCTCGTTGCCAACCACCTGGCATGGCGGCGATTCATTCAGCTCACGCTACCTCACTTCATGCGCCCCTTTGGTATGCTTCGGCGCGGTTACTCTTCTCTACGCGTCTGGTCGAATCATGAGACGGATACTGCTCGCGGCGGTGACCGCCTGCTGCCTCTTCACGATTCTCTTCGCTATTCAGTTCCGGCTCGATCTGATTCCGCGCGACGATCGTCTTACGCCGGCCGAGTGCTTCACGGACAAAATCCAATTGCGCGAAGTCCTCCGGCAAAAAGCGGCCGTACGGCGCGCGTACGAGCTTCTCGATAGCGGTTCGCCTGACTCTGCCATCGCTGTGCTTGAAAATACTTCGGCAGCTCGCCCGGACCGCGATGTTCTGAGCACGCTGACAGCGGCATACCGCCGTACGGGCCGTCCGGCCGACGCCCAAAAAACAGAGGAGCAATGGAACCGCCTGATGCAGTCCAGACTTTGGTGACGCCGGAGTCCCCTATCATGAAGAAATGGGCCGAATGTTATCCCCCAACTGGCGTTCTGCCCTCGCTCGCCCGGCCGAGTCTGTGGGACCGCCCATTTCCCCGACGGTAGTGGCAAGTTCGCCGTCCGCAACGGTCACCTTCGGATCTCCCGGCGCCGCCCGCATCGCTGCCCTCGAACACAATCCGCTGCGTCGTGTCGCATTTTGGTTCGGCATCGCGCTGTTTTTCACCGAGCTGACCGTATTACAGGAACTCGCCGATCAAGTACTGGGCTTCAATCCATACATTCTCTACATCCTCGCTCCACCGGCCGTGCTGTGTGGTCTTTTCACCGGAAGCGTGCAACGTACATTCCAGCACCGCGCGGCGTGGTATTGGTTGGGCTTTTACGTTTGGATGATCGTTGCCACGCCCTTCAGTCAATGGCGGGGCGGTTCAATCGGGCGAGTCATCGATGGCCGGATCAACCTGATTATCCTCGTCGTCGTGGGCGGATTGATTGCGAACTGGAAAGACGTCCGCATCGTCTTCTACACAATCGCCGCGGCGGCCATTGTCAATCTCCTGACCGCGAAGTTCTTCATGGGCACCTCCGGTGGGCGCCTCTCTATCGCGCTGAGCGGCTTCACCATCGGCAATTCGAATGACCTTGCTGCTCAATTACTGCTGGTTCTGCCGTTCCTGTTGTTTGTCACGCTGGACCGGCGCCGCAACCTGGTCGTTCGCTGCCTGCCTCTTGCGGCAATCGCGTATGGCTTGTGGGTGATCCTGGGTACAGCATCCCGAGGCGCATTAATCGGACTTATCGCTACATCCCTCGTCTTGTTCACGTTTGGTTCCGCGCGCCAGCGGATCGCCGGGGCTTTCGCCATTCTGCTGGGTGTTACGTTATTTATGACGTTGCCCGGGGTTACGCGATCCCGTCTGGAGACGTTAGTCGGCGAGCACCATGAAGAGGCGCTGGAATCGCAGGCTGCTCGAAATTACCTGTTCATGAAGAGCCTCCTGTTCACGGCACAGCATCCCCTTTTTGGAGTCGGTCCCGATCAATTCGTCAACTATGAGGGGGGCACCAGCGTGGCGGCGGGCCGTCCAGGCTCGTGGCACGATACTCACTGTTCCTGGACGCAGATTTCGAGTGAATGCGGCATTCCTGCTCTCGTTTTTTATCTGGCCGGCGTGGGATCTGCTCTCTTGCTGGCGATGCGCACTTTCAGGGCGGCTCGTCGGAATGGTTACACGGAGATCGCCAACGCCTGCTTCTGTTATTTGCTGGGAGTGGCCGGTTTTCTTGTCGCCATTACTTTTCTGTCGAACGCGTACCGCTATTATGTGCCGGCGATGATCGGTCTGGCGATCGGCATGTGCTTCGCGGCCAAACATCGGATGGAATCGGTCGAATCAGGCATCTAAATTGCCAGGGCTACTGAACCGTCATCACGGCGGGATCGCTCTGCGCCAGAATCTGCCCTCCGGCGCCCAGATAGCGCCATTGCACGACGGGGGATCCCTGCCTGGCATCGGCGCTCACTGAACACGGAGAAGTGGAACAGGTTACTGTGCTCTGCGCGCCGTTGGGGAGCGTGACCACGGCCGCAAAGCTGGTCGCATTCGCGACGCTCCCCAGATTGAAGCTCGTACTCACCGTGCGATTGACCGGTGAGGACACTCCGCCCAGCCGCATTGCCGGCCATTGGTGCGCCATGCCCATGCCAAAGAAGAAGCCGGTCCACTTTCCCGCGTGTATGTTCGAGTCGTTGAGATTCCCGTTGCTCGAATCGCATGTGTTGCCGTCAGACGCCGCGTGCAGGCCACCGGTCGTGTACGCTGGATTTCCGAAACACGACCCGTAAACAAGATCACCCCATGAAATGGACGCTGGCGATCCATTCTGAGCTTCGTAGAACGAACGCAGGCTGTGGCTGTTTTCTATCGAAAGTACGCGCTCCGCGGTGATGTTGTAAGCCGTGTAAGGGTCCCAATCCGAGTAACAAGAACCGTTGCCGTTGCCGCCCATGCTGGCTGGCGTGATGGGTTCACACATGTTCATTCCGCGCAGATAGTAAAAGCCGCTCGTGATTGGATCGAAACCCGTGTTGTGCTCCCAATTTCCGGCCAAGTGCACAAGGTTTAGA